>Ga0208391_1000875_pt1 | contig 15433 bp, 15 predicted proteins | sample Knorr_S23_td_Bot_FD_185612 | JGI IMG/M metagenome (GOLD analysis project Ga0208391, IMG submission 185612) | Marine microbial communities from Southern Atlantic Ocean transect - Knorr_S23_td_Bottom_ad_3770_LV_A (SPAdes) (version 2) | ecosystem: Environmental > Aquatic > Marine > Oceanic | place... | reverse complement strand
TCCGCGGCCTGTACACCACCCTGGTCGAGGACCACTTCGGTCTGGACGCCAAGCCCATCGTTAACGGCGACTTCGAGAAGCACAGCTTCCTCTAGGCCGTCCAATCAAACGACTAGCTGACCTGAGAGGCCGGAATGGTCTCCGGGTAGAACCTGACTTAGGCAAGGGAGGAAGGTACATGTCGGAGATAACACTAGCGCCAGGCAGATGCTGGCAGTACAGCCACTATGTGGGCCGGCGCGCCACCGCAGGAATGGGATTTAGTCAGCCGGTGGGAGTGGCCGCCGGTAAGGACGGCGTGTTGTTCGTCGCCAACCGGGCTTCGCCGAGGATCACCAAAGCGACGATAGACCAAGACTTCATCAGCGAGTTCGGGCGCGGGGGCGATGAGCAGGGTCAATTTACTTGGCTTACCGCCATCGTTTTGGACCAGGACGAAAGGGTTTACGTCGCTGACGAGTGGCTCAACCGCATAACCATATTCGACGCCGACGGCAATCTGCTCAACACCTGGGGCGAGGCAGGAGATGGGGAGGGTCAGCTCAGCGGACCGTCCGGCCTGGCCTTTGATGCCGACGACAACATATGGATCGTCAATAGCTTGAACAGCCGCGTCCAAAAATTCACCAAAGACGGCAACCACCTGGGTGGATTCGGCGTCAAGGGCAGCGCTGAAGGGGAACTGGACATGCCTTGGGGCATAACCATCGACAACAACGGCGATGTATATATCGCCGACTGGAACAACCATCGCGTTCAGAAGTTCTCCACCGGCGGCACCCATCTGCGCACCTTCGGCTCGGGAATTTCCACCGGGGTCTCCCCCGATGGAGGCACCCCGTACATGCATGCCACGGTTCGGGAGATTGAAGCCAACCCCAACGATTTGAACCACCCCACCGGAGTGGCGGTCGACGGCGAGGGCGATGTGTACGTGGTGGACTGGATGAACGAGCGGGTAGTCATCTTCAACGCCGAGGGCCAGACCATGGCTACCCTTAGGGGAGAAGCCCGGGGCCTATCCAAGTGGGCGGAGATGTCCATAAACTCCAACCCGGACATGGGACTGGCCCGGCGCCGGGTCAAGAATCCGGAAGTACAGAACTACTTCCGTATGCCGGTAGCCTGTATCTTCGACCAGCCAACCAACCGGCTTATCGTGTGCGACACCCATCGGGGACGGTTGCAGATATACGAGAAGGACACCGGCTACAACGACCCCCAATTCAACCTGTAGCCAGCGCCTGGACCCATCAGCGTTCTAAACCGGAGCCCTGGAATTGGGCTCCGGTTTTTTTAAGATTGGATGTTATGGCCCAAGATTGAGACCACGTAAAAACCCCTGCTGTGCTATCATTTGTTCCACACTCGGTCGCTGTTGACAAAGAAATGCGTACCGGATATATTTTCGCCGTCCGATCTGGTGTTCGGGGTTGGGGAAATTCCGGGTAGTCTGGCACTCCGGTCTACATCCAAAGGGGGGTTCATGGACTTCAAATATCAGTACACTCAGGAACAGGAAGACTTCCGCGAAGAAGTCCGCTCCTGGCTGGAAGAGAACGTTCCCGTTGCGATGAAGGCGCCGGTCGACCGGCTTGACCTGACCGAAGAGCACCACCGGTTCTGGCGAGAGACCCATCAGAAGATAGCGGAGAAGGGCTGGCTGTACCCCACCTATCCCAAAGAGTACGGCGGCGGCGGACTCTCAGGAGAACACGAGACCATTATCCAAGAAGAGTTCGAGCGCTTCAGGGTAGTCCCCGACTTCACCAACCGGTATATCTTTCCCACTATGTTGGTCTGGGCCACCGAAGAGCAGAAGCAGAAGTACCTTGCTCCCATACTGAAAGCGGAGAAAGTGGCCTTCCAGAACTTTACCGAGCCCAATGCCGGCTCAGACCTGGCCTCGCTTCAGAGCCGGGCGGTGCGCGACGGCGACGACTGGATAATATCGGGGCAGAAGACCTTTATCAGCGGCCACGGAGACCCGGACTACCTATTTGGCCCCATCGTCACTGACACCGACGCCCCTAGGCATCGCAACCTGGGGTACTTCCTCATCCCCTGCCCGTCGCCGGGATTGGAGCTAACCCGGTTGAACCTGCTTACCGGGCACGACCAGAGCTTTATCTTCATGGATAACGTTCGAGTTCCCGGAGACTGTTTGATCGGCGGTGAGTTGGAAGGTTGGCAAGTCACTCAAACCACCCTGGAGATTGAGCACGGGGGACGGGGCATCGCCCTTCCCATCGACGAAGCCCTGGAAAACCTGCTGAAGTACACCAAGGAGATCCAGCGCAACGGAGAGCCGGTGGGAAACGACCCTGTGCTACAGCAACTGGCGGCGGACGCTTACATCGACTCGCGTATCAACACCCTCTTCGCCCAGCGTAACTACTGGATGTACCAGGCTCGCCAGGAAATGACCTACCACGGGTCCCAGAGCGACCTGTTCCGCAAGACTTTCCGTATCAGAAATGCGGACCGGACCAGGGACATTATGAACATGTACTCATTGTTAGGCGTCGGCGACCCTCGGGCGCCCTTCGGGGGACAGCCCGAGGTCTATCAGCGCAGCAGCTTGACCGGCGCCCATCCCGGCGGCACGCTGGAAGTTCAGAAACTCATCATCAGCCGGCGTTTGGGCATCAGCCGCACCAGAGAGCGGGCCGCCGCCACGCCATCCACATCCGGCGTTCAGGGCGTCTAAACACCGAAGACCTGAATCAGTCCGGCGCCGCGTGAGGTGGACCATTCAATTCGAAAGACCTTATACCCAATCTCAGCAAGACTTTCGGATCGTGGTCCGGGATTGGCTGCTGCAACACTCCCCCGGTGACTTGCGCATCCCGCCCGACGGCAGCCCTCTCCAACCGGAGACCCAAACCCGAGTAAAAGATTTCAGACGGGCATTGGGTTCTCAAGGCTGGCTCGCCCCTACGTGGCCCAAACAATACGGCGGCGGTGGGCTAAATCCCGCCCTGGCCGAGGTTATACAGGAAGAGATACAAACCCTCGGCTTGCCGGCCATGGGCGACAACAGCCGCTGGATCCCGGCCGTTATGGTCTGGGGCACCGAAGACCAGAAACAGCGATACGTCCTTCCGGCATTGCGGGGTGAAACGATCACCTGGCAAGCGTTCAATGAGCCCAACAGCGGCTCCGACTTGGCATCGATCCAGACCCAGGCCGTCGCCGACGGGGAAGATTTTCTGATCAACGGCCAGAAATCGTTCATCACCGGCCGCTTCGACCCGGACTATCTGTGGACGCTGGTGGTGACCAACCCCGACCGTCCGGGGCGGTTGAACCTTGGCTTGTTCATGGTGGATGCCAACTCCCCGGGAATCACGATAACCACCCAGCGGCTGTTGACGGGCAGCGAGCGAAAAGTCGTCCTAGACGGGGTCCGTGTCTCCGGCAACTGCCTGGTCGGCCTGCCCTACCAGGGTTGGGAGATCGCCCAGTCCATACTGGAAGAAGAGCGAGGCGGCGCTGCCCACCGGCCTTCGGAAGATGGAACGGTGGAAAGCATCCATGAGTACCTCCGCCAAGAGGGCGGGCAGGAGCGCTGAGGATTACCGGTGGACTTTACCTATAAATACACCGATGGGCAGCAACGTTTTCGGGGCGAGGTCCAGTCCTGGCTGAAAGCCAATCTGCCCCATGAGGTGCAAGACTCCTCCGGCCAACCGGTGCTGGACCAGACTAGTTGGGGAGTGTGCGCCGCCCTCCGTGAAAAGTTGGGCGCCAAAGGCTGGCTAGCCTCCCAGGAGCCGATGGAGCGGGTCGGAAAGGGATTGGACCCCGCCGATGCGACTGTCCTTTTTGAGGAACTGGACGCCAGTGGGCTAGGATGGCTCTTGGAAGAGACTGCCAGTGCGTTGCGAGCCATCGCACGATGTGACGCCCAGGGCGACCGGGAATCTTGGGCAAACGCCATTGCGAACGGCCGGATAGGTTGTTGGCGGTCCCAGATTGACTCCATAGATGATTTGGACCCCGGCGATTGGGGGATCCAAGTAACCCGAGACGCCGACGATCGGATTCTAGACGGCGAGGGCATTTTTCAGGGACGTGACCCAGCTCCCGGATACCTGTGGACCTTGGCGGTCCATGACCCTGAAGGTGATCCTGAGCAAGCATTCAGCGCGTTTCTGATTCCTCCGAATCTGGACGGCATTTCCATCCATCCTGTTCGGCGGATGTCACCGGACCCGGCCCATCGGATATGTTTCGACCAGGTTCGTGTGCCGCCCCACTGTCTGCTGGGTCAAGAAAAAGACGGATGGGACCTTGCCCAGTCCACTTTCCCTATCCCATTCGCGACGGCCTACACATCGGTTCAAGACCAGCCGCTGGACGACCTGTTGGATTACGCCAGGACAACCACGGTCCAAGACGTCTCCATAGCCGCCGAGCCGGTCCGCCAACAACTGCTTATGGAAGCCTACATCAACAGAGGCATCCAACGGCTGTTCCGGATGCGGGATACCTGGATGAGGTCAACGGGAACAGCCCTAACTTATCACGCCGCCCAGACCCGACTCTGGGAACAGCGCTCGGCGCTCCGTCTGTCCGAGATCACGCGGGAAGTCCTGGGCGTCTACGCCCTGTTGGACCATCGGGACCCCAGAGCGCCCAATAACGGAAACTTCGAGTTGCAACAAAGACTCGCCTTAACTAATAGTAGCGCCTCCGGAAGCGACTCGAAGATTATAGCCCGCGCGCTGGGGTTGGCTAGCCAGGAACCAGAAAGAGTTGGGAGTTCGGCCGGTTAATCCAGCCTATAGCCTGTAGAGAACATCGGCCGTTCCCTAGGAAGCCAAAGAACGCAAAATATCATCAGGAGACCGTCATGGACCTAGCCCTGAATGAAGTCCAAACCATGCTCCAGAACTCTGCCCGTGAGTTCATGGAAGCGGAGATGCCAAAGTCGCGGGTTTTGGAGATCGACGACAGTCCGTCGGGATTCGCCGTAGATCTGTGGGAAAAAATGTGCGGTATCGGCTGGTCCGGGATGGCCGTGCCGGAAGAGTACGGCGGATCGGGCAATTCCTTCACCGACCTGGGCGTGATCTACGAGATGATGGGCTACTACGCCTGCTCTAGCCCCCACCTCTCGTCGGCTGTTCTGTGTTCCCAAGTGATTCTCGAGGCGGGAAATCAAGAGCAGAAACAGGCACTTCTGCCACCGATCGCGTCGGGCCAGCAGATATTCTCTCTAGCCTTGACCGAGCCTGAGTACGGTTGGGGCGCTGACACGGTCCATCTCCAAGCCACCCGCCACAACGGCTCTTTCACCCTGGAAGGCGACAAGCTGTTCATTCCCGACGCCAACGTGGCCGACCGGCTGCTGGTGGTGGCCCGAACCACCGCCGGAGCGGACCCCGAACATGGCATTTCCATCTTCATAGTTGATAAGGACGCGCCAGGGGTCTCGGTGCGGGTTCAAACCGGTTGGATCGGTCCCAAGGTCTGCGAGGTCAACTTTGCCAATGTGTCAGTGTCCGAATCCAATGTCTTGGGTCCGGTGGACGGCGCCTGGCCGGCCATTGCCACTTCGTTGGACCGAGGCACCGCCTTACTGTGCGCCTATATGGCCGGTGGGACCCAAAAAGTATTCGAGATGGCCCGGGATTACAGCCAAACCCGCATCGCTTTCGGCGTGCCCATCGGTACTTTCCAGCGGGTCCAGGACCACGTCATCGACGCATTGAATGAAGCGGATGCCGCAAAATGGTCCGCTTATGAGGCCCTATGGAAACTGGATCAAGATGATCCAGGGGCATCGCTGTCCATCTCAATGGCCAAAGCAGTGGCTAGCACCGGGTTCCCCAGCGCATGTGAAGCTTCTCACCACGTTCATGCAGGCATCGGCACAGACCTGGAGTTCGGCCTCACCCAATACACCAAGCGGGCGCGGACACTGCAACATTACCTTGGGGACGCTATCTACCACAAGGCCCGCATGGCCAAGCTCCTAGCGGTCTAGATCTACACTCTCCAACTCGGTAGGGAGCCAGACAATGGAAGGCGTCACCACCATAACAAGCATTCAGCAGATCTCTCCCACCGTAAAGGTCTTTGGATTCGACCTGGGGGGAGTAGAACTTGATTTCTTGCCGGGGCAATGGGTGGACCTGTACGTCGACACGGGCCTCTCGGTACAGGTGGGAGGTTATTCCATAATCTCGACGCCCTTGCAGCAAGGAATCATCGAACTTGCGATCAAGAGATTACCCCAAGGCCGGGTGGCAGCCTACCTTCACGATCACGCCAAAGTAGGAGATGAGGTCGAGCTGCGCGGAGGTTCCGGGGGATTCCATTTCGAACCGGAATGGCAAGGCCCATTAGTGCTGATTGCCGGGGGTATAGGCATCACCCCATTGATCAGCATATTGCGCTACGTGGACCAATCCCATCTGGAAAATCCGGTCGAACTGATCTACAGCGCCAGCCAGCCCTCGGAACTCCTTTTCCGGGAAGAGATCCAAGCCATCGCAGACCGCAATACCGGGATACGCTGCGCTTTCACCGTATCCCGCCCCCAGGGGGGAGCTTGGGACGGGCGAGTGGGCAGGATAGACCTGGAGTTGCTCCGGGAGCACGCTCCGACGCAGGACAGCCTGTACTACGTTTGCGGCCCCCCCTCGTTCCAAGACGATCTTTCAGTCCTGGTGAGCAATCTGGGAGTCGAAGCTTCGATGATCAGAGCGGAACGGTGGTGGTAGCGGCCATTCGGCTTTTCTTTTAGATCCCCGGCTTAGACGCCCCAGGTCTTGCCGAATTCAGCCCGGTCCACCACACGTCCGGTGAAAGTCTTGGCGTTCTGGATGGCCAACCAGGCCGATGCCTCTCCAACAACTTCCGGCGATTCCCACCCGGTCCAATCGAAATCGGCTGGACGCACCAGCACGGCGCCCTCGGTCTTGATCCCGCCTGGATTCAGGGCGTTGACCGCTATGTCGTGCTCCTCCAATTCTTGGGCCAAACCAAGGGTCATCATGTTCAGGCCTGCCTTGGTTACGGAGTAGCTTATGCCGTTGGGCCGGACCCTCTCAGCCGCCCCGGATGTGATGTTGATGATACTTCCGCTGCTCTGCTGAACCATGATGGGGGCCAGATACTTGCAGCATAGGAAAGGACCCCTCAGGTTCACCCGCATGGTCAGGTCCCAATGGCGTGTTTGAAGATCCAAAAGGCCGACATTTACCTGAACCCCAGCGTTGTTCACCAGTACGTCGATACGCCCGTAGGCTTCCACCACCGCGGCCGCCAGCGCCTCGACCTGCTCCTCGTCGGTCACGTCACAACGAAAAGCCATTGCCTGGCCTCCGGCGTCTTGTATTTCCTTTACGGTGAGATGGATGTTGCCGGGGAGCCTGCCCCCTTCCTCTTCACTGCGGGCCACCACCGCCACTCGGGCGCCTTGCTCACCAAATATATTTGCTATACCCTTGCCGATGCCCCGGCTGCTGCCGGTGACCACCGCCACCAATCCTTCCATACTCATCGCTATCTCCTAGGATATGGGCTGATAGAAAGCTCAGAGTATAGTGTTCTCCCAATTACGGCAAGCAAACAAAAGAGGCGCCGGCCCATCCAAAACGGGCCGGCGCCTGGTTCGGAAACAGTTTCCTGAGGAATCTGTCTAATTCAGCTCCATGATGGCTTTCAGCTCGGGCGGGGTAGTCCGGTTCACGATGACTACCGCTCCCTTGTTGGGTTTGACTTGAATGGTGAATTCTCTGCTCTTGGGGAGCAAGGGGCTTAGGTTAGTCAGCGTAATGGTCATGTCTACCTGCTCACCCGGGTCCACCAAGTCACCGGAGCCGATAACCCAGCTGGTGGCCCATGAACACTCGGCGGTGTCAGCATCCCCGTCGAAACTCTGGGGGTTCTCGCAGTTGATTGCCTGGTTGTCATCCAGGTAGGTTACCACCACACCGGTGGTGGAGAGGTCCACCGCGTCCGACGCTTGGGCGGCGCTGCTCAGTGTGAACTTAACGGTATCAATGAAGGTCTTGGCGCTGTTGGAGTCGCCAATGACCGAGCCCCTTACGCTAATGGTCGACTAAGTTTCCTCCAAGCCTCCCAACACGGTTTCTTTGCTCTTTTCCGAGCTGATCAGTCCCGTACTGAGGACGCCGAAAGCGAAAACCGAGGCAACCACGACGAAAGCGATGAGTTCTATGGCCGTTTCAAGACCGGTGATTCCTTTCTGGTTGGCTTGCAACTCAGCCGCTCTACCTAACGGTCTTTTTATTAGATTCCTCATGGTACCTCTTGCAACCTTTCCTAATAATCTCACTACGTTGGCCTGGAGTTTTGATCGATCAACGACTCGCCATGGTCAGTTAAGAGCCTGGATCGCCTTGAATTCAGGAGGTGTCATCCGGTTGACGATGATCACCGCTCCCTTGTTGGGCTTAACTTGTATGGTGAATTCCTTCTTAAGTCCTAGGACCGGTGTCATGTTTTAAAGGTCAACGGTTACGTCTACCTGCTCACCGGGGTCCACCAGATCACCGGAACCGATGATCCAGGACGTGGTCCAGAAACAGTAGGAATTTCCCGACCCCGACGCGTTGGTACAGTTTAGGGCCTGGTCCTGATCCAGGTATGTGATTACCACGCCGGTGCTGGAAAGGTCCACCGCGTCCGCGGCTTGTGCGGCACTGGGCAGGGTGAACTTGACGGTATCTAAGGCGGTTTTGCCCGAGTTGGCGTCGCCGATAACGTCGCCGCGTACACTCAATGTAGAGGAGGTTTCTTCCAGCCCGCCCAACACCGTCTCTTTACTCTTTTCTGAGCTGAGCAAACCGGTGCTTAGAACGGCGAAAGCGAACACAGAAGCAACCACCACGAAAGCGATGAGTACGATGGCCGTTTCAAGACCCGTGATTCCCCTTTGGTCCCGATACAACCCCGGCAACCCTTGTTGCGAATTCATATTGAGTTTCCTCATGGTTGGTGTTTAAACCTCTCCCAGCTATATATCTGATTTGGCAGTCTACACTTTGTCTAGACCAAAAGTCTTGAAACTTCGAGCAAGTTTAGGTTCTTCTACGACGAAGAGTGCTACTATGCCAACCGTCTGAGCCTAATACCGTTACGTTATGTAATACGCTTCCTTTGCGGAGGCGGTCCGGGCGATCGTCGCAATCGGAACAGATCGATTCGCTAAAGATATCCGAAAACGAGCCCGGCTTAGGCGCCAGTTCCATCCAGCGGCGCCGCTACCTACCATTGACACTTGGCTGCTAACATAAATTTCTTGCGGCGGAACATCCGCCGGGTTATACTCCGTGGGCTTAAGTGTACGCAGAATTCGATTTCCAAGTCTAGCCGCGGTGGATTTCCGCCCGTGTTTACGGTCGTATCCTATACTAGCCTCTCCCGCTTGCTCATCTGCTTGACCCAACCTTTCGCGGTTCGCGTAGCGGGAGCTAATGAGACCAAACCGGTACCTACAACCATGATTCAACGAGCCCGTCAGACATGAAACCAGCCAGATTCGACTACTACTCTCCAAGCTCTCGAGACGAAGCTCTAGAGTTGCTCGGCCAATACGGCGACGACGCCAAAATATTGGCCGGTGGACAGAGCTTGATGCCCATGATGAACATGAGGCTTGTTCGCCCGAAAGTTGTGATTGACATCAACCGAATAGCCGGCCTGTCACATATCTCGCCCAGGCGGGATGCCGGATTAGCCATCGGCGCAATGACCAGGCAACGGGAATTGGAGAGGTCGGCACTGGTTCTGGAGACAGCTCCTTTGCTGTCTTGGGCCATTCCTTACATCGGACATTTCCAGATACGCAATCGGGGCACCGTGGGCGGCAGCCTGGCCCACAGCGACCCCGCCGCGGAGATTCCGGCGGTTTGCCTTACCTTAGAAACCGAGTTTGAACTTGCAAACAGTGGCGGGGAACGTACCGTCAAGGCGGAAGACTTCTTCTTGAACCACCTGACCACCGCCCTTGAGCCGGTGGAATTGCTGACTCAGATCCGAATACCTCAAACCGTAGGGAACTGGCGATGGGGGTTCCAAGAAGTCTGCCGCCGCGACGGAGACTTCGCTTTGGTGGGGGCGGCCACCATGTTACATCTAGACGATAAAGGCATCTGCCTTGAGGCTCGGATAACGACATTCGGCGCCGGAGGCACACCGATGAGGATGGACGCGGCGGAAGTGTATCTATCCGGCTCTTCAGTGAGCACGGATGACCGGTCGGAGGCCGCCCGGTTGGTTTCAGATGCCCTGGACCCCATCTCTGACATCCACGCGTCCGCCAAATACCGCCAGGACGTGGCCGGCGTCATGGTCCGCCGGGCACTGGAGCAGGCCTTGCTCCCCCAAGCGTTGCCCTTTAATGAAGGAGAAGACGCCGCATGACCACTGAACGCAACATAAGGTTGACAGTCAACGGCAAGGCATACGAAAGCCTGGTGCCGGTGCGGATGACCTTGGTCGACTTCCTTCGAGGCGAACTAGACCTTACCGGTACCCACGTCGGCTGTGAGCACGGCGTCTGCGGCGCCTGTACTATTTTGGTGGACGGTAGCGCCATGCGGTCATGTTTGATGCTGGCGGTCCAGGCCGATGGGGCCAGCCTGATGACCGTGGAGGGACTGGCCGACGGACCGGAACTTCATCCGCTTCAGCGGGCATTCCAGCGGAATCACGCTCTTCAATGCGGGTTTTGCACCCCAGGTCTGTTGATGACCGCCTACGAATTTCTCAGAGATACATCCAATCCCACCGAAGAGCAGGTTCGAGAGGGAATCTCCGGAAACATCTGCCGCTGCACCGGATATGCCCCGATCGTTCAGGCCATTTTGGACGTCAGCCAAGAGGCTGGATAAAGCGGTCCCGGACCCTCCGCCAGTCCCCCCGTCCCTAAACCGAGTCCCTCAAAGGGGAATGCTATGGTCCAACAATATATCGGCGCCTCAATCACTAGAAAAGAGGACGAGCGATTCCTAACCGGACGGGCAACCTTCGCCGACGACGTGAAGCTGCCCGGCATGCTCCATGCCACATTCGTGCGCAGTCCCCATGCCCACGCTCGGATCGTAGCCATCGACACCACGGCAGCCTTGGCCATGCCGGGAGTCGTGGCCGTCTTTACCTACGACGACATCGCCGGCATGGCCAAGGCTATTCCGGTCAGGTTGTACCCACTACCAAGCCTGGAACCCTTTCTACAATATCCCCTAGCTCAAGACAAGGTCAGATATGTGGGGGATCCGGTGGCAATCGTGATCGCGGATAGCCGCTATTTGGCCGAAGACGCCCTAGACGTCATAGACGTGACCTATGAGCCTTTGCCGGCCGTCGTTGACATCGAAGAGTCGCTACGGGATGAGATTATCATCCACGAGGCGCCGGGAACCAACCTGGCAGCGCACTACGTTGTCTCCACCGGCGATATCGATCAGGCATTTAGAGACGCCGAATATACCCGCAAAGAACGCTTCAAGACCAACCGCCACACGGGCAACCCGCTGGAAACCCGGGGAATGGTAGTGGCCTACGACGCGGGCGAACTGACGGTTTGGGGAGCCACCAAAGTACCCCACTTTAACCGGGAGGTATTGTCTTCTCTTCTGGACTTCCCCGAAGAGAAGATGCACTTCGTTGAAGGCGACGTGGGTGGGGGATTTGGCATACGCGGGGAATTTTATCCGGAAGATTTCCTGGTCCCCTTCGCGGCGATCCGGCTGGGCAGGCCGGTAAAGTGGACGGAAGACCGGCTGGAGCACCTTATCGCCGCCAACCATTCCAGGGATATTCTCTGCGACATAGAGATCGCAATGAAAAAAGACGGCACCATCTTGGGGATCCGGGCCCAGGTCTACGGCGACATGGGCGGGTACATCCGGACGCATGGCAGCCTGGTGCCCGCTTCAACCGCGGGCCTGCTGATGGGCCCTTACAACGTGCCGGCCTACGAGTGCGGCGTACATTGCGTGATAACCAACAAGACCGGCGTGGGGACTTTTCGAGCGCCGGGTCGATACGAGTCCTGTTTCATCCGGGAGCGCTTACTAGACATGGCCGCGGCGGACCTGGGGATAGACCCGGCGGAATTGCGCTTCAAAAACTTGATTCAGCCATCCCAGATGCCTTACAACGCGGGACGCACCCGGGCCGACGGCGACACTATATTCGACAGCGGCAACTATCCCCAAGCATTGACCCGGGCGTTGGACGAAATAGGCTACGAGGAAACAAACCCCAAGCGATGGGTGGATGATGCCGGGCGCTACCACGGCATCGGCATCGCCACATACGTCAAGAATACCGGCCGGGGCCCCTACGAAGGCGCCCGAATAGTGATAAGCGGCACGGGAGACGTTGACGTATATCTAGGTATCACCACCATGGGCCAGGGCCATGAGACCACCATGGCCCAGATCTGCGCCGATAGCTTGGGCGTCTCCATGGATGCCGTCACCATCTACCACGGCAACACCGACTATATACCCTTCGGCGGCGGCACTTACGGCAGCCGGGGCACGGTGATGGGGGGCAACGCCGTACACCTGGCCTGTCAAAATATGAAGGAACGGATCCTAAGCCTGGCCAGCACGTATCTTGACACCGAGCCGGCCAACCTGGTCTTACAAACAGGCGAGATATTTCGTAAGGGCGCGGAGCAGGGACCGGCTTTGCTGAGCTTGGGAGAGATCGCAGGTCTAGCCGAGAACCCTGGATTCAATGAAGAAGGCTCGGGGACTCTGGAGATAACAGCCTACTTTGAAGCGGACCAGCTTACCTTCAGTTACGGGAGTCACGCCGCCCATGTAGCCGTGGACCCGGAAACCGGCAAGATAGAAATCATTCGTTACGTGGTGGTGGAAGACATCGGCCGCGCCATCAACCCGTTGATGGTCCACGGTCAAGCAGTGGGGGGCGCTGCCCAGGGCATCGGCGCTACCTTATTGGAGGAACTAGTCTACGACGACTCCGGACAACTTCTGGCCGGCAGTTTCATGGATTATCTGCTACCCACCAGCACGGACGTACCACCGATAGAGAGCATCGTTCTGGAAGAGGCGCCCTCACCGTTGAACCCATTGGGAGTGAAGGGAGCCGGCGAGGGTGGAATCGTGGCAACCGGAGCGACACTGGCCAATGCCGTGAGCAACGCCCTGGCGCCCCTGGGCGTTCAGATAACCCAACTACCCCTCAGCCCGAGTTTTATCGCCAAGCTGCTCAGCGGCTAAGGCATCCCGGCCTGCTACCAAGAAACGGTCCTGCTTCCCACCGTGCGCCAAATGGCCGCTACTCAGAATAACGCCCGATCGGCCCTGTCCGCACCCCAATCTCAACCCAAATGTGATTAGAAATGCCATGTCCGTTATAATGTAACCGACCGAGTGGGCACGTCATGAAAATATCAAACAGCCAGTCTCGGAAACCCAGAACTGACCTGTGAACCCGAAAGCCTCCGCACTGCCAGAGTTGGAAAGCCGCTATCGAAGAAAAAATCAATCTTGCCTTGATCGAGATAATGCGCCATTTCAGGAATGTCCTTGGCAATAACGACCTCTCCTCTCCCAATACCAAATTCAGTCAGATTCTCTGTTAAGTAGTCGGCTAGCGGTCTGAACCGCCTAACCTTTTTAAGAGGTTCGTATGCGTCAATGTCTCCGATAACGATGATCCGATCGCTAACCCGGGAAGGTGGTGGAGTCGCCGCCGGGGCGGACACATGAGGTTTGGCCGCGCAGCCGTTCCCTAGGATCAACATCAACCCCAGCAAAAGCAGCCAACTAGTTGGACTCTTGAGGAGAAGAATAAGCTTCACTGTATCCTTCAAGAGATTCTTCGCGTTAGAGCGCTATTTTATCCGTTTTTTCTGATGATTGCACAATCCATTGCCAAGTTGGGTTTCAAGATTACCCGAAATGACAACCGGCGGGGAGCGTGGATTTAGACAAAAGGCATGCAGCGCTGATTCGAACCTGGCGGGGGCGAAGTAGCTAGAACTTTTAATAGGTGAGGAAGTGCTATAGAAACTTTGCCTTCAACTGAAGGTAGGCGTGCAGAAGCGAAGCGAGGAGATACGAAAGCTTTAGAATCTTTAAGGGGGATTTTTTAGAAGGCAGCAATACCATCGAAATCAGGTTTACCGGCCCTTGGTTCGAAATTCATTGAACAACCCCAGGGCGGTGGAGAGAGTTATGGCTCCGATGGCTGCGCCGAAATGCAACGAGTTGTCGATGGTGTAACGCCTGCCCATATAGGTGGGTTCGACATTCTGGCCGTATACCAAACCGATGTAGGTGCCGACGGTTCCTCCTGCCAAGACGAGGAGCAGAGAACCTGCTATGAGATACCAGCGAAGACTCAGATTCATCCAACCGAAATAGGCGCCCAGCCCAGCGCCCAGACCGATACTCACGAAATATATATTGGTGTGTATATCCACGTCCCAAGGGTACCCGATCATGGCGTTAAATATTAAAGCCAGCCAGCCGCCCAAAATCCCCAGAAAAATGCCAATGAAGAAGCCGACCAGCATCCTGCCCAAGGGTACCGCCCAGACGTAGATACCACCTTCGATCATATGGGACTCTCACCCTTGCTTCCCACTTGCGTGGAATTCACCTAAATATTAAGGCGGCCTCGTCGCGTTGGATTCGGCAACCCGATAGTCTAAGTATACCGCAGGCGTCGCCGATCTGAGACGAGCCCCGTAATGCATCTCACAATATTCACCACACAGACGCTAAGACCGCGAAGGTTCGGCCAGCCTTTATTTTGGTAATTATCCCCTGGCCTCAAGGGATAATTACCCATCGCTATTCTTGCGGGGAACTGTATCGCCCTCTTAGCGCAATAATAATTATGCGGCCAGCAGTACACGATGAACCATTCGGAACAGCGTCCAAAGCTGCTTCAGCTTCTAGCCAAGCCGCGATGTCATCGCCGATCGCACGAAGGCGATCCTGTAAATCGCTTTTGCTATACGAAACGACACACAGACGTCCGAACTCTCGCTTTCCCCATGGCCGGAAATCACCAAGTTCCGTAAAAAGCCGCCCGGCCTTGGCAGGGTCGAAGGATTGAGACGGTTCGTCTAAGGATGGCCAGTTTGGAAAATAGAAGAGTTTAGGGTCAATTCTAGCCTCGTCGATGATCAGGCTGATCGCTAGGCGATGTTTGTCCTCATTCGTCGGCGAGTTCTTTATGGACTCAATATACCAGCCGATGCGGACGTCGGTTTCGGGCCGGGAGTCGGGATCGAACTTTACGTCTTTGGATTTCTGGGCCGCCAGTTCCCACTTAACCTTAGCCTCCACTGTGGCTTCGATGTCGGGGGTAGGCTCACTGGTACACCCCGCAGTCGTAAGTACCACTACAGCAGCTAGTAAAGCAGTCACACTTTTGAATTGGGCAGCCATTGCGGGTT
>Ga0208391_1000867_pt1 | contig 15489 bp, 14 predicted proteins | sample Knorr_S23_td_Bot_FD_185612 | JGI IMG/M metagenome (GOLD analysis project Ga0208391, IMG submission 185612) | Marine microbial communities from Southern Atlantic Ocean transect - Knorr_S23_td_Bottom_ad_3770_LV_A (SPAdes) (version 2) | ecosystem: Environmental > Aquatic > Marine > Oceanic | place... | reverse complement strand
GTCATTTTACGGGAGTCGACGGAAGGCCTGTTTTATTCGGCCGCCGTCCATGACCGCAGCCCGGTGGAAAATGACGACGAGGTCCAGGACCTTCTGCGCATCAAACGGGCGACGACCGAAAAACTGCATGATTTTGCCTTCAGGTTGGCGCAAAAACGCAAATCCCGTGGCCATAAGGGGATGGTGACCTGCGTCGACAAGGCGAACGTGTTCCGGTCGATGGCATTTTTCCGGAAAATTTTTGACGAGCGCGCCGGTAAATTTCCCGATGTGGAAACGGCGTATAGCTACGTCGATGCCCAGGCCTTGGAATTAATCCGACGGCCTTGGGATTTCGATGTCCTGGTCATGGAAAATATGTTCGGCGACATCCTGTCCGACCTGGCCGGCGGCCTTGTCGGCGGCATGGGCATGGCGGCGTGTGCCGAAATCGGTACCGATCATGCGTTGTTCCAACCGGCCCACGGCAGTGCGCCCGACATCATGGGCGAGGACAGGGCGAATCCGTTGGCGACGATCTTGAGCGGCGCCATGATGCTCGATTATTTAGCCGACCAATCCGGCCACCAGCTGCTGGCCGATGCGGCCTAGGTCATCGAGGATGGTATCGACGGTGGCTTTGCCGCCAACCGGATCCGGCCCATGGAATTTGGCGGTGATATGGGCACCAGGGCGGTGACCAAGGAACTCATCGACCGTATTCAATCGCCCCGGCCCTAGGGGCTGGCGATCACGGCCTGTTCACGGCATTGGAATTTCCTGAACCTTTTTCGGTATGTGGAAGCCCGTCTGCACGGCGGGGCGTGCGGCGATGTCCAGGTACCAGCGTTTGACGTTGGGGTAATCGTTGAGGTTAAGGGTCTGCCAATCGAACCGGGAAATCCACGGCCAGACGGCAATGTCGGCAATGGAATAATCATCGACGATGTATTCATGGTCCGCCAGCCGCCGATCGAGGACGCCATAGAGACGCCGCGCTTCCGTAAGGTAGCGTTCTTCGGCGTAGGCGCTTTTGCCCTTGTTGTATTTGACGAAGTGGTGGACCTGTCCCAGGAACGGGCCGGGGCCGCCCATCTGCCACATCAGCCATTCAATGGTGTGCCAGCGGGCGTCTGCATCGGTGGGCAGGAACTTGCCGGTCTTTTCCGCCAGATACATCAATATGGCGCCGGATTCCATTAACGTCATGCCGTTGTCGTTATCGACGATGGCCGGAATCTTGTTATTGGGGGCGATTTTAAGGAAATCAGGGGCCATTTGTTCACCTTCGCCGATGTTGATGGCGTGCGTGGTATAGGGCAGGCCCAGCTCTTCCAGCATGATGGAGACCTTGCGACCGTTGGGCGTGGTCCAAGTGTAGAAATCGATCATTGTCAATTGTTCCCTTATGTTTTGAAATCCGCGTTCAATTTCCGATCGGACTGAACGGCGCCGGGATCAGTAACTTGTTTTCCTGGGACATGAGAAGCGGCCGCATTTCCTTGAGATAGGCCAGCCATTCGTCTTCTTGGAAAAGTTGTTGCCGTCGTTCCCGCCGGTCTTCCAAGGAATCATACCCCCACAAATGGACGACCTGGTTTAAGGGGCCGAATTCAGTTTGGAAATAACCCAGCATGTTGCCGAGCACCCTGACTTGAACCGGCATACCCTTGGCTTCGTAAAGCTTCAAATATTCCGCCGTCTTGCCGGGGTGCAGGGTGTAAATTCGTTCATCAACGATCATTCGATGTGCCTTTCAAGCGTTAAGCTTTGCCCAGGTCATTAAGGTCGCAGGGCAGCTGGACAACCTCACCGCGCTTGGCGGAAAGGTCCATGGACATAGTCAGGATCAGGTTGCGGTGGCCATCCGCCGCGGTCGCATGGGGCGTTTCCAAGCCGTTATAGATGCGCCCGTACCAGGCGTTGGTTTCCTCGCGCATGGGCCCCCAAAGCTGCTTGTTCCAGATGTCGCCGGGGGGATAGCTGGTCAGGAAATCGACATGGCGCTCGAACCCCGGATCGTAGCCCTCGGGCGCGTAGCCGGCGCCTTGGGAGACCTCCGTCGCCATCACCAGGTCGCGATGGGTGTCTTCGATATCGATGACGCCCTTGGTGCCGACGATGCCAATCTCAAGCCCGTAAACGGCGCCCGGCCAAACCACCGGCAAGGCCCAACTGATGTTCATGGAAAAGATGGTGCCGTCGTTCATGGTGAAAATGCCGAAGGTGGCATCCTTGGTGCCGTGTTCGGCGAGCACCTTGTCAGACGATTGGGCGAATACGGAAACCGGCTCCAGGCCTTCCATCAACCACAGGCTCATATCCAGGCTGTGGGTGCCGGACACCACCATCGGCGTCAGGTTGTGGCGCTGATTGGTGCGCCGGGTGGTGGCGATGGGTACCATCCGGTTCATGAAGGCGCGGGTGACGACGGCGGTGGTCTCACCGATCTGGCCGGTGACGATGCGTTCCTTAATGGCCAGGAAGCGGCGGCGGAAGCGTTGCGTATATCCGACCACGGCGTCCAGTCCGGCGGCCTCGATGGCGTTGAATATTTCCAGGCTTTCCTTGGCTTCCGTGGCCAGCGGTTTTTCGATGAACAGGTCGTGGCCTTGCTCGATGGCGGCCATGGTCGGGCCGAAATGCAGGTTTTCATCGGTGGCGATAATCGTCGCGGTGACTTCCGGGCGATTGATCAGCTCATTGTAATCGGTGGTGAAAAAATCGGCATCGATGTCATCGGCGAGTTTCTTGCCGATGTCTTCCTTAATGTCGCACAGCCCGATCCAACCGACGCCGGGGTATTCCCTGGCGAGCACGGCGCGAATACGCCCGATGGTGCCGCAACCGATCACCGCCAGGCCGATTTCCTTTTTCTTAACCGTCATTCTCTACCTTTCAGATTTAAGTTTTTCCTCTACGAAAGATGCCGTTATAGAAGGTGAACAGGACGACAACGATCAAAATCGTGCCGATCCAGTTGTGGGACAAAATCCACCACAGGGATTTATCCTCGAATACATACAGCGCCCGGCGCATGTTCTCGTCCGCCGGGGGCCCAGAATCACGGCCAGCACCATCGGTGCCAGGGGAAATCCATACCGATGCAGGAGATAGCCAACCAATCCGGCGGCGAGCATGATGTAGACATCAAAATAATTCAGGTTCACCGCGTAGGCCCCGATCACGCAGATGGGGATGATCAGTGGAATCAGCAGGGTACGCGGCAGGCTGAACAGCTTGACGCAGGGTTTCACCAGCACGATGGCCATGCCGTACCGAAGCCGCAACGACGGCCAGCCCTAAGACCTTGGTTTTGAGTATATTTTTCTTCATAAACGCCTCCCACTGTAAAGAAAAAGTCTATTATTTTGATCTAGGACATTTATGGTAAGAGCTTAACCCTATGAAATACAATTCAAAAAATAGTTTTACCTATGCAGCAATCAAATAATTAATAAGATTCTAGCAAATGCAACACACTATCGAAATTCTTTTGCCGATCTTCGGTTTTCTCGTCTGCGGGTATGGCGCCGGGCGCTTTGGTTTGATTAGCGACGAAGGCATCAAGGGCATCATGACCTTTATCCTGTATTTCGCCATCCCGGCGTTGTTGTTCCGTATCGTCGTCAGCAACGAATTGCCCGGCCTTGATGATCTCAGCGTCTTGTTGGCCTATTTCGGCGGTTGTGTCGTTGTCTTTACGGCCTCGGTGTTGTTCGGCCGGGCGGTGTTCAAGTTGCCCCTCGATCAACTGGGCATCCTGGGCATGGGGGGGATGTATTCCAATTCGGTGCTGCTGGGGTTGCCGCTGGTTTTTACCGCGTTCGGCGATGATGGGATGATTCCGGTGCTATTGATTATTTCCTTTTACACCGTATTTATTTTTCCCGTCGTCATCGTCTTTATCGAAATCGGCCGCGGCCGGCGCCAGGCTTCGCGCCGCGGCGCCGGGGCGGTGCTGATGTCGGCGTTACGGGGAACCATCGAAAATCCCGTCATCATCGCGCTGGCGATCAGCTTTGCCTGGGCGGTAGCGGGTCTCGGCCTTCCGGGGCCGGTGGATCGTTTTGCCGACCTGATGGGCAAGGCGGTGGCGCCGGCGGCATTGTTCGCCTTGGGGGCGTCGCTGGCCGGATACCGGATCGCGGGCGCCATCGCCGAAAGTTTGACCATGGTCGTCTTCAAGTTGTTCGTGCATCCGGCCGCCGTGTGGTTGTTGGGCCGCTACGTGTTTGACCTGGAACCGGTGGCGCTTGCCGTCGCCACCCTGATGGCGGCGGTTCCCATAGGCGCCAATGTCTTCAACATGGCGCATCATTATGAGGTGTATCTCGCCAGGGCGACGTCGGCGGTGGTGATTTCATCCGCTCTATCGATGTTGACGCTGGCCGTACTGCTGACGGTGCTGGTTCCGGGTTAGTTCAGCGGGTCGATCTTCAACTCCGCCGCCAGGGCATCCAGCCTCGCCATCAGCGGCGCGACGACCGGAATGCCGTCATGCGTAAATCGTTCCAATTTTTCATGGCTTTGCTGCCCCGGTACCATAACCTGGTCAAAACCGGGAAGGGTCGCCGATCCCTGCATGGAGCGGATGACGATATCGACGTTGCGCTTGAACGTTTCAACATCGGCGAAGGCCTTGATGTCGAGGGCGATGATGAGTTGGCCGGTATTGGCCAGCGATTTAAAATCGGCATTAAAGTCGACAACGTCCTTGCCCATGGCGGCGCCGTTAAGGGTGCCGGCCAACAGCCCGATGATCAGCGCCAGCCCATACCCCTTGTAGCCGCCGATGGGTACCAGGAAGCCGTCGTTCATCCGCGTCGGATCGGTGAGCGGCTTACCCTCGGCGTCGATCATCCAACCTTCGGGCATGATCTCGCCGCGATCCGCCGCCATTTTGACCTTGCCGTAAGACGCCACCGTGGTCGCCATGTCCATCACGATCGGCGGCTCCTCCAATCCGGGGATGGCGAAGGCAATCGGGTTGGTGCTGAGCAGCATGTCGATGCCGCCCCATGGCGGCAGGTGGTTGGCGCTGCCGACGGCCATGTAGATACCGATCATGTCGCGTTCCATGGGCATCATCGCGTAAATGGACGCCGCGCCGGCGTGGTTATTGTTGGTGGTGCCGACCCAGGCGACGCCACATTGTTCGGCCTTGTCCATGGCCACCTGCACGGCCTTGTTGACGGCTAGATGGCCAACCGCGTTGTCGCCGTCAATGATGGCGGTGGACGGGGTTTCCTGCTTAACCGTGATGGTCGGTTTGACATTGATGCCGCCGGCCTTGATCCGCTGAATGGTCGGGGGCAAGCGGAAAATACCGTGGCCGTCCAGACCCCGTAGGTCGATGCCGGTCATCAATTGGGCGATGGTGGCGGCGTCGTCGGTGGGGATACCGACGGCCCGGAAGGCGTCAGCGATAAATTGTTCAAGCCGTTCGGCGGGAATGGTGGCCATCAGGTTTACTTTTCCTTTTTGGATTTCGGGCGGGTAAAATTGGCGGCCCGTTCCAACGCCGCCAGCACCGAGGACGCATCTTCGTCGTGGTGGCCCTGGGCGACGGCGGCGTAATAGGGCTGTAGGGCGGCTTGATAGACGGGAAGGGGAACCAAGTGTTCGGCGGCGTGCGCCGTGATCAGCTTCGAATCCTTCATTGGGATGGAGAAATTCATGCCCTCGGTTTGGTATTCCTCGTTGACCATCAGGGCGCCCCGGGTTTCGAACATGGAAGAACTGGAGCCGCTGCCGCTGATCACCTGGTGAATCAATGCCGGGTCCAGCCCCGCCTTCATCCCCAACACCATGACCTCAGCGGCGGCGCTGTTATGGACCAGGTTGAGGATGTTGCCGCAGAATTTCATCTTCATGCCGCAGCCGAATTCGCCGACGTAAAATTTGCGGTGGGCGAACCCGTCGATAATGTGTTCGACCGCCTCATAGGCTGCCTCATCACCGCTGCCGAACGCCGTCAGTTGTTTTTTCAGGGCCAGGATGCGGTTGCCGCTGACCGGGCAATCGAGAAGAATCTTGCCGGCTTCGGCCAGGGTGTCGCGGGCTTTTTCCTTATCGGCGATGGCAAAGGTGCTGACTTCCAGGATGATCTGGCCTTCGCCGCCGCCGTCTTTCAATTCGTCGGCCACGGCATGCAGGACATCGGCCGTCGGCAGGCACAGAATGACGACATCGGATCGATCGGCGACGTCTTTGGGCGAGGTGCCCGATTGGCCGCCGCCTTCCTCCAGCGCCGCCCTTTTTTCGGCCACGGTGTCATAACCGATGACCGTAAACCCGCTGTTGACCAAATTTCCGGCCATGGCGGAACCCAGTACGCCCAAGCCGATGAAGCCGATGGAATCAGTCATGCATATTGCCCCTTCTCTTTAACCGAAGGCAAAAAGTTTACAGCAATCCCATCGGGAATAAAGCGGGACGACAGGGATCAGGACGCGATCTGCTTTGGCTGTGCCTGGTCTCTTTCCTGGATCGCCTTGAGGACCTTTTCCGCGGTCGCCGGCAGGCTGGTGATGCGGACGCCGACGGCGTCATAGATGGCGTTCATGATGCAGGCCGCCGTCGGAACCGAGGTCGGCTCACCGACGCCCTTGGCGCCGAACGGTCCGGTCGGGTCGTAACTATCGACGATATGGACCTCAACCTCCGGCATGTCCAGGCTAGTCGGCATGATGTAGTTGGTCAGGTTGGGGTTGATCTGCTTGCCGTTGTCGTCGAACAGCATTTCCTCATACAGCGCCAAGCCGACGCCCATGGAAATGCCGCCTTCGACCTGGCCTTCCACCAATGCCGGGTTGATCGGCGTGCCGCAGTCGTGGGCGGCGACGATGCGCAGGACTTCGACCTCACCGGTTTCCTCGTCGACGTCGACCTCGGCGATCTGGGTGGCGTAGACGTAGGTGCCGAAGGGCTTGCCCTGTCCGGTTTCCGGGTCCATGGCCACGGTATGTGGATTAAAAGACGCACTGCCCAAGGCCGGCTGGCCGTTGACGAACTGGGCCTGTAGGGCGACGTCGCCGATGGAAAGGGCTTTCTGTGGGAAGTTTTTGACCTGTATTTTGCGGTCGCGGGCTTCCAGCTGTTCGGGTTTCACGCCGAGCATGGGTGCCGCCGTATCGAACAGAATCATTTTGGCTTTTTTCGCCGCCAGCAGAATGGCGTTGCCGGTCACGTAGGTGGTGCGGCTGGCAATGGCGCCGGTGTCCATGGGCGTGGTGTCGGTGTCGGCGGACACCACCTTGATGTCGTCGGCGGCGATGCCCAGCTCCTCGGCGGCGATCTGGCCCAACACCGTCAGCGAGCCTTGGCCGGTTTCCACGGTGCCGGTCAGCACGGTGGCGGTACCGTCTTCATTGACCTTGACCACGGCGGCGCTGGAATTGGCCAGCACCGTGAAGCCGATGGGATACCACATGCAGGCGATGCCCTGGCCGCGGCGCTTGTTGGAATTGGTCTTGCCCTTCCCTTCTTGCCAGCCGAATTTTTCCGCCGCGATTTCCAGCGATTCCTTGACCACGACGCTCTCCAGGACCTGTCCGGTGGGGCTGTCGGAGCCTTCGTGGAAGGCATTTTTCAAGCGAATCTCCAAAGGCTCGATGCCCAGTTCGCGGGCGATGTCGTCCATATGGGATTCATAGGCGAAACAGACCTGCGGTGCGCCGAAACCGCGCATGGCGCCGGTGGTGGTCTTGGTGGTGTAGACCGCCGAGGCCTCGACTTTGATGTTGTCGATGTTATAGGGCCCGACGGAAAGGATGGCGCCCTTACCCAGTGTGGTTTCGCTCCACGAACAATAGGCGCCGCCGTCACAGACGATGCGCACCTTGCGGGCGACGATGATGCCATCCTTGGTGACGCCGGTGGTGTAATCCATGACGAAGGGATGACGCGTCGTCGATGAGATGAACTCATCCTCGCGGGTGAACACGCCCTTGACCGGTCGCCCGGTTTTTTTCGCCAACAGGGCGAGGATCGGTTCCAGGGTAATTTCGTTTTTGCCGCCGAAATTGCCGCCGACAATGGTCGCGGTGACGCGGATCCGGTTCATGGGCATATCGAGCGTGCGTGCGATATCGGCGCGGCCCAGCGTGATCCGACCCAGCGATGAGTAAACATGCAGGTCGCCGGTGGGCTCCCACAGCGCGATGGAGGCATGCGGTTCCAACGGCACGTGTTCGACCATTTGGGTTTTGAATTGCCCTTCGAAGACATAATCGGCGTCGGCCAAGGCTTGATCGACGTCGCCTTTTTTAATGGTCTTGGTGGCGTAGATGTTGCTGTCGCCGTGAATTTTGGGCGCGCTGTCCTTCATCGCCTCGAGGGGGTCGAGAACGGTTTCCAGCGGTTCGTACTCGACCTTGATCTTGGCCAGTGCGTCTTGGGCTTGCTGTTCGGTTTCGGCGGCCACCGCGACGACGCCGTCGCCCATGTGGCGGACCTTGTCGTCGGCCAACAATGGTTGGTCCTGATAGGACGGCCCGAAGGTGACAACGGGGATTTCCTTGCCGGTCAGGGTCGCCACCACGCCGGGCATTTTCTCCGCCTCGCTGACATCGATGCTGAGAATTTTGGCGTGCGCGTATTCGCTGCGCAGGATTTTCGTATACAACATGTCGGGAAAGGTCATGTCGTCGATGTAGACGGTCTTACCGAGAACATGGGGGCGGCTGTCGGGGCGGGTCACCCGCTGGCCGACGGCGGGGGTCTGCTTATTGACCTCGGGGGTCAGCGGCAACAAGCCGTGGCCGATATCCCGTAATACCGCGGGAACCGGACCGTCGTCCGCTTGTTTCAGGGACTCCAGTGGTTTTGTGCGTTCTTTGACATCGACTTTCGGCGCCATGATATTCCCCTTTTTGTCCAAGCGTCAGGCGGATTTGCTGTCGGCATGGCTGGCAGATTGCCCGCTGACATCCATAATCGCTTCGATGATCTTGGTATAACCGGTGCAACGGCACAGGTTGCCCGACAATGCTTCGCGAATTTCATATTCCGTCGGTTTTGGATTTTCGTCGAGCAGCGCCTTGGCGGAAATAATCATGCCCGGCGCGCAGAAACCGCATTGAAAAGATGATTCCTGCTCAAACACCGCCTGTAAGGGATGCAGGTGATCGTAATCGCCCAATCCCTCGATAGTCGTCACGTCGCGGTCCTGGACCTGTGCCGCCAGCATCAGGCAGGCATTGACCGACATGCCATCGACCAGAACCGTGCACGCGCCGCAGTCGCCGACATCGCAGCCCAGCTTGGCGCCGGGAAGGTCCAAGGAATCCCGCAACAGGCTAAGCAGCGTCGTTTCGGCGGCAACACTGGCCGTTCGCTCCCTGCCGTTAACTTTGATCGTGACGTCCATCGAAATCATTCCTTCTTTATGGCTTACCTTGGGGCGCGTTCAAGCGCCTCGGCGAGAACCCGTTTGGTGCCGGTCCGGATCAAATCCAGCCGGTAGCCGGCCGAGGCGCGGAAATCGTTGATCGGTTTGGCCTCCGTCGCCGCCATATCGCCGGCCTCGGCGAACAGATCATCGGACGGCGCCTTGCCGTTCAACAGTTTTTCGGCTTTCACCGCCCGGATCACCGTCGGCGCCACCGCGCCCAAGGCGATCCGCACATCGGCGAGTTTGCCGGCATCGAGATCGATACTGGCGCAGGTGTTGACCAGGGCCAACGCCTGGCCCTTGCGCAGCCCGAATTTGCGGAACGAACAGCCGCGCCCGAGCATTTCCTTGGGGATTACGATATCGACCAGCAATTCGTCGGGTTCCAGTGCGGTTTTGCGCGGGCCGACGAAAAAATCCAATAACGGCATTATCCTTATGCCCTTGGATCCGGTGATGGTAACGGCAGCGTCGAGCGCGATCAGAACCGGGCCGCTGTCCACGGACGGCACGCAAGTGACAAGATTGCCGCCCAGCGTCCCTAGGTTGCGAGTCTGCACGGCGCCGATGGTCAGCGCCGCCTCCTGCATGGCCAGTGCGTGCTCCGCCACCAGGTCGGATTCCATGATTTCCGTATGGGTGACGCCACTGCCGAAACGCAAACCCTTATCGGTCAGTTCGATCCCCTTGAATTCTGAAATTCCCGAGACATCGACGACGACCTTGGGAACCTCTGACGCATGCTTGAGTTCGACAAGATAGTCGGTGCCACCGGCCAGAAGCCGGGCATCCGGGGCATTGTCGGTCAGAATGGCAACCGCTTCATCCACGGTGTCGGGTGCGAGGTATTCAAAAGGCTTCAACGTCGATCCCCTATCAAATAAACCAAACGCCGCGGGAAACATCCCGAACCGGGGCATTTCCCGCGGCGCCGGCGGTATGTCTTTAACCTTATGCAACAGGTTGGTTCTTGACGTCTTTTTATCAAGGCCTGTTGCATATTTTACCTAGGCCACCTCGGCGATGGTGTCGTTTGCGATGGCCTTGAACTCATCGACCGTCAACAAGTCCTTTTTCTTCAATCCGGACGCCTTGACGGCGGTCAGAATGGCCATGGCCTGTTCTTCGCTGGCCTGAATTTGCAACCGTTCCAGCCAGATATTGATGGTGTCCATGCCGCTGCCCTTGCCGATGACGACGTCCGCCGGCGGTTGGCCGACGAATTCGGGCTTGAACGGGAACAGTTCGGTCTGGTGTTCGAGGCCGCAATTCTTGAACCAGTTGGCGATGATGCCGGATTCAACCTGGAACAGCTGATCACCAACCACCGAACGGTTGGAGGGCACATCGACGCCTGAAATCTCCTGGACCAGTTTGGATAGCGGATAGAGCTTGTCGTAGTTAAGCCCGATGTCGATGTCGTACATGGTCAGCAATGCCATGGCGACGTCTTCGGTCGGCGCGTTGCCGGCCCTCTCGCCTAGGCCCAGAACCGTTGAATGGACAACCTCGGCGCCTTCGGCCAGGGCCATGATGGTGTTGGCGACGCCCATGCCGAAATCCTGGTGGAAATGGGTTTCCAGGCGGGTGCCCTCGGGAATCCGTTTTTTCACTTCTTGGACGAAATACTGCATGGCGTGCGGTGAAACGACGCCGAAGGTATCGACCAGGGCGAGCGCGTCCATGTGGCCTTCGTCCGCCACCTTCAGGATCAGGTCCATCACCCAGTTTATTTCCGAGCGCGTAAAGTCGATCGGGAAGAACACGACTTCCAGGCCCTTTTCATGGGCGTAGGCGGTCGCTTCGATGGACAGTTCCATGGCCTTTTCCAGCGGCCATTTATAGGCGTGCTCGATCAGGTGGGTGCTGGCCGGGACCTCCATGATCAGGCCCTTGACGCCGCAGTCCACGGAGGCGTCGATATCGCCTTTCATGCAGCGGCAGAAGGAATAGATCTCGGGGCCGAGATCGCGCTTGTTGATTTCATAAATCGCCTTGAAGTCATCGGGAGACACCGCCGGCAATCCGGCCTCGATACGATGAATGCCGGCTTCGGCCAACCCTTCGGCGATGCGAAGCTTGTCATCCATGCTGAAGGCGATGCCCGTCTGTTGTTCGCCGTCACGCAGGGTGACGTCATGAATTTTGATGTTGTCGGGGAATTTGAAATCCTTAGTCACTTGATCTTCGAAGTTCCAGGAACTGGTGAACCAGTTATCTGTTTCCCACGGTTGATCGGTCATGAAAGGTAACTCCTGAGTATAGAATTATCATTAGGATTATTTTGGAAGTGCGTCACCCAGTGGTCAACGCACAGCAATTCATTATATAGAGGCCACCCTAAAAGTAACGCGGCATGATTTAAAATTCCAAATTTGCCTATGGCAATGAGAAATTAGCATCAAATTGGCGGGCCGAGTGTCTTGCGTTTTTTTTTGGCAACCTGCTACGCTTGCGCCATCGAATTATTGGGTATTCCAAATCCCAATTTTTTTATGAAATGCCTACCACCATAGGCAGGGGGATATCAAATATCATGAGGCACGGCACCGCGAATTTCGGCATCACTGGAACCGACTGGCAGGAGAAGATCAACTGGGATCGCCTGCGTACTTACAGACTTGAAAGCGCCCGCGCGCGCATGAAGGCCCACGGATTGGGTGCCATGCTGTGCATGTACGACGAAAACTGTCGTTACATCACCAGCACCCTGACGCCCGGTTGGAACCGGCTTAAACCCGGCCTTCGGTATGCGCTGTTGTGTGGCGACGCGGCCCCTGTCCTGTTTGAACAAGGCGATATCGGCGCTCAGATCGCTCGCCATTCGCCGTGGATTCCGGAAGAAAACATCCGCTATTCCTATGCCTGGATCAAAGGCGCAGCCGGTGGTGCGTCCGAACAACAGGTGACCAAGTTCACCAACGCCATCGTCGAAGAGATGAAACGTTTCGGCGTCGCCGGTGAAAAGCTCGGCGTCGACTTCATCGACATCAACATGATCGGCGCGTTTGAAAAAGCCGGCATCGAATGGGTCGACGGCATGTCGGCGATGATGGAGGCGCGGTCCATCAAGAACGTCGATGAACAGGAATGCATGCGCATCGTCGCCGCCATCGGCGATGCCGCGCACTGGGAAACCATGAAGTTCCTGAAGCCCGGCCGCACCGAGAACCAGGTCACCGCGCACATCATGGAATTTCTATTTAATATTCCCGGCATGGAAGATGTCGAGGATGTGATCGTTTCATCCGGCCCCAACACTTGGCCGAACTGGCGCAATTTCACCGACCGTATCATCCAGCCGGGTGATATTGTGTTCATGGATTTGGCGGCGTTGACCTGGAACGGCTACAAGTCGTGCTACTACCGCACCTACTGCGTCGGCAAGGAGCCGACCCAGGAAATGAACGACACCTACGAACAAGCGCTGGGTTGGCTGTATGATTCCATCGAGGCGGTGAAGGTCGGCACCACGACCAAGGAAATCGCATCGAAATGGCCGTCGGCGAAAGAAGCCTGGGGCTACGAGGAAGAAGATCAGGCGGCGGCGAACCTGTGGGGCCACGGCCTCGGCCTCGCCCAATACGATCCGCCGGTCATCTCGCGGATTTGGTCACTCGACCACCCGATCGAGATCAAGGAAGGCATGGTCTTCGCCCTGGAAACCCAGCACGGAAAGACATACCAGTATGGTGTCCGGATCGAGGAAATGCTGATTGTCCACAACGATGAAGTCGAGATCATTTCCAACTTCCCGGTCGAGAAGATCACGGTTGTCGACCCGATGTAACCGGCGCCGGTTTGCGGTGTAACTTTCCGGCCCGGCTCGGGCTGAACGCAGTCCGGGCCGTCCGGTTTTTAACAGTACCCCGGTTTTAGGAATACCATGAGCGAACCTAGCGATTATATCGTCCAATTGTCCGACCCGGCCGCGGAAGACGCCGGCCGTTTCGGCCCCAAGGCCGCCAATCAGGCGGCGTTGGATCATGCCGGTTTGCCGACGCCGGGCGGGTTTTGCCTCAGCGCCGAGGCCTATTTGGCCCAGGTCGAGGCACTGGGTTTGACCGAGGTGGCGGAAAAAGCCGTAAGCTTTGATTTTTACGAGGCCCGGCCATTTATCTCGGAAATCAGAATCGCCATGTTCGATGCGCCGATGATCGACGAGATCAAACAGCCGCTGATCCAGGCGTATCGGGAATTGACCGGGGAAGACGGTATGTTGGTGGCGGTGCGGTCGTCTTCGCTGATGGAAGACACCGAAGGGTCATCCTTCGCCGGTCAGTTTCAGACCTATCTTGGCATTGAAAATGAAAAAGATTTTCTGACCACGGTGCATGCATGCTGGGGGGCGTTGTGGTCGTCGCGCGCGCTTCGGTACATGGAAAACAAGAGCATCAAGGCCATTGATACGGCGATGTCGGTTCTGGTGCAGCCCTTGGTTCATGCCATTACGTCCGGCGGCGGCATCAGCCAGACCGCCGACGGCGGTATGTCGGTTACGGCGACGTGGGGCCTTGGCGAGCCCATTGCCCAGGGCGAAGTGGTGCCGGATCGTTATGACCTGAGCGAAGACGGAAGGTTGTTGGACATACAGACCGGACGGAAAAGCCATACCATCAACTGTGCCCACCATGCCGCCCCGACGACGAAAGCCGTTGCCGATGACCAAGTGTCCGAACCGTGCCTGAGTAAAGCGCAAGCGCAGGAGCTGGGTGCGATGATGAAAGTGGCGGAAAACTTGAGGGGCGGGCCCGTCGAAATTGAATGGGCCATGGATGAGGACGGGATCAAGATGCTGCAAGCCCGCCCTTTGCATACGGAACCGGCGCCGATGCCCGATCAAAAATGGGAACGCTATCCCGGCATCAAAGGGCAAGCGGCCGGGGTTGGTTGGGGCACAGGCCGGGCCTGCGTCATCAATTGCGAGTGTGAACTCGGCCGCGTCGCGCCCGGTGACGTCCTGGTGACCAAGGTTGCCGGACCGGCCATCAGCCAGGTGCTGCCCAAGGTGGCTGGCGTCGTCGCCGAACTTGGCGGCAGCACAACGCACCTGGCCTCGCTGGCACGGGAGCGGAGCATTCCCATGGTTCTGGGCGTGCTTGATGCCACCAACAAAATTCCGGATGGCGGCCAAGTCGCCGTCGACGGGGTCGCCGGCATCGTCCGCTGGATACCGGGCTAACGAAAGCCTGATTTAAACCGGCCTTAGGTTTTTTTGAGATCATCCCGTAGCGATTCGACGAACGCATTGGTGATCTGCGAGCGGGTTTGCGCGGCCGGAAAAAGCAATCCGTATTCGTACCGGATCGTCGGCGTGAAGGGTTTGGCGATAACCCGGTCGCCATAGGCCGAAGCAATGAATGAATGGACGATTGAAACGCCCAAGCCCTTGGCTACCAGGTTCGTCGCCAACAAGGTCGACGGCGCCTCGACGCTCAGCACGCGGTGGATGCCCAAACGTCCGAACAACTCGTCGGTCTGGTAACGGAGTAGGGAGCCGGAATTCATCGAGATAAAGGGAAGGTCGGCCAGATCCTCGGCGACGATTTCGGATTTCTTGGCCAACTCATGGCCCATGGGCAGGACGCACACCCCATCGGCGGTAAACAGCGGTTCCACCTCAATGCCCTGGCGGTTGATGGGCAGGGTGGCGATGCCGAAATCGAATTGCGTGCTTTCCACCCCTTCCTCCACATCCAGCCGGGTGCCCATTTCCACGGAAATCTTGATTTGCCGGAATCGTTTGTTGATGGTGGTGATGGTTTGCGGCAAAAGGCCATAGGCCAGCGCCGGCATGGCGATAATCCGGAGCGCCCCGGTCTTCAGGGTGCGAATGTCCCGCGCCGTCGCCGTGATCTGGTCGATGCCCGACAGCAGCTTTTTGACCACGTCATAGAAGTGCTGGCCTTCCGGCGTGATCCGCAACCGGCCATGACGGCGGTCGAAAATATTGAGGCCCAGTTCGCTTTCCAATTGGGTAATCAGGCGGCTGACCGCCGATTGGGTCAGGCCCAGCAAATCCGCCGCTTGGGTCGTGGTGCCGCTGGTGACAACGGCGCGCAGGGCTTCCAGCTGCCTTAGCTTCATGTTGGTTTTCCCCAGTCACCAGATTG
>Ga0208391_1000860_pt1 | contig 15540 bp, 14 predicted proteins | sample Knorr_S23_td_Bot_FD_185612 | JGI IMG/M metagenome (GOLD analysis project Ga0208391, IMG submission 185612) | Marine microbial communities from Southern Atlantic Ocean transect - Knorr_S23_td_Bottom_ad_3770_LV_A (SPAdes) (version 2) | ecosystem: Environmental > Aquatic > Marine > Oceanic | place... | reverse complement strand
ATGAGTAATATTTTCCTGCCGGGGATCTTCAAGCATGGTATCGTTTATACCGGAATAAGAGAAGAATGGCCCCAGGGAGATTGGGCACAAATTGAAATATCGGATGCCCAAGAAACTATGATCAAGTCGAACCACAATATTATTGAAGCTATCGCCGAAGGAGTTGTGTCCGGTTCTATGAATACAATCTTGGATACGAAAATAAATCGGCTTGCAGTTTTTCGTCCAAATCTCACAGATGATGAAAAATTGAATGCCTTGAATACGGTTCATTCCTATTTGGGGAATCAATACGATTTTTCTTTTGATTTTAATGATGCTGAAACCCAAGTCTGTACTGAAGTGATCTATCGCGGCTACAATCAAATAGGTGAGCTCGATTTCAAACTATCCAAACGTGCCGGTAAATTTAATATGAGCGCGGAAGATGTGTGCCGTTATGCAATCGATTCGGGCCAGATGGATTTGGTAACGCTGATTGTTGAAGATGAATACCGGAAAGGAAAACCGAGATTTGTTGCACCAGAAAATGGTGTGGAAATTATTTTAGGGCTGATGGAATAGTATTCTTAAGTAAAACCCATTGTGCATATTAAATGAAAATCAATTTATATTCACAAAATTTATTAATAAATCCCTGTATATGGAATCCATCAACCGTGTTGATATTGAATTGAGGTACGAGATTCAGACAAATGTTTGAATATGGAGAGATTTTAGAACGCTTCATGCTTCAGCGTAGAATGGATGCGGACAATTTATTCCAAATTGAAACTTTTTTGATTCTTTATTGCCCACAAGAATTAATATGCATAATGGGTTAACTACATCAAAATGAATGGATTAAGCATTCACTGGATGTGGTTTTGTTTTCAAAAAGTAAAGTGTTCCCAGAGTAGAAATTATACTGTACCCAAAAAAGACCTTCATACTTAAATCCATTTCCGAAATTCCAATATTTTGATGAAAAATAATAAAACAAAGAAGGGCAAGTTTAAAGCCATCGGCAAATAAGGAATATTTTTTGCCATCCAGCAATGAAGTGTAGGAAAAAACATTTACCGTTAAGAAAAGAGCTATCATAAATATTGAAATAGACTCAATATGATTTACCATAGCGAATAATTGAAACATAAATCCAAGGGTAATGATCATCTGTAGCCATGCCCAACCAATCAATTGTAATGAATTTTCTGATTTATATTTGGTTTGTTCAAATGGATTCTCAATTGTTTTAAGGGGATATTTTCGTGCTACATCTTCCGGACGCCAGCCCGTGGGCATAAACCAGATCCGGATTTTATCCCACAATCTTTCAGTATGAAAAGCATCCTGGATCAACTGCCAAAGATGTTTATAATTAATGATAACCGGATTCCACGTATTGGCCGGGCGGAGGATGCCATAAACCGGTTTCACATCAGTTAGTTCCGGTTGGAATGTGCCAAAAAGTTTATCCCAAATAATGAAGATAGCGCTGTAATTCTTATCCAAATATTCCGGATTAATGCCATGATGAACGCGATGGTGGGAGGGCGTGACAATGACCTTTTCCAGCCAACCCATTTTGTCAATCAGACGGGTATGATACCAGAATTGCATAAAAAGATGGATAGGTCCCAAAACAGCAAAAATAGATGCGGGAACACCCAGGAGTGCAGCGGGAATCATGAGGATCGCACCAAATTTTACAGTGTCGGAAATGGATTGTCGCAAGGCACAAGCCAAGTTGAATTCTTCGCTGCTATGATGAATAATGTGGCGATTCCAAAAAACATTCACACGGTGATTTAAGCGATGGAGCCAATACCCCGTAAAATCCTGGACAATAAACGCAACGAATACCGCAGCCCAAACCGGCTCCAGTTTATAAAGGGTTAAATGATCCACCAGCCACGAATAACTGATAATCACCAATCCGTACTTGAGTCCATCCCGGACTGTATTGGTAATGCCGGAACTTAAACTGGAGATCATGTCTGCCGGATTGTTTACCTTGATTCCCATTCTTTTGGCTGCAACTATTTCAATCCCGATCAAAACCATAAAGATCGGAATGGAAACCATGAGTGATGAAATATAAAAACTCATTTTGGTATTAGGGCAAACGTCCCACATGAAAATTAAGCAATAATTCCTGTCCAAAGTCCGGATTGAATTGAGCCAGCGTATCGCCATCCAAAGATAAAAATTGGACTTCGCCATTTATTCCGATTTTTTCCGGGGCGCTGTTCAGGTACCACCAATGCCTGGAAATACCATCTTCCATATCATCTTTTAGTAAAAATTGGTAATCACCATTTTTGAGATTTATTGGAAAATTATATTCTGTAGAGTCAGAAAAATTATCTCCGGAATAAAGGACGCTTCCATCCAGTTCAGTTAGCGTAAATGAATTTTCGCGAGCACGATCAACCGTATTCGTTTTGATTTGAAGGGTAAATTCTCGTGGAAAAACAATCGGAAGTGGAATATAAGATGTCATTCGGTCATTAAATGGATTTTCATCTTTAACTCCATTGGGATTTTTTAAATTGACTTCAAAAACACGATTTTTTGAAAGTCCATGCCAATTGGGGATGGGGAGATACACTTCTTCATTCTCCAGGAATAGTAAATTCCCATTCCATTTAAAAAAAGATTTTTTCCTATTTTTTAATCCATAATGGATTTCTAAAGAATGGAGATCAAATTCACCCGTGTTTTTAATGAGAATTCTCGGATTCCCCAAGGTTGGATTAATTCGACTATATTTCCCTTTGGAGATTGGTGCCATGATATCAACAATCTCCGCATCATTCTTGAAATTGGGGGAACCGTAAGAGAATAATTGGTGTGCCATCCTGAATTCACCATCTTTTTCTCCATTGCCAGAATAGGGCTCGATCCCATAATCAATGGCAATAGAATCACCTGCTTTCACAAAAGGAGTGAGTTCAAATTCGTATTCATCCACTTTGGTTCCGGGGCACCAGCCGGCTCGGTCAAAGGGCCATGTCCCGCCTTGGGAATAAATGGGATTATTCCCGCAATCCTTCCATACGTTCCACCGAAAGAGTTCATAACCATTCATATAATAGGTATGGGTTTTACTGTCCCATTCGCAGCAATTCCGCGGACCAAAGTGACCGTGTCCGGAGATCACCGCTTTCATTTTGAAGCCCTTGGCTTCAGGTAAAAGTTGAAGTTTTGTTTCCTTTAGAATCTCGTTATCAGATAATCCTCCGTACTTATGATGACCATACGGATAGATATTTTCAACTTTCAGAATATCCCGCGCCGGCGTTCCTTTAATAAAAAGAAATTTCAGATCCAGCAATTCCTGGTTATTCCCTACAGTAACAAATCTTTCACCTTTCAGAAGCGGTGCATAATCCGTCATATCATAGGTCCATTCCCAACCATCATCACCACCCATGATTAGTCGTTTTCCATAAGGTGTAACAAAACTGCCAATGGAGAAAGTTTCTGTTGAATCTCCCCGGGGAACATCCACGAACGTATTCCAGATGTAGTCCCATTCTCCGCAGGGATATTTATCGCCATTGGTGGCGGAATCACATTTCAATGTTTGCATCATAAAGATCTTCGCCCAGGATTCATCCGTATCAGGAAACCGGATTGTCTGTTTATATTGGGCGCCCCAGCCTTCCGGACTTGGTGTTTCCCAGGTGATGGGATGGATCACCAGCGTATCGCCATCCTGCAAGGATTGGGAAAATTCGATAGAAAGGAAAAGGATGTAAAAAATCGTTTTTTGAAATTTCATGATCGTGATAATGGTAAAATCAAATTAGGTTCGCCCATCATTTTACAAGAAGAAATAAATAAATGCTAATCGATACTCATTGTCATCTTTTTTACAATGATCTGAAAAATGATCTACCCGGTGTTCTGGATCGTGCCCGTGAATTGGGTGTGAACCGATTCATTTGTGTGGCCACCAATATGGAAGATGCCAGGGAATGCCTTTTGCTGGGCGAAACTCACGATAACATTTTTGCCTCTGCAGGGGTTCATCCCCACGATGCGAAAGATGCACCGGAAGACTTTGTGGATCAAATCTATGATCTTATGACTTTTGATTCCATGGTTGCCGTGGGAGAAATGGGTTTGGATTACTTCAGGAATATTTCCGATCCTGAGATCCAAAAAGATGTATTTCAAACCCAAATGGGAATCGCACAGTATTTGAAAAAACCGGTCATATTTCATAACCGGGATGCGGATGAAGACATGATAAAAATATTAAAGGAATTCCCGGATGTTCAGGGTGTTGCACATTGTTTTTCCAGTAATCTGGAAACAGCAAATGCTTTTTTAGATTTGGGATATTACATTTCTTTTTCCGGGAATCTCACCTTCAAGAATAGTCACTTGCCGGAGGTAGCAAAGGAATTGCCATTGGACAGAATTTTAGTAGAAACCGATTCGCCGTATTTGAGTCCGGTACCCCACCGTGGAAAACCCAACGAACCGGGTCGGACGCGATTCGTGGCTGAAAAACTTGCAGAAATTCACAATGTTTCGTTGGAACTGATTGCAGAAAAAACATCAACCAATGCAACGGAGCTTTTTAGGCTTCCTAATTCGAGCCCTGAGCCTGTCGAAGGGTGAAGATATAAAAAAGATAAACGAAAAAAGTGAAAGGTAGAATTATGGAATTGAATAGTTATATGATTAATGGACTAGTAGAAATTGTGCTCCTGGTTATCGGAATATTAATTGCACTTCAAATCAATAGTTGGAATGAAGGCCGAAAAGAAAAACAATTAGAAAATCAATTATTTGAGGCAATTATTAACGATTTAGATCTGAAAAGAAAAGAGCTTGTTGCTGACCTTAACTTTGGAATGAAGATAGTTCAAGATTCTGATAAGATTATGCACACCTGGGATAATGAACGTCGAATTGATTCAACAAATATTAAAAATATTTTGGAAGTTATAGGAGATGATTCATGGTTTCATAATATAAACTCTCCCGCATATATAGGACTCTCAAATTCAGATTTATGGAAACTGTTACCAGTTAGCATCATAAATCAGATTGATGATATATATAGGGCAAATCTTCCTCGGATAAAAGTATTGTTCCAAAAGTCAGGTGAATATGCCACTTATTGTAAACTGAATTTTCTTGCGCCGAATAATTTATTAGACTTGGACAAAAGCTCTGAAGAAATTGTGGAATTGTTAAAAGGAAAGGAACAGGATTTTATTTCGTATTTAAGTTTATTCAGGAATGGGGTTTTTCGTCTGAATGAACGATTTGAACAGTCCACAACATCCATTGAAAAAGTAATAAATAATCTAGAATCATATAAGGATACAGTGCCTGAAATTATGTACGGGTAATGTGGTGCATCTTTCATTATTGAATACCGGGAAAGGAAAATCTCTCAGCGATACTTCGTGTCATTAACTGCAAAATAAAATGAAAAAAACAAACCACCCCTTCCGGAAAAAGTGGGGACAAAACTTCCTTGCTGATGGAAATCTCCTGGATCGAATTGTCCGGACTATTGATCCAAAAAAATCGGATTCCATTCTTGAAATTGGTCCCGGAGAAGGCGCGCTCACCGAACGAATCTTTCCCTATGTAAAAGAGATGACAGCCATTGAGATAGATCCTATACTCATTGAGCATTTACAAAATCAGAAATCATTGAAAAGGTTGAAAGTTGTCCAAGGAGATGTATTACTCCAGGAAATTGAAGATCTACTAATAGGAAACCCGGTTCGAGTGATTGGCAATATTCCTTACAATATAACATCACCCATTATTTTTTGGCTCATTGAGCAATTGGATTTTTGGGAGGATGCATTTATTATGATGCAAAGAGAAGTAGCAGAACGATTATCCGCAAAAGTTGGAACTAAATCTTATGGGAGATTTACCGTCGTGGTGGGGGCCTACTTAAATATGGAGTATTGTTTCACAATTCCACCGGATGTTTTTATCCCAAAACCCAAAGTGGATTCTGCTATCATCCGGTTCACAAAAAAAGAAACACCCATTATTCCCGATGAAAAATATGTCCGGTTCAATAAACTTGTAGCTGATGCTTTTTCTCAAAGAAGGAAAATGTTACGTAATACTCTCAAAGGTTGGGACATTCCTGCAGCCATCCAGGAGAAAATAGATTTCACCCGTCGTCCCGAAACTCTCACCATTGAAGAATTTGCGTCTATGGTTTAAGTCTTGGATGTGTGAGCACAAACTGGTAAAATCGCCGGCTTTTTTGAAGCAAAAATAATTTAATTGAAAAACCACAAACTACACTCTGGAGGTGATTTACGTGGTTGAAGTCCAGGTAAGAGAAAAGGAATCTTTTGAACGCGCCCTTCGTCGTTTTAAGAAGATGTGGGAGCGGGCCGGCATCCTTAGGGAAGTTCGGACAAGATCCTTTTATGAAAAGCCAAGCGACGCAAAACGGGAAGCAAAAAAGAAAACCGTTCGGCGTATAAAAAGGCTCGCCAGGATAGAGGCATTGCGGAACGATCCGCGCGCCAGCGGTCAACGTCGTCGCAGACGCCGTAGATAGGCTCCCTATCGGGAAAATCAAAGAAGCCTCGGTTTTTCGCCGGGGCTTTTCTTTTTGGAACAAATTCATTCACTCCCGAATTTCTAATACTTATTTCCTAATCCTTATTCCAAATTCATAATCCATTCAATGTTAATCAGAAGTATATCCGGTGTCCGCGGACTCACCGAAACCCATCTCACGGCAGAATCATCTGTGGTTTACGCCCGAGCACTCCATCAACTTTTACCCGAAGGAGTCATCATGGCTGGGCGGGACAGCCGTCCATCAGGTGAAGATATTATTCAAGCCATGATGGGTGAACTCACCCAATTAGGTCGAACTGTGATCCAATGCGGAATCGTACCCACACCAACCGTTCAATTTATGGTGCATAACACAGAAGCAGTGGGTGGATTCATTGTTACAGCGAGCCATAATCCCATTGAATGGAATGGCCTCAAATTCGTAAGAGAAGACAGCACCTTTTTTCACCCGAATGAGTGCGAGCGATTGTTTGAATTGGTCGATGCGAATACAGAACTTCCCGATTCTGGAGATCCGGGAATCATCTGGCCGGAGCAGAATGCGATCCAAAAACATGTAATTGCATGTGCCAGCCTGAAATGTATTGACCTGAACCGGATCCAGCGCCGTCATTTCAAGATTGTCATTGATGCAGTAAATGGTGCTGGTGCTCATGCGCTCCCGGTCATGTTGGAATCATTGGGATGTGAAGTGATTGAGCTCAACTGTGAGCCGGATGGTGAATTCACCCGTGGAACAGAGCCCCTTCCGGAGAACTTGAAAGATCTTTGTCAGGCTGTAACCAGCCATAGTGCTGATGCTGGATTTGCAGTGGATCCGGATGCGGACAGGTTAGCCGTTGTAAATGAAAAAGGTGAAGCACTGGGAGAAGAATACACCTTGGTCTTGGCGGCGGATGGGTATTTAAATGACACCGGAAAAAGTGAAAAATTTGTCGTGAATCTCTCTACGTCACTTGCACTGGAAAAATTAGCCGAAGCCAAAAACAGTTCTGTTACTCGGTCCGCTGTGGGTGAGATCAATGTAGTGAATAAAATGAATGAGATCGGTTCTGATCTCGGCGGAGAAGGAAATGGCGGTGTCATTCTGCGAGAATGCCATTTGGGTCGGGATTCACTTGTGGCAGTTACCATGGTATTAAATCGTATGTCCCAATCGGATGAATCATTAAGTGCAATTCATAAATTATTACCCCAATTCGTAATTGTAAAAGATAAAGTAGGTTTGGAAGGGTTAGATCCGGAAAAATTGATCGAAGATGTAAGCAACCTTTTTGACGATGCAGACAAAAATACGCTAGATGGTGTAAAGTTTACTTGGGATAATAAATGGGTTCATTTACGAAAATCAAATACGGAACCCATTATGCGGATCTATGCAGAAGCACATACGACCAAGGATGCTCAAGAACTGGTTAAACAGGTCAGATCTTGTTTATAAGAAGAACATCCAATATAGAAAAATTTGATATAAATTAGATGCAACAGAAGAAATCTTATGTTTCTAGATAAACTATTATATGCCAAACCGATTGATCAAATAGGTGCACAAGAGCGAGTGACTCGTCTTTTTTCAAGGAGCATTAAAAAAGATTCCAAAGTTCAAGCCTTGCATCTGGCATTAAGTATGATTGACCTGACAACGCTTGAAGGAAAAGATTCTCCCGGAAAGGTAAAACAACTTTGTTATAAGGCATCACATTTGCACGATTCTTTCCCCGGTTTACCCAATGTTGCGGCTATTTGTGTTTATCCAACTATGGTGGCAATTGCAAAAAAAGCATTGGCAGGTACTGGAATCAAGGTGGCATCAGTGGCAACCGCATTTCCCAGTGGAATGGCAGATATGCATGCCAAACTGGATGAGGTGAAATCCGTCATAGATGCAGGTGCGGATGAAGTGGATATGGTCATTTCCCGCGGGAAATTTCTACGGGGTGATTATCAATATGTATCAGATGAAATTGCCCAGGTTAAAGATGCCTGTGGGGAGACTCATTTAAAAGTGATTTTGGAAACGGGTGAATTGGTCACGTTAGATAATGTGCGGCTTGCCAGTGATATTGCCATGGAATCCGGCGCTGATTTTATAAAAACATCCACTGGAAAAGTTTCTCCAGCAGCCACACCGCCTGTTGTGTTAACTATGCTTGAAGCCATTCGTGATTTTCAAACAAAGACCGGAAAAAAAATTGGCATGAAGCCAGCCGGTGGTATTGGTCAAGCCAAGCAGGCAATCCAATATTTAGTTATGATTAAAGAAACACTCGGACATGATTGGCTTTCACCAGACTTATTCCGGTTTGGGGCAAGTTCATTGGCGAATGATGTGTTGATGCAAATTGTGAAACAAACCACAGGTCAATATCAGTCTAAAGATTATTTTTCTATCGATTAGGAAAAAATATAAATATGAATAAAGCACAAACTTGGGAGTACAGTCCGGCACCGGAAAGCACTGACCATATTCAATTAAAAGACCGCTATGATCTATTTATTAATGGCGAATTTGTCCCCGGTGTTGAAGGGAGATATTTCGATACTATCAATCCATCCAACGAGGAAAAAATAGCTGAGGTGGCAGAAGCTGGAAAAGCAGATATTGATAAAGCAGTATCTTCTGCCAGAAAAGCATACGATAAAATATGGTCCAAAATGCTGCCAAAAGAACGGGGGAAATATATATTTCGTATTGCCCGTTTGCTTCAGGAAAGTGCTCGGGAATTTTCTGTTATTGAATCAATGGACGGTGGAAAACCGATTCGTGAATCTCGAGACATAGATGTTCCATTATCATCTGCACATTTTTTCTATTATGCAGGCTGGGCGGATAAATTAGAATATGCTTTCCCGGGAAGAACGGCAAATCCTTTGGGTGTGGCGGGACAAATTATTCCCTGGAATTTTCCATTATTGATGGCAGCCTGGAAATTGGCTCCGGCACTAGCAACGGGAAATACACTTGTTTTAAAACCGGCGGAAACAACTCCGCTTACAGCGATGAAATTGGCAGAAATTATTCAAGAAGCTGATTTACCACCCGGTGTGGTTAATATTGTTAATGGCGCCGGTGAAACGGGAAAGTTTTTGGTGAATCATGGAGATATAGATAAAATTGCATTCACGGGCAGTACGGAAGTTGGGAAATACATTATGAAATCCGTGGCCGGTTCCGGTAAAAAATACACGCTGGAACTGGGCGGAAAAGCTGCCAATATTATTTTTGAAGATGCAGCGATTGATCAAGCAGTTGAGGGTATCGTTAATGCTATCTTTTTTAACCAGGGACATGTTTGCTGTGCAGGATCACGATTATACGTACAGGAAGGCGTAGCAGAGGAAGTAATATCAAAACTCCAAAAACGGATGGAGTCCTTAATCGTCGGGGATCCTTTAGATAAAAATACAGACATCGGCGCAATCAATTCCAAAATGCAACTCAATAAGATTAAAAAGTATGTAAAACTTGGAAAAGACGAAGGGGGCACAATTTATCAGTCATCCTGCCCGCTCCCGGAAAAGGGGTATTGGTTTGCACCCACAATATTTACAGATGTGAGCCAATCCAATCGTATTGTTCAGGAAGAAATATTTGGTCCCGTATTGGCGATTCAAACTTTCCGAACGGTGGACGAGGTAATTTTAAAAGCAAATAATTCACCCTATGGTTTATCCGGCGGCTTGTGGACAGATAAGGGTTCTAAAATTTTCAAAGTAACACAAGACATTCGTGCCGGTGTAATTTGGGCAAATACCTTTAATAAATTTGATCCTGCATCTCCTTTTGGTGGTTACAAAGAAAGTGGCGTGGGCAGTGAAGGAGGCATTGAAGGCTTATCCGGTTACGTGAATTTGGTTTAATTGGTTTGCCGCGAAGAACGCCAAGAACCACCAAGGTAAAAAAATAGGATTGCTTAAAAATAGAGAAATGAAATGAGTAAAAGAATAGATATCCAAAAAACATATAAACTTTTCATTGGCGGGAAATTCCCTAGAACGGAATCGGGGCGATATATAAAATGGACTGACGTCAAAGAGACAACAGTTGTAAACATTTGCCGGGGATCACGGAAGGATTTTCGCAATGCCATGGTTTCGGCGAGGGGCGCTGTTTCTGGGTGGTCTTCCCGCACGGCTTATAATCGCGCTCAGATTTTGTACAGGATTGGCGAAATGCTTGAAGGTCGAAAAGACCAGTTTATGGCGGAACTCACCCTACAAGGTTTAAGCAAAAAACAGGCTGAAAATGAAATTAGTCAATCCATTGATCGACTCATTTATTATGCCGGTTGGGCAGACAAATTTCAGCAAGTCTTTAGTCGAGTGAATCCTGTTTCACTTCCTTATTTTAATTTTACGGTACCGGAAGCCACAGGTGTCGTGGCTGCCATTGCCCCAGATGATTCTTCACTCCTGGGTTTGGTTTCCATTATTGCGCCCGTTATCGCCGGTGGGAATACCATTGTTATTTTGGCTTCGGAATCATTCCCGCTTTGTTCAATCACATTTGCAGAAGTACTTCATTCGTCCGATGTTCCTGATGGTGTTGTGAATATTTTGACCGGATACCGCAATGAACTTATAGAGCATTTCTCATCTCACATGGATGTGAATGCCATTATTTATTGTGGCGATAATTCGGATGATAAAAAATTGGTTGAAACAAATGCTGCATTAAATGTGAAACATGTGATCCATTTCCCAAATCAGGATTGGGCGAAAAATTTACACCAAAGTCCTTACCATATTTTAAAATGCCAAGAGACCAAAACAACCTGGCATCCCATTGGGGTTTGATTGATGGCACATAATAAAGCTGTAGAAATAATCCGTTCTAAATCAGAAGGGAGACACCCCAAAATAGGCATTATTTTAGGATCGGGATTAGGTCCTTTTGCTGAAAGTATAAATAATAAAATCACTTTTTCATATAAAGATCTTCCCGGATTCCCAGATGCCGGTGTAAAAGGTCATGCAGGGCAGCTTATCCTGGGCAAAATAAATGGGACTGAAGTTGTAGTTCTGCAAGGTCGTGCCCATTATTACGAATCGGGCAAACCGGATGTAATGAGAACGCCAGTTGAAACATTAAAAGAGTTGGGCTGTAAAACGCTATTACTTACCAACGCGGCAGGGAGCCTTCTACCGGAAGCACAACCGGGAAGTGTCATGATGTTGACCGATCATATAAATTTTACCGGCGTGAATCCATTATTTGACGAAACGGAGACATCCCGTTTTGTAGATATGGGTGATGCATATGATCTATCCTTATGTGAACAATTTAGAAATGCGGCAAAAACAAAAAATATCACATTACACGAGGGTGTTTATATTTGGTTTTGCGGACCCAGTTTTGAAACACCTGCCGAAATTCGAGCTGCGAAAATATTGGGTGCCGATGCGGTGGGAATGTCCACTGTACCCGAAGCGATTCTCGCTCGATTTTATGGATTAAAAGTTGCTGCGCTGTCTATTATTACGAATATGGCTGCAGGCATGAGTGATGAAGATTTGAGTCATGCCCAAACAATGGAAAATGCAGCCATGGGTGCAAATGATCTACAAGGCCTTTTGGGTGAATTTCTTTTAAACTATGAAACAACATAATTATTCAAACGGCATTTTGACAAGCTCAATAACAGTTTGTTGAGCCTGTCGAAACAAACATAATTACTCCATTATAGAATAACCATGCTTCCCCAGGAAATCATAAGAAAAAAACGAGATGGGCACCCATTAAGCGATTCTGAAATTCAATATTATATTGAAGGCATTGCCAATGGTTCTATTTCTGAAAGCCATATAGCCGCTTTTTGTATGGCGGTTATTTTTAAAGGCATGTCGGTTGAAGAAACATTTTCTCTCACAGACCAAATGGTGAAATCGGGAGATAAGCTAAACTGGAAAGATTTGGATGGTCCCGTGGTTGATAAGCATTCCACCGGCGGTGTGGGAGATAAGGTTAGTCTCATGTTGGCGCCTATTGTGGCATCCTGTGGAATTTATAATCCCATGATCTCCGGCCGCGGGCTCGGTCACACCGGCGGAACGCTGGACAAATTAGAATCCATCCCTGAATACAATACCACGCCGGATAATTCACTTTTTCACAGCGTAGTAAAAAATGTTGGCTGCGCCATTATTGGGCAAACAGCAAACTTGGCTCCTGCGGATAAAGTGATCTATGGCGTGCGTGATGTAACGGCCACCGTAGAATCTGTCCCTTTAATTACAGCATCGATACTTTCGAAAAAAGTTGCGGCAGGATTAGATGGATTGGTCATGGATATTAAAACGGGGAATGGTGCCTTTGCAGAAAACTTGGATTTTGCAAGAAATGTGGGAAACAGCATCATTCAAGTGGCGAAACAATTTGGAATGAAAACGTCTGCAATGATTACGGATATGAATCAACCCCTTGGCGATACCATCGGGAATGCGTTAGAAATAAAAGAAGTCATTGATTACTTAACCGATGTGCGACAGGAATCCAGATTGCACGAAGTGGTTTTGGCCTTGGCTGCCGAAATGTTGGTGGTTGCTGGATTGGTAGATTCAACCGATAAGGGCATTCAAAAAGCAAAAGATGTTTTGGATAATGGTCATGCAGCGGAAACATTTGAAAAAATGGTTTCTGAATTAGGCGGACTTAACGACATTTTAAAAAACTCCGATTCTCATTTTAAATCTGCATCTGTGGTAAAACCCATCCCGGCAAGCCAATCCGGATATGTTTCTGAAATTGACACTCGGGCTGTAGGGCTGGCAGTGGTGGAACTGGGCGGTGGACGTAAAAAAGCCAGTGACTCCATTGACCATAGTGTAGGATTCACTCACGTTTTAGGATTGGGAGAAAAAGTTGAAGCGGGGCAAGCTTTGGGTTACGTTCACGCACAAAATGAAGATCAGGCAAATTTGTCAATTCAAATGGTGAATGATGCCTACTCTATTTCGGATTCTTCATTTTTACAAACACCCACAATTATTGAATATTTAAAATAATTTTTCCTTCCCAAAAATAATATGAATGAACCAAATAAAATAAAACGTGGCGTTGATCTTGAACTCCAAATTGAATCTTTAGCCTACGGCGGCATGGGATTGGCCCGCAAAGATGATTTTGTCATTTTTGTTAAAGGTGGGATTCCAGGCCAAAAAGTGAATGCTCGGATCTATAAAAAGAAAAAGGGATATGCCGAAGCAAGAGTGCAGCATGTGATTACAGAATCACCTAATGCGGTGGAAGCGCCTTGCGACCATTTTGGAACCTGTGGAGGGTGCAAGACCCAAAATCTATCTTATGATGAACAATTGAACCAAAAATCTAATCAGGTGGAAGATGCATTTCATCGTTTGGGTGGATTTCAAGATTTTAAACTGGATCACATCGTTGGAGCAGATCCTGTTTTTAATTATCGTAATAAGATGGAATTCACATTCTCTCCTCATCGCTGGGTATTAGATACGGAGCCGGAAGGCGTGGATAGATCTTTTGCCGTGGGTCTCCATATACCGGGACGGTACGATAAAATTTTAGATATTAATGAGTGTCATATTCAGCCCACCATCGGGAATAAAATTATGAAAGTGGCCAGAGAAGTTTGTTTGGCTCATCCGGATTTAAAACCTTACGACCCAAAAACACATATTGGATTTCTTCGATTTTTAATGCTCCGCTTTGGCGTGAATACGAATCAAATCATGGTGAATCTTGTTACGGCTTATGACGATTTAAATAAATTATCACCCCTGATCGATGCGCTCTTAGAACAAGTACCGGAGATCACATCCATGGTGAATAATGTAAACACCCGGAAAGCGGATGTGGCTTTTGGTGAATTTGAAACGTTGGTATATGGCGAACCTTTTATTCAAGAAAATTTGGGTGATTTAACTTTTGAAATATCCGCTAATTCATTTTTCCAAACCAATACCACTCAAGGAAAACATCTCTATGATGAAGTTGTAAAAGCGGCGGGACTCACAGGGAAAGAAGTGGTATTTGATCTGTATTGTGGGACCGGAACCATTGGACTTTATTTAGCTAAACAAGCGAAGGAAGTCTATGGTTTTGAAGTGATTCGATCTGCTTTGGAAGACGCGGAGAAGAATGCTGTACAGAATGAAATTACCAATGCCATTTTCTTAAAAGCCAATTTGGATACGTTCTTTAAATCGGGACAATTACCTCGAAGAATCCCAAAACCGGATGTGGTGATTGTGGATCCGCCACGGGCAGGAATGCACCCGGACATGACCAACTATTTACACAAATTCAAAGCAAAGAAAATTGTGTATGTCTCTTGTAATCCAACCACCCAAGCCAGAGATGCGAAAGTGTTGGCAGAGAAAGGATTCGAAATAAAGTCGGCAGTCATGGTAGATATGTTCCCACATACACCGCATATTGAGACTGTGGTGTTATTTCAAAAGTAGTTTTAAACACGGAGTGCACAAAGTATTCCATGTAAAAGTTCTTTGTGGTCTCTGTGCCCTTTGTGTTTGAATTATTTTCGGAGTAAAGCTTTTGAAAAACGAGAATCGGGTATATCTACATCAAAGGCAATTTCGTCAATGATCCATTCTGTTCCTTTGCTGTTTCGTTTGAGTTCATCCTTAAAAATAAACCGGGAAGGAAACCATCGTCCCTGCACCTTTTTGATGCCATCCATGGTGGATGTTTTTAACAACTTTCCACTTTTGGCATAGAGTTCTTCCTTCATGGGTAATAGGTATTCCTTATCGATCCATGCCCGGCGCTTGGGATAAGACAACCCTTTTACTTTTGCTTCAAGAAGCATAATCCAATGATCTCGCCCATCAATTTCCACAGACCTTTCCAATGTGGCTTCGTATAGTTCAACAAGCGGGCGATCTTCCATCATATCATTATAGGACATGTCTGAACCCATAACGGACTGACGAAGCATGTGTCCGGAGATTTGGATCACCCGATCTGTTTGG
>Ga0208391_1000851_pt1 | contig 15590 bp, 17 predicted proteins | sample Knorr_S23_td_Bot_FD_185612 | JGI IMG/M metagenome (GOLD analysis project Ga0208391, IMG submission 185612) | Marine microbial communities from Southern Atlantic Ocean transect - Knorr_S23_td_Bottom_ad_3770_LV_A (SPAdes) (version 2) | ecosystem: Environmental > Aquatic > Marine > Oceanic | place... | reverse complement strand
CATAGTAACTTACATGGCATACTGGTTCATTTGGATTAATTTTTCTAATTCCTAAAAAGTCTCTTACATGCCATTCATCATTAATTTTTTCCCAATACATTGGTGCTTTCCATTTATTTTTTTTAACCTTCTCCCATCCATCTGATAACCAATGTTTGTATGTCTCATATCCACCATCTTTGATAAATTCCAAATACTCTTGATTTGTCACTGGAAATATTGCTATCTTATAATTTTCAAAATAATTTTTATGTTCAGGTAATTCAATATCATAACAGTAGTTTTCTCCATTATATCCCATAATGTATAATCCTCCTTTAATCTCGACAAATTTTTTTTCTATTTTTTGTTGATGTTTAATTTTATTTTTTCTTACCGGTTTATACTGTTCTGCAAGAAGATGTTGTAAATCATATATTAATAATTCCTGGTGTTGACATTCATGATGAAATCCCATAACAATTAATTTTTTTTCATCTTCATTTAATATCTGAGATTCCATAAATTTTTCTACTTTTTGATTAATTGTATTGAAATATTGAAAAATTTGATCAATAGTAGGACGTGATGTAATTCCTCTTAATCCTTTGTCATGTGGTATTCCGAACTGTTGATAATAGGAATTTAGATATTCTGAAAATTCTTTTGAATAAAATTTATAATTTTTATCTAACTTACTCATAATTGCTTCATAAATCCAACTTACATGACCAATATGCCATTTAGGTGGACTCATGAATACTGCTGTTTGAACAACAAAATCATCTTTTTCTAAATTTTTTACTAATTCTAAAGTTCTACTTCTTGTTTCTTTAAATTGTTCTAATAATGACATGTTTTCTTCTATTTTGAGGTTAACCGTCATGATTGAAAAATATTTTTTTTATATTATTATGTTACTGCTAAATTATTTCTAATACCCTCTTGCAAAAATTGGAACTGATACACTTTGCTCTTTACAGTAAATACATTTTTCCGTTACATTTTCACTACCAAATGGTATGACTCTGATTTCTGCACCTGTTTCCTCTTTAATTTTATCTTCACATTCTAACTTTCCACACCAAGGTGAATTGAAAAAACCTCCTTTTTCTATTTTTGATTTGAATTCTGTATAGTTTGAAATATTTGATGTATTGATTTTGGATTCTTCTTTTGCTTTTTTTAACATCTCTGTTTGTATTTCATCTAATATCATAGGTATTTTTTCTATCTCTGTTAGACTCAAACTAATTTTTTCTAAATTGTATCTTTTTGCAAGTACTATGCTTTGCTTTTCAATATCTTTTGGTCCTATTTCTATTCTCAAAGGAACTCCTTTTAATTCCCAATCGTTGAATTTGTATCCTGGTGACAATCCTTCTCTGTTATCTACATGAACTCTGATTTCTTTTAATTCTAAAACATCTGTAATTTCTTTAACTTTTGGTATTACTTTGTTTTCCCCTTCCTTATTTTTGAAAATAGGTATGATTACTACTTGCATTGGTGCAACTTTTGGCGGTAAAACTAATCCTTTATCATCTCCATGTGCCATGATCATAGCCCCAATTAATCTCCACGAGACTCCCCATGAAGTTTGCCATGCAAAATGTTCCACATTATCCTTATCTGCAAATTTTACTTCAAATGGTTTTGAAAAATTTTGTGCTAAGAAATGTGATGTTCCCATTTGCAATGCTTTACCATCTGGCATTATTGATTCCATTGTAGTAGTATATTCTGCTCCTACAAATTTTTCTTTTTCACTTTTTCTACCAGTTGTTACGGGTATTGCTAATTCTTCTTCAACTGTATTTTTGTAAATATCTAAAATTTTCATCACTTCTTTTTCAGCTTCTTCTTTAGTTGAATGCACGGTATGACCTTCTTGCCATAAAAATTCTGATGTTCTAAGAAACGGCTTTGTTGCTTTAATTTCTGCTCTAAGTGCTGTGTTCCAGAAATTAATTTTTAGTGGTAAATCTCTCCAACTTTGAATCCATTTTGAATATAATGTGTATGCTAATGTTTCTGATGTTGGCCTTAATGCTAATCTCTCTCCTATTTTGTTTGTACCTGAATGTGTTACCCAAAATACTTCTGGATTAAATCCTGCAAAATGCTTTTTTTCTTTTCCTAATAGTGATTCTGGAATTAATATTGGTAAAAATCCATTTCTTATTCCATTTCGTGCAAATTTTTTATCAAATGTACTTCTTAATGATTCCCAAATTGAATATCCATCAGGTCTTAAAACAATTAGTCCTTTTACTGGAGCATAATCTGCAAGTTTTGCTTTCAGAACTACTTGTGTATACCATTCACTAAAATCATCTTTTTTTGAAACTGTGATTCCTACATCTTGTTTACCCAAACTATTATTCTATGAATTAATTTAATTAATGAGCCTTTCGTGGTGATTTTTAATTTTTAAAATTCTTTTTTTATTTGAGTGGATCGCCTTTGCATAACACTTCACCCATTACTCTACTTTGAAAATTTGGACATATGAAACATTGTACAAATTGAATCTTATCTTCTAATACTGGACATTCCACAAATTCTTGTTTCATTCTTTTGAGCATTTTTGGACTGACTCCTTTGAGTTTTAATTTCCCTTTAGCATCCATCATTCCTGATTCTTTTAATTGTGCTTTGAGTTCATCTGGAAATTTTACTTTGTCTTCAGTCGTCTGAATTTTGACATCATATTTTCGCTCAAGTTCTCCCATGACTAACGTGTGTTATTCCGTGATTTATTACTAGCGGTTTCTCTATTTTATTTTTTTAAACTTTTATACCATGAATGAAATAAATTTATTTTTTTATTATAAAAATATTAAAATTTATTTTTAAAATTTAAAGCCAAGGTAGGAAATAACTTGTTCCAAAATATGTTAATGCTGCTGATATTCCCATTGCTATATACCAAAGTCTCATGAAAATCGTTAAAAAAGATGATTATAAAGTGTTAGGGCATTTTCAATTAATTTTCTAATTATTTTATTAACTGTAAATTTGAATAATTTTTTATTAGATTTCTGATATGCTTCTTAAATAGTGTGTGGTACTGGCTTTAATTTTTTTTAAATTTTATGATTAATTATGGAAATTTAAATCTCAAATAAATTCCCAAAACACAATTTCTTTTCATATTGGTAATTTTTCATGATCAATGCGATCATTTTTTAATTATTTGTGTTAATCTTATACGCGCTTTATTTTTTGAAAAACTGAATAAATTCAAAATAATGTGTCCATTACTTTAATATAATTAGATTTTTTTTTGCAAATTAGAAATCTATTGTTAATAATTTTTGATGTTGAAGGTGTTTTGTATGATGAAGAATATTTACCAATTCTTGCAGAAAAATTAAACAAAGAAGATGAAATTTGGGAAATCACAAAACAAGGTATTCAAGGTAAAATAAATTGGGAAGAAGGACTTAGAAATAGAGTTGATGCATTAAAGGGATTAGATGAAAAAGTCTGCCAAGAGGTTGCTGATAATTTACCTATAATGACTGGTGCAAGAGAAGCATGTAGAATCTTAAAATCTGCAGGTTGGAAAATTATGGCTGTATCTGGTGGTTTTACCTTGATGATGGATAGATTACAAAAAGAATTGGGTTTAGATTATGTATATTGTAATGATTTAATTTTCAAAGATGGAAAACTTGATGGGGTTCAAATTAATGTTGATTCAGATAAATCAAAATCTGCAAAAATAAAAATTGCTGAATGGGGTGAAAAGAAAGAAGATATTGTTTGTGTTGTAGATGGTGCGAATGATATTAAATTATTTGATGTTTGTGAATTGGGAATTGCATATAGGGCACAAGATTTAGTTAAAGATTTGGCTACTACCACATTGGAAGAAAAAGATTTGTCTAAAATTTTGGATATTATTAATAAGCATTTTAAATTAGAATTAGACACAACTGTTGCATAAACAATTTTTTAGTCCTATGTGTCAATTATCTTAATTGCAAATTATTCCTATTCCAATTGAAAAAGAAATTACTGTTGATGATGATTTATCTGAACTCATTTTAGCTTCTGGCAATGTCATGGATGGAGATGTTCTTGTAATTGCTCAAAAAATTATTTCTAAACAAGAAGGTAGGATTGTTGAGTTATCATCTATATCTCCTTCTTTGTTAGCTGAAGGTATTAGTTCTCAATATGATAAAGATCCAAATATTATTGAATTAGTTTTATCTGAATCTAAAAGAATTGTTCGAATGAAAAATGGTATAATTATTGTAGAAACTCATGGTGGATTTATTTGTGCAAATGCTGGAATTGATGAAAGTAATGTTGTAGATGGATTTGCTACTTTACTCCCACTAAATTCTGATACTTCTGCACAAATCATACGTACAAATATTTTTAAAAAAACTGGTAAAAATGTGGCCATAATTATTTCTGATACATTTGGCAGGCCTTTTAGAATGGGGCAAACAAATTGTGCTATTGGGATTTCTGGTTTAAATCCAATTTTAGATTATGCTGGAACTCTGGATTCTTTTAAACGAATTTTACGTGTAACTGCAATTGCCATTGCTGATGAACTTTCATCTTCAGCAGAACTTGTGATGGAAAAAACAAAAAAATGTCCTGTAGCAATAATTCGTGATTATTCTTTTAATGTTGGTGAAAATAAAATCCATGACTTAATTCGTCCTGAGAATGAAGATCTTTTTAAATAATTTTTTTGATATTATTTATTTTGACGATATTTTTTATTTGTCTCATAATTTTACTAATATCATAATAATCAATTATTTATTAATTATAGATTTTAATATGACAAATCATTCTTTATGATCGATATCTATGTCTGAATCAACTGAGAAAAAATTAGATGCAACTGGATTATTTTGTCCTGAACCTGTTTTTAGAACTAAAATCGAACTTGAAAGAATGCAAGTTGGAGAAATAATTAACGTATCTGCTGATGACCCTGATGCTGAAGAAGATATTTCGAGATGGGTTACAAGAAATGGTCATGAATTATTGAATTTGACTAAAGATGGGGATATAACTACACTTCAAATTAAAAAATTGAAATAATCTTATTATTCTAGTATTTTTTTTACATGTATGTCGTAAAATTCTCTAAAAGACATGTTCATGTATTTTTCATGATCCAAACAATCAACACTTGTTTCTGAAATTTCTTTTTTAATTTTCTTACTCCAACGACTTTGTTGCTTATCTTTTGAATCTATAATTGATGGCGTTTCTTCAATTTTCTCCATTATTTTTATTAATTTTATTCCTAATTGGTGAAATTTACTAATGTCTAATAGAAACAATCGTCCTTTATCTTTATCAATAAGATTCATCATGTTTTGTACTTGATTGTAATATGCTAATCCTGTTTCATTGTATTTTTTAAAATGTTCAATTCTTTTTTGCCAATATTTTTTTGATGTTTCTTCTTCGATTTTATAACTAAATTGATTTTTTGCTAAAATTGAACCTAATTTTGTTAATTTTTCACTATAACCTTGAATTGTATTTTTTAAATTTCCAGTATTTTCATTCATAATTTGTTACTTTTTTATTCGTACTAATGAATCAACAATATCAATTTTGAAATAAATGATATGAAATATAATGAATTACTTTATAAATATTGAATATTTATAGAGATTTTTAAAAATTTTAAACAATTTTCCCAATTTACTTAAATATTTTTTTAGTCTATTCTTTGTATGGAGACTGCATATGTTTTAATTAATTGTGATTTAGGTTCTGAAATGGAAATTATTGATTCGTTAAATCATATGGAATCTGTTAAAGAAGTTCATGGGACTTTTGGTGCATATGATATAATTACAAAAATAGAAAATCAAGACCGAGATAGGCTCCGAGAAACCATCATTTGGAATGTCAGAAAACTTCAACATGTGCGTTCAACTCTTACTTTGATGGGTATTAAAGGACAAAATTAGGGGAATTAATGAAAAAAGCATATGTTCTAATTGCAAATGAGTCTGGAACTGATGACTCTGTAATTCTCAGTTTACGTGATATTCCTAGCATCACTAACGTCTATGGAACCTTTGGAAGTTATGATCTTTTAGCAAAATTAGAATCTTCAAATGAGCAAATTATGCAAAATGATATTTTGAATGGTATTACAAAAATTAACAATATCAAAGCTACTTTGACATTGCTAGTAGATGGTCCTGGCATTCTAAAAACAACAAAAATTGAACAAGAAATCTTGGATATTCATATGTCTCATGCATATGTTGTAATTCGTTGTTTACATTCACACAAAAACCATATCATGAAAAAATTGGAAGAAATTGTAGAAATAATTGAAGCTTATCCGTTAATTGGAACTTATGAAATAATCTGTAAAATAACTGCACCAACATATAATGATCTTTCAGACATTATTAGTAAAAAAATTAGGACTATTTCAGAAATAAACTCCACAAATACAATTAATGTAATTAATAAACAAGGGTTTGACCAAAATTCTAAGTGAAAGCTAAAACTTCTCTGTTTGCATTTTTCTCTTGAAATTTTTCTTTCTCTTTAATTTTGTCTTCAATACTTTTTACCATGTATTAATACCTCTGATGATTTATTTTAACAAATTTTTTTAAATAATTACATTTGTTAATATTTTTTAATTTTTTTTTATATTCTTTTAATTATCCATGTGTTCCTTTATGTTCTAATATCTCTACAGTATATCATGAGCCTAGCTGGAATGTATATGCTTAATTCTCAAAGGTTTGATGAAAATAAAATCAATCGAGCTCTTGAAATGTTGTATATTAATAGAAGAGATGAGATTCGTGAACTATCTAAGGTACTACTTCCAGAAAAAGCTCTTTTATCTATGCCTAATTGGAAAGAATTTGTTCTAAATTTTGCTTTAGATGTAGAGGAATCTTTCAAATCTTGGTCTGGCCAATCTGAATTATCTACTAATTCTCCACAAAAAGCTTTGACTTTGTTACGTCAATTAGGACATGATAAAACCTCTATGAATCAGTTAGCTCACCTTCTAAATTTGTCATATAGCATGTCTTTAGAATTCAAAGAAATTTATCGTAGATTACGATAGAATACTAGCTATTTTTCTTTTGAACATTCCACGCATGATCTAACTTTTTTGAATAAAACCTGATACAGTCTTCACAAAATGAATCCCATTCATCTATTTCTAATTTTTTAAAAAAATTCACTGACCATTTGTATTTTGGTTCTTCTTTGTATTGAAATTGTTGAATTGTGTAAATATCTTTTTGATAAAAATTATTCAAACATTTTTTGCATTGTGCATTTTTATTTGTCTGCATTTTCTGTAAGAAATTTATCTACATCAATTGCAGCCATACATCCAAAACCTGCAGCTGTAACTGCTTGTCTGTAACTTCTATCATGTACATCCCCTGCTGCAAAAATTCCTTCCATGTTTGTATGTGTTTTATTCTTTAAAATAATATATCCTTCATTATCTAAATCAATTTGACTTTTGAATAATTGTGTATTTGGAACATGTCCAATTGCAACAAATAGGCCACCTACTTCTAATGTTTTTTCTTCATTTGTTTTTATGTTTTTCAATATTGCATTTTGCATTTTCTGATCACCTTTAATTTGAATTACTTCTGAATCCCAATGGAATTGTATTTTTTCATTACTTATTGCTCTATCTTGCATTACTTTGCTTGCTCGTAATTCATCTCTTCTATGTACTACGTGAACTTTAGTTGCAAATTTTGTTAGGAATGTTGCTTCTTCAATCGCTGAATCTCCTCCTCCTACTACAATTAATTCTAAATTTTTGAAGAATGGACCATCACATGTTGCACAATAAGATACACCTTTTCCTGCAAATGCTTCTTCTCCATCTATTCCCATTTTTTTTGGATTTGCACCTGTTGCAATTATTACTGCTCGTCCTTCATATTCTTCAGAAGCTGTCAGAACTTTGTAAGGTGCACGTCTAAAATCTACGTCTACTGCTATATCATCAATAATTGTAGTTCCCATTCTTTGAGATTGTTTTCTCATATCTATCATTAGATCTGGTCCCATTATCCCATTTTCAAAACCTGGATAGTTTTCAACTTCTGTAGTGTTGACTAATTGCCCTCCTGGCAATATCCCTGATAAAATTAAAGTATCATAACCTGCTCTTGAGCAATAAATTCCTGCAGTATACCCTGATGGTCCTGCACCGATAACGATTACATCGAATTTCGTTTTCTTTTTTTCTGGTATTTTAGGATCGCCATTATTAGTTTCTAATATTGCTGCCCCTGCATCTGCTGCCATCATAATGTTTGATGTTTTTATTTCAATAATTTAAGTCAATATATCATTCTAAGAAATATCCGTTTTAATTTTAATTAGAATATCCTCGTGTTTTTTACATATTTTCTTATTTTCAATTTGTGAATTAAAAAGATCCTTTTGCCAATGTGCGTTAAATAATCTACATTGATTATTGTCACAAAATGCTTCTCCTGTTTCATAATAAATTACTGCTTGTAGAAGATAACCTTCTACGATCTGTGTTATTCTAGGATCATTATATTCTAAAAACTGACCTTTGTATTTTTTCTTAATCTCTTCAACTTTTTCTTTTGAAAAATTAGTCATTAAATCTAAATAGTATTGTTTAGGTTTTGCAGGCGCTTCTATTATTCCTGTAGTTGAAATTATTATTGGATTTGATCCCACCCACGCTCTTGCATGATATCTAAAATCATTTTCATCAAATGTGCATGTTAATTTATTTGTAAAAATTATGTGCAATATTTCTTGATCGGATTCATTTATTGGAATTAACTCTCTGATTATTTTGTTTAATTCAATTCCATCGTAAAGTACCATTTCATCTTTATTTGACATATCTTTATTTTCTGATTCAATTATGATTTCTTCTATTGATGGGATGTGTTTTTGAAATGACTTTTTTAAATTAAAAATTCTAGTACTGGCAATATTTTGAAATATTTTTTTATCTAATTTTTTAAAAATATTCTTTCTAATTTCAATTTCAATTTCAAATGTTTCTAAGAGAAATTTTTGTAAATTATTGATACTTAACTCTGATACTGAAGGCTCATCATATAGTATGATTTTAGAAATTTTCACTAGATGAATTATATTTTAATCGCTTATCTTTCTAACTCTTTTATTTTTTCTGCTGTAATTTCTGCGGCTCTTTTTCCAGAGTATAGCATTGAACCAAATGTTGGTCCCATTCTTGCTAATCCATGTGTTTCAGTAACTGACATGCCTGCTGCAATTAATCCTGGATACACTTCACCTGTTTTGTGAACCACATGTTCTTCTCCATCATTGACATGCATTGGCTCCATTCCCTTCCATTTTGCCAATCCTCTATCAACAAGTCTTTTTACTGCCACTGAATCATGTCCTGATGCATCAATGATTATCTTTGCTTCAAGTGCAATAGGATCAACACATGTAATGTTGCGTGGCAATGCTGAAACTGGCATCCAATTAACAACAATTCCTGATACCCTGCCATTTTTCAACACTAAATCATCAAATTTTGTAAGTTGAAGAAATTTTACTCCTGCATCACATGCTGCTGCAATTAGTTTTGATACTGCATGTGGTCCTGGTGTTAGGTATAATCCCTCTGCAACTTTTTTGTATGGAATGCCTAATTCATCCCAAAATTTTTGAGCAGGTTCTCTAACTGTAACTGGATTCATCATATATCCCCCCAACCAATAACCTCCTCCGAGATAGTTATTTTGCTCAATAACTAGAACTTTGAAACCTAAATTTGATAATTCTCTACTTGCTGTTAATCCTGCAGGTCCTGCACCAATTATAATTACATCCGATTCTGCTCTGTCAATTAATACGTCATGAAATTCATTTGCAATTGCACGTGTAATTTCAACTTCACGTACATCTGTAAAAATTTTGGAAGATTGTTCTGCTACTGTTGCTTCTTGCATGGTGATGATCCTTTTTGTGAACCATTAATACTTTCGCACATCTAAAAAATTAGGTTCCACTAATTACTTTTAATCTTAATGAATAGATTAGTAGGAAAATTTGGTTTGTTTCTGAAAATTTCTATCCTAAAACATCCCAATGTCAAAAATTTATAACCAAACTAAATTCAATTTTAATATATTGACTATTTCGGATTTGACTCAATCTTCACTTGATTCTAATGCCCCAAAAATTAATTGGGCTAGAATGGAAGAAGCTGATAATTTTGCTAAGACTGTAAAATTATATCGTCAGGGAAAATATGATCACGATAGTTTTAGAAGATTTAGACTTCAACATGGAGCTTATGGTACTAGGATGACTAGTGATTATGCTATGGTTCGTGTTAAACTCCCTGCTGGAGAAATTTATCCAGCTCAATTTGAAAAATTATCTCAACTCAGTGAACAATATTCTATAGGTAGTGCACATTTTTCAACACGAGAAAATATTCAATTACATTGGGTAGTTCTTGAAGATGTTTCAGAAATATTTAGATCTCTTGCTGAAGTTGGATTAACTTCTCGAGAAGCATGTGGAAACTCTGTACGAAATGTAATGTGTAGTCCATTATCTGGAGTTTGCTCTGATGAGAAATTTGATTCAACTCCTTATGCTCTTGCAACTGCCAGATTCTTTTTACGAAATCCTATGGCACAAAGCCTTCCACGTAAATTTAAATTTAATTTTACATGTTGTGAAAAACATGGGATGGTAAGAATGGTTGATGTTGGATTTATTCCAGAAATTCAACAAATTGATGGTTCTGAACAAAAAGGTTTCAAAATTTTTCTTGGTGGTGGATTAGGTAACAAATCATTTATTGGACATCAGTTAGAAGACTTTACTCCTGAAGAAGATTTACTTTATACTTCTATTGCTGTGGTGAGAATATTTGATAGGTTGGGAGATAGAAAAAATCTTGCAAGAAATAGAATGCGTTATCTTGTTAATGAAATGGGTTGGGAAAAATTTCAAAACCTTGTATTGAAAGAACGAGCAATTGTTCGAGCTACCCAATCTGTAGTTACCCAACTTGACGTTGATACCACTCCTGTTAAAATTAGAAGACCATTAAAAATTAGTGATGAGAGTGGAAGTTCTGTACCTGATGGTTATGCTAGATGGCTTAAAACAAATACTATAAAACAAAAACAATCTGATTACCGTACCGTGTTTCTTACTCTTGAAGCTGGTGATATAACTTCAAATCAACTAAATGCTTTAGCTAATCTAATTCGTGAATTTTCTTCAGAAGGTAAGGCTAGATCTGGATTTGTTCAAAATGTTGCATTAAGATATGTTCATGAAGATGATTTAGTTAAATTATATTCTAAACTTCTTGAAACTGGATTGGCAAAATCTGGGGCATTAACTATGACTACTCCTATAGGTTGTTCTGGAACTACGTCTTGTAATTTGGCATTAACCAATTCTCATAGACTTGCAAAAGAAATTCAAAGAAAATTTCTTGAACTAAAACTTGACGAAGATGATGATCTAACTGATTCTTCAATTAAGATAAGTGGATGTCCAAATTCTTGTGCCCAACATGGAATTGCAACAATTGGTTTCTTTGGAGGGGGTGGTCGTTTTGGAAAAGACATGTATCCAAATTATCAAATGTCTCTTGGTGGTCGTTTTGATGGTGATACAATGTTGGGTCAAACATGTCTTAGGGTACCTGCTAAACGAGTAATTCCAGTTATTTTGAAGATAATTGAAATGTTTAAAGAAAATAAAAAATCTGATGATACTTTGAAATCTTGGATTCATCGAATTGTAACTGATAGTGAAGATTCAAACATTAAATCTATTAATGATATCAAAAAAATATTGGCACCTCTTATTGTTCCTCCAACTAAAGATGTTGATCCTGATTTCTATCTTGATTATGGTAGTGATACTAGTTATCACACAAAAACTGGTAAAGGTGAATGTGCTGCTTGACTAAATCTGTTAAAATTACTACTGATATTGACTCATTGCGTTCAGAAATTAGAGACAAAAGTGTTAGAGTAATTGATGTTAGACGTGAAGGAGATTACAAACAAGATCATATTCCTAATTCTGTCAATTTACCATTAGCTACTCTCTTATCTGATGATAGTCCTGAACGTGTTTTGAAACTTGTAAATTCTATGGGTATTGATGATGAAACTCCTGTTGTTGTTTATGATGATACTTTTGGTGCTTTGGCATCACGAGTAGCTTGGACATTAGAATGGATTGGACATTCAGATGTTACTTTACTTGAAACGACTTATAGTAATTGGAAATCATTAGGATTAGAAAATGACTCACAAATTCCTGAAATATCTAATAAAGAACATTCTATGAATTTACAATCTAATATTTTGGCAACTTCTGATTATCTTGAGTCTGCAAAAACTAGGGATGATGTAATTTTGATTGATAATAGAGAGCGATTAAATTATCTTGAACAACACATACCTGGAGCTGTTAGTCTTCCGTATCGTACACTTGCTAGTGGTGATAAAATTCTTCGTTCAAAAGAAGATATGAAAAGATTATTGGATAATAGAAGTATTACGGGAGATTCTGAAATAATTACTTACTGCGGTAGTGTGGGTACTTTATCTGGATTGGCATATTATGCTCTTAAATCTGTAGGTTTACCTAATACGAAATTATATGTTCGTTCATTTAAGGAATGGAAAAATCTACAAAAACCTACTGAAAAACAAGAAGATGCAAGTTATTGGGATTTATCTGCAGAATAATTTAGGCTATTTCGTCTCTAAGTTTTTTAGTAATTGTAACTTCAATATTGTCTAAAAGTTCTAACATTTTTTCTTTATTATCAACTATGTAATCTTCTCCTCTATCTTTTAATCTTATTTTCCATAATCTTATTTCTCTATGTTCTTCAAAGAAATTTTCAATCATTTGTTCTCCGGATTTAGTTGGATCAATAAATTCATCAAAAACGTTAATAGTTTTTTCTATATCTGCTTCTTCTATTGCTTCTCTTGCAGAATGTATTGCTTGACTCATCGCTCTCAAATTTTTAACTGGTTTTGGTAATTTCTTTTTAGTCAATCCAAATAATCCTATTTTTTCTTTACCTATTTTTTCTGCAATATTATCTGCAAGATCATAAATTGGTATTTTACTTAAACCGTCACGTTTTTCATTTTGTATGATTAATCCTTTTTCTAATAATTTCCTTAAAGCTACTTCTGCATCTATTTTATCTAGAAATGTCGTCCAAACAATTGCACCTATTGTGTGGTACCCCTGTCTTACAGATTCTAAGACCACTACTTCTTCAATTCTTTTAAATCCTTCTTCAATTCTGACATTTGCAAAATCCATATCTCTAATTGATTTTCTGGCATTTTTTACATCGATTTCTATTGCATGCTTTAATGCTTGTAGTGATTCTGGTACTTGATTAAGTAATGATAAGAAACATGCTTTGTTGTACCATGCCATTCCATATGTCTTGTCTGAATCAATTGCTTTATTGACTGCATCTAATGCTTTAGCATATTTTTTTTGTTCATAATGTACTAATCCTTTAAGATTCCATGCTTCTGGATTTGTAACATCTATCTCCAAAATTTTATCATAGACTTTTAGTGCGTCAAGATGATCTTCCAAATGAAATCTAGCGTATCCTAATTTCATTAAAATCTCGACATTACTTGGCTCAATTCGTAATGCTTGTTCAAATATTTCAATGGCATCATCTAATTTTTCATCTGCCATTAAATTAACACCTTTTTTAAATAATTTTTTTATGTTGTAACTTGGATCTACTAAACTAGTTTCTTTGCTAACTATTAATTCTGATTCATCTTTTTTTGAATTTACTTCTTTTTCTTTATTTTTTCTCCCAAACAACTTATTCACTTAGATGTTTTCATTTCTATCTAGTTAAATACCATTTTAATTGTGACTATTTTTGATTTTTTGCTACATTTAGGCGATCCAAATCCTGAAATACTTGAAATATTAACAAACGACTGTGTCACCTCATCCACGAATAGAAATTCAAGGACAGGCACCATTTAAACAACCAGGTGTTTATGAAGCCCAAATTTCAATTACTGATGTTAAACCATCTGATGATGAAATTCGGACAAAAAAATTCTCTTCAATATGGCAAGGTAATTTTCATCTGCGAGTCAAAGATGGTACTTTTTCTGAAATTATCGGTGATTCTAAAAACCCTCTTCCTTCATCTATTAATGATTTTAACACCCTTTGGGTTATTGTAAATGACTTATTCTCTTCATTATATTCTGTTTTTGACGTTCCATTAAGAAAAACATCTGAGAACACTACTCGTTCTACTAAAGTAAAAGAATCTACTGAAATTATTATTGAAAATCCAAAAGATAGACGTTTTACTAAATCTAGTTTAACTGGCACAACTGGTATGCAAGGTACACCTGGTGACAAAGGTACATCCGGTGCAACTGGTCACACTGGTGACAAAGGTCTTCCTGGACCACCAGGACACCAAGGTCCTGTTGGATCTAAAGGCATTATTGGCCCACAAGGTACATCCGGTGACAAAGGTACATCCGGTGACAAAGGTTCACAAGGTGACAAAGGACTTTCTGGTGACAGAGGACATTCTGGTGATAAAGGAATTACTGGTGACAAAGGTGACAAAGGTGACAAAGGTGTTTCTGGTCCTGGTGGTGACAAAGGTGACAAAGGTACATCCGGTCACACTGGTGACAAAGGCGAATCTGGATTAAAAGGTCCACCTGGCCCTATGGGTGAAAAAGGTCCTACTGGTTTATCTGGTGACAAAGGACTTTCTGGAATACGTGGTGTTCCTGGAGAAAAAGGTGACAAAGGCCCACAAGGTACAACTGGTGACAAAGGCGAATCTGGATTAACTGGTTCTGTTGGCATTCCTGGATCTAAAGGTCCTGTTGGTACTTCTGGAGTTCAAGGAGAAAAAGGAATTCAAGGTCCACCTGGTCCACTTGGAGAAAAAGGAACTACTGGTTCAACTGGTGACAAAGGCCCACAAGGTCCACAAGGCCCTGCAGGATCTAAAGGATTAACTGGCATTCCAGGTCCACAAGGAGAAAAAGGTGAAAAAGGTCTAATCGGTCCACTTGGAGAAAAAGGTACAACTGGCCCATCTGGAATGCCTGGTGACAAAGGCCCACAAGGCCCCCACGGAACTCAAGGTGAACGTGGAACTACTGGTCCATCTGGAGAAAAAGGCCCACAAGGCCCACAAGGAATTCAAGGCCCACAAGGTGAACGTGGTCCAACTGGTCCTATTGGATCAATTGGTGAGTCTGGTCCTGTTGGAGGACAAGGTCCTGTAGGTCCTGCTGGTCCAAGAGGTCCACCTGGTCCACCTGGAGAAAAAGGCCCATCTGGAGGAATGTCTTCTGAACAAAAAGCAATCTTCAAAGAACTTTTAGAAATTTTGACAACTAAAAATATTATCAATACTGAAGAACAAATCAAACTGATGAGTTATCTTTATTAAATTATTTCTAAATTAATTATTTCTAAATTAATTATTTCTAAATTAATTATTTCTAAATTAATTATTTCTAAATTAATTATTTCTAAATTAATTATTT
>Ga0208391_1000822_pt1 | contig 15963 bp, 10 predicted proteins | sample Knorr_S23_td_Bot_FD_185612 | JGI IMG/M metagenome (GOLD analysis project Ga0208391, IMG submission 185612) | Marine microbial communities from Southern Atlantic Ocean transect - Knorr_S23_td_Bottom_ad_3770_LV_A (SPAdes) (version 2) | ecosystem: Environmental > Aquatic > Marine > Oceanic | place... | reverse complement strand
ATGGTCAGATCACTGAAATAGACCTTGAAGGGCGAAGCGTAGGACTGGAAGAGGTTATCAAAGGGGCAGACGGCCGCTGGCAGGAGCGAACGGTGAAGTTTTTGATCGGTAACTGAGCGATAATCCGTGCTTTTAACTAAGACAATTTCTGAATTTATGATCGATATCCTGCGAATAGACCGAATTCGACCTGGTCTCCGAGATTATCCAGTCCGGGGGCTGCCAATGTTCGCTCTGCTGCTACTCGTCGCATTGTTGGTACCCACTGTGAGTCTTGCAGTTGAACCCGAGCTTGTGGCGGTTGAACACACTGTGCTATCCGGTGGGCGGCTGCAAGTCAGCATTGATACTCAAGGCGACATTCCCGCACCAAAGATATTTCGCACCAGTCAACCTGATCGAATTATCTTGGATTATTTTGGCGTCAAAAGCAGCGTTACCCCCCGTATTATGGAAGTAAAACGGGGTGCCGTAGACAGTGTGGTTGTGATCGGGACCGAGGAGCGGGCCCGGATCATTGTCAATCTGGTCGCATCTGTACCGTTCGAAAGCCAGCAATCAGACAGTGAAATCATTCTGCTGATAGGTCAGGTTGTGACCGGCCAGCGGACGGAGCCTGAAAAATCCGGTTTAGGACTGCAAGATAGCGTAGCGACAGTGTCTGATCCCCACCACGTCACAACTGTCGATTTTCATCGTGGTCTAAACGGCTCTGGCCGGGTAATAATCGGACTGGACCGTGAGAATGTACGGGTCATGGTTCGTGAAGAGCAGGGCGAGATCGTGCTCGATTTTGCTGATACGGTATTGGATGATGGTCTGGAGCGTCGACTGGATGTGTTCGATTTTGCGACACCGGTACAGTTTGTCGACGCGTTTTCTTTGAACGACCGGACTCGTGTCGTCTTGTCTGCACTGGGTGCATACGATTACGTCGGGTTTCAGTCCGGTAAGACTTTTTCGGTGGAGGTTACTCCTCGTGCTGATGATGCTGAGACTAAAGCCGCCGCCGAGCGCTATATCGGCTCACCCATCAGTTTTGATTTTCAGAACATCTCCGTGCGCGGCGCGTTGCAAATTATCGCGGAAGAGACCGATATTAATTTTGTAATCAGTGACTCCGTCACAGGAGACCTAACCCTACGACTGAAAGACGTACCCTGGGACCAGGCCCTGGAGACGATCATGCAGATCAAAGGATTGGCGAAGCGAGAGAAAAACAACGTGATCTGGATTGCGCCAGCTGAGGAAATTACTGCGAAGGAAAGACATTTACTTGAATCGTCACTGCAGATGACAGAGTTGGAACCACTGATCTCCGAGCTAATTCAGATCAATTATGCTCGCGCCGAGGACATTGCCGATCTGCTTAAATCTGTACGGGCGGTCGGTCCAAATGTCCAGACCAATAGCCTGCTGTCAGATCGCGGAAGTGTCACGGTTGATGCCCGGACAAACACCCTGTTGATTCAGGACATGGCTGGCAAGATTCTAGAGGTGAGAAAACTGATATCCGAGCTGGATCGACCGGTGAAACAGGTGTTGATCGAAACTCGTATCGTCATAGCTAACGAGGATTTCAGTAGAAATATTGGTGTAAAGCTAGGGTTAACGGGCATCAACGACAGTGTTGGCTCAATTATAGGATCGGGCTCTCTGTCAAACACCGCTACCGTGAGAACGGACGGCATCAGCGCTTCAGGCGATGGTTCTCTCAGTGTCAACTTGCCGGCTACCGGTATCAATGGCGATTCACCTGGTTCATATGCACTGACGCTTGCCAAGGCAGGTGCAGGTTGGGCAGCATTGATTGACCTTGAGATTTCAGCTTTAGAAGCAGAAGGCAACGGGAAAATTGTGGCCAACCCTCGATTACTGACTGCCGATCAGCAGGAAGCACATATCGAACAGGGTCAGGAACGGATTTTTACCACGACTATAGAAGGCGAAGGCAGTGTTGTGACTAAAAAGGCTGTACTCAGCTTAACGGTGACTCCTCAGATTACCCCAGATGATCGTGTAATCCTCGACGTTTTTATCACTAAGGACTCTTTTGTCTCGCCAACGGAACAGAACATTAACACCCTGAAGGTTAGAACACGGGTTCTGCTTGATAATGGAGAAACTGTTGTCATAGGGGGCATTTATGAACAACAGTCGTCGGAAACAATTAGCAAGATTCCGCTGCTAGGGGATTTGCCTGTAATAGGCGAACTTTTCAAGAAGAAAGGAATCCTCAATAGTCGCAGGGAGTTGTTGATATTTCTGACACCGAGAATCATTAATCCTGCGTTGACAGGCGGCTGATAACCGGTGTACTTGATAACCCTCTATTGCGGTGGGCAAGCCAGATTTGTGGTGTACTAAAGCCTATGACAAATGCAAAAAACATATATCTGGTTGGGCCCATGGGTGTGGGCAAAACCACAATCGGCAAGGCATTGGCAAAAAACCTGACCCTGGAATTTGTTGACTCTGATTACGAGATTGAACAGAGAACAGGGGTCACCATTTCGACGATATTTGATATAGAAGGCGAGGATGGATTTCGGAATCGTGAAATCCGCATGGTCACAGAACTCGCCGAGCGCAAGGGGATTGTTCTGGCGACAGGTGGAGGTGCTGTGATGAGTGAAGACGTGCGAAAAGCACTTCGTCACAATGGGCTTGTGGTTTATCTCCATGCCTCTATCGACATGCAGATGGATCGAACCCGAAACAGCAAGAATAGACCACTGCTCAATACTGGTGCAGATCGGCGTGAGGTTCTTGAGCAACTGATGCAGGAACGGGAACCGATGTACCGGCAGGAGGCAGATGTCGTCTATGAAACCGATGGTCGTTCGCCCCAGACCGCAGCCAGAGAAATTGCTGGGGAGGTCCGGAAACTTTGGCAATTCTGAACGTAGAACTCGGCGAACGAAGCTATCCAATCGTCGTCGATTCAGGGTTGTTGTCTCGTAGGGAGCTTTTTCAGCAGTATGTGAACGCCAATGAAGTCATGGTCGTAACTGACGAGACGGTTGCGCCTTTGTACCTCGATAATCTTCTTAGTACGTTGTCTGGATTTAACGTGACCTGCCATGTGTTGCCCGATGGTGAAGAACACAAATCGCTTGCGACTCTGGCAGAGCTTTTGGATACGATGGTGGTCGCACCATGCAGTCGCGAAACCACGCTGATTGCGTTGGGCGGTGGGGTGGTTGGGGATATAGCAGGATTTGCAGCATCCTGTTACCAAAGAGGTATCAACTATATTCAGGTTCCGACTACATTGCTCGCGCAGGTCGACTCAGCTGTGGGCGGGAAAACCGCTGTTAACCATGCACGTGGCAAGAATCTGATCGGCGCGTTCTATCAACCGACGTGTGTAATCGCTGATACCGATACGCTTTCCACACTTGACTCAAGGCAGTTGTCTGCTGGCGTTGCCGAGGTGGTGAAATACGGATGTATTCGGGATGCAGGATTTTTTGTCTGGCTCGAGCAGAACATTGATAAATTGTGTCAGTGTGATGTCGATACTGTTTCTCACACCATAATTGAGTGTTGCCGCAATAAGGCCGAACTGGTTGCCACTGATGAAGTCGAGCAAGGTGACCGGGCTTTGTTAAACCTGGGTCATACCTTTGCACATGCCATTGAAACTGCAACCGGCTACGGCGCATGGCTGCACGGTGAGGCGGTCTCCGTGGGGATATCCCTGGCCGCTGATATGTCTTGCCGGCTCGGGTGGCTGAAAGAGGAGGATGCTGAACGCATTCGGGTGTTGTTGCGACGCGCCAAACTGCCCGTGTGTGCACCGGCAGATATGACAGTAGCAGATTTCATGCGCAACATGGCCCTAGACAAAAAGGTCGCTGCCGGTCGAATTCGGCTGGTTCTGCTTAAAGCCATCGGCGAGGCCAAGCTCGTATCAGATTATCCTGATGATGTCCTCGAGGCTGTGCTGGAAAGTGCTGCGGCCTGATGAACGAAGTGGTTGTTAAGCGAAAAATCTACAGCTAGTCGCGGCAAAAAAACCAAAAACCAGATAGAAGCTGTGTGTGAAAAGTGCCGGGTAGCGTGTCTGACAGACCGCACCGTCCGCGTGCTTATTTAGTGTGCTTCCCTCGTATTTGTACCCGTTAGAACCTATAGCTATACTTAAATTGTGTGGCCGTGTGGTCACCACGTAGAGGCTGTTCCCCTGCCTGTCCGCCGAACTCTGGCGACACCGATTGATCAAAGACACCGGATTCGGAGGCCTTTGACCCTCAGAATCCGGGGGAGCAGATGACGCCAAAGAATACTGCAAATGGATAACCGCTTCAGACAACCCAGACGGCCTGTCGGACTTTATCGCCCCGAATTTGAACACGACAGTTGTGGTGTCGGTTTTGTGGCCCATATAAAGGGTGAGTACAGTCATTCGATCATAGATGATGCCTATACCGTTTTGAAAAGCATGGATCACCGCGGTGCGTGCGGAGCTGACGAGAACAGCGGAGACGGCGCAGGGATATTGACAGCGCTACCACACCAGTTTCTTCAACGGGTTACTGAGCAGGAATTTGGGGCACGCTTGCCAGAATCCGGAAGTTACGGTGCTGGTATCGTATTTCTACCGCAAGTGGCAGAAGAAAGGGAGAAATGCAAACAGACCGTGGAATCGATTGTTGTGGATCAGGGCCAAACAGTCATCGGCTGGCGCCCTGTGCCGACGTGTGCTGATGAAGCCGGAATTGGTCGCACGGCGCGACTGGGTGAACCGCACATAGAACAATTGTTTATTGGCGCGAAGTCTGTTGTTGATCGCGATGCGTTTGAACGAAAGCTTTATCTTATTCGAAAGCAGGCCAGTCGTCTTTTACGCGGTGACCCGGCTATGGTACAGGCGAACATGTTCTACATCTGTTCGTTGTCGACTCGGGTGATGATCTATAAAGGCATGCTGCGTACGTTGCAGTTGATGGACTATTTCCCAGATCTGAGTGCCCCGGACTATACCACTCACTTGGCGATGGTCCACTCGCGGTTTTCGACCAATACGTTTCCAAGCTGGGATCGGGCCCAGCCGGGGCGATTCATGGCCCACAACGGTGAGATCAACACGCTTCGTGGCAACATCAACTGGATGCGGGCACGTGAAGGAGTGATGCACAGCACGCTGTATGGAGATGATCTCCAGTCAGTGTTCCCGGTGGTAGAACCAGACTGTTCCGATTCGGGCAATTTTGACAATGTGCTGGAATTCTTGCTGATGACGGGTCGGACTTTACAGGGTGCCATTATGATGATGGTGCCGGAGGCGTGGCAAAAGCATGAGACGATGTCACAGGGCAAGCGTTCGTTCTATGAATACTATTCGGCCTTGATGGAACCCTGGGATGGGCCAGCATCCATTGCTTTTACTGACGGCCGATATATCGGTGCCTTGCTTGATCGTAATGGGCTTCGACCGAGTCGTTACTACGTAACCCATGATGACAGGGTCATTATGGCCAGTGAGGTCGGTGTGTTGCCCGTGGCTGTGGAGAACATCAAGGAAAAAGGACGGCTTCAACCCGGACGAATGTTTCTGATCGATTTCGAGCAGGGACGACTGGTGCCTGACGAGGAGCTGAAATCAGAATTTTCTCAGAAGCGGCCGTATCAACAATGGATAGAAGCTGGAAGAATTCAGCTGTCTGATCTTGCGCCCGCGCCGGATGTGCCCGGGCTGGGCTCGGACACGCTGTTACCGCGGATGAGAGCATTTGGATATACCGCCGAAACCCTGCATTTCATGCTGATTCCCTTGATCACAGAGGCCCGGGATCCTGTCGGATCGATGGGAAATGATTCTGCACTGGCCTGTCTGAGTGATCAGCCACGTATGTTGTACGATTATTTCAAACAGCTTTTTGCACAGGTTACGAACCCCGCGATCGACTCTATACGCGAAGAGATTGTAATGTCCCTGACATGCTACGTTGGGCCCGAATATAACCTGCTTGAGATCTCAGATCTGCACTGCAATCGTCTTCTGATTGAACACCCGATACTGACCAACGCCGAGCTTTCGGGGCTGAAGAGGATTTCTCATCGTGATTGGAAGTGCCAGGAAATCGATATCACATTTCCAGTATCGACGGGGGAAGAAGGCCTGTTTGCAGCGCTCAAGAGGATCTGTACCGAGGCTGAGGATGCTGTCGATCAAGGCTTTCAACTGCTGATACTGTCGGATCGCAATGTTGGAACCGATTGTGTTGCGCCAAGCATGCTTCTGGCAAGCAGTACGGTGCATCAGCATCTGGTACGCAGGGCAAAGCGTACCCGGGTCGGCTTGATCGTTGAATCCGGGGAACCTCGGGAGGTACACCATCACTGCCTCCTTATCGGTTACGGCGCAGATGCAATTAATCCATACCTGGCTTATGAAGCACTGTGGCAGGTCAGCCGTGATGGCGGTATTGATGCTGCTCAGTTTGCCGATGATGATGCTGTGGTCGAGGCTTACCGAAAAGGTGTCGCAAAGGGATTGTTCAAGGTGATGGGCAAGATGGGCATTTCTACACTTCAGTCGTACAAAGGTGCGCAGATATTCGAGGCAGTAGGACTTGCCACAGACGTTGTAGATTATGCGTTTACAGATACCGCGAGTCGTGTGGAGGGGGTTGGATTTGAAGTTCTGGCACGGGAACTGTTTCGCCGTCACGAGCTCGGTTATGCGGCAAAGGTCGATTTCCAGCCCTCGGAACTGCCTAATCCGGGCGAATTTCACTGGCGGGCCGGTGGCAGCAAACACGGCTGGACGCCGCGGATAATTGCCGACATCCAGCAGGCTGCGCGCGATAATGACAGGATGGCTTACGATCGATTTGCCGAGCAAGTCAACAATGAAGCCCAGAGCCGTTACACGCTTCGGGGCTTGATGGAATTCAAGCCCTCGACCAGCCCGGTTGAGATTTCGGAAGTTGAGCCAGCTGCTGGTATTGTGCGTCGATTCTGTACCGGTGCGATGAGTCTTGGTTCCATCTCCAGCGAAACGCACGAGACTCTGGCTATCGCGATGAACCGGGTAGGTGGCAAGAGCAATACCGGTGAAGGGGGAGAGTCTTCCGAGCGGTTCAAAACTCAGCCCAACGGTGATTCAAAACGTTCAGCGATAAAACAGGTGGCATCGGGCCGGTTCGGGGTAACGGCGTGGTATCTCACCAATGCAGATGAACTGCAGATCAAGATTTCGCAGGGGGCCAAGCCAGGAGAAGGTGGAGAACTACCAGGCAACAAAGTCGATGAACATATCGCCCGGATAAGGTATTCAACACCCGGAGTCGGTCTGATCAGCCCGCCACCGCATCACGATATTTATTCTATCGAGGATTTGGCACAGCTGATCTACGACCTGAAAAACGCCAATCCGTCGGCAAGGGTCAGTGTCAAGCTGGTATCTGAAGTCGGCGTGGGAACGGTTGCAGCGGGCGTTGTCAAGGCACACGCTGATCACATTCTGATCGCAGGAGACGCCGGGGGTACAGGTGCCTCACCACTGACCAGTATTAAGCACGCCGGATTACCCTGGGAACTGGGAATTGCGGAGACCCACCAGACCCTGGTGATGAACGATCTTCGCAGCCGTGTCGTGTTGCAGACAGATGGGGGTATGAAAACAGGTCGTGACGTGGTGATTGGTGCATTGCTCGGTGCCGAGGAAATCGGATTTTCAACAGCACCACTGGTCACGCTCGGTTGTATCATGATGCGAAAGTGCCATCTGAATACCTGTCCGGTAGGGATCGCAACGCAGGATCCGGTATTGCGTCGAAATTTTGAAGGCCTGCCCGAACATGTCGTGAATTACCTCTTTATGGTGGCAGAAGAAGCACGGGGTTACATGGCGCAACTGGGGATTCGAACTTTTAACGAACTGGTCGGACGGGTCGACTTGCTGGACACCAAGGTGGCGGTCGACCATTGGAAGGCCGACGGTATTAATCTTTCACCGGTGTTGATGCCGGCACCCAAACCAAGTGCTGACACGGGTGTATTCTGCCAGATTGAACAGGATCATGGTCTGGATACCAGCCTCGACAGAACGCGGTTACTTCCTCTGTGTAAAAAGGCCCTGCAGACTGGAGACGTTGTACAGATTGAACTTCCAGTGGCCAATACAAATCGTACCGTCGGTACGATTCTCAGTCATGAGGTGGTGAAGAAGTGGGGTGAGCAGGGTCTGTCCGATGACACCATTGTGATTCGACTAGCCGGCTCGGCTGGGCAGAGTCTCGGTGCTTGGTTAGCACGCGGTGTCACAATTGATCTTAAAGGTGATGCTAACGACTATGTCGGCAAAGGTCTTTCGGGTGGTCGGATCGTCGTGTCTCCGCCGGATGGTGCTGGTTTTTCTGCCGAGGACAACATTATTGTCGGAAATGTCTGTCTGTATGGAGCGACGAGTGGAAAGGCATTTTTCAGAGGTAAGGCCGCTGAACGCTTCTGTATCCGCAACAGTGGCGCGACGGCTGTTGTGGAAGGTGTTGGCGATCACGGATGCGAGTACATGACCGGTGGGCGCGTCGTTGTTCTGGGTTCGGTTGGCAGGAATTTTGCAGCAGGAATGTCCGGCGGTATAGCTTATGTATGGGCACTCGATCGCGATAAATTAAAGGTTTACTGTAATCTCGACATGGTCGGTTTGGAGAGTCTTTCAGGCAACGATGTCGATGAACTGGAGGAAATGATTCAATTGCATCACCATTACACCGGGTCGGACGTTGCGGCCAGGTTGCTCGCCCAGGGTCGGGAGACGATGAAGCAGCAGTTCGTCAAAGTGATGCCGACCGACTACAAGAGAATTCTTGAACAAGTACAGGGTGCATCAACGGGTGTTTCTGCTCGCAGCGCTCAGTCAGCCCCCAGGCAGAGGCTGGCTTAGGCCTATCTCCGGTTCAGGTCATTAGTCAGGCGCGAAATTCCTGGTGTCTTGAAATGGGAAAACCGACAGCATTCAAGGACATTGTACGGGTAGTGGTACCGTACCGACCGCCTGCAGAACGTCTGCATGATTTTGAAGAAATCTTTACCCCTGGCGACGATGGACATCTGCAGTCGCAGGGATCAAGATGTATGGATTGTGGTGTACCGTTCTGTCAATCTGTCGACGGCTGCCCGATCGACAATTTGATACCGGAGTGGAACGACCAGGTTTATCAGGGGAACTGGCGCACTGCGCTAGACCGCCTCCACCAAACCAACAACTTCCCTGAATTCACCGGCAGGGTGTGTCCTGCACCATGTGAAGGCGCGTGCGTGCTCGGAATTATCACTCCAGCAGTCACAATCAAGAACATCGAAAATGCGATTGTTGATCGCGGTTTTGAAGAGGGCTGGATTGTGCCGCGGCCGCCGTCGCTAAGAACCGGTAAAACTGTCGGCATCGTGGGCTCAGGTCCGGCAGGTCTTGCCGCAGCTGATCAACTGAACAAAGCTGGACACAATGTAACGGTTTACGAACGTGCTGACCGTATTGGTGGCTTGCTGATGTACGGCATTCCTCATATGAAACTGTCCAAATCAGTGGTCGATCGACGTGTAGACCTACTGCAGGCGGAAGGTATTGAGTTTCTGACTGGGGTTAATGTAGGTCAGCCTGAAGATTATCCAGCAGGTCACATGGTATCGATAATGACCGAGGGTGGCGTCGATGTGTCTCAGCTGGACAGCATGGAACTGGTCAGTCGGCACGATGCCGTTTTGCTGGCCACCGGGGCGACCGTAGCGCGCGATCTTCAGATACCAGGACGTGAGCTCTTGGGGATCCATTTCGCAATGGACTATCTGACACGAAATACCCGCAGTCTGCTCAACCATGGGCATCACAGGACCACTGCAATATCGGCCCACGACAAGCGTGTGATTGTGGTTGGGGGGGGTGATACCGGGGCAGACTGTATTGGTACCGCGCTTCGACACGGCTGTCGGAGCATGATCAATTTCGAACTGCTGTCCAAACCACCCGCTGAACGTGCTGCAGGGAATCCGTGGCCCCAGTGGCCTCTGATCTATCGTACAGAATACGCCCACGAAGAATCAGCGAATCGGTTTGGCGAGGATCCCAGGCGTTTTGCGTTACTTTCAACGGCATTTATCGACAACGGGAAGGGTCATGTTACGGGCATCAAGACCGTACAGGTCGACTGGTCTCAGCCGTCTGACAATGCGCCATTCAGTTCGGTTCCTGGTTCAGAAACAGTCTGGGACTGTGATCTGGTCTTGCTGTCTCTGGGTTTTCTTGGTCCCGAACATGGCATTTCCGATCCGCTGGCGCAGTCATCCGATATTGATGATGCGAAGTGGCTGACCTACACCGAACGCTCTACCTATAGGGCTGAACAAGGCAGCTATGCAACGGGTATGCCCGGTGTGTTTGCAGCAGGTGACTGTCGTCGGGGTCAGTCTCTAGTAGTCTGGGCAATCAACGAGGGGCGCAGCGCGGCGCGGGCAATGGATATCTTTCTTATGGGCCACAGTTCCCTGCCGTCGCCAGAATAGATCTATGGCTCCTCAAGCCGCTATCCCAGCCGAAGATCGACTGATCGTGGCGCTCGATGTGCCCACGGCATCTGCTGCGAGGGAGTTGGTGAATGTACTCGATGACACCGTTGCTTTCTACAAGGTCGGTCTGGAACTGTTTATGAGTGGCGATGCGTTTGGACTCGTTAACTGGTTGGCGGAGCGCGATAAGAAGGTGTTCGTCGATCTGAAGTTCTTCGACGTGCCGGCTACGGTCGGCCGCGCCGTCAGTCAGCTCAACGGTTTGGGGATCACGTTTGCCACGATTCATGGAAACGATGCGATCATGCAGGCAGCAGCCGCTGCGGCAGAAGATGTGGGGATTCTGGCGGTGACCGTGCTGACCAGCCTTGACCGAGGAGATCTCAGAGATCTCGGTTTTGACTGCGATGTGTCAGAGTTGGTGGTTTCCCGAGCCCGGCGCGCTATGGCACACGGATGCGCGGGTGTTGTTGCGTCGGGTCAGGAGACAGCACTATTGCGGCGTGAATTAGGGAACACGTTGCTGATCGTGGTCCCTGGAATAAGACCTGTCGACAATGAGGATGACCAGAAACGCACGGTATCAGCGGAACAGGCGTTGAGGGATGGTGCAGATTACCTGGTTGTGGGTCGACCGATCAGAGATGCGACCGATCCCAGAGCAGCTGCAGAGCAGATTCAGGAAGAAATCTACAGGACGGCCAGTTAGACGGAATGACCAAACTACGTAATGACAGGTTGTTGCGTGCCTTGCGGCGTGAACCCGTTGATAGCACACCGGTTTGGATCATGCGTCAGGCCGGGCGTTACTTGCCCGAATACCGGGAAACCCGGAAACAGGCCGGTGATTTTCTACGACTCTGCAAAACCCCTGAGCTTGCCTGCGAGGTGACGTTACAGCCTCTCAGGCGCTTTGACTTGGACGCCGCAATTGTGTTTTCGGATATCCTGACTATTCCGGATGCGATGGGGTTGGGCCTGAGTATCAATGAAGGAGAAGGTCCCCGTTTCGAACGACCGATTGATTCAAAAAAAGCCATTGAAGTTCTGGGGGTACCGGAGCTGGAGGATGATCTGGGTTATGTCATCGAGGCGGTCCGTATGATTCGCCATGAGCTTGGCGGATCAGTGCCACTGATTGGCTTTGCCGGCAGCCCGTGGACACTGGCGACCTACATGGTAGAAGGACAAAGCACCCAGGATTTTGCGCGGATCAAAGCGCTGATGTACGAGCAGCCACACGCGCTGCATACGCTATTGGATATTTTGACTGAATCGGTCGGCGGTTACCTCGCTGCCCAGGTTGGGGCCGGTGCAGACGTATTGATGGTATTTGATACCTGGGGTGGCGTTCTGCCACATGCCGAGTACCGTGAATTTTCGCTGTCAGCGATGCGCCGTATTGTTGAAACGCTTAAAAGCGATGAGTTGACCCGACATATTCCTGTGATTCTATTTACCAAGGGTGGGGGTCAGTGGCTGAAAGAGATGGCGGACTCAGGTTGCGATGCGCTCGGTTGCGACTGGACCACGTCACTTACTGTTGCCCGGAAAGCGGTCGGCGAACAGGTGGCACTGCAGGGCAACTTGGATCCAGCCGTGCTCTATGCAAGACCGGAGGTCATCGAGCGTGCCGTCGAGCGCGTGCTGGATGATTTTGGTGTGGGGCACGGTCACGTGTTCAATCTAGGTCACGGAATTACGCCAGGTGTTGATCCGGATCACGTCAGGGTTATGGTCGACGCTGTTCATCAAAAGAGCCGCCGAAACTGAATGTTGGACTTTGGGGATTCCAGACCCGCCTGGCCCTTGAGTATTTCCAGCGGCTTAATCGCTATAAGCGCAGTTCAGCTTATCGGCTCGTCCGTGACGCAGGCGCAAATGCAACCCTATAATCTGTTGTTAACGATCAGGGGCGGGTTAAATAATGCTCTAGTCGGCGGGGACTGATCGATAAACAAACAGAGTAACGGTTACATCAGTGTGAAGCTTGAAGAACTAGCAGTGGTTGTCGGCGGACAGTGCCAGGGTGATGGCGAGATTGAAATCACCGCTATGGGGACGCTGCAGGGTGCCGGGTCGAGTGAGATTACGTTTCTTTCAAGTTCAAAACTCAAGTCTCAACTACAAGCTTGTAATGCGGCTGCCGTGATCCTGCGTCAGGAGGATTGTTCGGCTTGGGATGGAGCCGCGATCGTCTGTGACGATCCCCACGCAGCCTATGTGCGGATTGCACGGGTTCTGGACAGCACACCCAGGCAGGAACCTGGTATCCATCCGTCCGCGGTTGTTTCCGATCAAGCGACAGTGGGGGAGTCGGTATCCATCGGGGCCAACTGTGTTATCGAGGCGGATGTGGGAATTGGCCGGGGTGTTGTACTTGGGCCAGGATGTGTCGTCGGTCGAGGTGCGGAACTCGGTCAGGACAGTCGATTGACTGCCAATGTCACAGTCTGTCACGGTGTGCACATCGGACAACGGTGCATCGTACAGAGTGGGACGGTATTGGGCAGTGACGGCTTCGGCAATAGCCATGAAGACGGTCAGTGGGTCCAGATTCCCCAGCTGGGCGGGTTAAGCATTGGAAACGATGTTCAGATTGGCGCGGGTACTGCCATAGACCGAGGTGCCTTGGGCGATACAAAGATCGGAAACGGGGTTGTCATCGATAACCTGGTTCACATCGCACATAACGTGATTATCGGCGAACACACGGCGATTGCTGCTTGTGTGGCGATTGCCGGCAGTACGGTTATCGGCAGTCGCTGTACCTTAGCGGGTATCGTTGGGGTCGCGGACCACGTGACCATTGTCGACGGCGTGCACCTCACCGGCATGGCCATGGTGACCGGTTCCATATCAGAAGCCGGCGTGTATTCATCCGGTACTGGCCTAATGCCAAACCGTGAATGGCGGCGCAGTGCAGTTCGGTTTAGACAACTCGACGAGTTGGTCAAGCGACTGGTGGTCCTGGAGCAGAAGATTCTTGATTAAGTTGTTGATGTCTGCCTCAAAAAGAACAAACTAGTTGGGCGGGTAACGTGTCACAAAATGATAACAATAAGTCGATTCGCATGATTGGAATAACCATTAACGCGCTTGAACTCATTGTTGGCGGGTCGCAAGGACAGTGCTGATGGAACTCATCTCTGAAATACCGATTGTGTTATGGATTGCCGGAATCCTGGCGCTGTACATGGCCTGGGCGATCGGTGCCAATGACGTTGCTAATGCAATGGGCACCAGTGTGGGATCAGGAGCACTTACCGTGTGGGGTGCGATTCTCGTCGCTGCGATATTTGAGTTTGCTGGTGCATTTTTCGCAGGTGGACATGTTACAGACACTGTGCGCAAAGGTATGCTCGATTTATCTCTGCTAGGCCATGACCAGCTGATCTACGGTATGCTGGGGTCGCTTGCTGCAGCTGGAACGCTGCTGATAGGCGCAACCTGGTTGGGTCTGCCGGTTTCTACAACCCACTCGATCGTGGGTGCGATCGTTGGATTTGGTGTGGTCAGCATCGGGCCTGAAGTGGTCAATTGGGCGAAGATTGGTCAAATTGTCTTATCCTGGGTGACGTCGCCGCTGATTGCAGCGGTGATTGCTTTTGGCATTTTTCAGATTACCCGTGCAAAGGTGTTAGATACAAAAGACCCTGTGGTGCAAATTCGAAAACTGGGTCCCGTGTTCTTTTTCTTTGTCTTTTTTATCATAGGGTTAGTGACGTTATTTAAAGGTCTAAAGCCCTTGAAGCTCAACCTAGATCTGACCGAAGCATTGATGGGTTCGGTTCTATTGGGCTGCGTAGGTGCAGGCGTTGGCATTTTTTTTATACGGCGAGTAGAACTGGGTCAGGAAGATCCGAAACATCGTTTCAGTCGTGTTGAAAAGATATTTGTAGTGCTCCAGATTCTCACGGCTTGTGCGATCGCATTTGCACACGGCTCCAATGATGTTGCGAACGCGATCGGCCCCTTAGCGGCTATCAGCAGTTCAGTCAGTGGCGCAGTCTTAGGCGGGAAAGCGTCAGTTTCACCCTGGATGTTGGCGATTGGTGGGGTTGGAATTGTGTTCGGCCTTGCCACCTGGGGCTATCGTGTGATGGAGACTGTGGGTAAGCGCATTACAGAACTCACACCCAGTCGAGGTTTTGCGGCCCAACTTGCGGCCGCAACCACAATTGTAGTTGCGTCTCGAATGGGTATACCGGTATCGACGACGCACATCTTGGTCGGTGCAGTGCTGGGTGTAGGGCTCGCTCGGGGTATCAGTGCACTGGACATGCGTGTAGTCGGCAAAATCATTGCATCGTGGGTTGCTACATTGCCGATCGCAGCGGCATTATCAATGTTCTTCTATTTCTTTTTTAAAGGCCTGTTGATGGGCTAGGAGATAATTATGGCGTGGATTGACAAGCTTGTCGGAAAATCGCCAATCGGCCCCATGCAGAAACACATGCAGGTGGCCATACTCTGTGCGCGAGAGGTAATACCGCTGCTGGAAGCAATGGCAGCAGCTGATGACCAGGGTATTCGTGACCGTCGTGCAGAAATCGATCGATTGGAGCACGAAGCGGATCAACTCAAGCACGAGATTCGCAGTCACATGCCCAGACGTTTTATGATGGCAATGGACCGTCGAACGATGCTTGAGATTCTGGACTACCAGGACTCGATAGCGGATGTAGCTCAAGACATCGCTGAGTTGGCCGATCAGCGCGGCATGCATTTACCGGAATTGCTTAGAGAGCCTGTCTTGTCGATGGCCCACAGCGTGTTGGTGGCCTGTGAACAGGGCCAGCGAATTATTGATGAACTGGATGAATTGGTTGAAACTGGATTCGGTGAAGGGGAAGTCGCCCGGGTAGACGAGATGATCAGGGAACTGGGTCGACTCGAGAGTCAAACGGATGCCGATTTGGACCGGGCTGCGCGAGCGCTTTTCTCGATGGAGACGGAACTGGGGGTTGCAACCGTCTTCTGGCACCAGATCATTCTCTGGATTGCGAACCTGGCCGATTTGGCTGAGCGGGTCGGTAATCGTCTGCGGCTGCTTATCGCGAACTGACCAGGTGCTTTCTTGACGAGTCGGATCAGGTTGAGGTGATTGAGTCTATTTAAGTTCTGACGGTCGGAAGACAAGCCAGCCAATAATGATCGTTGCCACCACCGCACCAACAAGCTGGGCGAGTATGAAACCTGGCGCATGTGCTGGATAGATACCACTGAAAGTATCGGTGAAGCTGCGGGCGATAGTGACGGCAGGATTGGCGAACGATGTTGAAGCCGTGAACCAGTATGCGGCTGTGATATACAGGCCGACCATGTAGGCCACCGCTTCGGGTCGCCAGCGTAAGGTGCCCAGGATTGTCGCGACCAGCCCAAAGGTTGCCATTCCTTCGGAAAACCACTGGCCACCACCCGTGCGTATGTGGGTGGACAATT
>Ga0208391_1000817_pt1 | contig 16000 bp, 14 predicted proteins | sample Knorr_S23_td_Bot_FD_185612 | JGI IMG/M metagenome (GOLD analysis project Ga0208391, IMG submission 185612) | Marine microbial communities from Southern Atlantic Ocean transect - Knorr_S23_td_Bottom_ad_3770_LV_A (SPAdes) (version 2) | ecosystem: Environmental > Aquatic > Marine > Oceanic | place... | reverse complement strand
TGGCAGAATACCAACAAAATATTATGCAAAAAAGAAAGAAATTTTATAAGGAAAAGTTGGAAGCTCAAAAAAAAGATATTCCAAACATCAAAATCCCCAAGAATAAACTTAATTAAGAATGAAAAAGTTATACTCTAAAAAAAATAAGTTTTATTTTAAGGAGTGGGCTAGCACGCAATTATTGTTTTTGTTTTTTTGCGGCATCATCATTGCAGTTGGTTATTGGGCTTATGTGAGCAAAATTTCAGTTGTCAGTGTCGCGGATGGAGAGGTGGTTCCCAGCGGTCAAATAAAAACAGTACAGCATCTAGAAGGGGGAATCATCAAGAAAATTCTGGTTCAAGAGGGACAGCGGGTGACAAAGGGTGAAGAATTAATGATACTTGAATCAACATCTAGCCAAGCAGACGTGAATGAAGTTCAATCAAGAATTGATTTATTAACCATAAAAACCATTCGGTTAAAAGCTGAGATAGATAATGAAATACTCCCTCAATATTCCAATTACTACTCATTAAAATATCCCAATGAATCAAAACAGGCTTTGGGCTTATTTTCCAATAGGACAAAGAGATTAAAATCCGAAAAATTGCTTGCCGAAAAAACGGTTAGTCAAGCTAATGAGAACATTATACAAGAAATTCAAAATTTAAAACAGATTGAAGCCAGATTTAAACAAACGTTAAATACCATTGCACTATTAGATCAGCAAATCAAAATCAGTGAAGATTTGCTAGAGGAAAAACTAACCACTGAATATAACCATTTAAATTTACTTAAGGAAAAAAGCAATTTAGAAACTAAACAAATGGAGGATGAAGAGGCAAAGATAGGTGGAAAATCTGCTATTACAGTTGCGAAAACCTCTCTTGCGGATGCAGAAATAAGATTTGAAAATGTGACAAGATCTTTTCTTGAAGAGTCCGAAAAAGAATTGGAAGATGCTAGTCGAGAAATTGCACAACTGAATGAAATTAAGAAAAAATTATTGGACAGTTTATCAAGAACGGTAATCACAGCTCCTGTGGACGGAATAATTAAAGATTTGGTTTACTACACGGAGGGCGGCGTTATCCCCCCTAACTCCAGTGTAATGAATATAGTTCCTACAGGCAAAGAGTTAGTGATTGAAGCTAAACTTCCCACAGCGGATATAGGCTTTATTAAAGAAGGGCAATCGGTAACTATCCGTCTGGCTTCTGCTGATGCAATTAATTTTGGCAATATTGAAGGCATAGTAAAAAAAATAAGTCCGGATGCAACTCAGGATGATTCTGGTCAAACCTATTACAAAGTAGAAATCAAAACCCAGAAAACATATTTTGAATACAATGAGCAAAGATACAATCTTACTCCAGGAGTTGAAGTTTCTGCAAGTATTTTGACAGGTGAGAGGACTATTGCCGAGTATTTATTGAATCCGTTACTCAATATATCAGCCAAAGCTATTAGGGAGAGATAATTTAAAATATTATTTTAAGCTTAAGGTTTTTTTGGAGTTGTCTTTATAGGTAAACTCCGCATCGTTATTTTTTAATTTAATTGCAGTGAAATTATCATATTCCTTAAAAAAGTCATTTAGCTGGGCTTTTTCTTTTTTGCTCTTCCGTTCTGGCATTTGACTCACGTTTTATGGAAGTGAATAGCAATCTTATCATAAATATGTTTTATTGATTAATCGATTTCCAGATTAGAATAATATAACATTAAAATACATTAAATTCTTGTGAAATTATTTTGTAACTTATTTTTTATAACTTTTTTTTTATTTTCTTTTGAAAGTCTAGCTTTTAATCCTGGCAAAGATAGTCAATTTGTGGGATCAAATGTTATTGACCCTGCAAAAGGTAAGGAGGGTATAAAAATTGATAATCCTGATAAGGCAATTATCCTGATATACAATCAAGGTTGGGGAATCAGCAATACAAAATCAAAATATATAAGGGGGAAAGATCCTTGTTTTGTAAATTTTTATTTGGATAACCAAAAAAAGTACACGCCGGGTCTTCTTGGTCCGTGGTACAGTCTTGCCAGTGAGTTTAGCGAACTCATAAAAGAAAAAAAAATTTATTTGTATTATTTTTGCAAAAATAGAGCCCAGGAAGGTTTTGATGCTGATACACTGCGAACCATGCAGGCAAACAATCTTATTAAGCTTGTGGATGCATTTGTCAAAGAAGGGGTCCCGCGAAAACAAATAATTCCTGTGGGGCATTCGGGAGGGGCAACGGTTGTTATCGAGGCAATGTTCAAAAAACCCGAAAAAATAGTATCAGTAATAGCCACGAGTTGGACAGTATCAGGTCAAAAACCCTGGAAAGCGAAAGATAGCCAGGAAATTAAACGTTTTGCTGCCAAACACAAAAATAATACAAACCCATTTAAGGCTTTGGTGTATGCCTGTGATCAGGATGATTTTACATCCTATGAAGATCAAGCGTTTTGGAATGAAGTTTCCGGAGTAGATTTTGTCAAGCTTACCGGCAATCATATTTGTTGGTTTAACCTGTTTAACAATAAGCATGAAATCTTGCGTGTGATTAAATTTATACAATCAAATTTAGATTAGGGCATTCGCGATTTAAGACAATGAATTATTATGCTTGGAAAATTATTAGAAAATAGGGTTGAAATGAATAATCATAATAAATTTTATTTTCTTTTATGATAGTTTTTTTGCGTCTAGAACTGCATTAAGAAATTGTTTTGTTCGTTCGTATTGTAATAAATATTGCATTATCCAAGGCCTTATTTAAAGTTGTATACAATAAATTTAAGAGATAGACATAAAAATATGAATGAGGCAATTGTTAGTAAAACATCTGAATATTTTAAAAAAAGGGGTGTAATATTGCCTAAAGTTTCAGAACTTTCCAATCCCCATTCTTTAGATGAAGATGTAAAAAATAAACTAAAGTCTTTAGATAAGGATGCTATGGACCCCCTTAATTTATTTAGGGTTCATTGGTTTAATAATAGAGACCATTCAAGTTTCTCCAAGGTTCCTGAATATGTTGTTTTACCAAGTGATTTTACAGGAGTTGAGGCTAAGATTATCGTTAATTTAGGAAGATTATTTCCATTAATAACAGCCCACAAAGTGTTAGCCGCATATGGATGTTTGCTTCCTAGAATATTAGATGGGAGTTTTGATTACTCAAATCATAAAGCTGTTTGGCCTTCAACAGGCAACTATTGCAGGGGAGGGGTTGCAATTTCTAGAATACTTGGTTTAAAAAGTGTAGCAGTTTTACCAGAAGGAATGAGTAGGGAACGTTTTGTTTGGTTAGAAAAATGGGTGGAAGACAAAAATGACATAGTTAAAACAACTGGTACAGAAAGCAATGTTAAAGAAATATATGATGCTTGTAACGAATTAAAAAAAGATCCCAAAAATGATATTATTAATCAATTCACGGAATATTATAATTATGCAATTCATCGGGCAGTTACAGGTCCTTCTTTTGAAAAATCTTTTTTGGATGCAAGGGGCGATTCAAATTTGCAAGCAAGATTTTATGTTAGTGCATCCGGATCAAGCGGCACTTTAGCCGCAGGAGACTATCTTAAAGAACATCTTAATACAAACATAGTTGCGGTAGAGGCAACAGAGTGCCCAACTCTTTTATACAATGGTTATGGTGAACATAACATACAAGGTATAGGCGATAAGCATGTGCCTTTAATTCACAACGTCATGAACACTGACTTTGTGGTTGGCGTATCAGATAAAGCAACAGATGGTTTAAACTTAATCTTCAATACTGATATTGGAAAAAATTATTTAATATCAAAAAAAGGATTGGATAAAAAGTTTGTAGACCGATTGCCCGAATTTGGTTTGTCTTCCATTGCAAATATAATAGCTTCAATTAAGCTAGCAAAATATATGAAGTTAGGACCTCAAGATGCAATTATAACAGTAGCTACTGATGGGGCGGATTTATATTTAACTGAATTAGAAAAAACAAAAAAAGAATTTCAAGGAATTTATGATGAAATTTCGTGTGCTGAAATTTACGGTCAATTTTTAAAAGGAATTACCACCGATCATACCCTAGAACTTAATCAAAAAGAAAAGGAAAGAATATTTAATTTAGGATATTACACATGGGTAGAACAACAAGGTATTGATTTAAATGATTTTGAAAAAAGACGAGATCAAAAATTTTGGCTTGATCATTATAATCATATCCTTTCTCTTGATGATAGAATTGAAGAATTTAACGCTCTCTAAGTAAATGAGGACAAAACCTTTACATAATAAACTAGTAGAGTGGAGGCAGGACCTGCATATGAATCCTCAAATAGGCTTTGAAGAAGAGTATGCATCCGAAAAAGTAGCCTCTTTATTAAAGGATTTTGGATTGGAAGTTCATAAAGGTATAGCTAAAACAGGTGTTGTGGGAGTTTTAAAAAAAGGATCAGGCAATAAAGGCATAGGTATTAGAGCAGATATGGACGCTCTTCCTATTCAGGAAACAAATACATTCAATTACAAATCCAAAATAGAAAATCGAATGCATGCTTGTGGCCATGATGGTCACACAACCATGCTTCTTGGAGCTGCAAAGCATTTAGCTGAACACGGGAATTTTGATGGAACTGTATATTTTATATTTCAGCCTGATGAAGAAAATTGTTTCGGTGCAAAAACAATGATTGAAGAAGGGTTGTTCACTAAGTTTGCCATAGATGAAGTATATGCAATGCACAACATTCCTGGAATGGAAGTTGGAACTTTTGCTACAAAAAAAGGTACAATTACTTCAAGTGAAAATTTATTTGAAATATCTTTTGAAGGAAAAGGGGGTCATGCAGCTTTACCCCATATGACCAAAGACGCGATTACTATTGGTAGTCAAATCATTAGTGCTTTACAGACTATCGTTTCTCGCAAACTTGATCCAGTTGAAAAGGGCGTTGTTTCAGTTACTGAATTTATTACAGATGGAAAAAAAAATATACTACCTGGTAACGGCTTAATAAAAGGGGATGCAAGAGCATTATCTGACAAATCAAATGAAATTATTGAAAAAAATATGCGCCAACTTGTTAAGGGTATATGCGATGTCCATGGGATTCCATATGAAGTAAGTTACAAGACCGCCTGTCCTGTGACCTTCAATGAATCTAAACAAGCGGAATCTGCCACTAAAGCCGCCATGACCTTACTGGGAGAGAAAAATAGCAATGGTGATTGTGAACCCAGACTATTTTCTGAAGATTTTTCTATTTTGTCAGCAGCTAAGCCTGGGTGCTTTGTTTTAATGGGTAATGGAACGTCAGGTTCTCATTCAAAATCTTTGCATGCATCAAACTACGATTTTAATGATGAATTATTAGTTATTGGATCATCGTACTGGACTGAGTTAGCGGAACAGCAGTTAAAATAAAATATAAATAAACAGGAACGATAAATGTTTAAAAATAATTTGTTAAAATTAAGAGAAAAAATGAATGAAAATAATATTGATCTTGCTGTTATAACCGATGATGACAACCTGTATTATTTTACTGGATACCATGATTTTCTTCATATGGATTTTAATCGTCCGACAATTCTCCTTGTGCCAAAAGATGATGAAAGTACACTGATTACACCTTTATTAGACGTTCTTTTGGTTCCAGAAAATACTCCTGTTGATAGCGTAGTAACTTGGAATGACGGTATTGGCGATGAGTGGCGAGAATTTTTACCAAAATTTATAAAACAAAATAAAAATATTGCATGTGAGAAATATAAGATCAATGCAACAGTAAGTACTTATTTATCTGATTTAATGAATGGCAAGCCCATGGAAAATATCACTCCAATAATAAGTAACATTCGAATGATTAAAACTGATGAAGAATTAAAGATAGCAAGACATGCGGGCGAAGTTGGAATGGCAATGATGGATGGGGCAAAAAAAATAATTGCTCACAATGTTCCTGAATATGAAATTGCTATCGCACAATCACAAGCAGGTACCAGAAAGGCTGCTGAACTTTTAAAAACTCATTATAACAATATCAATATGTCTCCAAATATACACTTTTTGCCGGTCATAACCTCAGGAAAAGACTTGCCTAGAACACATCACCGAGCATCAATAAAAGTAATTCAAAGAGGGGATCCTGTATTTTTATGTTTTTGTGGATCAACCAATTTTCATAGATTTAAATTAGGCTTTGATCGTATTTTTTGGGTTGAAGAAATAAGAGATAAAGAACAAATAAAAGTATTTGAAGTTGCGGTAAAATCTCAACAAGCTGCACTAAATGTGTTAGGTCCCGGTGTTACGGCGGAAGAAGTTCATGCAGCTTACGCCGAAACTATACAATCTGAGGGTTATCCTTATCCGACATTTCGATGTGGTCGAGGAACTGGTTTTAGCTTTTTAGAAGAACCCCAACTTGTTGTTGGCAATAAAACAGTTCTCCAACCAGGAATGGTATTTGTAGTAGACGGTGGCGCTAGTGCTAAAGATTTCCGATCCCAAGTTGGAGATAGCTTTATAATCACAAAAGATGGATATGAGCAAATTACTCATCATTCAAAAGCTATTGAAGATTTGATAATATAGTTATATCAGAAATAAAAAATAAGGATAAACTTGGTGACAACAACCGCTCTTTCCCTTGACGAAATATATTCCTTGGCAAAACAAACATTGCTTCATAACGGATGCGATGAAATGAATGCCGAAGCGGTTGCAAAAACCGTGACTCATGCCGAGCGGGATGGAAGTGTTTCCCATGGGTTGTTTCGTATACCGGGTTATACAGCGGCTTTGAGAAGTAAAAAAGTCAAAGGAGATGCGCGTCCAACTAATAATTTTCGAACACAAAATGCTATTCGTGTTGACGGCGATTATGGCTTTGCGCCTACCGCCATTCAAGTGGGAATTCCGGCCTTGGTGGAAACAACCAATAAACACGGTGTTGGCGTTCTTGCAATTACCAATACGCATCATTTCGCGGCACTGTGGCATGAAACAGAAGCCTTGGCGGAACACAATTTGATTGGCATTGCCTGTACTGCCTATATGCCATGTGTAGCGCCAGCAGGGGCAACGAAACCCTTGTTTGGAACCAATCCCATTTCTTTCGCTTGGCCCAGAAAAAATAAAACACCTGTTGTGTATGATATGGCAACGGCAAGCATGGCGATGGGCGAAGTGCAGGTTGCTGCACGAGACGGACATAAAGTGCCCATGGGCACAGGATTGGACAAAAACGGGGAGAAAACGGATGATCCAGCGGCTATTGCCAACGGCGGCGTTCTACTTCCTTTTGGAGGGCACAAAGGTTCAGCCATTGCAATGATGGTGGAACTATTAGCCGCCGGTCTGGTTGGCGATCTTTTTAGTTTTGAAGCAAAGGTTGCTGACAATAAGGACGGCGGTCCCGCTCGAGGCGGAGAGTTTATCATGGCGCTGTCACCCCAGCTCATTGCTGGGGACGGATGGAACGAGCATGCCGAAAAATTTTTTGCAGAAATGGAATCAATGGATGGCGTGCGCCTGCCAGGTCAACGTCGTCACAATAACAGGCTGGACACAGGTCCGAGAAATATCAATACAGAGTTAGTGGAAAAAATCCGTTCACTTTTGGTTTAATTATTCATTATGGGCCTTAAATTAAATGCATCATGGCTGATAAAATTATAAACTTGTTTAACGCAAATTGCTGTGGGGAAGTTGGTGATGTCATTGTTGAAGGGGACATTAATTTGGAAGGCAAGACAATTCTTGAGCAATCAAAATTTCTTTTCAGAGAGAGTAGTTTTAGAAATTTTTTATTCAATGAACCTAGGGGAGGCGTCTTTAAGCATTTTAATTTAATTGTAGCGCCCAAGAATAAAAAAGCTTCAGCGGGATTCATTATTATGGAGCCAGAGGACAACCCGCCAATGAGTGGATCAAATAGTATTTGCGTTGCCACCGTTTTACTCGAGAAGAATTTAATAAAAATGACAGAGCCGTTGTCTGAGTTTTTTTTAGAAGCCCCGGGAGGGTTAATTAAGATTAAGGCTCACTGTGAAAACAAAAAAGTTAAGTCAGTAGAAATTCAAAATCTTCCTTCTTTTGTAGACCAACTGGACGTTAAATTAAATACCCCAAATTTTGGTCCTCTTATTGTTAGTACGGTTTTTGGAGGTGATAGTTTTCTAATTTGTGATGCCGGTGATTTTGATTTATCAATTCAACCAGAAAATGCAAAGAAATTTGTTGAAATTGCACAAGAAATAATCCCTCTTGCAAACAAACAATTGGGTTTTCATCATCCATCATTAACATCCTTAAATTATATTTCCTTTTGTCAGTTTATCGAACCTGTTGTAGTAAATGCAGAGGGCAATAAGGAAGGAAAAAATACGGTATGCATTAGACCAGGCAAACTTGATCGATCACCATGTGGTACAGGCACGTCCGCTCGTTTGGCTCTAATGAGAGAAAAAAATGAAATCAATCTCAATGAAACATTTATATCAAAATCTATTATTGGATCTTTGTTTGAATCTACAATAGTAGATGAGTTTATGAGCAATAATAAAAATATGGTAACGCCCACTATAACTGGTTCAGCTTTTATAACTGGTAAGCAAGAGTTGTATCTATCCAAAAATGATCCATTTCCTAAAGGTTATCGACTTAATGACACATGGCCTCAGTGTTAATACTATGACTAAAATTAAGGATATTTTTTCAATTATTTCAACTCTAGAAACATTATATTTTGGACTTTATAAAACAATATAGAATGAACTTATGACACGTTTTAATGCATGGAATGTATTTAAAAATGGCCTCATAGGCCAAACTGACTGGGACAGGCAATGGCGAGATCCTGAACCCAAAAAGGAATATGATGTAATTATAATTGGGGGAGGATTACATGGTTTGGCAACAGCTTATTATTTAGCCAATAATCATAATATACACAATATTGCCGTTGTAGAAAAAGGGTGGATAGGCGGAGGTAATGCAGGGCGTAATACAACTATCATTCGTTCTAATTACATGATGCCAGGCAACCATCAATTTTATGAGCATTCACTCAAGTTATGGGAAAATTTGAGTCATGAATTAAATTACAATGTTATGTTCAGTCAGAGGTCCCACATCTCTTTGTTTCATAGTCCAGCAGCAAGAGATGCAGCAGCGAGACGTTACAACATTATGAGTTTAAATGGAACGGAAGCTGAATTATGGAATCTTGATCAATTAAAAAAAAATATACCTCATTTAAATTATGAAGACGCTCGTTTTCCAATTATGGGAGCAGCGGTACAAAGACGGGCGGGTAACGCAAGGCATGATTCGGTAGCCTGGGGATACGCAAGGGCCGCTGATCAATTGGGAGTTGATATACTTCAAAACTGTGAAGTAACAGGAGTAAAAAGAAATAAGGGACGTATTGAAAGTTTACAAACATCACGAGGAGAAATTAAAGCAAAAAAAATTGGTTTTGCCGTGGCCGGAAACACTTCGCGACTTTGGGAAATGGCCGAATTGGGAAACCTTCCCATTGAGACGCATAAGTTACAGGCATTTGTAACGGAGTCGATCAAGCCACTTCTAGACCAGGTTGTAGTGTATGGGGTGGGGGGAGCGCATTTTTATATTTCTCAAACGGATAAAGGAAGTATGGTTTTTGGAGGGGACTTGGATTGGTACAAGTCCTATGCCCAGAGAGGTAATTTGCCAATCGTGCAAGACTCTGCTGAAGCCGCAATGGCAATTTTGCCATGTCTTGGCCGTATTCGTTTAATCCGTCATTGGGCAGGCGTGATGGATATGACAATGGATGGATCTTTTTTTATATGTAAAACACCAATAGAAAATTTATATTTGAATGCAGGTTGGAATTATGGAGGATTTAAAGCAAGTCCCGCATCGGGTTGGTATTTTGCCGATCTTATAGCAACCGAACAACCGCATAAATATATTCAGAATCATAATCTGGAGCGTTTTGAAAAGGGAATTAACCTAGATGAGCGCGGAGCTGGACCGGATCCAAAATTGCATGGTTAGGAACAAAAAATGATACGTATCAAGTGCCCCTATTGCGGAGAGAGAGACCATAGTGAATTTACTTATGGAGGGGACGCAAGTATTCAATATCCAAGTTTAGATGGAACTGAAAAAGAATGGGTTGAGGCAATTTTTTTCCGAAAAAATATTTTTGGCAAGCAATTGGAAACTTGGCATCACGCAAGTGGCTGTCGCATGTGGCTAGAAGTGGAAAGGTCTACCAAAACTCATGAAATTTTCTCTGTTAAACCTTGCCACCCCGAAATGAAAAAAGTTTTGGAAAGAAAGGATTCAGATGCCCTCTAAGCGACTCGATCATTTTGGCAAGATTAACAGAGAAAGGGTTGTTTCCTTTACATGGGAGCACAAAAAATATTTTGGTTATAAAGGGGATTCCCTTGCATCTGCTTTATTGGCAAATGACATCAAGGTAGTAGGTCGAAGCTTTAAATATCATCGCCCAAGGGGAATCATGTCCTGTGGAGTGGAGGAATCGGGGGCCTTGGTCACGGTAGGACAAGGCAATCGAAGAGACCCTAACGTGCGTGCGACAACACAGGAATTATATGAGGGGTTGGTGGCTTCGGGTCAAAATGCGTTTCCAAGTGTTAATTTTGATTTTGGAGCTGTTACAGGTTTGCTAGGCCGTTTTTTTGCCGCTGGATTTTACTATAAAACATTCATGGGTATACCTCCGTTTGAATGGGGCAGTGGAACCAAAATTTGGATGTTGTATGAAAAATTGATTCGAAGGGCAGCGGGCATGGGTGTGGCCTCTCGATTACCGGACCCCGATAAATATGAGCATGCAAATGATTTTTGCGATGTAGTTGTTGTTGGCTCAGGCCCTGCTGGCATAGCGGCCGCACAAGAAGCTGCTGATAAAAAATTGGATGTCATTTTAGTAGAGCAGGAACCAATTATAGGTGGCGAAAAACTAGCTGAAAATAATTTTAATGGTGAAAATTTGACATCAACACTGGCTAATTCAGGCGTTCGCATCATGACCCGTACAACAGCATTTGGACTTTATGACAATTGCGTTGTCGGTTTACTGGAGAGGGTGAATGATCATGTTTTTTCAAACAACGATCATTCTCCAAGGCAACGATTTTGGACCATCAGAGCCAAACATATTATATTGGGAACAGGTTCACTGGAGAGCCATATAGCTTTTAATAATAACGATGTTCCCGGCATGATGACGGCGAATGCGGCAAAACATTATTTAAATCGTTATGGTGTTTTATCTGGGCAAGAGATAGTGATATCAACAAATAATGATTCTGTTTATGCGACGGCAAATGAATTAACAAAAGCAGGATCCAAGGTGCACATCATTGATGCACGTAACACAATTAGTCAGGATATAACAGAGAGCGCTAAAAAAAGTGGCATTGAAGTGAGTTTAGGCACGACTCCTTTTAACATTAACGGCAGAAAAAAAATTGATAGCTTGGATGTGGCTGAACACGACGGACAGAAATACAATAAAGTTAATCAAATTAAATGTGATCTTGTGTTGGTATCGGGGGGCTGGTCACCCGTTGTCCACCTTTTATCACACCGAGGAGTTCGACCAATTTGGGATCCGGTGAATTTATGTTTTCTGCCTAATGAAATACAAGAACCAATTACTGTGACAGGATCAGCTTCGGGCATATGGAATACGGATGATTGTGTTAAGTCCGGCGTGGCAGCGGGATTAAAAGCAGCACAATCACTGGGAGTAAAAACAATTAATTACTCCTTTCCCAAGCCTGGTGGATGGACCAATCCCATTAGCCCCTTATATGAAGTCGGCTATAATAAGAATTATTCCAAAAGTTTTGTTGATTTTCAGCATGATGTTAAGTGTGATGATGTACGGTTAGCTCACCGTGAGGGATTTATTTCTGTTGAACATCTAAAAAGATACACCACTTTGGGCATGGCTAACGATCAAGGAAAAATGGGAAACATCATAGGTTTAGCCTTAATGGCGGAATTATTAAATAAACAAATTCCAGAAGTTGGTACTACTGTTTTCAGACCCCCTTACACTCCCATTTCAATCGGAGCGCTTGCCGGTCGCAATGTTGGAAAACACTTTAGGCCCTTAAGGGCAACTCCGACGCATCAATGGAATTTAGATCACGGGGCTATAATGATTGAAGCGGGCCTATATCAACGTCCTTGGTATTTTCCTGTTGATAAAGAGTCTTTATCCGATGCGTATATTCGTGAAGCCACGGTTGTTAGAAAAACCGTAGGATTAAGCGACGTTTCTTCCTTGGGAAAAATCGCGGTTCAAGGCCCCGATGCCACGGAATTTTTAAATCGCATCTATACCAATCCCTTTGCAAAGGTTGCCATAGGTAAAACAAGATACGGGATTATGCTCAGAGATGACGGTATTGTGATGGATGATGGAACGTCATGGCGGTTGTCCGAGGATGAGTATTTCATGACAACTTCAACCGCTCAAGCCGCCAGGGTGATGGCGTGGTTGGAAGAACTTCTGCAAACAAGGTGGACCGACCTGAAGGTGCATATTACAACTGTATCCGAGCAATGGGCGGCGGCGGCGGTATCAGGACCTAAATCACGGGACACGCTCAGGCAGTGCGTTGAAGACCAAAGTGTTGTGTCAAACGACAATCTGCCTTTCATGGGGTTGATAGAAACAAAGTTAAAAGGTGGTATACCTTGCAGAATTGTAAGGATCAGCTTCTCGGGAGAATTGGCTTATGAAGTTTATACTCCCTCCGACTACGCAACCAAGGCAATGGACATACTTTGGGACAGCGCTAAGAGTTTCAACGGATGTCTCTATGGATTGGAGGCATTGGGCGCTCTGAGAGTTGAAAAAGGCCATGTTACGGGGGCGGAGCTGGATGGACGCGTTACGATTGATGACGCCGGATTGGGAAAAATGGCATCAACCAAAAAATCCTATATTGGTAGCGCTATGAGAAAAAGGGGCGTGCTTGGTGACAGTGATCGGGAAAAATTAGTGGGCATTTTCCCTAAGGACAAACAGCAAACCTTTGATGCCGGAACCATTATTTGCGAACAAAATGAAGTTAAGGGATTTGGGATTGGACGCATAACGTCAGTTACACACTCACCTGAGCTGGGTCATTGGATTGGATTGGGTTTCATAAGTGGTGGATTTGAAAAATGGAAAAACATTCCTGTCATAGGCAGTGATCCCGTTCGGGACAAGGAATTGGAGCTCGAAATCGTTTCCCCCCACATGATTGATCCGGAAGGAGAAAGACTGCATGGCTAATAGGTCTTCAGCGCTGGAATCAAACTATCCTGTTGGTATAAACGCCGCCAACAATGAATCACGGCTTCAACTCAGTGAGATTAAAAATTTGCAACTCACACAGGTTGCCGCGTGGCCCGATTCCATAAACAAAGTTGGTTCATATATTGCCAATCACTTGAACTTCAATGAATACGCCACGCCTAACAAGGCAATTGTTAATAATTCTGTTGTTATGATGAGAATTGAGCCGCTAAAATGGTGGATTATAGGATCCGGCGTTCCCTCGCTATCATCCGATGATGGCACATCACTGGATCTGTCCCATTCATTGACCCATCTTGAAATTTCCGGACCAAGCGCCTCTCTTTTCTTAAACCGGCATTTGCCCATAGACCTTCGTGAAAAGTATTTTCCCGTTAATTCGGTTGCTTCTTCTGCTATTCACCATGTAGGTGTGAAACTATGGCGCTCGGATTCGGGATACCATCTATTTATCCCGAGAGGTTTCGCCCTATCATTGTGGGAAATATTTTTGGAAACAGCAAGTCAATTTGGTTACGAAATAAAATAGCTGAAGGCGCACGCTTGGAAAGCGTGTATAGTAGCAAGTGTATCGTGGTTAAAGTCCAACGTTTCTAACAAAAATATTCTTCATAATTCTTCCAAAATAGAAAGGTTCATGATGTGATCCCGCCTAAAGTAGAATACTCTCTGACAGATCTCGGCAGATCAAGCATTCCTATTTTAAATTCTCTTCATCATTGGGGAAACACTAAAAAGAAAACAATCAATAAGGTTATTGAAGAGAATTACTCGAACGTAGTAAGTTTATAGTTTGTTTTAAAGGACTAGTTTATAAAATTAACCTAGTTGATCACTCCTATAAAAAAAAGTATCTATAAAGACTACATTCTAATAATTAAAATTATTAAACTAGGAGAACTTATGAAAATAATAACAAACTTTGAAATTTCTAAAGGCTATTCTGTATGGAAAGAAGCTTTTGTAAAAAATGAACCTATGAGACAAAAACATACCATTAAAACTTTAGCTTATAGCCATGAAGAAGGAAATGAAAATAATGTTTATTCAGTTTTGGAAATTCCTTCCATGGAAACAATGCAAGAATTGTTAAAGGAGCCTGAAATGATTGAATTAAGGGAAAATGCAGGAGTTGTTTTTGAAACACAAAAAATGACAAAGCTAGTTGAATAAAAATTATGGGTTTATTGGTTAATGGTGAATGGAAAAATCAATGGTATGATACCTCTAAAACTGGCGGTAAATTTATTCGAACTAAATCGCAATTTGAAAATCAAATAATCGATGAACAGAATGCAGAATTTAAACCTGAATCTAATCGTTATCATCTCTATATATCTTACGCTTGCCCTTGGGCACATCGTACCCTTATTTTTAGAAAAATAAAAAAGCTAGAGGATCACATATCCATTTCCGTTGTTCATCCACTCATGCTTCAACTTGGATGGACATTTCAAGAAGGAGAAGGAGTTATACAAGATAATATTCTAGGTTCTAAATACTTACATCAAGTCTATACTGCTGCACAAAAAGATTACACTGGCAGAGTGACAGTTCCTGTTCTTTGGGACAAAAAGAAAAACACTATTGTGAATAATGAATCATCACAAATTATTCGTATGTTTAATTCTGCCTTTAATCATTTAACAGGCAATGAAGATGATTATTATCCAGAAGCCCTAAGAGAACAGATTGATAAAATAAATGAAGAGGTATATCATCATATCAATAACGGTGTTTACAAGACGGGTTTTGCTACTACGAAAGAAGCATATGAGGAAGCTTTTGATGCTTTATTTCAAACTTTGGATACAATTGAAAAAATGTTAACATTAACAAATTTTCTTGTTGGCAATACAGTTACCGAAGCAGATTGGAGATTGTTTACTACTTTAATTCGCTTTGATGCCGTTTATTTCAATCACTTTAAATGCAATAAAAAAAGGATCTGTGATTACCCAAAAATTTATAAATATCTTCAAAATTTATTTAATTTTAAGGGCATTAAAGAAACTGTATTCATGGATCACATAAAAACACATTACTATGCAAGTCACACAATGATTAATCCAACAGGGATTGTTCCTAAAGGGCCTGATTTATTTTTTTAACTTTTTAATGTAATCAATTCTTCTACCACCAACCACAAGGGATGTTGATTAAAAATGTATATGAAATATAAAAATAAAATGAATGAAGATATATTTTTGACAACTAAGAATGCTATCCACCAACAGTGGATGAATATCCCCGAACTTGTTAACTTTACACCTTGGCCAACTGATCTGACCTTAAAAGAAATCAAACCAAATCATATTCCAGCCAGCACTATTTTACAAAAATGGAAGACTGGTCTTAACCCACAAACCAAAAGACTCCATGAATGCATCTGCACACTAGCACCTCATGTTAATTGGCAGCAGACCTACTTTGAAGAAGAACTTGGTAGAGACTTTCTAAACAGGTACGGCTTCTTTGAGTTACTCGGGCCAACTGGCCATTTCCATACCATTCAGACTCGTGCATATATCGCGTATTGGGACAGTCAACTTTATTACCCTTGGCATTTCCACGAAGCAGAAGAATTATATTTCATCATCTCTGGCCAGGCAGAATTCGAGTTAGAGGGTCAACAACCTGAGATACTTACCGCCACCAAGACTTATTTTCACCGAAGCAA
>Ga0208391_1000812_pt1 | contig 16020 bp, 14 predicted proteins | sample Knorr_S23_td_Bot_FD_185612 | JGI IMG/M metagenome (GOLD analysis project Ga0208391, IMG submission 185612) | Marine microbial communities from Southern Atlantic Ocean transect - Knorr_S23_td_Bottom_ad_3770_LV_A (SPAdes) (version 2) | ecosystem: Environmental > Aquatic > Marine > Oceanic | place... | reverse complement strand
TGTTTTCTTTAATATCGGTACCCAAACGGCTAGCCCTGAAACAATGAGCCTCGCACTTACTGGAGCTATGATTCAGATGATATCCCATGGGTTGATTTCTGCGGCCTTATTTCTGTGTGTTGGGGTTATGTACGATCGGTTGCACACCAGATTGATCTCAGGTTACCGCGGCGTTGTTAATTCCATGCCAAAATTTGCAACCTTAATGGTATTTTTCGTACTAGCCAACGCTGCTGTTCCCGGTACGTCTGGATTTGTTGGAGAATTCACTATCATTTTAGCCAGTTTCAGGATTAATCTTTGGATTGCATTTTTTGCTGCAATAACCCTTATTATCGGCGCTTCATATTCACTGTGGTTAATTAAAAGAGTAATTTTTGGTAAACCGTTGAATGAAAGAATCTCAGGAATGCAGGAGATGACTGTGATAGAAGCTTTACCTTTGGTAACTTTGGCATTTTTGGTTTTAAGTTTGGGTCTATGGCCTGCACCACTTGTTGAAATAATGTCCACAAGCATAGAAAACTTAGTGAATCATATAACTTTTTCAAAATTATAAATCAGACTAATGATTAACATAATAAAGCCCATCATCCCTGAATTAACATTAGCTGCGGGAATTTGTTTGATGGTCTTGGTGAACAGTTTTATTCGTACGCCCCATAGATCAACATCACAGATTCTTGCTGTTTTAACTCTTGTCATTGCAACAGCAACAGCTGTGCCTTTGTTCAACCACGATGTGGAAATTCTGTTTAATGGTCAATTTATCATCGATCCACTGGCTATTGGTTTAAAAATATCGGCGTACGTAGCTGTTTTATTAGTTGTCCTGTCTACGACAATTAATGAAAAAATAAATCAGAGTGAAATATTGTTAATTGAATTGTTTGCAACACTAGGAATATCAATTATTTGTTCTGCTGCGAACTTATTAACTATTTATTTAGGATTAGAGACACTGGCTCTGTCGCTTTACGGTTTAGTTGCAGCAAACAAAAATTCAATTGAATCCACCGAAGCGGCAATGAAATTTTTTATACTTGGTGTTATTGCTTCAGCAATATTCTTATATGGAATATCTTTGATATATGGAATTTACGGAACGCTCAATATTAATTTGTTAAACGTTATGATTGTTAACAATACCTTGGAGCTGAAAATTGCAGTCGGCTTTATTTTATGTGGCATTGCTTTTAAGTTTGGGGCGATTCCTTTTCACAGCTGGGTTCCTGATACTTACCAAGGCGCTTCAACACCAGTGGCTTTATTTATCTCCACAGCACCAAAAATTGCTGCGTTTGCTCTGTTGTATCGACTGCTGATTGATGCATTTATAAGTATTTCAGAAACTTGGGTTGTCATGATCTATGCCTTAGGAATGATTTCATTAATTATTGGGAATTTAATCGCAATTAGCCAAAATAATTTTAAAAGATTATTGGGATACTCGGCTATAGGGCATATTGGGTTTATCTTTTTAGGAATCGCTACTGGAACTAAAGATGGCTTGGAAAGTTCATTATTTTACCTATTAATATACGTTTTAATGACCATGGTTGCCTTTATGGTTATTGAGGTCTTGTCCTCGAAACACCGTGAAGTGAAATTGCTCAAAGACTTCAAAGACTTAAACAGCTCACACCCATGGCTCTCATTAATTATGCTGTTTTCCATGTGCAGTATGATTGGAATACCTCCTTTTGCTGGGTTTTATGCGAAATGGAGTGTTTTATCTTCTTTGGTAGAAGCCAATATGGTTTATACAGCCATAATTGCCATTCTCATGACAGTTGTCGCTGCCTTTTATTACCTGCGAGTTATTTGGTTTATTTATTTTGAGAAAACAAATCAGGAAATTGGACAATCAGAATCTACGATTTTGCAAAAAGCCGTCGTATCATTCACAGGAATAGCTATACTTTTAATCGGTTTATACCCCAAACCCATACTGGATTTTTGTCGACAGATTATTTCATCAAATCTGTTGCTAGATTGATGATAAAAAGTTAGTATCATTCACCTACAGATGCGGGGTGGAGCAGTCTGGCAGCTCGTCGGGCTCATAACCCGAAGGTCGCAGGTTCAAATCCTGCCCCCGCTACCATGTATTTGGTTTGGCCCCGTATCTGGGGCTTTATTTTTGGTGTTTAATGTGAGAGATTTGAGAGAAAAAATACAAGAAATGATTCAAACAAGTATTGAAATCATGGACTATGAACTTATAGATATAGAGTGTCACCAGGGAAAAAAATCACTCAAGATAATTGTTTATATCGATCATACAAGGGGTATTAAAATTGATGATTGCGTAAAGATAACCAAAGTTATTTCACCAATACTTGATGATGATAATGCTTTGAATGAATACTATAATTTGGAAGTTTCATCGCCAGGATTGAATCGGAAACTCATTTTAAAAGAACATTACGACAAATTTATCGGCAAAGTGATTAAGATAAAATTAAAAATAAAAATCGATAACCGAAAGATTTATAAAGGCACATTATTAGAAAGGATAGACGGCAGCATTAGTATTATTGAAAATAACCAGAAAATTAACATACAGATGGATGCCATTGAAATTTGTAGGCTGGTACCTGCATTTGAATAACATAAATAAAATAATATAGGTGAACAATGGACGCGGATATCATACAAGTCGTTGACGCAGTTTCTACAGCCAAAGATGTGGAACCGGAAATTATATTTGATGCAATTGAGAGTGCTATTGCATCTGCAACTAAGAAAAAATACGCTGAAGATATCGATGTTAACGTTAGGATTGATCGGCAAACAGGAAATTACAAAACATACAGGAGATGGTTTGTTTTTGCCGACGACTCAAGAGAATTAGAAGAACCTGATTTTGAATTAAGAATGATTGATGCCGTCGAAATTGATACGTCTGCTCAAATTGGTGAATACGTTGAACAAGAAATAGAATCAATTGATTTTGACAGAATTGGCGCACAAATTGCCAAGCAAGTTATTGTTCAGAAAGTAAGAGAGGCTGAGAAACAGAAAACTATAGATCTTTATCAGGATAAAGTTGGTGAATTAGTTGGGGGCGTTGTAAAAAGATTGGACAGAAGCGGCTACTATCTTGATCTTGGCAACAACGCAGAAGCTTTTTTACCCAGAAGAGAAACTATCCCCAAAGAACCTATTAGACCTCAAGACCGGTTAAAGGCAATACTAAAAGAGATCAATATAGACCTAAAAGGACCTCCTTTAATACTGTCCAGAGTTGAGCCTAGTTTCTTAATTGAATTATTTAAAATAGAAGTTCCTGAAATAGGACAAAATCTTATTTCCATCGTTGGAGCAGCGAGGGATCCTGGTCTGAGAGCTAAAATAGCTGTAACTTCTGAGGATAAAAGAATCGATCCTGTTGGTGCTTGTGTTGGCATGAGGGGCTCAAGAGTTCAAGCTGTCTCGAATGAACTTAGTGGTGAACGGATTGATATTATTTTGTGGTCAGATAACGCTGCTCAATTTGTTATAAATGCTATGTCACCAGCAAATGTGATCTCAATCATTGTTGATGAAGAGACTAACTCGATGGATATTGCAGTAGAAGAAGCTAAGCTTTCTCAGGCAATCGGAAGAGGTGGTCAAAATATAAGGCTGGCCAGTGATCTTACACAATGGAAATTGAATGTAATGAGCGAGGCTGAAGCACAGGAAATAGATGAACATGAGATGCAAAAGATTATCGACCTTTTCTCAAATAAACTTTCTGTTGATGAAGATGTAGCATCATTATTGGCACAAGAAGGATTTTCCAATATTGAAGAAATTGCCTATGTTCCCATTGATGAATTGGAAGAAATTGAGGGATTTGATGATAAATTGGTTGCTGAACTTAGAGAACGAGCCCAAGACCAATTGCTCATTGAGGCAATCAGCACAGAAGAGGACCTTGATGTTCACGGACCTTCCGATGACCTCCTTGAACTTCCATTAATGACACCAGAGCTTGCATTTTCACTAGCAAGAACTGGGGTTAATACCAAAAATAAGTTGGCAGAACAATCGGTTGATGACCTTCAGGAGATTGATGAATTGGATGAGGATTTAGCAGCAAAAGTTATACTTCAAGCACGAGAAGACTGGTTCAAAGCAGGTGAGGTCATTCCAGATGATGACATTAGTGAAGAAGAACTTGGATCGGAGGAGTAGTTAAATATGTCAACAACAACCGTTTCCAAACTAGCCACGGCATTAAAGTTATCCAGTGAAAAACTAATATTGCAATTGAATGATGCTGGAATTGCTGTAACAGATAAAAACGATGTAGTCTCAAACGATCAAAAACTGCTGTTGTTAAACCATTTAAGGGGAAGCCATGGAACGAAATCAACAGCTTCATCGGCACCTAAAAAATTAACCATTAATAGACGATCACAGAGTGAGTTAAAACTATCTGGAAGTTTTGGCAGATCAAGAACGGTAAACGTTGAAGTTAGAAAAAAAAGAACCTATCTGAAAAAAGAAACTTTGATTGATCAGGCAAAAAAAGAACTTGAAGAACAAAAAAAACTGGAACAGGAAAAACAAATTGAAGAGGAAATTCAAAAACAAAAGCTGGAGAGTGCGCCTGCTGAAATCATCAATAAGAACCAATCCAAGATTTCTGTAACCGATAAAAAACCCAAAGACACTTCTCATAAAAAAGATAAAGGACTTAAAAAGAAAAAAAGAAAAAACCAGGTTGATGAAGACCCCTATCTTATTAAAGAGCTTCACGTAAAAGGAAAAGTCAAGAAAAGAAAAAAAAGGAAGATTAGAAGGACTCTCAGTTCAGCAATACTTGATCAGGCACATACATTCGAGAAACCTTCCTCACCCGTAGTAAAAGAGGTGGCGATACCTGAAGCCATTACGCCGCAGGAACTCGCTCAAAAATTATCCTTGAAAGTTAATGAAGTAATCACCAGCATGATGAATTTAGGTGTTATTGCTACAGTAAACGATAATCTTGATCAGGAAACTGCAATTTTGATTGTTCAAGAAATGGGACACAAAGCAGTTCCTATGGATGAACGAACAGTTGAGGATACCTTATTTGACGATGGAGATGATACGTACGAAAAAGTTGATAGACCCCCAGTTGTGACTATTATGGGACATGTTGACCATGGAAAAACATCACTATTAGATTACATTAGGAAGAGTAAGGTTGTAGATAAAGAAGCCGGAGGCATTACACAACACATTGGTGCCTACTCGATAGTACATAAATCAAACTCCATTACATTTTTAGATACGCCAGGACATGCCGCTTTTAGCAGTATGAGAGCACGCGGTGCCAATGTTACTGATATTATCATTCTTGTCGTTGCAGCCAACGATGGGGTGAAACCGCAAACAGTTGAATCTATTGAGCATGCCAGAGCATCTGATGTCCCTATCATCGTTGCTATAAATAAAATTGATAAACCTGAATCGGATATTGAGAAAGTACGAAATGAACTGATTGCAAATGAAATTGTTCCAGATGATTTAGGTGGCGATTGTCTATTTGTTAATGTTTCAGCAAAAACCGGTGATGGTATTGAAAATTTATTAGAAACCATCGTTTTACAATCTGATATTTTAGATCTAAAAGCGTCAAAGGAAGGCAGAGCAGTTGGTGTTGTCATAGAATCCGGGATAGAAAGCGGAAAAGGTGTAGTGGCAACAATTTTAATTACTGAGGGGCGATTGAACAAGGGGGATTTAATTATCGCTGGTGAAGAATTTGGAAAAGCAAGAATCCTAATGGATGAAAATAATAAGGAACTTAATTTTGCTACTCCCTCCATGCCTGTAAAGGTTTTTGGATTATCTTCCACCCCAAATGCTGGAGATGAAATAAGGGTTGTGAACAATGAAAAACAAGGAAAAGAAATTTCAACTCTTAGGAAAGACAGAAATAGAGTTAACAAATTAAACGATCAAAAAATATTAAAAATGAAAAATTTCATGGAACAATCTATGGACAGTTCCAAGAAAACAATTTCTCTGATAGTTAAAGCTGATGTGCAAGGTAGTGTTGAGGCAATAAAGGATTCTTTACTGAATCTGTCAACCGATGAGGTTGAAGTTGATATTATATCCTCAGGAGTTGGTGGTATTAGTGAATCTGATATTAACTTAGCTACTGCTTCTAACGCATTCATTATAGGATTTAATGTGAGAGCAGACACCGGTGCTAGAAAGATTATAAAAGAATCTGATGTTGAGATTAAATACTATAGTGTGATTTATGAAACAATAGACGATGTTTCAGACATTATTGAAGGTCATGCAACACCCATTATTAAAGAAGAAATAACAGGGCTTGCAGAAGTTAGAGATATTTTTAATTCACCAAAACTTGGTAAAATAGCAGGCTGTTTAGTAACCGAGGGTACGGTCACCAAATCCAGTTCTATCCGAGTTCTAAGAGACAACACGGTGATCTATGAAGGAGAACTTGAATCACTAAAGAGATTCAAAGACTCGGTCAACAAAGTAAAATCTGGAACAGAATGTGGAATTGGTGTTAAAAATTATAATGACATTAAAATTGGTGATCAAATTGAATGTTACACCAAGGTAGAGATAAATCAGTAATCTATGCCTAATGAATTTACTATCAATAAAAAAGTTGAAGTCAAAATTCAACGAATACTCAGCGAATTACTCTCACTAAAAGTAAGTGACCCAAGGTTGAAGAATGTCATTATTAGTGAAGTTAAAGTTACCAAGGACATCAGCACTGCCAAAGTTTATTTTCTCATTTTAAATCAACAAAACAAAGCCAAACAAATTGAATCAATTTTGAGAAAAGCAACTGGCTTTCTTAAAAAAGAAATGAGCGCCCAGTTAAACTTAAAAAAATTACCACATCTGATATTTATTTATGATACGAAAGAACAGGACGCCTTGTACATGAACAAGTTAATAGATAAAACCATAATGAATGACCAGAAAAACAAATAAAATAAATGGAATATTATTACTGGATAAGCCATCAGGTGTAACTTCAAATAAGGCGTTGCAAATAACAAAAAAACTCTTTGCGGCAGAAAAAGCAGGCCATACAGGTAGTTTGGACCCAATTGCAACTGGCGTTCTACCGATTTGTTTTGGCCAGGCAACAAAAGTTTCAAAATATTTAATTGAATCGTCAAAAACCTATCACGTAATCGCAAAACTTGGCATTAAAACAACAACAGCTGATCGTGAAGGAAGTGTATTAGGAAAAAAAACATTTAAAAAATTAAAGAATGAACAAATTGAAGAAGTTTTGAAATTATTTATTGGTAAATCAGAACAACTGCCACCTATGTTTTCTGCAATTAAAGTTAATGGAATTAGATTGTATAAGTATGCAAGAAAAGGTTTAACGATATCCAGAAAAAGTAGACAAATAGTGGTTCACAGTATTTGTTTAAAAAATTACAAAGAAGACTTGTTAGAACTGATTGTCCATTGTGGCAAGGGTACTTATATTCGAACTCTGATAGAAGATATTGGAATCCAGCTGAACACATATGCACATGTCACTGAACTAAGAAGGATCTCAATTGATCTACTTGACTGTCAAAATATAATCACACTGAAGCAACTAGAAATTGCAAAAAAAAGTCAGGAATTACACAGTTACTTGTTGCCATTGGATACAGCGATTAAGTTTTTACCCAAAGTAAATATAAACAAAGAATATCGCTCTTGTTTTATTCAAGGTCAAAAAGTTATGTTGCAGCCCGAAGCTACCTTTTTGAATCAAAGTCTAAGGGTCTATGATCATAATGATCAGATTGTTGGGCTTGGGTGTATTGAAAAAGATGGGTTTTTAAAACCCATTAGAGTTTTTAATTTTAATTAATTAATTATTATCTAGTTGTGTCATCAATAAATTATGTAGAATAGCGTCTGAAAATAATATTTGATGTAATAAATATGCCTTTAACAGCTGAAACAAAAAAAGAAGTAATCGAAGAATATCAACTGTCTGATCAAGACACTGGGTCAACCAAGGTCCAAGTGGCTCTTTTGTCTGAGAGAATAAATTCTTTAATGGATCATTTTAATTTACATAAAAAAGATCATCACTCAAGACGAGGACTTCTAATGATGGTAAACAAGAGAAGAAAGCTGCTGGATTACCTAAAAAATAAAGATATAAGTCAATATCAACAATTAATTTCTAAATTAGGTTTAAGGAAGTAAGGTAAAAATCAAAAGAAACTAGGTTTTCTTAGTATTCTCTAAAAAAAGGATTAACAGTGAAAGTAATAACAAAGACCATCCCATATGGGAACCAAAACATAGTTATAGAATCAGGGAAAATAGCAAGACAAGCACACGGATCAGTTGTAATTTCATCAGGAGGTACAACAATTTTAGTTACTGTTGTAGCTAAAAGGGAGCCAAAGCCAGGACAAAGCTTCTTTCCTTTAGGAGTACATTACGTAGAAAAAACTTATGCTGCTGGGAAAATTCCGGGTGGTTTTTTTAAACGCGAAGGCAGACCGAGTGAAAAAGAAACATTGGTATCAAGACTAATAGATAGACCTCTCAGACCACTTTTCCCAAAAGGTTTTATGAACGAAGTTCAAGTTATCGCAACATTATTGAGCATGGACCCTGAAATACAGACAGATATCATTGCAATGATTGGTGCATCAGCAGCACTTTCCATATCTGGCATTCCTTTTGATGGTCCCATTGCAGGCGCAAGGGTAGGGTATATAGACAACAAATATTGCCTAAATCCAGAATTATCAGACATGTCAGATTCACAATTGAATTTGATTGTCGCTGGAACAAGTGAAGCAATATTAATGGTTGAATCTGAGGCCAATGAATTATCAGAAGAAATTATGTTGGGTGCCGTCCTGTATGGCCATGAACATATGCAACCTGTTATCAATGTGATCAAAGAACTGCAAACAGAAATTGGTAAAGAAGCTTGGGAATATGAGGCAATACCAACAGACCCCGACTTATCTACTCAGATCCTTAACTTAAGTGAGAGTAAATTAAATGAGGCATATCAAATTTCAGACAAAGCTACCAGACAAGGGCAAATAAAAGAAATAAGACTCGAAGCAGAAGCAAAAATTCTTGATGAAAACCCAGAAAAAGAGTACGGGCCTTCTGAAATCAAGGATGAACTTAAATCTATAGAGAAAAATATCGTTAGAACAAGAATATTAGAAGGCCAACCAAGAATTGATGGGAGAGACAGTAAAACTGTTAGGGACATTAATATAGAGGTAGGGTTATTGGAGAGGGCCCATGGTTCTGCGTTATTTACCAGAGGAGAAACGCAAGCAATTGTGGCTGCAACTCTGGGAACTGAAAGGTATTCTCAGATCATTGATGCTTTGGAAGGTGAATACAAAGATAAATTTATGCTGCATTATAATTTCCCCCCATTTTCCGTTGGTGAAACAGGTTTCATGGGATCACCGAAAAGAAGGGAAATTGGCCATGGTAAATTAGCTCGAAGGGCACTAGAAGCAGTTTTACCTGATATGGAATCTTTTCCCTATACCATCAGACTCGTTTCTGAAATAACGGAATCAAATGGCTCTAGTTCTATGGCAACAGTTTGCGGATCTAGTTTGGCACTCATGCAAGCGGGTGTCCCTATTAAGACTCATGTAGCTGGTGTTGCTATGGGTTTGGTTAAAGAAGACGAAAAATATACAGTTCTAACAGACATTTTGGGCGATGAAGACCATTTGGGTGATATGGATTTTAAAGTTGCTGGTACAAAAGATGGAGTCACTGCCTTGCAGATGGATATCAAGATTCAAGGGATTAATGAATCCATTATGAAAGACGCTTTAGAACAAGCAAAGACTGCACGCTTAAGTATTTTGGCAGAGATGAATAATGTCATAGATAAACCAGCCGAACAATATTCAAAATATGCGCCATCAATTATTACTTTAACCGTTGCAAAAGATAAAATCAGGGATGTAATCGGCAAAGGTGGGTCAACCATAAGGTCGATTACTGAGGTCACTGGGGCTCAAGTTGATATTAACGATACGGGGTTGATTACTATAGCATCTGTGGATCGAGCTGCAGGTGAGGCGGCAAAGGAAAAAATATTACTATTAACTGCAGACGTTGAAGTAGGAAAGATTTATGAGGGTCGAGTGGCAAAAATTATGGATTTTGGAGCTTTTGTAACCATTCTTCCTGGTAAAGATGGACTAGTTCATATTTCAGAGATTTCTGAAGACAGGGTTAAATCTGTAAACGATGTACTTAGTGAAGGGCAAATAATCAATGTGAAAGTCATAGAAATAGACAGGCAGAAAAGAGTTAGACTATCAATGAGAAAGCTAGATGAATCAACCTCATCTTAGATAGTCATCTCCTTCACTGTATTGTTTGTCTTTAATTTCTCTTCGTTCTTGAGCTTCTAGAGATAGTGTTGCAACCGGGCGAGCCTCTAACCTTTCAAGCCCAATTTCTTCTCCAGTTTCTTCGCAATAGCCATAACTGCCATTTTCTACTTTCTTTAGTGAGAACTGGATTTTCTTAAGTAATTTCCTTTCTCTATCTCTGGTTCTAAGCTCAAGACCAAAATCAGATTCCTGACTGGCACGGTCGTTGGGGTCAGCAAAACTAATGCTTTCTTTTTTCATATGATTCACAGTTTTATCTGCTTCAGTTTCAAGTTGGCTTTTCCATGTTAAGAGTATTTTTTTGAAATGACCAAGTTGTTTATTGGACATATACTTTTCTCGAACCTTGGCTTGATATGTTTTTATTCCAAACCTAGACAACAAATCATTTTGTACATTGTTTATTTTATTTCTTGCCATTACGTTTCCTTCAATGATAGTTGCTGGATTTTTAAATGATGAATTATACTGATGAATCAAAAATTGTGAAGTATTAAATACTTCACGTAGATAAAAAAATTGAATTTATATCAAATTGTTACGATCGTGCCAGTTGTCTGCGGTTACAGAACATTCAACTGTAGTGTAGATTCCGCCCCTAATATTGAATTTTGCTCTTACTTTTAGATAATAAGGGGCAATGATTTTGGATAGATCGTTACATATTTGATTTGTCACTGCTTCGTGGAAAGTTCCAACTTGTCGAAAACTTGCAACATAGAGTTTAAGGGATTTCAGCTCTATACAAAGTTCATTTGGAACATATTTAATATACAAAGTGGCAAAATCAGGTTGCCCAGTTTTAGGGCATAAACAGGTAAATTCCGGAACTTTAATTTTGATTAAATATTCATTTTTCTTTTCTGGATTATTGAAGTGATCAAGCAACCGTATTTGATTTATTTCGCTCATTTTGTTTGATAATGAAACCTAAATATTTAATTAAATATTTTAATGTATATAGCAGTAATATAATTTAAACTAATCAATGATCTTTTTTAAGTTTTTTTATGCGATTAAGTAAAATAAAACTCTCTGGTTTTAAGACTTTCGTTGAACCTACAACCTTAACTCTTCCATCAACTATCGTTGGTATTGTTGGGCCAAATGGCTGTGGGAAATCCAATGTAATAGACGCGGTTCGTTGGGTTTTAGGTGAGTCTTCTGCAAAATACCTCAGGGGTGAATCAATGTCTGACGTCATATTCAACGGGTCTTCAACACGTAAACCAGTCAGTACTGCAACTATAGAGTTATTATTTGATAACACTGATAAAAAAGTAGGTGGTGAATACTCAAAATACAATGAAATCTCAACTAAAAGGGTTATTACCAGAGATGGCCAGTCTCGATATTTTCTGAATGGAACCAAATGTCGAAGAAAAGATATCACCACCTTGTTTTTGGGCACCGGTCTTGGACCTAGAAGTTACGCAATCGTTCAACAGGACACAATTTCAAGATTAATTGAAGCCAAACCTGATGACATGAGAATTTTTTTGGAGGAAGCAGCTGGTGTTTCAAAATACAAACAAAAAAGAAAAGAAACTGAATCCAGAATTAAGAATACAAGAGAAAACTTGAATCGTTTGAATGATATAAGAGAAGAAATTGAAAAACAACTCAGACGGTTAAAGACTCAGTCTAATGCCGCAAAAAGATATAAAAAATATAAATCTCGGGAAAAAGAAATTCATGCAGAAGTATTGTTTAGTAGAATAAACGGTCTTCTTTTTAAGCTAAAAGACAATCAAGAGGAAGTACAACAACATCAAAGTGCTTTTGACCAGAATTTAACAGAATTAAGAAAAATAGAAGCGGATATTGAAGAACAAAGAGTGGCAGATGCCGAGGCCACCCAAAACTTTAATAACGCTCAAAAAGATCATTTTGAATTGCAATCAAAAATTGCAAGGTTAGAGCAATCAATCGAATATGAAAAAGAACTGGAGTCTCAAAAAAGTTTCAATGTCCAAGAAATTCAAAAAGAGCTTGAGCGAATAAACAAAGAACACAAAGAAGATTCCGTTCAAATTAATCATATTTCATCTGCTCTATCCAAACTTGAACAAACAATTATTACTGCAAGCTCTATTGTCAAAGGCTTGGAACAGACTTTAAACGAACTTGAAGGGAATCTCCAAGGTGTGAGCGAACAAAATGAATCTATCACGAATGAAATCAATGAGCTAAATACAGTCGTCGAAACAGAGTCAGTCAAAATTAGTGTGTTGTCGAAACAAATGACACAAATTGATGATCAAAAAAGAACAATCAAGAACCTTCATGAAGCGGAGTCAATTTTTAAACAACTTGAAAAAGAAATAGAAAGTTCGAAAATTTATTTTGATCCACAGAGTTTTGAAATTATTACAAATAAACTTGATCTGCTTGGGGAAAAGCTGGTGTCTCTAAGTCTAAAATTTCAGACCATAGAACAAGAAATTACTAAGAATGAAGGTCAAATTGATTCATCAAAGAAAAATCTTAAATTGGCCAAGGGAAAATTGGATGAGTTAGCCACTGACAAAGAAAAATTAGATCAACAAAAAATAGATTTATCCAATGAAATCAACACCTACAAACAAAAAATTAACAGCCAAAGACCTTCATTGCAAAAACTTGAGTTAAAAGCCGAGTCTAACCGATCCACAATTTCTGCCTTAAAAAATGCCATGAACCGCCTCGAGTCACAGAAAACACAAATTATGGCAAAATCCCTGGAAATCACTAAAGGGACAAGGAAAAAATCAGACCCAACAGCTGAAGTAAAGGAACAACTTGAATCTTTGTTGAATCACAGCTTGGAATCTGAGCAGACGTTAAATACTCTGAGGGAGCAACTGGAGATTATTCAAGCAACATTAAGGAATTATGAAATTGATCGAACCAACCAAAATGCAAAAGTTAATCAGTCTAGAGAAATACTTGAAAAATACAAACTTTCAATTAGGGAATTAGAAGTTAGAAAAGAAGGATTGGACGACCAGTTATCTGCAAACGGATACTCGTATGAATCAATTAAAGAAAGCATTGTCGAAACCCTTAATGAAACTGAACTTGAACAAGAATTAGAGAAAATATTACGATCAATGGAAAGACTGGGACCGATTAATCTTGCCGCTTCAAATGAATACGAAGAAGAGGCTAAAAGAAAAGATAATCTTGACTCACAATTTGATGATCTTAATAGAGCATTGGATACATTGAGCGGCGCTATAAAGCAAATAGACGATGAATCGATGAAAAGATTTAATGAAACGTTTGAAAAAGTCAACATCGGTCTCAAAAAACATTTCCCAAGATTATTTGATGGTGGTAAAGCATACTTAGAATTAGAAAAAGATGATTCTTTAGACGCTGGAGTCATTGTAATGGCACGCCCTCCTGGAAAAAGAAACAGCAATATTCATCTACTTTCTGGAGGTGAAAAAGCACTGACTGCAGTTGCCCTGTTATTCTCCATATTTGAATTAAACCCGGCACCTTTTTGCTTATTAGATGAAGTTGATGCACCACTCGATGACACCAATGTTGCTAGGTTTTGTGAAATCGTTAGGGAAATGAGTGAGAGCGTACAATTTGTAGTGATTACCCACAACAAAACTACTATGGAATTAACCAATCAACTCATTGGTGTCACCATGAGCGAACCCGGTGTTTCTAGGTTGGTAACTGTGGACTTGGACGAAGCAGTGGCTCTTACAGAAGAATCACAATCAGCGTGAAGGACTTTACCTGGATTTTACTTTCAATAGGACTTGCAACACTCATTGTACTTTTGATTAAGCCCTTGTGGCTTAACAAAAGACATCATTCAAAAATTAAAATAAGCAATAAGTTTGTTATCAATAATAATGAACTTTATAACGATAAACCCAATCAAGTGATTGCCTTAAGATTTTCACCAAAGGTCAAAAGCAATATACCACTAGATGAGGTAATGAAGTTGTTTATAAGACACAATTTGTCTTTCACCAGCATGAAGATATTTGAAAAGAAACATGGAAATAAAAAACTTTTCAACGTAGCAAACCTTATTGAACCAGGAATTTTTGTGGAAAATGAAGATATTCCTGGATTCACATTTTTTTTTCAACAAACTGATCCTAAAACTGATCTAAGTATCCTTAGTGAAATGTTTGAAACAATGCGTGAGCTTTGCCAACACTATGATGCTTGGATACTTGATGATAATGGAAAAAATATTGATCGCAGTAATTTAAACAATCTGCTCAATTCCAATGAGTAAAATAAACTTGGATCAATATGGATAAACCAGACTTAAAGTTGTTACAAAACGAAGATATTGATGCCCACACCAATCAACCACAACAGGTTGAAATGCCGTTTGCGATTGTTGAAGGTGAATCCCTTACCGAACTTCCTAGAGACCTGTACATACCGCCAGTGGCACTCAAGGTCTTTCTTGATACTTTTGAGGGCCCACTGGATTTGTTGTTGTACCTAATAAGAAAACAGAATCTGAATATATTGGATGTCCCAATAGCCGATATTACTGATCAATATGTAAATTACATTAACTTGATGAAAGAATTGGAACTTGAGCTGGCAGGAGAATATCTACTAATGGCAGCTATGTTGGCTGAGATTAAATCAAAAATGCTGTTGCCATTGTTTGAAGAAGTAGAAGATGAAGAAGATCCAAGAGCCGAATTGGTAAGACGACTTCTTGAGTATGAGCGTTATCGAAAAGCATCTGAAGAATTGAATAAATTGAAAAGACTAGAAAGAGATGTGTTTATTACAGGAGTTGAATCAAGTCACTTAGCACAACCAATAGAACTTCCTGATATCGCTCTTCAAGAACTTTTACTTTCATTTCAAGAAGTATTGAAACGAGCTGAAATGTTTACAACATTGCATGTGTTGAAAGAGCCTCTATCAGTCAGGGAAAGAATGACTACAATTTTAGAAAAGCTTAAAAACAAGGATTTTCTTGACTTCACAGAATTATTTGACCTTGAAGAACAAAAAACAGGCTTGGTAGTAACATTCCTCGCGATACTGGAACTTATGAAAGAATTCCTCATTGAAATTGTCCAAACAAAAGCCTATGGAATAATTCATGTTAAGGCACTTTTAAGTGATAATGAAACGAATACCGAGCATTAACGATGAACGGCGAAAAATTAAAAAACATAATAGAGGCTATTTTATTAGCATCATACGAACCATTGTCTGCGGATAAACTCCATAGAATAATCACCAGCAAGGTAAACACCAGTAAGTCTGATATTTTGTCAGCAATTGATGATCTTAAAACAGATTATGAGAATAAAGAGATAGAGATTGCCAAAGTAGCAAGTGGATTCAGAATTCAGGCAAAAAGTGAAATTGGTGATTATCTGAATATTATGTTTGCAGAGAGGACACCAAGATATTCCCGGGCATTGTTGGAGACCTTGTCCATCATTGCTTACCGGCAACCGGTAACAAGAGGGGATATAGAGGCAATCAGAGGCGTTTCGGTTAGCACAAGCATCATGCGAACTCTAACCGAAAGAAACTGGGTCAGAATCATCGGTTACAGGAACGTTCCAGGAAAACCAGCAATGTTTGCAACCACCCCTGAATTTTTGGACTACTTCAGCTT
>Ga0208391_1000809_pt1 | contig 16047 bp, 10 predicted proteins | sample Knorr_S23_td_Bot_FD_185612 | JGI IMG/M metagenome (GOLD analysis project Ga0208391, IMG submission 185612) | Marine microbial communities from Southern Atlantic Ocean transect - Knorr_S23_td_Bottom_ad_3770_LV_A (SPAdes) (version 2) | ecosystem: Environmental > Aquatic > Marine > Oceanic | place... | reverse complement strand
CTTCGTGTCCGATGGCTCCCGGTTGTCGTCCACCAGCGAGCGCAGGTGCTTGATGGTGACCGCGTCGCCGCCGGGCGAGTCCTGCACCTTGAGCGTGGCGGTGTCGCTCTCCACGCTGCCATCGGCGTTGCTGACGGTGATCACGTAGTCGCCGGCATCGTCCGCCGACACATCAGCCAACTCGAGCGCACTCGACGTCGCGCCGTCGATGTCTGCGCCGTCCTTGCTCCACTGATACGCCAGCGGCTCCGTGCCGGTGGCCACGACGGAAAACGAAATCGTCTTGCCGGTGAGCACGGTCTGCGATGTCGGCTGCGAGAGAATGGCCAAGTCGTTGCCTCCGTCGCCGTCAATCACGTCGCTGAGGCTCGTCCCGACTTTCAGGTTGTCGATCAGCATCGCGCCGATGTTTTTGGCCTGCCGAAACGCAAAGCCAGTCACGTCCTCAGCAGAGCCATTGTCTGTCGTGGTGACGCCTCCCGCCGCCCCGCCGTCCGGATCGATCCAGAGCGTCGTGCTCGCGTCCGCGAGGCTCATTGCGATGACGATCTTGTAAACCGTGTCGAGATGAAGATCGTTGTCCACCACGGCGGTGGACCCTTTTCCCTTCGAGGTGACGCCGATCCGGAATGCGCCCCCTTCCGCGCCCGTGCTCTGCGCAATGATGCGCGCCCGGTAACCAAAACCGTCGTCCCGGAAATGCGCGAAGTAACTCCCGTCACCACTGGGCAGCTCGGTAAACTCCACGTCGAACGAAGCATACATCGTCCCGCCGCTGGATTTCTTGTACGGCCCGCCCGCAAGCTTCGCGTGGAAGTCCTCCGAGCCGGACTGCGTCAGGATAAGCTGCCCCTCGTACACCTCCGCCTGTGCGCTTGTGCCGCTGTGGTTTTTCCAAGTGTCCGCCGCCTGCACGACGATCGGGCCGTCGTCGTAGGTGAACGATTCCTCGAGCACCACCTCTGCCCTCGCCGTCACAAGGCCGATAGCTGCCGTCAAAAGTATGAGTCCTTTTGTCATGGTTCGATTTTGGTGAAATTATTTTCGGAAAGGCGCATTCCAGATCACGTCGGAGTTCGGCCCCTCGAATGTGCCCGCCCCATTGGTGACTGAGTGCCGCGAAAAATAGGCCGCATGCCCGTCGATGAACGACAGCACGCCGCCCTGCCCCTTGTGCCGCTCCGGGAACGCCCGCCACCGCGCCGCCGGGTTCACTGAGTAATACGGATTCCCCAGCCCCTCCGACGAGCTGAAATACATGTCCATCGTGCCAACCGTCGCCGACGGGCTGGGTAGATCGGTCGCCTTGGGCATTTTCGGATACGGCATGTACGAGTTCACCGTCCCGCGCTTCAGGTCGATGTTCATCGCGTAGCTGAAAAACCCGTGCCGCCCGCCGCCCTTCAACTGCTTCAATTCCTCCGTCGTCATCCTGGCGTTCGGGCAGTGCCAAATCTTCCCCTGCCTGCCGGGGAACGGCAGATTTTTGACGTTGTCCTGATACACCACTGTCGGCCGTTTCCAGTACTGCGCCAGCGTTTTCTCCCCCATGAATGGCGGCAACAGGTTAAACCAAGCGCTGGGATCCTTCGGCGTGCCGGTCGGCGGCGGCGTGCCGGGATAACGCCCGTTGGCACCCATCCCGTCACGGGGCAGCGAGTCCTCGTTATCCACAAGATACACCTGCATCCCCAACCCCCACTGGCGCTGGTTCGAGAGGCAATTGGCCAAGCGCGCCTGATCCTTCGCCTTGGCCAGGGCCGGCAACAGCAAAGCCGCCAAAATCGCAATAATGGCAATGACCACCAGCAACTCGATCAGCGTAAACGCCGCCCGCCACCGATTTTCAGAAAAAAAACATTTTGTATTAAAGAATAAAGAGCCCATGCAAGCCGCCCCAAGTCCAAAAAAGGGAAGCTACAACCCCCACCCAACAACGCAAGAAAAGTCGAACGATTAAGCTGTTCCGGGCATCGCTTGGCCAAGCGCAAAGGTAGGGCGCGCTGTCCCCAGCGCCCCGAAACGCTTCGTCCTCGTCATCCTACTCGTCCCTCGTCATCCAAAAAGACCACACAGAGCCGCGAAGAAAAGAGGGACGCAGATTTTCAGGATCGGAGAGGGTTTTTTTGGACACGGATTTCACGGATGTTCACAGATAAATCGTTGTAAATCCGTGTCCTTGCCGCTCTCCCTGGTTACAGGGTTTTGCAGAAGTCCTCCAGGCGGGCCATGCCGGTTTGGATGTTCTCCATGCTGGTGGCGTAGCTGATGCGGAAGTTATTGTCCGCGCCGAAGGCGATGCCAGGGACGGCGGCCACCTTGGCCTGATCGAGCAGGCGCTCGCAAAACTCGGCGGACTTGAGACCGGTCTCGGCCATGTTTGGGAACAGGTAAAATGCGCCCTTGCTGTTGATGCAACTGATGCCGGGCATGTTGTTCAGTCGTTCGGCGGCGTAGCGGCGGCGCTCGTCGAACTTTGCCAGCCAGTCATCGAGGTGATCCTGCGGGCCGTTGAGCGCGGCGACGGCTCCCTTTTGCGCGAACGAGGTCGCGTTGCTGGTGCTGTGGCTTTGCACGGCGTTGATGGCCTGCGCGATCGGCTTGGGCGCGGCGAGGAAGCCGATGCGCCAGCCGGTCATCGAGTAGGCCTTGGCCAAGCCGTGCACGATGATGGTGTGCGCCTTGTGCTCCCCGGAAAACCCGGTGACGCTGGTGAACTCGGCTCCGTCGTAAAGGAGCTTTTCGTAAATGTCGTCGCTCATGATCAGCACGCCTTTCTCGACGCAGACGTCGCCGAGCGCCTTGATTTCATCCGCGGAGTACACGGAGCCGGTGGGGTTGCTCGGCGAGTTGAGGATGAACAGCTTGGTGCTCGGCGTGATGGCCTCGCGCAACTGCTCCGGCGTGACTTTGAATTCGGTTTCGTCGGTGGTGTCGAGAATCACCGGCTTGGCCCCGGCGAGCTTGGCCATCTCAGGGTAGCTCAGCCAATACGGCGCGGGGATGATCACTTCGTCGCCGGCCTCGCAGGTGGCATAGATGACGTTGAAGCAGGAATGTTTGCCGCCGCAGTTGACGATGATCTGGCTTGGCTCGTACTCGACGCCGTAGTCGCGCTGGAACTTGTCGGCGACAGCCTGGCGCAATTCCGGGATGCCGCTGCTCGGCGTGTACTTGGTGAAGCCGTCGGCCAACGCCTGCGCGGCGGCGTCCTTGATGTGTTGCGGCGTGTCGAAGTCCGGCTCACCGGCGCCGAAGCCGATGACATCCTCGCCTTGGGCGCGCAGTTCCTTGGCCTTGGCCGAGATGGCCAGCGTCAGTGACGGCGCAAGCGAGGCCGCCCGACTGGAGATCGAATAATCCATTCGGTTCCCTAGCTGTGTAAAAGAAAGGCCAAGCGCGGATCAACTGCCCACTTGGGCGCGGGCTTCCTCAGCCAACGGGGTGCTCAGGTAGCGCTCGCCGGTGGACGGCGCGAAAGTGACGATCATCTTGCCGGCGTTCTCCGGTCGGCGTGCGACCTCGAGCGCGGCACAGACGTTGGCCCCGCTGGAGATGCCGCAGAGGATGCCTTCCTCCTTGGCCAAGCGGCGCGCCATCACAAAGGATTCATCGTTGCCGACCCGGATGCACTCGGTGATCTGGTCGCTGCCGTCCTCGCCCTTGAGGTGGAGATTGCCCGGGATAAAGCCGGCCCCGGTGCCCTGAATCTTGTGCGGACCGGGCGTCAACTCTTCGCCGGCCAGCGTTTGCGAGATCACCGGCGAGTCGGCCGGCTCCATCGCTATGGCTTGAAATGACGGCTTGCGCGGCTTGATCGCATCGTAGCAGCCAGTGAGCGTGCCGCCAGTCCCAACGCCGGCCACGATGATGTCCACCTCGCCGTCGGTGTCATTCCAGATTTCCTCGGCGGTGGTTTGGCGGTGAATCTCAGGGTTGGCCGGGTTTTCAAACTGCTGCGGGATCCACGAGTTTGGCGTCTCGGCAGCCAGCTCATTGGCCCGCTCGATGGCGCCCTTCATGCCCTTGGGCCCCTCGGTGAGGACGAGTTCGGCACCGAGCATCGCCAGGAGCGTGCGGCGCTCGAGCGACATGGTCTCCGGCATGGTGAGGATCAGCCGGTAGCCCTTGGCCGCCGCGACAAACGCCAACGCGATGCCGGTGTTGCCACTCGTCGGCTCGATGATGACGGTGTCTTTCGTCAGTGTGCCGCTCTTTTCGGCATCCGCAATCATCGCCATCCCGATGCGGTCCTTCACGTTGGAGAGGGGATTGAAGAATTCGCACTTGAGCAGCACGGTGGCGTCGATGCCCTCGGTGACCTTGTTGAGCCGCACCAGCGGCGTGCGGCCAACCGTCTCCACGATGTCATTAAATATATTAGCCATTTTAATAAAAACAGATCGTCACCCGGCCGCGTTGGCCTTGGCCGGGTGAGGGGATTATTTCTTGGCGGCTGCCTGCTTGCGCTTGAGGTAGGCCTTGCGCCGTTTGCGTTTGATTACTTTGTTGTGTTGTTTGCCCATGATGTATAATGGTTGCCTCTCCGGAGAGCGGCCGGGAAAGATGACGGTTAACATGAGAATTATCAATCACTATTTAATGGCAATTGCCCTATGCGCTGGGCTTGGCTTGGGCTGCAAATCCATGGGCGAAAAGAAACCCGGGGAGAATTACAGTCTCATCATGCTCTATCTGGAGCAAAACAACGACGGCACCAAGTATTCTCGAAAAATGGCCGTTTACCGTGCAGATCCGATCATTTTTTACGTCAACAGTGAGCCGTTTCTGAGCACCGCCGACCTAGAGAAAGCCACGCTGATGGAGGCTGTCGGCGGCTTTGCGCTCCAACTTCAGTTCAACCGGCATGGCACCGCCGTTCTCGAAAGTTTCACCACTTCAAACAAAGGCAAGCGGATGGCCATCTTCTGCCAGTTCACCGAACCTCGTGTTCTTGCCGCACCGATGATCACCCGGCGCAATGCCACCGGCATCATCCGGTTCACCCCCGACTGCTCCCGCAAGGAAGCCGAGCGCATCCTCGTGGGCCTCAACAAAGCGATTAAAGAAATTAAAGGCAAGGGTAAATGACTGGCTGTGGGAGGGTGTTGCTGACGATTGCGCTTGGCCAAGCCGCTGCCGCGCTTGGCCAGCCGTTCCATCTACCGACCCCCAACCAAGCGATCTTTGAGGCCGGAAAGGAAGCCGGCTACTTCACCCCAACAATTGGCCGCACTTGGCCAAGCGGCACCTTCGGCTGCGTGCGCTCCGAGGGCTGGCAAATGCACGAGGGCATCGACATCAAATGCACCCAGCGCGATGCCAGGGGCGAGCCGATCGATCCCGTCAGCGCCGCCGCCGATGGCACCATCGCCTACATCAACGCCAAGGCGTGGCTCTCGAACTACGGCAACTACATCGTCATGCAACACCAAGTTGACGGCCTGACGGTGTACACGCTGTACGCTCATCTGCGCGCCATAGCGAGCGGCTTGAGTGTTGGCCAAGCCAGGAAATCCGGTGAAATCATTGCAACAATGGGCCGCACCAGCAACACACGCCAAGGCATCTCCCGTGAACGGGCACACCTGCATTTCGAGATTTGCCTGCTCGCCAATCCAAACTTTTCCGCGTGGTACAAAAAAAATCTAGTCGATCAACGCAACGATCACGGCCAGTGGAACGGCCAAAACCTGATCGGCATCGACCCGTGGAAACTGTTCCTTGGCCAACATGAAGACAAGGCCAAGCGGCAGCCGTTCAGCCTGCAGCAGTTCATCAGCGGCCAACCGGTACTTTGTCGTGTGCTCGTGAAGTCACCGAACTTCCAGTGGGCCAAGCGCCACCCCAACTTGGTCGATTCGATGAAACCTCCCAAGGCCATTGCCGGCTACGAGATATCACTCGATCCCAACGGCGTTCCCGTCAGCAGCACCCCACGAGATGCCTCCTACTTCAGCGGCGAGGAGCCGTTCAAATTGCTTCACGTTAATCCCGTGGCTTACAAACAATCCCCCTGCAGAAAGCTGGTCTTTAAAAAGGGCCAACAATGGGTGCTCACCGCAAAAGGCATCAACCTTCTAAATCTTCTAGCCCACTAATGCAGTGATTTCATTAAGTTTTCACCGAAAAACTCGTTTAATCACAAGGGTAATTTGATTTTTGAAAATGTTTCGCAGTGGCCCGCAGTTGGCCATTTTATTTTATCGTTTAATTTATTGTTTGTCTTATTTATATTGTTTAGTTTCCTTGGGACCATGGGATAATGGCTTTCGATATGGATAAAATTGGCATCATTGGTGGCAGTGGGATGTATGACATCGAAGGCTTCGCAACTCAGAAGTGGACTCCTGTTGAGACCCCCTTCGGGGGCCCCTCGGACGAGTTTCTGATCGGCCAACTCAGCGGCCGGGATGTTGTGTTTCTGCCGAGACATGGCCGTGGGCATCGCCTTATGCCAAGCGAACTGAACCACCGCGCCAACATCTGGGCGATGAAACAGCTTGGTGTCTCATGGATCATCAGCGCGAGCGCCGTCGGCTCGCTTCAACCGCAGTACGCGCCGTGTGACATCATTATAATCGACCAGTTCATCGATCATACCAAGCAGTCAACAACGCATACTTTTTTTGGGGATGGGATCGTGGGGCATGTGGCTTTTGCCGAACCGATTTGCGAGGAGCTTCGAATGATCCTCATGGCTGCTGCCGATGAAGTTGGAATCAAGGCGCACGACCGGGGAACCTATGTCAACATGGAGGGGCCGGCGTTCAGTACGCGGGCTGAGTCGCTGCGAAACCAAAAACTGGGATTCGATGTGGTCGGTATGACCAACCTGGGGGAAGCCCGTTGTGCGCGGGAGGCAGAGATTTCCTACGCCACACTGGCCCTGGTCACCGACTACGATTGCTGGAAGGTGGAGCAGGAACCGGTCTCGGTGAAAACAGTCATCGCCAATCTTCAAAAGAACGCGGGCTCCGCAAAGGAAATCATTCGCGCCGCAATCCCAAAGATTCCAATCGTCCCAGCTTGGCCAAGTCAAAAAGCACTGGAAAATGCGATTATGACAAAGAAAAGCGCTTGGCCAAGCGAGACGGTTCAGAGGCTTAAGCCAATTATTGGGCGGTTCCTTTGATGCAAATGTTCCACGTGGAACATCACATCCACTCAAATTTTCTGTCTTATTTTGGGGCTGTGCTCTTGCTCTCCACCCTACCCCTTTTGATCCAAACCATCAAAAGGCCCACATCCGTCGGGTTGATTCCTGAGATTCTTGAGGCTAAACCAACTGTTGCGGGCTGTATTTCCTTTAATTTTTGGCGAGATTCAGTTCTCAGCCCTTGGATCTGATCGTAATCCAACCACTCTGGAATTGCTCTGGCTTCCATTTTTTTGAACTTCTCGATCTCGGTTTCTTGGCGCGAAATATATCCAGAATATTTGACGGTGATCTCCACCTGTTCAGCCACCTCCTGAGAGATGCCGCCGCTTGGTTGCGGCAACTTTGTATGCGTGAAGTCATTCCGCTTCAGCAATTGTTCCAGTGTGCAGTTATCCTGCTTGGTAGTTCGGATGCGCTCCATCTCACGATTGAACTCTGCTTTTTTGTCCTGAAAAATCCTATGTTGTCGATCGGACAACAATCCAATCTCCCGGCTGATCTCACATAAACGAAGATCAGCGTTATCCTGCCGAAGTAACAATCGATACTCCGCCCGGGAAGTAAACATGCGGTACGGCTCGGTCGTTCCCTTGGTGATGAGGTCATCAATCAAGACCCCAATGTAAGCTTGGTCTCGCCTCAGAACCAAGCTTGGTTTGCCTTGAACTTTCAGCGCAGCGTTGATTCCTGCCATTATTCCTTGCGCCCCAGCTTCCTCATACCCGGAGGTTCCGTTAATCTGTCCTGCCAAAAAAAGATTCTCGCACGGTTTTACCTCGAGGGTGGCTTTTAATTGAATTGGGAAAACAAAATCATATTCGACCGCATAGGCAGGCCGAAGGATTTCTGCGTTTTCACAACCGGTAATAGTTCGAACCAATTCGTACTGAACATCGAAGGGCAGGCATGTTGAAAACCCATTCACATAGATTTCATCGGTCGAGATACCTTCCGGTTCCAAAAAAACCTGATGTTTTTCTTTATCCGCAAAACGGACGATTTTATCCTCAATGGAAGGGCAATACCGAGGGCCTATGCCTTCAATATCGCCCGAATACATCGGGGACTTGTGCAGGTTTTTTCGGATGATTTCTGCAGTCTTACCGGTTGTAAAAGTTATAAAACAGGGTAATTGGCCATTGATACGATCCAAGATTGAACCCGGCGGATACTTCCCCCCTGAATGGCCAATATCGCCTGGGCTGACTCCGGATTGTTCCACGTGGAACAAATCCTCCTTCCAGAAGCTAAAGTAGGGAATAGATTCATCGCCGTATTGTTTCTCTGTTTTTTCAAAGTCGATGGATCTCTTTAGGAGGCGGGGAGGGGTTCCAGTCTTTAGTCGACCCAACTCCAATCCCACCGAACGGAGTGAATCAGAAAACCCGCCGACAGAACTTTCCCCGGCTCGACCGCCTTTCTGCTTGTTCCTCCCTACATGCATCAATCCTTTCAGAAACGTGCCGGTTGTAATCACAACCGTCGCCGACTCGTATCGGACCTCCATGGTCGTCTCTACCCCAATGACTTTCCCTGACTGATGAAGCAGTTGGGCGACTTGCCCCTGACAAATATCCAGGTTGGGCTGACGCTCACAAATCCACTTCATCCGAAACTGATAAGCTTTTTTGTCGCACTGAGCCCGTGGTGCCCGCACAGCCGGGCCTCTCTTGGTGTTGAGCATTCGGAACTGTAGTCCGGTCATGTCGGTGCACTTGCCCATCTCTCCACCGAACGCATCAATCTCCCGTGCGAGGTGCCCCTTGGCCAAGCCTCCAATCGCCGGGTTGCAGGACATCTGCCCGATGGTGTCTGCGTTCATCGTCAGCATGAGCGTTTGGCATCCCATCCGCGCTGAAGCCAAGGCCGCCTCGATCCCGGCATGGCCTGCGCCAACAACAATCACGTCATATTTCTTAGGATAAAGAAACATGGATTACTGACTTTGAAAGGTAATTTTAGTTAATGCCCCGGAGCCGATTTTTTTTACTCCCCGATACTCATTTGCAGAGAGGTGCTGGCAAATCAGAAACACCGTCTCCTTGCTTTCAGAATCCTTAATGGCGTCCGCAATTTCACCCACTGAATGAGCAGAATCGCTATTTACACTAAGAAAATCTATTATTTTGGCTTGTAATGTGATAACATCTTCTGCCGCTTTTTTGCCGGCTTCCACACCGGGTTGGTGGTATGCATTTATATTAATAATAGACGCATAATAACCAACAGATCTTTCAAACAACGCCACCAAAGCGCCTATATTAAATTCATTAAGTTCAGTAATATCAAGCGTTATTGATTCTCTGTTATTTTGATAAAGTGCGTTCCGCGTGCCTTGAAAGAAACCGTCAAGGTAGTCACCGCTTGTGTGGCCTTTTTCGACCTCGATTGACTCCCCATCGCGATCCTTCAAAACCCGGATGAAGGTGACAAAAAAGTTGTGCACGCCTTCGCGCAGTTGCTGAACGTAGGCGTGTTGATCCGTCGATCCCTTGTTGCCGTAAACTGAGATTCCCTGGTTGACAACTTGGCCGTCGAGGTCTCGTTCCTTGCCCAGTGATTCCATGATGAGTTGCTGTAGGTATTTCGACAAAAGCTCGAGTCTGTCCTTGTACGGCAGGATCACCATGTCCTTGGAGCCTCGACCGTCCACAGCGTTGAACCACATCGCCGAAAGCTGAGCGGAAGGGTTTCCCTCAAATGATTTTGTTCGCGTCACTGTATCGCAGGCAGCGGCTCCCGCGAGGAACTGGTCGATGTCAAATCCCTGCAGCGCTGCAGGCAGGAGGCCGACCGCGGACGTTTCACTGGTGCGTCCGCCAACCCAGTCCCACATCGGGAATCGCTGAATCCATCCTTCAGCTTTGGCGATTTTGTCGAGGTTGCTTCCTTCCCCGGTGATGGCGACCGCGTGCTCGGCGAAGTTCAATTCTGCCGCCTTGAACGCCGCTTTCATCTCGAGCATTCCGTTCCGGGTTTCCTTGGTGCCGCCGGACTTGGAAATCACAATAACGAGTGTTTTCCCTAATGAATTGGCCAATTTAGCTTTAATCCGGTCGATGCCGTCCGGGTCGGTGTTGTCGATAAACCAAGGGGTCATCTTGTCCCTGCCGGGCTGCGAAAGTGCGTGAGCGACGAATTGCGGGCCAAGCGCTGAGCCGCCGATGCCAATGATCAGCATGTTTTCGAACGGCCCATCTGCTCCGTGAATTTCACCTGAATGAACCTTGGCGGCGAACGCCTTTATGCTGGCCAAGGTTTGATCGATCGCCTGCCGAATTCCCTCCGTGGGAGCCAAGGTGGAGTTCCGCAGCCAATAATGGCCGACCATCCTGTCTTCGTCGGGATTGGCGATGGCGCCAGCCTCGAGTTCTTCCATCGCGGCGAACGCCTTGGCCAAGCGCGGCTTGATCTGCCCGATGAACTCCTCCGTGAAATTCATTCGGCTGATGTCGAGGCCCAGGCCGATAGAGGGGAACTCTGTGTAGTAACGCTGAAACCTCTCCCAAAGATTTTTGCCGTCTGTTTGTGTCATTGTTTTAACGCTGTCCATGCCCTGCGGCAAGGCGCTCAAATGCAACACAATCCATTGCCAAAGGCAATCCGATGCTCGCGCCGCGCCGCTTCGTCAAGCGCTTGACAGGGCAGATAATTATTTCATCTCGGTGATAAACCTGTAACCATCTGGCCCGATTTGGCCGTATCTTTCCGTTCAGCTTGGTTGATGGCACACATCATTTTTACATGAAAACTATTACTGCTCAATTACTCCTGACTGGTGGCTTAATGGCCGCATCGGCTGCGAGCCTTACGGCACAACCCGCCGACCGAACGGGGCGTGGTGAACGCCCCGAACGCGAGGCGCTTCGTAAACAAGCTCTCGAACTGTTTGACAAAAACAAGGACGGTGAACTGGACGAGGAAGAGCGCGAAGCCGCCCGGGAGTCGTTCCGCCGAAACGGCCCACCTGACCTGAGGGGACGGCCCGCCGCCGGGCCGCCGGCGGACGGGGGACGGGGTGGACGGCGCGGTCGCGGCGGTTCCCGGCGCGGACAGCGGGTGGAGTTGATCCCAAAGTTTGACAAGGACGACGATGGTATTTTGGACAAGGCCGAGCGATCTGCCGCTCGCGAATTTGTCTTAAAGCAACGCGAGAGCGGCGGGGGGGAACGCGGCTCGCGGAGGGGCCGGCCTCCCGGCCCCGGCGGCGATCGTGGGAGTAGGCCCGGCCGGCCGGATGGCGACCGCGGAGGCCCGCCGCCGCGGCCTGACAGGGGGCGGGGAGGGCGTCCCGAGCAGGAACCCCGTGACTTCTCCAAAGCGGAACATCTCTCCCCCGGAAACGAGGTGGCATCAAAGAAGAAACTTTATCACGAGGGCACGCTCCGAACGTTGTTCATCACGTTCAAGGACGACGAGTGGAAGGAGGAAATGGAGGCCTTTTACCGTACCGACGTCGCCGTGCCGGCCGATTTGATCGTCGATGGCAAACTCTACAAGGACGTCGGCCTGAAGTATCGCGGCAACTCCTCTTACTTCTCTGTTTCACCAGAATTGAAGCGGTCGATGAATCTCTACGTCGATCACAAGCACGGCGGTCAAAAGCTGCTCGGCTACAAGACGCTCAACCTGCTGAACAGCAACTCCGACCCGACGTTCATGCGCGAGGTCATCTATTCGCACGTCGCCCGCGATTACATCCCGGCGTTCAAGGGCAACTTCATCAAGGTGGTGATCAACGGCGAAAGTTGGGGTGTTTACTCGCACATCCAGCAGTTCAACAAGGATTTCCTCGAGGACAACTTTGGCACGCGCGGCGGTGTGCGGTGGAAGGTTGGCGCGGGCGGCGGCGGTCGCGGCAACTTGGGCTATCCCGGCGACCTCAAGGAGGATTACGCTGGGTATCAACTCCGAACCGACGGCGCAGACGACGCCTGGAAACAACTGGCTGAGTTCACGAAGTTGCTCAACGAAACCCCTCCGGAAAAACTCGGCGCCGCATTAAACGAACGCCTCGACATCGACAGCGCGCTGTGGTCACTGGCACTCGAGTGCGTGTTTCAGGACGAGGGTTATTTCACCCGGGGAAGCGACTACAACCTGTACCTCGATCCGGATGGCCGCTTCCATTTGCTGCAGCACGACGGCAACGAGGTGATGAACATTCCCGGCGGCCCGGGAATGCCCTCCGGGCTGCGCGGCCCAAAGCTCGAGCCGTTTTATAACGCCGACAACCCGGATCGCCCCCTCATGTTCAAACTCTTTCAAGTGCCGGAGTTGAAGGCACGTTACCGGCACCATCTCAAGACGATCACCGAGGAGTGGATCGCTTGGGACAAAATCGGCCCGCTTGTTGAAGGGTATGCTTCACTCATCGGCGACGAGGTCAAAAAGGACGTTCGCAAACACAGCTCCTTTGAGGCATTTGAAAAGGGGCTGCTGAAAACAAGCTCTGACGGACGCCGCACCAAGCTTGGCCTCAAGCCGTTCACCGAGGGGCGCCGTGAATTTTTGCTGAACCATCCCGAGGTCAGTCTCCCCGCACCGAAGATCGCCTCGGTGACCGAACTCGACGCAGCCAAGTCAACCGACTCCATCCGCATCGAGGCCAGGACCACCGGCGCAACTTTGGCCAAGGCGGTCGTCCTCTGGTTCGCCGACGGCAAAAACGAGCCTTACAACCAAGTGGCGATGCAGCTCGTTGACCAAGCGGACGGCGGCGTATTTGCCGCAACCGTTCCTGCGCAACTCGCCGGCAAAAAGATCCGCTACTACGTCGAGGCTCGTTCCGGCGGTGAGGAAATGACCTCCGACTTCTTCCCGGCCCGTGCCGAGGCCAAGCCGCTGGCTTTTCGCGTCGAGGCGCCCAAGGCCGGCCACTCCGTGCTGGCGATCAACGAGGTCGTCGCGGAAAATATATCTGCGGGCAAAGACCCCCAAGGTGACTTCGATGACTACATCGAGATCGTGAACACCTCCGACAGTGAGGTCGATTTGTCCGGCAAATTCCTGACCGACAGCAAAAAGAACCCGCGCAAATGGAAGTTCCCGAAAGGCACCAAGATCGCGGCGGGCGAGCGCCTGGTTGTATGGGCCGACGAAGACGGCAAAGCCAAGGAGGGATTGCACGCCAACTTCAAGTTGGCCAAGGGCGGCGAGACCATCCAACTAATCGACAGCGACAAGGCCGGCAATCTGATCCTGGATGAGGTTGAATTCGCCAAGCTTGGTCCCGACTCGGCGTTCCGCCGGTTGCCGGACGGCAAAGGCAACTTCAGCGTGGGCGCGGCCTCACCCGGTACGGACAACACCAAGTAACCCTTGACCAAAAATTGAGATGGCTCTGTTGGGGGGAGCGAAAGTGCTTTGCGTGCGTTTTCCGTTTCCTTATTCCACCCGGAGAATTCGGTGGTTGCTGGAATCGACGATGTACAATTTGCCCTTGTCCCAAGTCACTCCGTGCGGCTTTGAGAGTTTTACCTTCCCTCGGCCGAGCACGGTCGATACCTCGCCGGTTTTCGGTTCGTACTTGCGGATCAAGTGATTCACATCATCAGCGACGTAAATATTTCCCGCCGGATCGGCGCAAATATGTTTCGGCCCGTTGAAGCGCGCGGCTGAACCCCTGCCATCGCTGTTACCTTTTTCCCCATTGCCGGCGACGGTGTAAATCCGTCCATCCGGCCGCACCACCCGCAGTGCGTGTCCTCCGCGCTCAAGCACGTACACATTCCCTGCGGTGTCGCTGCAAACCGCGCGCGGGTCAACCAATGGGGCCTCCGTCGCCTTGGCACCGTCCTTTGGGACACCCCGTTGGCCGTTGCCGGCAATGGTTCTAACCTTGTCGGACTTGAGATCGATCTCGCGAATGCGACGGTTTTTCAAGTCCGCCACGTGCAGCTTTTCACCGCTTGGGTTGAGTGTGATGCACATGATATAATTGAACTTGGCTTTGGCTGCAGGACCACCGTCCCCACCAAAGCCAGCCTTGCCTGTCCCTGCGAATGTTTTGATTCGGCCGCTGGCATCAATCCGCCGGATGCAGTGGTTCCAACTGTCAGCAATGTACACCGAGTCATCCGACGCGATGGCCAGATTGTGCATGCCGTTGAAGGTCGCCTGGCCAAGCGGGCCGCCGTCGCCCCTGTAACTTTTGCTGCCATCTCCGCCAACTTGTTTGCGAACGCCGTTGGCCAAGCGATGCACCCGGCCTCCCTCCAACTCGACGATCCACATGCGGCCTTTCGAATCGAAGTCGACTCCGAATGGCCGGTTGAGTGGGTTGGGCTGTGTTGTCACCGGCCCGCCTTCGCCGGGGTTCCAACTGCCGTCGATCAATGTCACCATCGACTCATCCGGCTGTTTCGCCGCCGCCGCATAGCCAATTGCAAGCACCGCGATAAGGCTGTGTCCTTTTTTTAAAAATTTAAAAAGTGGTTTGCCCATTATTTGGGTTCCTCAGTTTTCAATTCTTCACTCGAGTCTGTGTTCTGGCTGAAAGCGAATTGCTCCTCCGGCGAAAGCACCAGACGATGCCTTCCGTACGCTGCAAAGTAAATCACGCCAACAAGAAACCAGATCGCCATTCCAACAACCCCGTATAGGTTGTCCTCGTTCAAAAACAAAAAATATAGTGTCGCGAGCGATATGATGAGTGCGATGACCGCCCCGGGTATTCCCAATGGACTCCGGTAGGGTCTTTCAATGTTTGGAAATTTTACCCGTAGCAAGATAAAAGCCAGACATTGCATGGCGTATGCGATGAGAGCTCCAAATACCGCCATGGAAAGAATCGTCTTCCCGAAAGCTGCATCTTCTCCACCGGTAAAAAACATAATTAACAAAATCAAAAAACCGACACCACCCCCGGATATAAGGGCCACATGGGGTGTCTTTCGTTTTTCGCCAGTGATTGACAGCCATTTGGGAAAGTAACCAGCCCGAGAAAGTGAATAGATGTTTCTTCCATACGCATAAATGATCGTATGAAAACTTGCAATCAACCCGGCCACTGCCAGCAACCCGAGGAATTTTGTTGCAGCCCCCGTTCCAAAAACAACTTCATACCCCTTCAATAGCGGAGCCTCACTCTTGCCAAAGAAATCTGCCCCTTCGCCAATTTCTACGTCGCCAATGCCTACATTAAGGAAAACCACCCCCAGACCGGTGATGATCAGGGTCAACAGTCCGAGTATGATTCCCTTAGGCATGTCCTTTTTGACATCAATCGCCTCCTCGGCGGCGAGTGGGAGTTGCTCAATCGCCAGGTACAGCCATATGGCATAGGGCAGGGCAAGCGCGACCCCTTTGAATCCAAACGGAAACCATCTTGAATTTTCAGGATTTTCAGGTGCGATGTTCAAGGCCAGGTCCAGGTTGAATTTGCCCGTGAACAAGACACCGCCGTAAAAGATAATCAGGACGGCCAAGGCGAGAAGGGTTATCACGATGGTAAACCTAAAGGTTGCCTCTACTCCCCAAATGTTGATGCCAATGAAAACAACATACATGGCGGCCCACCAAACAGGCCGAAACGATTCTGGCGTACCGAAAATTTCAGTCAGAAAGGCCCCCATGAAGTATACCACCACGGCCGTGGTAACCACGTATTCCATGTTTTCAGCCAAGCCAGTCAGGAATCCGCCCCAAACACCCATGGCCGTCCTGCTGAAGGAGTATGCCCCTCCGGCGTGGGGCAGCGCGGGTGACATTTCTGCGATCGAATAACACAAGCCTAGGTACATCAGGGTGACAATGAACATGGCCACTAGGTATCCCCCAAACCCGGAATATTGGATTCCTAGGTTCCAACCGGAAAAATCTCCGGATATCACCGCACCGACTCCCAATGCCCAGAGGGACCACACACCGGCGTAACGCTTTAA
>Ga0208391_1000807_pt1 | contig 16108 bp, 14 predicted proteins | sample Knorr_S23_td_Bot_FD_185612 | JGI IMG/M metagenome (GOLD analysis project Ga0208391, IMG submission 185612) | Marine microbial communities from Southern Atlantic Ocean transect - Knorr_S23_td_Bottom_ad_3770_LV_A (SPAdes) (version 2) | ecosystem: Environmental > Aquatic > Marine > Oceanic | place... | reverse complement strand
AAATATTAAAAAAGGGAAGTTGTTCAAAACGAAGCAGGAGTTATTGGAGCATATTATATCCCAAGTTTGGTTAATATCTGCGCCACGACTTGTAAACGTGATCAACGGAACTGGCATTGTGCTTCATACCGGTTTTGGTCGAGCACCCTTTCGTGGCAAACATTTAAAAGATTTAGCCGACCGTTTGGATGGCTATGTAAATCTAGAGTTCGATTTGGATTCGGGAAATCGCGGTGATCGGCAATCCCTGGTTCAGGAACAATTAAGTGCCATGTGCGGCAGCGATTCTGCCATGGTGGTCAACAATAATGCTGCTGCTGTTTTCCTGTCTTTGAACGAAATGGCAGAAGGGGGAGAAGTGATCTGTTCCCGGGGGCAAATGGTGGAAATTGGCGGATCTTTCAGGATTCCTGATATTATTGAAAAAAGTGGGGCAATCCTGAAAGAAGTGGGAACCACCAACCGTACCCATTTGAAAGATTATGAAAAAGCCATTTCCAAAAAGACGAAATTGATTTTATGGGTCCATACCAGTAATTATGTGGTGAAAGGGTTTACAAAAGAAGTCTCTTTATCGGAACTAGTTATTCTTGGAAAGAAACACAAGATTCCGGTCATGGCCGATCTTGGAAGCGGCGCTTTACTCGATATGAAACAGTTGGGACTGGCGGATGAGATGCCTGTAAAATCCATCGTGAATTCTGGACCGGACATCACCACTTTCTCGGGCGATAAACTCCTGGGCGGACCGCAATCCGGTCTCATGGTTGGAAAAAAGAAATGGATCAATGCCTGCAAGAAAAATCCCCTTTATCGTGTGTTGCGATGTGATAAGATCACCCTGGGACTATTGGAGGAAACATTGCGGTCCTACCACTCGGGATCATTTACTAAAGATAATTTATCCCTCACCTTGCTGACGACTTCACGAAAGATTTTAAAAAACCGCGGACAAAAGATTTTGGATTCTTTGCAGAAAAAGACACTTATAGAATTGGGGATTACCTTGGTGGATTCTGAAGTAGAAGCGGGGAGTGGCTCCTTGCCGGACGATAAGATTGAAAGTGCAGCCCTATCCTTTTCACCCAAAAACGGGAAAGCCAAAGATCTTGCCAAAGGGTTCCGTTGTGGGTCCATTCCGGTGGTTGGATACATTCACGGAAATACATTTTATATCGATCTGAAAGCTGTTTTACCAAACCAAATTAAACGGCTCGCAACTGCCATACAGGAGGTTTAACCATGGCGCAGGTTGTGCTGGGGACAGCCGGTCATATTGACCATGGAAAGACCTCGCTGGTTAAAGCTTTAACCGGGACCAATACGGACCGTCTCGCTGAAGAGAAAAAACGGGGCATGACCATCGATCTTGGTTTTGCCTATCTCAATGAATCCATCACGATTATTGATGTTCCTGGTCACGAAAAATTTATCCGGAATATGGCAGCTGGCGCAGCAAACATCCATTTTGGTTTATTGGTAATCGCCGCAGATGATGGTGTTATGCCGCAAACCCGGGAGCATCTCGATATCCTGACACTTCTCGGTGTAAATAAAGGAATCGTCGCCCTGACCAAAACTGATTTAGCGAATGATGATGAATGGCTGGACCTGGTTGAATTGGATATTTCTGAATTATTGGATAATCAAGGTTTTGATTCTATCTCAATCCACCGTATTAATAATCTAACTGGTGAAGGGGTGGAAGGACTGAAATCCGATATTTTATCCATGGCTGCTGATTATCAAGCAACGTCTACCTCATTACAATTTCGACTGAATGTGGATCGGGTCTTCTCAAAAATTGGATTTGGAACTGTGGTGACAGGAACCGTCCAGAATGGTTCGGCCCAGAAGGGGGATGATATTGAAATTCTACCCTCAGGAATTAAGACAAAAATTCGTGGTATCCAAACCCATGGTGGTGCCACCAATACTGTAGAAACAGGAGATCGGGCTGCCTTGAATCTGGCTCATGTAAAATCATCTGATCTGACGCGCGGAACTGTCCTTACCACCCCGGATTGTCTCCAGGCAACGAATCGAATCCTTGCAAATATTTCATTGACAAAAGCAACCGACTGGATCATTAAGGACAAACAGCGGTTACGATTCCATTTTGGAACGTCTGAGATTTTGGGTCGTGTGTCCGGAAAGAAATTGGAAAAAGGCCAATCCGGGAATGTTATTATTGATCTTGAATCACCTGTTGCCGTGGCCATGGATGACCGGTTTGTAGTTAGATCTTATTCTCCCATGTTTACGATTGCCGGTGGATTAGTGATTGACCCTAAACCCATTGGGAAATGGTCGGTCCTAAAATCTCGTGCAGCCAACTTACCGGTGAATTCAAAAGAAAGATTTAAATATTTGGTCAATGAAGATTGGAAAGCACCCAAGTCGAGAAAGGAATGGCAGTCGTTATTTTTTATTTCAGAAGAAATTCTAGATGATTGGATTGTTGAATTAAAAATAATTGAATCCGACGGTGGCATTCTTTATTCTACAATTGGATTGGAGAATGGGAAGAAAGATTTAAAATTATATTTTGATGAATCTTATAAAAAGAATCCATTTCGATCTGTTATTAGTTCGGATGGTATATTAAATCAACTCAAATGGACGGAAGACTGGTTTGAGATCGTCATGAATACCATGTTAGAAAATGACGCTATTTCAGAAGAAAAAGGTGGATTCTCCCTTTCCGGGTATCAACCTAAATTTTCTCAAAAGGATTTGGGCGAATTGGGGAAAATTGAGTCCATCTTAACTAAATCCGGGTTTGAGCCGATCTTACTAAAAGAAATTACAGAAGCATCCGGATTCAAACCCAAACGGGTAGGCGATCTGGTTCATTTGCTGTTTGCACAGGGAAAAGTTGAAAATCTCGGGAACAACTTTTGGCTGAACCGTCCCAATCTTGATAATGTCCTCATGGATATTCGAAATTTTTTCAATTCAAAGGACGAATTGGCTGTGGCCGATTTTAAAGAAATAACAGGACTGTCCCGTAAAACAGCGATTCCGCTGTTGGAATATCTGGATAAGAATCATTTCACCATAAGACGTGAAAATGTGCGCCTGAAAGGAGCTGCTTTGAATGGGTAAAAACGTGGTGGCACAAACACCTGTGATGAAGCAATTCCTGGAAGTGAAATCACAGTATGAGGATACGCTGGTTCTTTTTCGAATGGGGGACTTCTACGAAACATTCCTGGAAGACGCGGAAATCACTGCCAAGGTTCTTGGGATTGTTCTGACAAAACGTGCCAACGGAAAAGCATCCAACGTGGCATTGGCCGGATTTCCCTATCATGCACTTGATAATTATCTCCCGAAACTGGTGAAAGCCGGATATCGTGTGGCCATCTGCGAACAGGTGGAAGATCCGAAATTGGCCAAGGGGATCGTGAAACGGGAAGTGATTGAAGTGGTGACCCCCGGTACCCTTACCAGCGACCAAGCATTGAGCGATAAATCCAACCGGTACATTGGTTCGGTTTCCTTTGAAAAGAATTTTGCAGGATTTGCTTTTCTGGATCCATCCACAGGAGAATTTCATATGGGTGAATGTCCTGCGGATCAATTAAAAGATTATTTATTGAAATTCTCCCCCAGTGAAATGATTTTGGGGGAAAGTGTTGTTTATTCCACCACGGAATGGTACCGTGAATTTCGACCCTTTATTACACAGATCGAAGATTGGGTTTTTGATTATGATTCATCTTACAGGACGCTGACGCAACACTTTAATCTTAAATCCTTAAAAGGATTTGGCTGTGATGAATTGAAATTGGGTGTAAAAACCGGTGGTGCTCTTATGCATCACATCAAAACCAACTTGAGTTCATCCCTTGATCATGTGTCTAAAATATTTCCGGTACTGAATGAAGGCTTTATGGGACTGGATGGATTTACAATGCGGAATTTGGAAGTGTTTCAAAGTTTGTCCACCCAAGGGACACATGGAACCCTTGTTGATTGTATTGACCAAACCCAAACCTCCGGCGGCGGACGTCTCCTCCGAAGATGGCTCCATTATCCACTCACTGATTTAAAAAGAATCAACGCAAGATTGGATGTGGTTAACGCTTTTTCCAACAATACGCGTATCATGAAATCTATCCGTGAGTCCTTGGGGAAAACGGCAGATGTCGAACGAATTCTTGGGAAGGTGAACCAGGGAAAAGCATCACCACGGGATGTGATTGGGATTGCGCTTACATTGCAGAAAATTCCCGAATGGCAAAAAGAATTAAATACAGCTGGGAATCAAAACCTATCCTCTTTGGCAAAATCATTTATAGATACAAATTTGATTGTAGAAAAGATCTTATCCACGATTAATGAGGACACACCGGTACAGGTGAAAATGGGGAATGTGGTTTGTGCAGGTGTGGATAGTGACTTGGATGAATTACGAACCTTGCTTCATTCCGGGAAAGAATGGATAGACAATTTCCAGAGTTCTTTGCGAGAAGAATTGGACATTCCAAAACTCAAGGTTGGGTTTAATAGGGTTTTTGGCTACTATATAGAAGTGACAAAGGTCCACCAGGATAAAGTCCCTGAAACATTTATTCGGAAACAAACCCTCGTTAATTCTGAACGGTTTATCACCGAAGAATTAAAAGAATATGAGGAAAAGGTCCTAAACGCAGAAGAAAAAATATTAACCATCGAATCCAATATTTTTTCTGAATTATGCCAATTCCTTTTATCATCCATTGCTGATATCCACACAAATGCAAAAGCCATCAATCGCACGGATCTATTGGCCGGGTTTGCAGCCACTGCTTTGAACCAAAATTTTATTCGACCCAAATTATCTGATAAACCAGAATTGGAGATCATCCAGGGAAGGCACCCTGTTGTGGAGCAACTGCTACTGGCGACTGAAAAATTTATTCCCAATGACCTTTGCCTTGATTCCACAAAAAACCAGATCCATTTAATTACGGGGCCCAATATGGCCGGGAAATCCACTTATTTACGACAAGTGGGGCTGATTGTATTGATGGCACAGATTGGCAGTTTTATCCCCGCCAAGTCAGCAAAAATTGGAGTAGTGGATCGGCTGTTTACTCGAGTTGGCGCAAGTGATAACCTTGCGGGCGGCGAAAGTACCTTTCTGGTGGAAATGAATGAGGCGGCCAATATTTTGAATAATGCCACAAACAAGAGTCTGATCCTGTTGGATGAGATCGGTCGTGGAACGGCAACGTATGATGGACTTTCACTGGCTTGGGCCATCACCGAATATCTCCATGATACAGAAGGTGTCGCGGCTCGCACATTATTTGCAACCCATTTCCATGAATTGACGGATTTGGAATCGCTTTTGGAACGGGTTGAGAATCACCATGTTGAGGTAAAAGAATTTGGGGATAAGATTGTATTCCTGCGCTCAATTGCAAAAGGGACTGGCGACAAAAGTTACGGAATTCATGTGGCGCAAATGGCCGGCCTTCCAAAATCCGTGATTCATCGCGCCACGGAGATTCTGAACCATCATATCCAGCAATCTGCGGAAAAAGGTGGAACTTATACACCGCCGGAACCGTCCAATCAAATGACACTTTTCCAGGAGCAGGAATTCAAATTGCGGAAAAAACTCAACGAATTGGATGTGAATACTATGACACCCCTGGAAGCACTTCGGACTTTGGATGAAATTAAAAAAGAACATGGGTTATAGTGATATAATGAATCAACTGTTGGCACTTCCTAATAATTATCTAAAACGTAAATATTTAATAAAACGTAAGATAGGTGATAATTATCCCGAAAAAAGCTCAGGACCGGCTGTTTTACATATTTACATAATTTGATTTCGATGAAGTTTTCAAAGTTAAAATATTTAATTCTTTCTCTTTTTTTGAGCTTCGGTTTCTCCAATGGTTTTTGGGTGAATTACGGTTGGGAACTCTTTGAGCATGTAACAGATGCCCGGACCGCAGCCCTGGGAAATGCATCTACCGCTTATAATTTTGGTTCTCCAACATCTTCTTTAATTAATCCGATATTTTCATCATTACCCTCCCAAAATATTAAACTGACCCATCAATCCCGGTTTGCGGGAATCTTGAATAATGATTTAGCCGGTTTCCAGATCCAAAAAAAGGGCAGGCCGATCCAATTCAATATTTTATACGAAGGTATTGGTAAGATCCCCGACACCAGAAACATGCTCCTTGATTGGGGCAATGACGGGCAATTCGGTACCCATGATGCCGGAGAAGGAAATGGCATCCTAGATGAAGGTGAACGATTGGATAAAGATCAAATTCGTTTCTTCAGTCAACACCAGGTTGGGATCCATGCTGCATTCAATCATTCATTTCGAGAAATGCCATTTGGCATGGGTGTAAAAGTTTTATCCTATTCGCTGGATGACCATTTCGCTCTCGGTGTGGGGATTGATCTGGGAATGATGAAAAAAGTCAAGGGGGTGCATGTGGGAATTGTGGCGCGTAATTTTCCGTCTTCAGGACTCATTTGGGATAATGGCACCGTGGAAGGGACAACCCCAACTTTGTCTGTGGGCCTTCATCATCCATTAGAATTAATCAAGATTCCGGTCAAACTCCATTCCATGTTCAATTTAGATATTTCTACATCCAATCGTCATTTGGATTCCCAAATGGGATTTGGTTCATTTTCCATTGATGCTTCGTTCGGAATAGAAGGGATCTTTAAAGATAAACTGTTTGTCCGCTTGGGCCGGAATTCGGTGAATAATTCTACGGGTGGATTGGGTGTGCAATGGGACGGATTTGGAGTCGATTATGCGTTTTTGACTACCAACGCGACTGATGGATTAGGGAATCATCATCTCATATCATTGAATTTTTCATTGGATTGGGTGCGGTCAAAACTCATGGATAAGCAACTGAATTGATTTCCTGTATCCCAATTCCTAATCAAGACACCTATTCTTAATCCAAATCTTTTTCCTAATCTTGCTATCATCATCCTTGGATAATATTCTTATAAGTTAGTAATTTCTTTAGCTTTACCCCTTTATAAAATTATGATTAAAAGTATGACAGGATTTGGCCGCGGTTCTGCCGGTCGCGGCGCAAATAAAATAGACGTTGAGATTCGCACGGTCAATTCTCGGTTTCTTGAGATGAAACTCCGTGGTTTCAACATGGATCCTGCTCTGGAGCAAAAGGTACGTAGTTTAGTTGAATCGACCCTTTTGCGAGGCAATGTCCAGGTGCGGATCGAATTGATGTCTGTCCAGGATTCACAGAAAATGAGTTTCAATCGGGAGCGATTTGAAATTCTCCGTGATGTGGTAAAAAAGATCCATGTGGACTATGGTCAACGTATGAGTTTGAGTGACATTATTTCGACCAATGATCTTCTCACCACAGATGAACCGGAAGAATTAAAACCTGGCATCGTCTTAATGGCGGTGGAACTTGCTTTAAATCAGGTAAATGAAATGCGTGAAAAAGAAGGTCACCAGATCCAGGATGATATTTTGAACAGGGTGGTAACACTTAAATCCACAATTGATGCTGTTGGTGAGATTTCAGGAAGATTCAGCACCGAGAAACAAACCCAAATGCGGGAAAAAATATCGGAATTGTTGGACGGTGAAGTGTTAGACGAAACTCGTCTGATCCAGGAAGTTGCCTTTTTATCTGAACGTGCGGATGTGACAGAAGAGATCGTCCGCTGTAAAAGTCATTTTACACAGTTATCTTTATATTTGGCCCAAGAAGAACCTGTAGGGAAGCGAATCAATTTTCTGATTCAGGAAATCGGACGGGAAGTGAATACGATTGGGTCTAAAAGTCCCCAGACCGATGTGACAAATCATGTAATAGAAATAAAAGGCGAATTGGAAAAAATTCGGGAACAAGTCCAGAATATCCTCTAATGATTAATTTAATCACCATATCAGCTCCATCCGGATCAGGCAAAACCACACTTTGTAAAGCATTGCAAAAAGTCATACCCGAAATTGAATGGTCAACATCTTATACCACACGGGAGCAGAGAAGTATTGAATTTGATGGTGTGGATTATCATTTTATTTCCCATAATGAATTCGAAGATTTGATCCTGAAGCAAGATTTAGCAGAATGGGAAAATGTTCACGGTTTTTATTATGGTACGCCCAAATCAACCCTGGAAAATGCCATCAACCAGGATAAAACAGTTTTATTGGAAATGGATGTAAAAGGTGCCATTCGCATAAAAGAATTGTATCCGGAAAACTCCTTTTCAATTTTTATCATTCCCCCAAGCATTGGGCATTTACGGGAAAGATTAAAAAAACGCGGCACCGACTCGGAAAAACGAATCGAGATCCGCCTCCAAAGATTCCAGCAAGAAATGGGATACAAAGATCGGTTCGACCATGTGATGATCAATGAAGATCTGAATGTGGCAACCCAAGAATTAATTAACATAGTCAATGACTTAAAAGAAGGAGTCCTAAATGGGTCTTAAAACCATTCCTTTTCGTGAAGTAGAAGAACTTGCAAAAAACATGTATGAAGCCGTTGCAGTCATGTTTGGTCAAGCTCGGAACGAACTTCAGGAACGTATAGTAAATAAAACCATCCTTGAACATCAAAATGATGATTTAGATGTTTTTGATGAGGTTGAAGTACCAACACCTGAAACCTATGAAGAGAAAGATAAGGTTACCACAGTGGCGATTAAAAAATTTCTTGATGGCGAAGTGACTTGGAGAAAAACCAAACCCGGTTAAATCGTGACCACGAAGGATACAATACACCAGTATTTCAAGCAACAACAAGCGTTGTACGGGAATGAATTGTATCTTTCGAATGAACCAGATCCTTTGCCAGGACCCGAATCTGTGAAAGAAGGAGCCGAAACCCATGGCGCACTGGATGAATTTCATCAATCCATCTGCCAATGTCTGGAATGCCCATTGGGGGCATGCAGAACCAATTTTGTTTTCGGGGTTGGGGACCCCAATGCAGAGCTGTTGCTCGTTGGTGAAGCGCCTGGAGAACAGGAAGATCTGAGGGGTGAACCGTTTGTGGGGCGAGCAGGAAAAATGCTGGATGACATTCTGAAAGCGATCCATAAAAAACGGGGTGATGGTGTTTATATTGCCAATGTACTCAAATGCCGTCCCCCCAATAACCGGGATCCCTTGCCATCAGAAGTTGAAAAATGTGAACCTTATTTACTTGAACAAATAAGGCAAATTCAACCAAAATTGATTGTAGCATTAGGCCGTGTTGCCGGTAAAACTTTGTTGAAAATGGATGTGCCACTAAAAGAAATGCGGGATAAAACCCATGATTACAATGGTACACCGCTTCGCGTGACATATCATCCGGCTGCACTATTAAGAAATTCGAATTTCAAGAAGCCCACCTGGGTCGATTTCCAGTGGATTCGGGATTATTTACAAAACGCATAAAACTATGACTGCAAACAATAACCAGATACTCAATGTTCAGCCCCATTCTGACGATGCGGAAGTGGCTGTCCTCGGGTCCATGCTGGCATCTAGAGAAGCGGTCAGTAAAACCATCCAATGGTTAAGCCCGGAGCATTTTTATAAAGATGGAAATGGGAAAATCTATTCCACCATGCTCAAATTGTTTGACATGGGTGAGCCCATCGATACCGTGTCCGTCATCGATCTTCTCAAGAAGAATAAAGAGTTGGAATCGGTTGGAGGTGCGTATTTTGTCACAGGATTGGTTGAATCAGTTCCCACGGCAGCACATGCGGAACGATATTCCAAGATCGTTCTGGAAAAAGCGTTACTCCGAAATTTGATCAACCTGTCCCATGAAATTGCCAAGGAAGCCTATGACGACAGTCAGGATATAGGCGATATTCTCGACACGGTAGAACAATCCATTTTCAGGATTACTCAGAATCGTTTGAAAGGCGGATTTAAACATATTGATCCGATTCTGGTTGAAGCATTCGAAAAACTGGAAAAAATAAGTTCAAAGAAGGGAGCTGTTATTGGTGTACCGTCCGGACTTTTGGATCTGGACGATATTACATCTGGATTCCAGGACGGGGACCTCATCATTGTTGCGGGTCGCCCAGGGATGGGAAAAACAGCTTTGGCGCTGTCTGTACTGCGGAACGCAGCGTTAGAAGGCGGTGTCGGTGTTGGCATGTTCAGCCTTGAAATGGCAAATCATCAATTGGCCATGCGTCTTTTATGCGCAGAAGCCCGGGTGGACAGCCATTTTGTTAGAACAGGAAACCTCCCTAAAACCCATTGGAAAAATTTAAGTATTGCTGTGGGTTCGCTGGCCGAAGCACCCATTTATTTGGATGATACGCCAGCCCTCACCGTGTTGGAACTTCGTGCAAAAGCACGCCGATTGAAGGCTGAACACAATATTGGGATGATTGTGGTAGATTATCTCCAGTTGATGACAGGCCCCAAGGGTGTTGAAAGCCGCCAGCAGGAAATATCTGTGATCTCACGATCTTTGAAAGCATTGGCAAAAGAATTGAATATTCCCGTTGTGGCACTGTCACAGTTGTCCCGTGCCGTGGAACAACGAGCAGATAAACAACCCCAATTATCCGACCTACGCGAAAGTGGCGCCATCGAGCAGGATGCAGATGTGGTGATCTTCCTATACCGTCAGTGGTTGTATACTCAGGAAGATGAGGACGAGGGCAAGGCAAAGATCATCATAGCCAAGCAGAGAAATGGCCCCACAGGTATCGTGGAGGCTACTTTCATCAGCAAATATGCACGCTATGAAAATTTATCTCATGCTGAAACACCGTTTTAATGGATAATCCTCTTTCAAGATTAGCTCCCCAATTATTCGGGGAATATCCAAAACCATTTTTAAATCTGGTTAACGCCGTTTCAATCGGTCCCGATCAGGAGAAGAATGAGATCAAATCTCTTCTCTGGAAAGCCTACGAGTTTGGGAATCGCCATCATGAAGGACAAAAGCGACGCTCCGGTGAAGCCTACTTTACCCACTGCGTTGCGGTGGCTCAAACACTTGCAACATGGAAAATGGACACCACGACCATTATTGCCGGGTTGCTCCACGATACCATTGAAGATACGGATGTTTCCGTAAGGGCTCTTCGTCAAGAATTTGGCGACGACCTGGCAAATCTGGTAGATGGTGTTACCAAAATTGGTGGAATCAAATTCTCATCCCGCAAGGAAAAACAGGCTGGGAATTTTATGAAAATGCTTCTTTCTGTGGCCCAGGATCTTCGGGTGATTATTATCAAATTTGCAGACCGACTTCACAATATGGAAACAATCAAACACATGTCCAAGATCAAACAACATCGAATTGCTGTGGAAACCCGCGATGTCTATGTTCCGCTGGCGCATCGCTTGGGAATGTCCTCGGTAAAATCCCAATTAGAAGACCGGGTGTTCCGTGTGTTGGATCCTACGGGGTATAAGGAATTGGACTCCAAAATAAAATCATCCAAGAGACAACGGGAAAAATTTATTAAGGAGATTATTGACCCTGTGGCGGATGAGTTAAAAATATATGATATTATTCCCCATGTGTATGGCAGGTCAAAATCCTATTCTTCGATTTATGGGAAAATGATGTCCCGGGATAAATCCTTTGAAGAAATCTATGATCTCTATGCTATTCGGATTATCGTGGAAAAAATTGAACAATGTTATTTAGCTCTGGGTATCGTTCACAGTCTTTACAAACCGATTCAGGAACGGTTCAAAGATTTTATCGCCAATCCAAAATCCAACGGATATCAGTCTGTGCATACAACGGTTGTGGGACGAAAAGGGCAATTGGTTGAGATTCAAATTCGAACTACGGATATGGAGGAAACAGCCGAAATTGGTGTGGCAGCACATTGGGTGTATAAAGATGGAAAATCATTGGGTATTGATCAAAAAGTAAAATGGCTCCGTGAATTGTTGGATATTCTTCAAAATGAATCTGCTGATCCAAAAGAATTCATGGAACTCCTTAAGATCGATTTATACAATGAAGAAATTTTTGTATTTACTCCAGCCGGTGATTTGATCCAGTTACCAGTGGGTGCAACGCCGGTGGATTTTGCCTTCCAGGTTCATACCCAGGTCGGGATGCATTGTATGGGTGCTAAAATTAATCATTCTGTCGTACCCCTGAATACAAAATTGAAAAATGGTGATATGGTGGAGATCATCACCAGTAAAAGCCAGATGCCCAGTTATGGCTGGCAAAAGTTCATTGTGACTACCAAAGCGCGAAATCAAGTCAATCGATACCTTAAAAAAATTCAGGACGAAGAAAGCATTAAACTTGGTGAAGAAATGCTTGAAAAAACGCTTCGCCGGATGAAAATGCTGAAAGATACAAACGAATTCAGGGAAAGTTTCAGTCGTTTTGGCTATTCCGATACCGGTGCTTTGCTTAAAGCAATTGGTTCAGGGATAATCACCGTTCGGGACATGTTCCGAAAATTGCGTCCGCAGGAAGAAGAGATGGACGAACGGACTGAGGAAGAGGAATCCACACGATTTTTTGATTTTGCCCGATCTAAGTCCAAGGGAATCATCTTGGATGGCATCGATAATCTCATGGTGAATTTTGGAAAATGCTGTAACCCGATTCCCGGGGACGAATTGATCGGATTTGTCACACGGGGACGAGGCATTACGGTCCACCAAAGCACATGTAAAAGTCTGCCCCTTTTGAGCCATGAGTCGGATCGTTTGATTCCTGTGGAATGGAATGTGAAATCATCAGATCATTTCAATGTTCGCTTAAGGGTCGTATCCCAAGATTATAAAGGTGCATTAAAGGATATGTCTGAGTGCATTTCGAAGCAAAATGTGAACATTGCCAGTGTGGATATTAAAGTGAAGGAATCGGTAGCGGTGGCCCATTTCATTGTGCAGGTGAAAAACAACAGGCAATTAAACCGCCTCATGCGAAAAATGACCAAATTAAAAAATGTTGATTACGTAGAAAGAGCGGGAAGATAATGGAAACAAAAACCTATACTAAAAAAGATATTGCCACACAATTGGCTCAACGCAATGGAATAAGTGTCCGTGTATCCAAGGATCTTGTGGATGATTTTTTCAATATTGTGAGAGATTTTCTCACGGAAGATCATCCCTATATTCGGATCGAGATAAGGAATTTTGGTGTGTTTGAATCCAAGCCCACCAAAGCCAAACCCCGTGCACGGAATCCCAAAACCAATGAAGAAATCTATGTTCCTGCCCATAAGAAAACACGATTCAAGCCCGGGAAGATCCTGAAAGCACACCTGCGCAAACCGCTCTAATCCATGGGACGAATTTTGGGGGTGGACTACGGCGACAGCCGTATAGGGTTGGCTTTGTCCGATCCACTCAAAATGATTGCATCCCCTTTTCAAACCATCCGAAATGAAGGCAGTGAAAAACGCCTTCAATCTCTCCAAACCCTTATTGAAGAACAGGAAGTGGAATCTATTGTGGTGGGACTGCCAATCGGGATGAAAGGCCAGGAAACGGCTCAAACAAAAAAAGTTCGGGAATTCGCTGATTCTTTATCCGTTCTCAATTTACCCATTTATTTAGAAGATGAACGGCTGTCATCTGTCAGTGCAGAAAAATCCATGATTATTCAGAAAATCAAGACAGGCCACAATAAGGGGATGATTGACCAACGGGCAGCAGCAATCCTGCTCCAGCAATTCCTGGATAAGCAGAACCGATGAATTCATTATTGAACCGTCCTGCCTGGCAATTAGCTTTGGGTGGCGGACTGATTACAGGCATTGCCTACCAACCTTGGCATTTTGGGTTTTTGGCCTGGATTGGTCTCATTCCGCTCCTTCATGTTTGGTTGAATCAGGACGCAAAAGAAAATGCCCGGACAGGCTATGTGTTCGGGATGACCCATAACCTTGTTGCATTTTACTGGATCGGTGTTAATACCGGCGCCAGTTTTTGGGTGGTGCTTCTTTCCCTGATTGCCGCCGTCCTACATTTAGGAATTTATTGGGCGGCTGCCGGTTGGGTTTTCGGTAGAGTTAGAGCCTGTGGTAATGGATTGGCATTATTTCCATTTCTCATTGTTTCTATGGAGTGGGTACGCAGTTTTGGTGTCTTGGGGTTTCCATGGGGAAACATGGTTTTATCTCAATTGGATTTCCTGCCCTTGATCCAGATCATGGAAGTGACAGGAAGTTATGGTGTAACACTATGGGTCGTATTACTTAATGTGATACTTTATATATTGATTCAGAATTTTGAACCCAATAAAAAATTGGGTCTTGTTTACTTGATATTATTATTGGGGCTTTGGTTTTCCGGCAATTCACGAATGAAAGAGTTCAATGATTCACCCACGAATATGGGTGTGGCGATCCTGCAGCCCAATATTGATCCAAACGCCAAATGGGATTTTGAAAAAAAGGAAGAAACCATTGCATATATGGATTCACTGCATGCAGTTGCTATCGCCTTGAACCCTGATTTGATCTTGTTTCCGGAAACAGCTCTGCCAGCCTATTTAAGATTGAATCGACGCGTGAGGGAAAGGATTCAATCGAGAGTTGATTCATCAGGTATTCCTGTATTAACCGGTACCGTGGACAGAACCAAATCCCCGGATGGGAAAAAACACTATTTCAATAGCAGCATGTTCCTGACGCCAAACCAAAAATATATTCTCTATAATAAAATTCATCTCGTTCCATTTGCAGAATACGTTCCTTTGTCAGGACAAATCCCTTCCCTAAATAATTTGAATTTTGGACAGGGGAACTTTACCCCTGGGTCCGAGTACACCGTTTTTGAATGGAAAGATACGAAATTTTCTAATTTGATCTGTTATGAATCCAGTATCCCCAAGATTGTTCGTAAATTTATTCAACAAGGGGCTGAAATGATGACCATCCAAACAAACGATGGCTGGCTGGGAAATTCAGCCGGACCCTATCAGCATTATGATGTAGCGCGGATTCGTGCTATTGAAAATCGTATCCCCATTGTTCGGTCTGCTAATACGGGAATTTCAGGACTCATTCTTGCAAACGGAATATCCATCCATGAACAGATTTTGGGTGAAATGGCGGTATTTAAGGTTACAGTCCCTTTGGGGGACCCCGGAAGTTTTTATAGTCGATATGGTGATGTTTTTGCCATGATCTGTTTCGTAATTTTTCTCCTGCTCGGACCTATCCTATGCTTAAGAAAACGATTTTAATACTTTCACTCTTTGCCGGAATCCTTTTCGGTGGATCGACAAGGCTCCATCCCGTGGTGAAATCCGCACTCCTGCCGGGGTGGGGAGAAGCAGCCCTGCAAAATTCAAAAAGAGCCCGAATATTTCGACTCGTGGAAGTTTCACTGGTAACAGCATGCATCAGTGCATACACTTTTTCGGTGCATCAGGCAAAACAGTATGAGTCCTTTGCTGTGGAGCATGCCGGCATAGACGCCCGCGGGAAAGAACATCAGTATTGGGTGGATCTCGGGAATTATTCGGACATGGCCAGCCATAACGAGGAACATCTTCGATTCCGTGAAATGGAAAGCCTTTATGCTGAAAATGAAGGCTGGAATTGGACATGGGATTCGAAAGAGAATAAGTCAACATTTGAAACCATGCGCATCCGCAGCGACGTGTTGGGCATGATGGGAAAATTCATCATCGGTAGCATTGTGGTGAACCATATTGTGTCTGCCATTGATGTTCTATACCTGACGAGATTAGAAAAGATCGAATCCATTTCCCTGATACCAAAGATCAATCCAGACGGAACCGGATCCTTATCTTTTAAGGTCGAATTCGACCTGTAAAAATGAATCCAATCGCCCGACTTTGCCTATACATGGCATTTTCTGTTTCCGTCCTTTTATCCATGGAAATCGAAATCCTGACCCTGCATGTGCTGGCAGGGGTCTCCCTCATCATTTTTGAAAGGGCTCATTGGCGCGAGTGGAAAAATCGTACCCGTCCATTCTGGAAATATTTCCCATTTACCGGACTCATATTTTTCACTATTTCATTTCTAGTCTCGGATAGAACAATCCCCGTAATTATCTATGATGTAACCCTGGCAACAATCCGTTTGCTTGTATTGGTGAGCGTGATGACCATTTATACCCTTCAAACAAATTCACAAGATA
>Ga0208391_1000801_pt1 | contig 16192 bp, 17 predicted proteins | sample Knorr_S23_td_Bot_FD_185612 | JGI IMG/M metagenome (GOLD analysis project Ga0208391, IMG submission 185612) | Marine microbial communities from Southern Atlantic Ocean transect - Knorr_S23_td_Bottom_ad_3770_LV_A (SPAdes) (version 2) | ecosystem: Environmental > Aquatic > Marine > Oceanic | place... | reverse complement strand
TCAAACCAAGTGTAGTAAGAAGAACCAATGCAAATTTAACTATTTTTTTCATTATTTTCCCCTTTAATAATTATTAATCTTTGTATTAAACTACTTTCAAAAAAAATAACAACAGTAAGTCCTGAATATCTGGTGCCCGACGTAATTTGATCAAATATTTGTAGAAGCAATAATAATTGCAATAATTATTAAGGCACACGCTGAAATTGTATTTATAGTTCTTGGATTTGTTTTAAGCCAACTTACAATTTTCTGTGCGGTAAAACCGTAAAGCATCAATGTTGAAAAATCTAGAATGACCCAGGAAATAATTAGAATGACCAATTGAATAGTGAAATCTCCTTCCAAATTTAAGAATTGTGGAAATATAGCTCCGAAAAATATCCAAGCCTTAGGACTAAAAAAAGCAACTAAAAAACCATCTCTAAATAATGAGAGATTGCTTTTTTCAGAAAGACTTTTATCAAAATCTAAATTCTTTGAAGATTTAACTAAATCAAAAGCTATGTATAATAAATATAAAATACCCATCCATTTTAAATAATTCAAAATATTGGGATAAACATAAACTAAGGTACCCACTCCAAAGGCAACGAGAATCATTTGTACTGTGTTGGCAGAAACATCGCCTGTAGCTGTAATTGCTGATCGTTTTATTCCATAATTAATAGCATAGGTCACAATGACCACCCTTGGTGTCCCTGGCGTTATGGTGAGAAAGAAAGCAATTTGTAAAAACAAAAAATAATCTACTGGTAACATTTAGAATTATTACCATATAATAAAGACATGAAAAATGTGGAAATATATACAGGACCCTTATGTGTATTTTGTGACAGAGCAAAGGCTTTATTAAACAAAAAGAGAGTTTCTTTTAAGGAAATCAATCTTGCATCTGATCCCAACAAAATGGATGAAATGATAAAAAAAACAAATGGAATGAGAACCGTTCCTCAAATTTTTGTTGATGGACAACATATTGGTGGCAATGATAAGTTGCAAGCCCTAGAAAATGAGGGAAAACTTAACTCACTTCTAGGTATTTAATTTATGAAAAATAAAATTTACATCATACATGAAAACGATGAGTGGATTGAACCACTTAGAAAAGAATTACAAGATATAAACGCACCCTCTGAAGAATGGCATTTAGGAAAAAGAAATGTTGATCATTTAGATAAACCTCCTCAAGGGGTTTTTTATAATAGAATGAGCGCAAGTTCGCACACTAGGGGACATCGTTATGCCCCTGAATACACTGCAGTTGTTTTAAATTGGCTTGAAAAAAATAAAAGAAGAGTCATTAATAATTCAAAAGCATTAAGTTTAGAAATTAGTAAATCCCTTCAATATAAAGAATTGCAAAATCTTGAGATTAAAACGCCAAGGACAATTTATTGCAGCAATAAAGAAAGTATTCTCAAATCTGCAAATATATTTAATAAACCTTTTATTACAAAACATAATCGAGCAGGCAAAGGCTTAGGCGTCAAACTATTCAATAATAAAAGAGAATTAGATTCCTATGTTAGCGGCAAAGATTTTGAACCGTCAATTGATGGGATAACTCTTCTCCAAGATTATATAGATGCTAGTCCTAAAGTTATAACTCGAGTGGAGTTTGTAAATTCTAAATTTTTATATGCTGTTGAAGTTGATGCTTCTGAAGGATTTGAATTATGCCCGGCTTGTCCAGAAGATCAGAGTGATATACCGCAACAACAAATCTCTGGCGAGTTTTGTCCAACCACTGGGGATAAATTTAAGATTATAAAAAATTACAAAAGAAATTCACTTATAGAAAAATATAAAAAATTTATTTCTACAAACGGAATTGAAATAGCTGGCATTGAATATGTTATTGACAAAAATGGAGAAATTTATACTTATGATGTGAACACCAACACAAACTACAATTCACAAGCTGAGAAAAGTTCTGAAATAAAAGGGATGAGATCAATAGCTAATTTTTTGAAAGAAGAACTTCTATTGTTAAGTAATATTAAAGTTGTTGCTTAAGCTACTTTTTTTTTACAAAAGCTAAACACAATCCATTATTACAATATCTTTTACCTGTAGGCTTTGGTCCATCATCAAAAATATGTCCGTGATGCCCTCCACACTTTTTACAGTGATACTCGGTTCTGGGTGAACCAGTTGAATTATCAATCTTAGTTTCAAATACATTGGGCAACGCCTCAAAAAAAGATGGCCAACCTGATCCGCTTTCGTATTTTTTTTCAGATTTAAATAGTTGAGTTCCGCAGCCTACACAAAAATAATCGCCTTCCCGTTTTTCATAATTTAAAGAACTAGATCCGGATGCTTCAGTACCTTCCTTATATAAAATACGTTTTTGTTCTTTAGAAAGCATATTAAATTTCTTTTAAGAAATTTTCTGCTGCAGTAACTTCACACTTTCCAGCAACTTCCTCCTCGGAAATTTTCAAAACACTACCTTTTTCTACTAACATAGTATATCTGCTCGAACGAACACCCAAGCCTCTATTAGTTAAATTTAATTCAGCTCCAATATTTTTAGTAAAATCACCTTTAGAATCTCCCACCATTAATATTTTATCCTGAACATTATGAGTTTTTCCCCAAGCGTCCATAACAAAAGGATCATTTACTGAAATACAAACAACTTTTTTAATTCCTTTCTTTTTAAGCTGATCTATAGCGATGATAAATCCTGGTAAATGTTTAGCTGAACAAGTGGGTGTAAATGCTCCAGGTAAACCAAACAAAATAACTTTTTCATTTCCAACAATTTTTTTTATAGATACTTCTTTAGGATCTTTTTCCAAAATAAAAACTTTGGCATCAGGAAGTTTATCTCCTTTTTTAATTTTCATTAATTTCGTCTATTATATGTGTCGTTCCTTAGATGATAAAATAATTCCAATAATAATCAATATGGCACCAATTAAATGGAAAGTCATAAATTCCTCTTTAAATATCAACATTGCCATAATCGTACTAAAAATTGGTATTAAATGTAAAAAAATTCCTGATCTATTGGAACCTATTATTGAAATACCTTTAATCCAGAAAAAAAAAGAAGCTAGACCTGGAAACAACACAACGTACCCTAAAGTTAATACAAAAGGTATATGCATGTTTAATTTATGGCCCAACATTATTTCTAGAAGGTAAGCGGGTAATAAGAAAATAAGGCCAGTGGTAATAATCGTCTGTAAAAATGCGATGTGTGATAATTCGAACTTTTTTTTTCTTAGAAGAGCAGAATAAATTGCCCAGGAAAACATGGCTACCACCATCCACAAATCTCCTTTATTAAAATCCAAATTTAATAGTATTCCCAAATCTGCCTTAGTTATGATTACAGCCACTCCAAATAGAGAAAAAATTACTCCTGATATCTGATATAAATTTGTCTTTTCAATTCTAAATATCCAACAAAAAAAAATTATCATGACGGGGATCGTAGAAATCATTAAAACACCACTAATAACTTGGGTAAAGTTTAAAGAATAGTAAACGATGGAATTAAATATGGTGATACTTGTGATCCCTAAAATTGTAATAAGTTTGATATTTTCCAATATGTAATTTCTTTTTTGAAAAATCTCACTCAGAGTAAATGGAGCTAGTATTAACCAAGCACACAGCCATCTATAAAAGTTCAATGTAAAAGGTGGTATATCGAATAGACTCGCTGCTTTTCCAACAAGAAAATTCCCGGACCAAAATAGAGTTGTAAATATGAGTAAAATATAAGCAATTGTATTTTTTGACATCAAACTCAATCTCCTAGCTAAATCGAAGTGAGCTGTAAGGAGTTAAATCTAAGTTGGTATCTTCTCCCGCAATCATTCCGGCAACAATTTTTCCTGAAATTGCCCCCAAGGTCCATCCAAGATGATGATGGCCAAATGCATAAAATAAATTTTTGAAATTTTTGGATGGCCCCATAACTGGTAAAAAATCAGGCAAACTGGGCCTAAATCCCAGCCATTCATCATAATGTTCAGTCAGTTCTGGAAATAAATATTTTGCACTATTTACAAGATTAAGGATTCTTTTTTTACTTAATGGATTATCTAAACCACCAAATTCTACCGTTCCTACTACTCTTAATCCTTGTTCCATAGGAGTTATTCCAAAACCTCTATTTAAAAATATTACAGGTCTTGATAGCAAATGATCGTGTCCTTTAAAATGAACATGATAGCCTCTCTCGGTGTCTAATGGAATTTTTTCGCCTACTTGGTCGGTTAATTTTTTCGAAAATGCACCACATGCAACAACAGCTTTTTCAAAAGTATAAAATTTTAAATCTGTTTTTATTACTGGTTTATTATCTGATGAAAAACTAATCATTTGAACATTTTGTTTCTCAAAACAACCTCCTCTTTTTAAAAACGAATTAAATAACTTTAGCAAAATTTTTTTGGGGTTTCTGGCATGTCTTGCATTAGGATACAAAACTCCACCATGATAAATTTTTTTAATGTGCGGTTCAAGATCATGAATTTCATGTGGGGTAAGTAATTGCTGCTTCACTCCCAATTCATTTCTAATATCAATTTCTAATTCCCTGCTCTTTAAATCTTTGTTGTTCCAAAAGTAAATTATACCTTTGCTTTCCACTAATCCTGAAATATCAATATCACCGAAAAGTTCATCGTAAGCCGGTAAAGCCAAATCTAAAATTTGATGCATATACTTAGCTGTGTGCATCATATTTTTTCTACTACAATTCTTTATAAATTTTAAAAACCATGGAATCATCTTGTGTATATAATTCCACTTTAAAGCTAATGGTCCGGTCGAACTTAATAACATTGAGGGTATATCAACTAATATATCCGGTCTATTAATTGGTACAGACGCATATGGTGAAAAATGGCCAGCGTTACCACAGGAAGCAGAATCTTTGCCTGGGTCATCGCGATCCATGAGTGTTACCTTAAAACCCTTTTTAATAAGACAAAGTGAAATGCAGACGCCTTGTATTCCTGCTCCAATAACTCCAATTGAAGATTTTAACTCAACACCTTCATTCATAATATTCTTGGTTATATATTATATGAGATCTAAACGGTACGGAGCAGATTTATACAGCCTCTTTATGCTGCGTGACAGGGACTTCTTTTGGTTTATCAGGTCTTTTTTTCTCAACAATTTCTTCTATGGTAATATCTTCTTCGGTATCTGTTTTTCCAGCATTTACCCTCTTAATATAACCATCAATGTCTGCGCCCTCTTCTGTTTTCAAAGTATTCTTAAAAAAAATATCGCCTTTAATTACCGCACTTTTTCCGACTATTACTGTGTCAGCTGAAATTTTTCCCTCTACATGACCACTGATTTCTATTTTAGATGCTTCTACTAAACCTCTTACTGATCCAGTTTCCGTTATAGCTATTTCTGAAACAAAAACGTTTCCGTTAATCAAACCAGAAATATCTATAGACCCTGCAGATCTTAAATCACCTTCCAGCTGCATAGTTTCCCCAACTTGTGAACGACCGCTATGATTAAGCTCTTTTTCTTTTTTTTCAGCACCACGCAAAGTTTTAAACATCTATCCGATTTAAGCACAAAAAACTTACTTTGAAAAACAAAAAAATGAAATGATTTAACGAAAAAATACAATCTTAGGTTGTTTTATTGAAATTGTCCTTCTTCTTTTTTTTATTTTTATTTATTATGTTACGACGTACGGTAAATTCTACAACTCATTACTATACCTAAACCAATCATCATTGAGAGCATTGCTGAACCTCCATACGACATAATAGGCAACGGAGCTCCCACTATTGGTAGCAAGCCTAGTACCATCGACATATTAACTGTAACATAAAAAAAAAATGCAGCAGCAAAGCCAAAACAATATAGCTTTGCAAAATCACTTTTCGATTGGATACCAATTGCAACAATTCTATACATAATCAGTACATAGATTAATAATAAAACTATAGAACCAACAAAACCAAATTCTTCTGAAAATAAAGTGAATATGAAATCTGTGTGTTTTTCTGGTAAATAGTCTAGGTAGCTCTGACTTCCTTGCAGGAAGCCTTTTCCAAAAATTCCTCCTGATCCCACAGCAATTTTAGATTGAATTATTTGATACCCAGCTCCTAAAGGATCTCTTTCAGGATTAAAGAAAGTTAAGATTCTTGATTTCTGATAGGGTTTTAAAAACGATACTCCGATTGGAATTAAACAAATTAAAATAAAAAATGAATATAAGAAAAATTTTATTCTAAGGCCTGCGAGCCAAATTACTGCAAATCCTCCAAACGCAATTAGTATAGCGGTTCCCAAATCTGGTTGTGATGCAACCAAAAAAACGGGAACAATTAAGGCAAAAAGGGGTAAAACAATATGTTTTATATTGGAAACATTTTCTAATGGAATTTTATAATAATATCTTGCCAAAAAAATAATTAAGGCAACCTTCATTAATTCAGAGGGTTGGAGGTTAATAAAAAATAAATTAATCCAACGTTTTGATCCCGAAGCGGTAACACCATAAAAGTCAACAGCAAATAACAAGATGAGAATTATAAAGTAAAATAAATAAGCAGATTTAGACCAAAACTGAATCCTAAAAAAAGCAACTATTATAAAAACTGTAAAAAAAATGACAAATCTATAAAGATGACTTTGAGTATAATAACTAAATTTTCCTTGCTCGCTAGAATACATTGCAAAAAGGCTAATTACTCCTAACAGTAAAATCAAAAAAATTAATGGGAAATCTAGGGCTAATATTTTATCTCTAAAACGCAAATTGCTTTTTTGAAAATGTTGTTTTATCATTTTTTAAACCTCTTGAAACAGATCTGGTTGATATTTTGTTCTCAACTGTTGTCTGTCTAAAACTTTTTTTATTACTTTTTTTGCAAGTGGCGCAGCTGCTGAGCTACCTGCTCCACCATGCTCTATAACAACACTAAACGCATATCTTGGATTCTTGTAAGGTGCAAATGCGGTAAAAAGAGCATGGTCTCTTCTTTTGTAAGGTAAATCTTTTTGTTTTATTTTAAGTTCTCTTTCTTCCTCAGTGATAGATCTTATTTGAGATGTGCCAGTTTTTCCTGCAAAGATATATTCTGGCTTAACATGTCTTGATCTGTAAGAAGTGCCCATTGGTTCATTGGTTGCTCCGAATTGAGCATCTAGAACAAATTTAACATTTTCTTGATTCCTATACAATTGTCCAAACTGTTCTCTCGAAGCATCTGTAGTAGATTGCAAAGCTTGTTCATTATAAATTATCTTCGGTTTAATTTTATATCCACCGTTCGCTAATTGAGCAGTCATCAGACAAAGTTGTATTGGGGTAACCTGAAAATAACCTTGACCGATACCAGCAAGTAAAGTTTCTCCCAATAGCCATCCTCTTCCAATATTTTTTAATTTCCATTTAGTCGATGGAACAAGCCCAGTTCGTTCTTCATCCAAAATATCAAAAACTTTGTTTCCTAGCCCAAATTTATTAGCTGTTTCAGCTAGACGATCGACTCCTAATCTTCGTGCGACTTCGTAGAAATAAATATCGCAAGATTGTTTAATACCTTCTCTTAATCTTAAAAATCCATGACCTTTCTCTTTCCAACAATGATATGTATGACCATAAAGTTCAATCACTCCTTTACATTCAGTCGTAGTATTAGGACTAATAACATCATTTTCCAATGCTGATAGTGCAACAAGTGGTTTAATGGTCGAGCCTGGCGGATAAAGTCCTGCTATAGATTTATTGATCAAAGGTTTTTTGTCATCATTGATTAAATCTTGCCAATCTTTGGTGTCTATACCATGCACAAACTTGTTTGCATCAAATGTGGGACTAGATACCATGGCTATGATATCCCCTGTATAAATATCCATGACACAAATCGATCCACTTTTGTCTTTTAGTAATTCACTTGTAAATTGTTGAACATCTATATCTAGAGTTGTTCTATAATTTTTACCGGCTGTTCCCTCTACAAATTTTAGTTCTTTAATTCTTTTACCGTAAGCATTAACCTCAAATCTTTGAAGTCCAGGCTTTCCGATCATGTCTTCATTTAAAGACTTTTCTAAACCATTTTTACCCGTCTTCAATCCAGGAATATTGATTTTCCTTAATAATGCGCTATTTTCCAAATCTTTTACACTTACTGCTGAAACGTATCCTATGATGTGAGAAAAGGAGCCATCTTCTATATATTTTCTAGCTATAGAAACTACAGGTTTTATTCCTGGTGTTTCGTGCAAAAAAAGATTCAATCTAGAAAACTCTGACCATGATAAATTATCTGAAATTATTATAGGTTCCCAAGGTTTACGTTTTTTTAATCTTTTTATTAAATTAGATTTTTTTCGCTCATTAAAATCAATTATTTTTGATAGTCTAAAAAAAAGTTCTTCTAGATTGGGCACATCCTCTGGAATCATATGTAATTGGAAAACTTGGGAATTTTTTGCAATTTTTTCTCCGAAATAATCTTCTATTATTCCTCTTTGAGGAGGCATCTTCCATTCTCTTAATCGATTTTTGTCTGATAATGATCTCCATTTTATATTTTCAGAGATTTGTAAATAAAACAGACGACAGATAATACCAATAAAAACTGCTATCTTTAGCGAAGATAAAATAAACATTCGTCTGGTGATTAGTCTTGATTTATTTTCAAATGTTTCTGAAAAGCTGCGCATAGATTAGGATTTCGATAAATTTAACATCATTGAAAAAATTCCCCACAAGATCGGATAAAAAACAAACGTAAAGATGGAATTTTTGAACAAGTATAGATAATCAATTGAATAGTTTGAAAAATATAATGAAAAAAAATAAATAAAATTTGCAAATAATAAAGCCGGAATAAAACTTATCCAATCATTTACTAATGTTACCCTCACAGTAACAACTCTTATATATGCAGCTACTGAGGCTATAATTAATAATGATAAAGCATTAATCCCTAGTGGAAATCCAAAAATAACATCGCTAATTATTCCTGATAAAAATATATAACCATAGCCCAAGATTTGAGGTTTTCTCAGGACCCAATAATAAACAAGAATATAATGAACGTTGATTGAAAAAAATTTTAAATCAACTATGGAGTTTCCGCTTAATGAGATAAAAAAAAGTAATAAAACCGGTAATAATTCAAAGAATTTATACTTAATTTGTTTATAAATATAGGCCATAAAAATTATTTATTCTTGCTTGCTGCTCATAAGATAATATTTATAAAAGTTATTTGACTTAGATCAGAAAATAATAAAACCTTGATAAAATTATTTTCTATTATTACTTCACCAATGGGAATGCCTGGAGAGAAAATTCCCTCTTTTCCCGATGTATAAACTTTGTCACCATTTTGAATAGTATGTTTTTCCGGTAAGTACTCTAAAGTTGGTTTATTTCTTCCATGACCACTTAGGATAGCATGATATGCCGACGGTTCAATTAGGACAGAAATTTTACTATTTAAATCTGAAATAAGTAAAACTCTAGATGAAAAGAAATTTACATCAACTATTCTTCCGATAAAATTTTTTCCATCTAAAGCCGCCATACCATTTTTAATACCCTTATTGCTTCCAATATTAATAACAAAAGAGTTCAGATACGGACTTTGTTTATCCAGCATAACCCTTGCACTTACAAGATTAGAGCTTGAAGCTATTTGTTCTTCAATTAATTTTCTTAATTGAGTGTTTTCCAATTCTAAAAAATCTGTTTTAGATATATTATTTTTTAATTCCTCATTCTCTTTTTTTAATTGACTGTAATTACTATACAGATTTACGTGCTCTTTGACATAATCAGTAAAATTACCAAAACTTTTTGATGGAATAGAAACAGCTATGGAACCTCGATAGATTATATCCTTAAGAAAAATTCTAAAAAAATTAAATGGCTTTGTTTCTATTGTTTCAATAAAAATAAATATAATTGAAAGAATTATAAGTACAAATAATGAAAATTTTTGTTTTGTTCCCTTGTCTATTAGAGCTGAGCGAATTGCTATGCCAATATCCTCACGATTTGTATCCATAATCCATTATCTACAAAAATCTTAATCTACCAATAGAGTAGAAAATGTTTCTTCGTGCTCTAGAGTTTTTCCCGTTCCAAGAACGACACAGGATAATGGATCTTCTGCGATAACGACTGGCAATCCTGTTTCTTTTGTAATCAATTTATCTATGTTTTTAAGAAGAGCCCCTCCTCCAGTGAGGACTAAACCCATATCAACTAGATCAGCAGATAATTCTGGTGGTGTTTTTTCCAAGGCGTCTTTAATTCCTGCCACAATTTGATTTAATACGGGCCTTAACGCTTCTGCAGTATCTTCCTCTTTAAGCGCTATTTCTTTAGGAGTGCCTGACCTTATATCTCTTCCTTTCATTAGATAAGTGCTTCCACTTGTTGGTAAAGCTGTACCTATTTCCTTCTTAATTTTTTCTGCACTAGCTTCTCCTACTAATAAATTAAATTGTTTTCTCATATAGGCAATTATACTCTTATCCATTGCGTCACCTGCCACTCGCATCGAGTTAGCGTAAACCACTCCACCTAATGACATGATTGCAATCTCTGTTGTGCCACCACCGATATCAACTACCATAGATCCAGTTGCATCAGAAATAGGAAGTCCCGCTCCTATTGCTGCCGCTATCGATTCTTCTATTAATTGAACACTTCTTGCTCCAGCAGCCATGGCAGAATCTTGAATAGCTTTCCTCTCAACTGGAGTAGATCCTGTTGGTACTGCAATTATTACTCTCGGATTTGCAAAAGCTCTTTTCTTATGAACTTTTTTTATGAAGTGTTTTATCATTTCTTCGGTAACTACAAAATCAGCAATTACACCATCTCTTAAAGGTCTTACCGCCGATATATTTCCAGGTGTTCTACCTAACATTGTCTTTGCTTCATCCCCCACAGCAAGAACAGATTTTTTTCCCTTATCATCGATTATCGCTACAACTGATGGCTCGTTAAGGACTATTCCTTGTCCTTTAACATATACTAAGGTATTAGCTGTTCCTAAATCTATGGCCATATCTGTCGACCAAATCTGGGTTAACTTATCTAATCCAAATTTAAACATTTATATTCCTTTCATATTTTTCTGCTCATACTCTTCAGGAGCAGTTCTTTTTCTTTTTATTATCATCTTATTTAATGCATTTAAATAAGCGTTAGCTGAGGCAACAAGAGTATCTGTATCAGCCGCTTGACCTACAGTTGTTTTACCTTTTTCCTCAATTCTTACGCTCACAGTAGCTTGAGCATCCGTTCCTTCGGTTACGGCGTGCACTTGATATAATTGAAGTTTTACTTCGTGCGGGTATAATTTTTTAATACATTTAAAAATAGCATCTACTGGACCATCTCCTGTCTCTGTTGCTTTTTTAATTTCTCCATAAACTTCTAATGTCATGTCCGCCCTTTGTGGTTCTCCGGTTCCAGCAAGTACCTTAAGAGATTTTAAGACAATAACATTTTTTTCTTTAATTAAACTATCATCTACCAAAGCTGCGATGTCCTCGTCGTATACATGCTTTTTTTTATCCGCAAGCACTTTAAATTTACCAAAAGCGATTTGAATTACATCATCGGTAACACTCATATACCCAAGATCAGTTAATTTTTCCTTAAAAGCATGTCTTCCAGAATGTTTGCCCATCACTAAAGAAGTTTGTTTAACACCAACGCTTTCGGGAGTCATAATTTCGTAAGTATTTCTATTTTTAAGCATTCCGTCCTGGTGTATTCCAGATTCATGCGCAAAAGCATTTTTTCCAACAATTGCTTTATTAAATTGAACAGGAAAACCAGTAGCGTTTGATACAACTTTTGATGCTTTGCTTAATAATTTTGTATTTATTCCTGTTTTAAATGGCATTAAATCATTTCTAGTTTTCATTGCCATTACAAGTTCTTCAAGGGCAGCATTACCAGCTCTCTCTCCTATACCATTAATTGTACACTCAATTTGTCTAGCTCCTGCTGAAACACCGGCCAAAGAATTTGCAACTGCTAAACCCAAATCATTATGACAATGTGTTGATAGAATAGCTTTATCTATGTTTGGTACTTTATTAATAAGTGTCTCAATTATTTTTTTAAATTCCGAAGGAACAGAATATCCAACTGTATCAGGTATATTAATCGTTTTCGCTCCACATTTAATTGCAAGTTCAACAGTCTTACACATAAAATCCATATCTGTTCTTGTTCCATCTTCGCAAGACCATTCTACATCATCTGTAAATTTTCTTGCGTAAGTTACATGTTCTTTTATTGCTTCAACAACTTCTTCAGGTGATTTATTTAATTTATGCTTCATGTGAAGCGGGCTCGTTGAAATAAAAGTATGAATTCTAAATCTTTTAGCTGATTTTAATGCCTCGTGACACGCATCAATATCTTTTTTTATATGTCTAGATAAACCACAAGGAATTGATTTTTTCAAAATTTTACTAACTTCCGTAACAGCTTCAAAATCACCAGGTGAAGCAATTGGAAATCCTGCTTCAATGATATCAACACCTAATTCATCAAAAACTCTGGAAATTTCAATTTTCTCTTCAAGACTCATAGATGCACCGGGAGATTGTTCGCCATCGCGCATCGTTGTATCAAATATATAAACTCTGTTTTTGTCGGTCATCATCCCTCTAAATTCGTTACTTTCGTTATGCAATGTACAACCTAAGCGATCTTTATGCAAAAGATTTTTAGTTTTAATAACAAAAAACTAAAAAAATTACTAATTTTTTTCTTTATTGACTAATTTGTTCTTGCCAATCCAAGGCATTAGATCTCTTAGCTTCTTTCCCACTTTTTCTATTGGATGATCAGCAAGTTCTTTTCTCATTTTTAGAAAATTTTTTTGCCCATTTTTGTTTTCATCCATCCACTGCTTAGCAAATTTTCCCGATTGAATATCTTTCAAAACTTCTTTCATTCTTTCTTTAGTTTTTGAATCTATAATTTTTTTTCCTATTATATATTCTCCGTACTCAGCTGTATTGGAAATAGAATAATTCATATTTGCAATACCTCCTTCATAAATCAGATCTACAATTAATTTTACTTCGTGCAAACATTCAAAGTATGCCATTTCGGGCGGATAACCTGCTTCAACTAATGTTTCATATCCATTTTTAATTAACTCAACTAAACCTCCACATAAAACACTTTGTTCTCCAAATAAATCTGTTTCACATTCATCCTTAAATGTAGTTTCAATTACTCCAGATTTACCTCCCCCAATAGCACTTGCATATGAAAGTGCTAAATCTTTTGCTTTACCTGAACTATCTTGATGAATTGCCATCAGACAAGGGACGCCTCCGCCTTTTTGATATTCACTCCTTACTAAGTGTCCTGGCCCTTTTGGAGCTATCATAAAAATATCAAGATCTTTCCTGGCATTAATAAGATTAAAATGAATATTGAGCCCGTGAGCAAAAGCTAAACTTGTTCCCTCTCTCATTCTTTGCTCAATATGATTTTTATAAATTTGAGATTGCAACTCATCAGGAGTCAACATCATTAAAATATCAGCCCATTCAGCTGCGTCGGACAGAGACATAACTTTCAGTCCTTGTGCCTCAGCTTTTTTTTTACTCGAAGAATTCTCTCTTAACGCCACGACAACTTCTTTCACCCCGCTATCTTTTAAATTTAAAGCGTGGGCATGTCCTTGGCTTCCAAAACCAAAAATTGCAATTTTCTTTGATTTGATTAAATCTACATTTGCATCTTTCTCGTATAACATTTTCATAAATATTTCCTTTAACTTTGTTTGTAAATTTCTGATCCTTTGGTCATTGCCACCACTCCTGTTCTTGATGCGCTAGCCAACCCAAGAGGTTGCAGTTTCTTTATTAAATCATCAATTTCTTTCTTCAATGCAGAAACTTCAAATACAAAAGATTTGTCCGTTTTATCTAAAAGAGTATACTTGTATTTTTTACATAATTTTTTAGCCTTTTCTAGCTGCTCTTTTGAGGAAACAATTTTTAGTAATACCATTTCCCTCAATAACGTTTTTTTATTACTTGGAAAATCAGCTACCTTATGAACCGGAATAAGTTTTCCTAATTGAGACCTTATTTGTTGAAGCACTTGTGGTGTTCCTGATGTAGCAATAGTTATACGAGATATATTCTTTTTCTTGTCCACTTCTGCAACCGCAAGTGAATCAATATTATAGCCTCTTCCAGAAAATAATCCCACCACCCTTGCAAGAACTCCTGTTTCATTATCTACCCAAACAACAATAATGTGGTTCTCAATTTTTTCTTTTTTTGTTGCAAAACTGTAAGCTGATTTTACCATAGCTAAACTAAAACCTTTCCTTCTTCAGAAATTTTATCTTCTTCATCTTGTTTACCTAACAACATTTGGTTATGTGGTTTTCCTGAAGGAATCATTGGGTAACAATTTTCTTCCTTATCAACAACACAATCAAAAATAACTGGTTTATTAACTGAAAGCATTTGTTCAATTTTTCCATCTAATTCATCTGGCTTGTTTGCTCTAATGCCAATACAACCATATGCTTCTGCTAATTTAACAAAATCCGGTAAGGCCGCGGTGTAACTTTCAGAATAATTTTTTTCGTGTAAGATCTCTTGCCACTGTCTAACCATTCCCATGTATTCATTGTTTAGAATAAATATTTTTATTGGTAATTTATATTGAACAGCAGTTGACATTTCTTGCATCGTCATTAAAACAGAAGCTTCTCCTGCAATGTCTATGACTAACTTGCCCGGATGTGCTATTTGTACTCCTACGGCAGCAGGCAATCCGTAACCCATGGTTCCTAAGCCTCCAGAAGTCATCCATCTGTTAGGTTTATCAAATTTATAATGTTGAGCTGCCCACATTTGATGTTGACCCACTTCTGTTGTTATAAAAACATCCTGAGCTTTAGTTAATTCATAAAGTCTTTGAACAGCAAATTGTGGTTTGATCACTTCCTTACTATTTATATAGCCCAGTGAATTTTTCTTTCGCCAATTTTCAATCTGACTCCACCACGCGGCTACTTTTTGCTTGTTAGAATTTTCAAAATTCGGATGCTTTTGTTTAAATACTGAAATTAACTTTTCTAAAACAAGTTTAACATCTCCAACTAATGCTAGATCAACCTTAACATTTTTGTTAATTGACGATGGGTCAATATCAATATGTATTTTTTTTGATTTGGGAGAAAATTCGTCAATTTTTCCTGTTATCCTATCATCAAAACGTGCCCCGACATTTATCATTAAATCACAACTATACATGGCATTATTTGCTTCATAGGTGCCATGCATTCCTAACATTCCTAAGAATTGTTGATCGGTTCCAGGAAATGCACCTAATCCCTGAAGGGTAGATGTAATTGGAAATCCCGTTAATGAAACAAGCTCACGAAGTAATTGTGTTGCTCTTGGTCCAGAATTAATTACTCCTCCCCCAGTATACAAAATAGGTTTTGAAGATTTACTAATAAGTTCAACCGCTACTTCAATGTCTTTATCTTGCCCGTTAAAGGTAATATTTGTTTTTGTCTTACTATTTTTTAATTCTTTAGGTTTTATATACTTTCCTTTTTGGAATTGAACATCTTTAGGTATATCTACTAAAACTGGTCCAGGTCTTCCTGTTGTGGCAACTTCAAATGCTTTATGCATAATCGATGATAATTTTTTTACGTCTTTGACTAACCAGTTATGTTTAGTGCATGGTCTCGTTATACCCGTTGTATCACATTCTTGAAAAGCATCGGTACCAATAAGATGTGTTGGCACCTGACCTGTAATACAAACTAAGGGGATCGAATCCATATAAGCATCCGTCAAAGCAGTAACTGCATTTGTTGCTCCAGGTCCCGAAGTTACAAGCATTACACCGGGTTTACCTGAAGACCTTGCATATCCTTCCGCAGCGTGGCCCGCTCCTTGTTCGTGGCGAACTAAAATATGTTTTATGCTTTTATGATTTTTAAGTTCATCATAAATTGGCAATACAGCTCCTCCAGGATAACCAAAGATATGTCTAACGCCTTGATCTTCCAGAACTTTGAAAACTATTTCTGCACCAGTCATTAAATTTGCCATAAAGACTAATCTAACCAAGTTTAAGTTATGGTCAAGTTTTAGGATATTTTATTAATGGTTTTTTTAAACAAATCATTAATAT
>Ga0208391_1000790_pt1 | contig 16358 bp, 13 predicted proteins | sample Knorr_S23_td_Bot_FD_185612 | JGI IMG/M metagenome (GOLD analysis project Ga0208391, IMG submission 185612) | Marine microbial communities from Southern Atlantic Ocean transect - Knorr_S23_td_Bottom_ad_3770_LV_A (SPAdes) (version 2) | ecosystem: Environmental > Aquatic > Marine > Oceanic | place... | reverse complement strand
TAGGAGGTGTTTCATGTCGTGCTTGGAAGCTAGCATATGCAAGGATGATTGTCTCCACCCAATTTGATCACCCAGCACCCCTCAACTTGTGATCTTGTCCTCTTGAAATCTCTTGGAGTCTAGAAGACCCACATATTGAGGGATGGAGAGCGACCCCCTGCATGCCCCGGGCTTACCCCCCCTTGTGTCTTAAACTTTAAACTTCAACCAGCTGGGCCTGCTTCCGGGCGTGGATGTCAGTTAGATGGCCATAGACTCTTCCAATCAGGACGCCGCCATCCTTGTGTCCCACCCAACGGGCTATGGTGAGGTAATCAATCCCGCTCATGACAGCGTAACTGATGAAATGATGTCGGCAGTCATGAAACCCAAAGCCAGGGCAGCCGGCCTGATCCCTAATCTTCCGTAAAGACTCCTTCAGATTTCTGGCCGGCCGATCGTCCGTTCCCCGGCGCGGTGCGGGAAATAGATAGACAGAATTCTGCTCCCGCCGGCTGTGCATGGCTTCCAAATGCGCTCTCAACGCCGAGTTAAAATCCACCACCCGCGCTTCATGGTTCTTGGCCAAGCCATCCGCACCCACCCAGAGCTGCCTCCGCTGCCAGTCCACATCCGACCACCTGAGCCGCAGCGTCTCATCCCGGCGAGAGCCGCAGCAGGCCATCAGGCGCAAATAATCCGAGAGCATCTGACCGTTGCGCCCTGCCCCGATGGCAGCCGTGCAGAGCCGATTGATGTCATCAACGGTAAAGAGCGGACGCTTTTTGGGTTTCCACCGGATGGGCTTCATCCCCTCGGTGGGCAGACTCTGAATCAGTTCCAAGTCCTGTGCATGGTTAAGCAGGTTATTGAGTACCGTCACGGCGAGGTTGACCGTGCGCCCGCTTAAGCCCCGTGAGAGCCGCTCAGTCCTAAATCCAATGACTTGTGCAGTGCTAATACGGTTGAGGGCAACGTTGCCAAGCCACGCCTCCCATTGCCTAAGGAACATCTCCTCCGACTTGATGGTGCGCTCCCGTTTCTGGTGCCGCACGGCCTCAATGTAAGTAGGCCAAAACTCCGGGAAAAGTGGCACGCTCTTCTTCCTCCTGTTGTGTCCCGGAGGCTCTGCGCGCAGCCGCGCCAACGCCTCTCTGGCTTCACTTAAGCTGGAGGCATCCAATGAAAAGCGCCGATCCCGTTTGCCCCCGTCTGGATCCTCAACCGTGATGCGTGCGTAATAGGTGCCGCAACGCAACCAAAGCCCTCTAACGGGTTGGCCGCGGCGGTCTTTGACCTTGATGTATTTCTTGTTGGAAGGAGGCTTGAGAAAAACCAAACCGGCACACTTACCGGCACACCGCTCCAAATCTTGATGATGAGACATACTTGTTTTGATAAACAAGTTGCCGTAAGTGCCTGTTGGGAAAGGCCAAAGTAATGGTGCCCGCGGCAAGAGTTGAACTTGCACCCCATTGCTGGGACATGAACCTGAATCATGCGCGTCTACCAATTCCGCCACGCGGGCATCGTGGGAATCCCCGAAAACGGGCCCCGACTTCGTACCTATCTGCGGCCCAAGGTGCAAGCACAATCCCCCAAGCGCTTGGCCAAGCGGCCAACCGACGGCTTGACCTGTGGGACGTTCTCTCACATCATGCCCGGCCCGATTTACGGAGTTACATTTCAAACCAAACAGAACCATGAGTGCACCCAAGTTACACAATGCCATGTGGCCCGGACTCGTCGGCAAGGGCGATGACGAAGGCCAGGAACCGCCGATCAGCCTCGAGCACATGCTCGACCTCACTGCGGCCGCCGAGGTGGATGGGCAGAAATTCGACGGCATCGATTATTTTCTTTTTCTGCCGCACACTGACCCCAACGCCACCGATGATGAATTGAAAGGCATCGCCGATCTCATTGTCAGCAAAGGTTTTGATATTGGCTCGCTGGTCGCGCCCATTTGGCCCGGCACCGTGGGCGATTCGGCGATGGGCACGGCTGAGCAGCGCGGCAAATTTCTCGACGCGGTGAAGATGGCCTGTCGTATAGCGGAAATTTTCAACGAACACGGCGCGCGCAAGTACGGCGTGATTCGCATCGACTCGGCCGAATTCGGTGTGGCAAAGTTTCTTGAAAATCCGGACTCCAACATCAAACAGATCGCCGCGACCTTCAAAGAAGCCGCGACCATCGCCGCCGATTACGGCGAACGCTTGGCCGCTGAAGGCGAAGTGTGCTGGGCCGGCCTCCATTCTTGGAAAGCGTCCCTTGCCTTAATGGAGGAAGTTGGTATGCCCGAATCTCTCGGATTCCAAGCCGACCTTGCCCACACCTACACCTTCATGCTGGGATACAACGCCCCGGATGATGCCCTGCTCGAGAAGGATCACACCGAAGAAGAATTCTGGGCCGCCTATGAATCTGTCACGGACAAGCTCCGCCCGTGGACCATCGACTTCCACGTTGCCCAAAACGACGGTGAAGTGCACGGCGCCGGCGACCACGACAAGACCGGCAAGCACTGCCCCGCCGACGATCCCAACGGCAAACTCGAGATCACAAAATGCTCCGGCTACTGGCTCAAGGACGCCGCCGACCGCGGCATCAAACACATCTGCTGGGACGGCTGCATGTTCCCAAACGCCACGCTGGAAAAACCCGACACATGGAACACCATCCTCAAAGCCATGATCGACGTCCGCGACGCCCACGGCTGGGAGTAAACTTTTGAAATAATGAGCGAAAAAAAATCACTCAACATCGGGCTCGTCGGCTACGGCTTCATGGGCCGCACTCACTCGAATGCTTACAAGCGCGTCAGCGACTTTTTCCCGGATCTCGGCCATCGGCCGGTGCTCAAGGCCGTGTGCGGCCGCACGGAGGATCGCACCAAGGCTTTCGCCGAGCAGTGGCGCTACGAGAGTTATGAAACCGATTGGCGCGAGCTGCTTAAACGCGACGACATCGATGCCATCGACATTTGCACTCCGAACGACCAACACGCCAAAGTGGCCATCGCCGCCGCCGAGGCGGGTAAGATGGTGCTTTGCGAAAAGCCGCTGGCCCGCACCGCCGAGGAGAGTACGCCGATGGTCGATGCCGTCGAGAAAGCCGGTGTGCCGAATACGGTCTGGTACAACTACCGGCGCGTCCCGGCCGTCACCTTGGCCAAGCAGATTGTCGATAGCGGCAAGCTCGGCCAGATTTTTCATTACCGCGCCAACTTCCTGCAGGACTGGACCATCAGCGCCGATCTCCCCCAAGGCGGCGAAGGTCTTTGGCGTCTGGACGCCGCGGCCGCCGGCAGTGGCGTCACCGGCGACTTGCTCGCCCACTGCATCGACACCGCCATTTGGCTCAACGGCAGCATTGCCGACGTGTCCGCCGTCACCGAGACGTTCATCAAGGAGCGCGTGCACACCGCCACCGGCGAGAAGCAAAAAGTCACCATCGACGACGCCTGTATTTTTCACTGCCACTTTGCGAACGGCTCGCTCGGACTGTTCGAATCGACGCGATACGCGCGCGGGCACAAGGCGTTGTACACGCTGGAGATCAACGGCGCCGACGCCTCCATCCGCTGGAATTTGCACGACCTCAACCGGCTCGAGTTTTTCGATCACAGCGACGACTCCACCACGCGCGGTTGGCGCAGCGTCCACATCACCGACGGCGACATGCCGTACATGGACAAGTGGTGGGTGCCCGGCCTCTGCATCGGCTACGAGCACACCTTCGTCCATCACGTCGCCGACTTCCTCGCCAGCCTCGACAGCAGCGAGCCCTGCGCCCCCACCTTCCGCGACGCATTGGAAACCGCCCAAGTCTGTGACGCCGTCCTCGCCTCCGCCAAGGAGCGCTCGTGGAAAGATGTCTGACCTGAAAACGACCATTTAATGCAATAAACCGCTTTCTCCTTCGAAAGCGGTTTTTACTTATTTCATCCGATTTTACCCTCTAGTTTCTTATTGACGAGTTAATGAAATTATGATGGAATTTCTCGACCTAGCCCGTGGGTAGTGACCATTAATTACACCCTAAAAGGAAGAAATTATCGTGGAAGAAAACGAAAACATGGAAAACAACGACCAGCCGCAAGCTGGTGGCGGCAACGAACAAGCACCACAATCTGCTCCAGCCCCTGACAGAGATCAGTTTGTTGGCAAAAAGACGGCTGCTGGAATATGCGGCATCTTATTGGGCGGTCTGGGTATCCACAAATTTATCCTCGGATTAACCACGCCTGCTGTCATCATGCTGCTCGTTAGCATTAGCGCCGGCATCTTCACATGCGGGTTGGGAGTGATCCCAATGAGCATCATCGGGCTTATTGAGGGCATCATGTATCTCACGAAGAGTGACGATGATTTTTATCAGCAATACAGAGTGGAGAAAAAAGGCTGGTTCTAGTTCTCAGAGTTTTTACCAAACCCGCGCCCTCCGGCGCGGGTTTTTATTTGTCCAGCAACCCTTTAACCAACTGCAGTCAACAATCTAACAATCACACCTCGATCACGCGGCGTGGATGGGTGAACAGGAGGCTGCAACGGATGGCTGACTCTGCCAGGCCGGTGAGCTTAGCCAAGGCTTGGCGATAGGTTGCCATTTGTGGCGCGTACTTTTCGGCGGCCTGTTTCAGCGATGCCTCATCGCTCACCCTGTCGCTTTTGAAGTCGATGATCTCTGCACGATCGGCGTACACATGCACCCGGTCGAACACGCCGGAGATGAATTGGTTCTCCACCACCAAGTCAAAGGCACGCTCGCGCCAGAGGTGCACGTCCCCTTCCGGCTTGGCCAGGCGCTTGGCAAAGGCCTTGTTAGCCAGGCAACGCGCCACCTCATCGACTGCCTCCGGCATCGTCTTCCGAAGCGGTTCCAGCTTGGTCAATGCAGTTTTGTCCGCCCACTCGACCTGCTCGAAAACCTTGTGGACGGCCAGGCCAAACGAGATGGAATCCGCACCGCCCGCCTCGAACAAATGGACACCGGACAAAACAACTGCGTCATGATCCGACGCACGCCGCCTGGCCAAGCGGGCATCCCCGCGCTTGGCCCCGATCAACTCCGGCTCGGCCACTGGCTTGGCTTCCGCCACCGGCTTGGCCCTCACCCAGTCGAAGCTCCCTTCCTCGAATATCACATTGGCAGGCGCTGACTCGTCCCCGAACGAATTGTCTTCGCCCTTGGCCAAAGTCGTGGTCAGCAGTTGCGCGTAGTTTTCTGAGTTGCCGGGCTTGGCGGTGATGACGTACAGCCCGTGGCTTGATCGGGTGAGCGCGACGTATAGTTTGCAAAAACTTTCGTAACACGCCTCGGAGCGAGCCTCGGCAACAGCGACTTTTAGCGAATCGTCCTGCATACAAATATCCTTGCCTGGCAAATCCAGAATCCAGTCTGCTTCGCCGTCATTTTTGCGTTGAGTGTGCAGGGCTTCGTTGCGCGCCTGATCAAGCCGTTTGCCTTCGAGGTCGGGGACGATGGTGATGTCGAATGTCAATCCCTTGGCTTTGTGAATCGTCATCACCTGCACCACGCTGGCTCCGGAAGCCTCGGTAATTTCCTGCGCGGGGACGAACCGCAGAAAAGCGTCAATATCGCGGCTGCCGCTTTGGTCGAACTGCCGCGCCAACTCGAGGAATTGCGGGGCGCGCCAGCGGGCGAAGTCGTCCAGTTTTGAATCGAGCCGCTCGACCCACTGCCGAGCAACGGCCTCGAAGCCTTGCTGGTAAATATCGCGTTGGATATCCCGCAACGCCGACTGTCGTTCAGCCGTTTTCGACGGCAAAAACTTGGCCAACGGGGTAAGCCCAACATGGCCTGCGCTGAAGCCGTCCTCCGGGTGCGCCGCTGCGCGGAAGAGCGAAAGCAGCGCCATGCCAAGCGGATTGTCAGCGCCGGGGTTGGTGGCTGACTCGCCGACAATCGGCATACCCAGCCCCGCACCACGAAGGTGATTCACCAAGTCACGCGCCGCCTTGTTCGATTGCACGAGGATAGCGCACTCCAGCCGGTTATTAATAGGCTGAAGTTTTTTCAGCAGTTGTGCCACCACGGGCCAACGGTCTTCTTCGTCGTCAACTTGAAGGTACAACGAGTGGCCTTTTTCTCCGACCCGGTTTTTGGCCGACTTGTGCTCTTCCCAAATCTCTGACCACCGTTTTATAGCAGATTTGTTTTCATCAAATGGTTCGAGTTTCTCGGCGTTGCCAAAAACCTGATTGACCATTTTGAGGACGTCCGGACACGAGCGCCACGACTTGTTGAGAGAATCGACTTTAAACTCATCGCCGTTCCCCTGATCGTATTTTTTCTTCACACGGTCGAACAACCGAGGATCACCTCCGCGCCATTGGTAAATGGACTGCTTCTGGTCGCCGACGCAAAAGAACGTGCGCTCACCGCTTGGATCCTGCACCACCTCGTCGATGAGATTGGCCACCGCCCGCCACTGGACGGTGCTGGTGTCCTGAAATTCATCCAGCAGCCAGTGGTCAAACTCGCCGTCGAGGCGGTACTCAAGATCGAGCCGATCCGGGGCCTTGCCGCCGAGCAAAACCCGGCCATCACTGGGCGCGAGCAGCAGCGGCAAGTCGCCAAACATCAAACGCCCGGCGCGGCGCACCTGTACGTCATAACGCTCCTCGAATGCAGTCAGTAAGCCATGAATTCCTCGTGTGCGCTCCAGTTTTAGTTCGAGTTCCCAGGCGATGCAGTAGCGCAAAACGCGCCCCAGTTTTCGGCTAAAGTTCTTCCTCACCGAATAGGTTTTTTTTCGGTTTTCAAAATTCCATTCGCCCCGCTCCAAGTCAGCCAAGCCCTCCACCGCCTGCGTGACCAACTTCGGTGTTTTCTTGAAAAGCCCCTTGCCTGGCGCCCACTGCTCCAAGTAATCGGCGAGAGCATTCCAGTTGCGATGCACCTCGTTGGTGAAGGCAGGATGCTCATCGATGTGCCCGCGCCAGTCGGTCACCAAGTCCGGCAACTCTACCTTCTCCCTCACCCACGGGTTGCCGCCGGGCCAGATGCGGGCGGGGTCGCCCCAGCGGTCGGCCCCGGGCACTCGCAGCAGCAACTCGTGGCAATCCTCCAAATGCTCCACGAACGAGCCGACGAAATTCCGGTTGTCTTTGCCCGCCGTAGCAAGTTGGTACGACTTGATTAGTTCATCCTGATCTGTTTTTTTCACTTGTCGGTTCGCCAACAGATGCTCGAGCACGGTCAGGCGCGCCTGTTCCTTGTCGAACTCGCCCATCATCTCGAACCGGCCACCCAGCCCGAACTCAAACGAGAACAGCCCCAGCACACGGTGGAAAAAACTATCAATCGTGCCCAGCGACAGATGCCCCATTGTGTCCACCAGTTTGCGCAGCGCATCCCGAAACTCCGCCGGCTTGGTTTCCGGCAAGCCGACGTCCTTGGCCAAGCCCTTGGCCTCCACCGGATCGATCGCGGCCTTGGCCAATTTTGTCAGGATGCCCTCGAAAAACTCGCCAGCCGCCTTGCGGGTAAACGTCAGCGCAATGATCCGCTCCGGCGCTTGGCCACTGAGCAGCAGCCGAATGAAACGGTTGGTGAGCTGGAACGTCTTTCCCGAACCGGCCGAGGCGCGAATCATCGTGTTCGGAATCCGGCTCATGCCGCCACCTCCCCCGGCTTGGCCGCTGTGTCCTCCGGTTGGTCAAACAGGATGCCCTCAAAGTTATCGTATTTCAGCTTGGCCGTTGGAGGCCAAAACCGATCCGCCGCGATGTCCTTCACCACACCCCTCGCGCAGTCAAGCGCCAACCCCTTCACCTCATCATCGAATGGTGCCAGCAGACTTACGCCGGTGTCCGTGCCCACCGACGGGATGTTGAAATAACCGACACTCACCTCCGTGCCAAACTCCACCTCCAGCGCCCAGGCGTACAGCGGCAGTTGCAAATCCAGCCACCGGCGCATGCCGCCCCGGTTATTCACCTTGATATCCAGCCTCGCGTATTCGGGTACGTTTTTTGCGTCGCGCTTTTCGCGGTAAGTTCCCCAGTGCGCCTTGGCCGGTTCCTTGGCCGTGGCCGAGGTCTTGTAATCCAGCACACGCACCGCGCCGGTGCCACCGTTCCGTTCCACGCGATCGATGCAGCCGCGAATCAGCATCCCGTCCAGTGTCTCGTTAAAAACCCGCTCGGCCTCGATAATCTCCCAACCCTTCTCGCGCTCGCGCGCCTGCACAACCGCCACGTGATGAAGCCGCCGCCCGATGATCTGTTGCTGCACCCGCAACGGGAGCGGCGGATGACTTCCAAAATCCTGTTCGACCTGCCGCTTGAGTTCCGCCACCAGAAATTTGTAAATCGTGTCGGGCGATGTTGAGTTGCGGATTTTTTCGTCGTTCCCGAACGCCTCCAGCACCCGGTGCATCAGCGAACCAAAGCCGCGCGCATCCTGTTCGCGCTGCTCGAAATCCTGCGCCTCCATCCCCAGCACATGGCGCAAATAAAAACGATACGGGCAATTCAGGTAAGCCTTGATCGATGTGGGGCTGAGCCGCTCCACCGGCTTGAGCGTCTCGACGCGCAGCGGCCAAGTTGCCTTCCACGCGGGCGGTTGATCATCCGGCGGCAGTGTGTCAAACAAATGCCCCACGCGATCGGGCAACTGCACGTCGGGGCAGCGAAACAACAGGCGCGACGGCTTCAGCGGATCGCCGTTATTGCGCTGCCGGCCAACGTAATAGTCCACTCGCCCCCACTCGCCCCGGCTGCTCACCAGCAACTCAATCAACCAAGCGTCTCGGGCGAAACGATCCTCGTTGGTGCGCAGGCCAAGCGGCGCACGGATGCTCTCCGGCAGAAAACGGTCGCCGTGAATCGACTTCGGCAGAAGCCCCTCGTTGGCTCCGGTCACGAGCAGATGCGGCGCGTCCTCCCACGCCAACTCGAGCCAGCCCTGCAGGTCGATCGTGTCCGTTGGCCGCTCCGGAAAAAGCGTTTCTCGGCTGAGGTCGTCGAGCACCAGCGACAATTCCAGCGCCGCGTTTCGCTTGGCCTCGGGCGGCACGGCGGCGTCCAGCTTGGCCAAGCGCTCGTTCAATCGGCCAATGACTTCGATGCAAATTTCATCCGCCGTTTTTGCGCTGTCGAACTCGCGATCCGCCAGGGTGGTTTTCAAAAAACCGGCCAAGCCGACCGATAACGGATCATTCTCCAACTCGCCCAGCGCACTCTGCAGCAACCGCAACGCCGATCGGGCCGTGATGCGGCAGCCGATCTTTTCCCACTCACTCCGTTTTTCAAAATCCAGCTGCGCCGCCGCCGCCAAGTCCGCCGGCAAATGCTTGAGCCGCAAATCATCCAGGCCGCGCAGCAAGTCCGTGGGCTGAATCGAGTCATCCTGTTGCGCCAGCCAATCCCACGCGTCCGGCAAACGGAGAAACGAATCTGCGTTGCCGAAGGTCGGGTTTTGCAGCACCGCCAACAGCGACTCGAGAAACGCATGCAGTGCTGTGCGTCGAACTGACTGTCCGCTCGGATCAAAATGCCGAATCCCGCTCGCGCCCAACTCACGCTCGAGATGCGGGATCACCTTTGGATCGGCCGTGCCGACACCGACCGTTTGGTAAACTTTTTTGTCGTATCGCTTGAGCCACTTGGCCACGTCGCGGGCCTGGGTGCGCTCGTCCAACGATGGGTGAAGTTGCCCGTTGGCCAAGGGCAAATCGCGCTTGGCCCAATGCTCCGGCACCGGCCGACCCCAATCGTCGAAGATCGCCTCGCCGCCCTCCGGCCCGAACACAACCGACTCGATCGCCGCCCCCTGCGCCGCCGCTTGCCCAAGCGCGGACTGCACGAGCGGCGACAGGTCTGTGACGCCCATCAACACGACCCGGCGGATGCCCTTGGGCAAAACCGGCTTGGCGGCGGCGGTGCGCTTGGCATCGTGCACATCGCGCAAGCCCACCTTGGCCAGCGACTCGCGGTAAACCGACTCGAGCTTGGCCAAGTCCTGCCAGCGCGACTGTTCTTTTTCGCAATGCTCCGACTCGGCAACGCCGGTGCAATCCCAGTCAGCATCGGCCAGCGTGCCGCGCAACTCGTGCAGCGACCTCGCCATCAAACGGCGCCAATTGTAATCCACCGACGACGGCAGTTGCGGGAAAAGCGCCGGGAAACACCCAAGCGACTCGCCTTGCAACACATTCACCCAATGCCAAAGACAAGCCACCGTGTCGGCGACGGTCTCGGCTGACTCCTCGTCAACCAGCACAATTGCCGGCGTCGCCGTTTGCGGCGGGAACAGTCCGCCGCCGCGCTTGGCCATCGCGTTCGCCAACGCCTCGCGCAAACGGCGACCGGCCTGCTGGGTCGACAGCAGGAGCAGCGTCTCGCTCAAGTCGGCCAAAACGCCGGACCCGCCAGCGAGCAACCATTCCGTCGCGGAAGTCAGCAGCGGTTTGTCCCAAGTGAGATAAGTTGTTTTTGGAGCGGCGGCCACGCAGTCGCCACAGTTTATTGCCCCGTTCGTCATGGCGCAAACGATACCACGCCCGGTGGGACAAAGACGGTCCCATGCGAGAAAAATTTTGCCGCACCTTTACCGGCTGAGGCTGCCGCGCTAAGTTCGCGGCCAACCCGAATTCGTTGACATGGACACGCAACCTCCCCCTCAAGCGCCCAACCCTTACACGGTGGTGCATGACGCGCCCAAGCCGGCGTCAATCAAGGTCTTCGGCATCCTGAATATCGTGTTTGGCGCGATGGGCCTGATTTGCGGTGGAGCCGGGGTTCTGTTCTTTGTTTTGGCAACGCAATCCTCCGAGTTCGCGTTCGAATTAAATCGCGAAATGAGCGCTCAATATGCCGAGGGGTACATCACATTTTTACAATTCTCCTCCTGCTTCGGCGGCATTTTGAGTTTGATCCTGATTATCTGCGGAGTGGGTTTGTTGCAGGAACGAAACTGGGGACGCACCGGGTCGCTGGGCTACGCAGCGTTTCAAATACTTTTCACTCTTGCCAGCACCGCTGTGTCCATGTCCATGATGAAAAACAACGAAACGTTTATCTTCAGCGCGGGAGGCGCGATGTGCGGCGTGCTCATCGCATTGATCTACCCGATCTGCATCCTGATCTTCCTGACGCGCCCAAGCGTGGTCGAGGCATTGAAGGAGTGACCGCTACCTCGGGCGCTTGGCTGGGTTCTTCCAGTTTTTGTGCCACTTGTATTCCCACAGCTTTTCGTTGACCGCCATGGCGGCGTGACCGTCGAAAAACACCATGTTGATCGCTCCCGGCAGCGGCTTGTCCCGGTACCGGGTTGAAGACAATGCCAAGTCACCGGCCGGATATTTGTGACGCGCCAATGTGATCCGCGCCATTCCCGCATTCTCACCAGCGTTGCCAAGGGCCAGGTTGGTTGCCGGTCGATCCCTTTCCTGCGGCCAAGCGTCCACCCACATCGAGTCACAGAAAATCGGGCTCTCGCTTGAGTGCCGCACATCCGTATCGAGCCGGAAGGCGTTGCGAACCAACGGGAACAAACCGGCACCGTTTGGCCAGTCACCGGAGTAAAACCAACCGTTCAACGCATAGCTGCCGGTCCACTTGGGCTCACGTGTGCCCTTGCGAAACTCGCTACCCCAAACCCACGCACTAGTCGAGGTGCCACCCCTCCCTTTCCTGTAAGGCGCTGTCGGACACAACCGAACCGCATCGGTCTTCGCGTAATATTCAGCGATGGAACCCATCCACAATTTGCCGTTGCCCATCCGATACGACGGCGTCCTGCCGGTCTCGTTTGAGTACAGGAAGAAGCCCAAGCCCAGCTGTCTCAAGTTGCTCAGGCACTTCATCTCGGTCGCCTTGCTTTTGGCCTTGGCCAAGGCCGGCAGCAGCAACGCGGCCAGGATGGCAATGATCGCGATGACCACCAGCAACTCGATCAGCGTGAAGGCTTCCCGGTTCGCGCTTGGTTTGGGTTTGTTCATCTTTTTTGACTAATCTTCACTTGACGCCTCCGCCGCTGCAGGGAGACCGGAGCGAACATGCAAGTCGCGCTGGGGAAACGGAATCTCGATGTCATTCTCGCGCAGTTTTTGCTCGATGATAAAATTCATTTCGCTGGTGAAATGAACCGGGGTTGCGGTCATTTCCTGCGTCCAAACTCCCAACTCGAAGTTGAGCGAACTGTCGCCAAACTCGGTGAACAACACCACCGGCGACGGGTCTCGCAGGGCCTTTGGATGCTCTCCGGCTGCCTCGAGCAAAAGCTGCTGTAACAATTTCAAATCGCTGCCGTAGGCTACGCCGACCGGCACGCGGATGCGCACCTTCGGGTCGCCGTGGCTCCAGTTGGTCACGGTGTTGGAGATGAAGTCGGCATTGGGAACGATCATGGTGATGTTGTCATTGGTCACCACCGTCGTGCTTCGCAGTTGAATCTTTGTGACGCGCCCGGCCACGCCAGCCACCTCGATCCGGTCGCCGATCGAGATCGGCCGCTCGGCCAGTATGATGATGCCGCTGACAAAGTTGTTGATGATGTTTTGCAGTCCGAACCCGACACCAACACCCAACGAGGCTGCAATAATCGCCAGGGAACTCAGGTCAACCCCCACCAACTGAAAGGCGACGTAAAAGCCGACGGCGATCAGCGTGTACCCGATAATCCTGCTCAAGCCAAACTGCAGTGAGGACTGAAGTTTTGTCCTGGACAGGAACCGGCGAATGAGCTGCTTCTGCACGATCCGCTCGATGATGATCACGGACGCAAACAGGATCAGCAGCAAAAGAATACTGCCGATGGTGACGGAGCCGAAGAGTTCGGTGTTCCAAACCTTCACGCAAAATTGTTTGATCGTTTGCAGTGTCTCGTTCATGGCTGATTCGTCAGGGGGTGAAAGTGCTCCCCGCCTTGCCGCCGTGCTTGCGCAGGAAGTCGGCGGTGTCGTTGTGCAACGTGCCAATAGCCCAATCCAGCGGCGTGCCCCGGTCGCTGTCCAGCGCGTTTACCTTCGCACCCGCCTTCAACAACAACCGCGCTGTCGGCGTGTCGCCCAGCTCCGCAGCCAGATGCAGCGGTGTTTTGTCGGCATTGTGTTTCACGTTCACATTGGCTCCGCTTCGCACCAACAACCCGGTAATCTCCGGATGCTTGTTGTAGATCGCGTAGTAGAGCGGCGTGCGTCCCAGCGCATCCCGCGCGTCCACATCCGCGCCGGACTCGATCTGCGACTGCACCGCAGCCGTGTCGCCATTTTGGACATCCTGCCAAACGTTCGATGCGCCGCAGCCGGCCAATAGCACGACTGCCATCATTGCTGTACCGCGAACCTTCAATCTCTCCAGCGAACATCAACCAAAAAACGCGGCCACAGCAAACAAAAAACGCTGACGCCGCCTGACCAAGCCGGTACTGTCCTGGCTGTCTGCTTCTACTTAAAATGAAAATCACACGAACCATCACCCTGTCCCTGTTGGCCACGATTACGCTTGGCCAAGCGCAACCGCTCTCCGAGGCCAAGCCCGGCAAACCCGTCACCCGGGCGCTGATTACCGGCACCGAGGCCGGTTGGCGTGCCATGACGGAGGACGACTTCGTGAACGTCAATTGCGCCGATAACACGTGGTCGTTCGAGGGCAACCTGATCAAATGCACCGGCAAACCCGTTGGAGTCATCCGCACCAAGAAACAGGTCACCAATCTCGAGTTGGTCGTCGAATGGAAGCACAAACAGTACGGCGGCAACTCCGGCGTGTTCCTCTGGGCCAACCCCGAGAGTATCGAGCGGCTCGCCGCCGGCAAGGGGCGCCTCCCTGCCGGCATCGAGGTGCAGGTGCTCGACCTCGGCTACGCCGAGAAATACGAGAAGCAACACAAGAAACCGTCTGACTGGTTCACCTCGCACGGTGACGTCTTCCCCACACAAAGTGCCAGAATGAAGCCGTTCCCGCCGGTCGCGCCGAACGGCAAGCGCAGTTTTCCCTCAAAGAACACCACCAAGGGCGTCGGCGAGTGGAATCATTACTACATCCGCGCCATCAACGGCGAGGTGCGCCTCTGGGTGAACGGCGAGGAAGTCTCGGGCGGCACCGATTGCCAGCCGGCCACCGGCTACCTCTGCCTCGAGTCGGAGGGAGCGCCGATCGAGTTCCGCAACCTCCGCATCCGCGAACTGCCGTAATTCCGGCGTTAATCCGCCCGGCCAACAAGGACGACGAACTCGCCTTTCGGTTTTCGCTCGGCGTACTCGGCCAATAATTCCGCCGGCAGACCTCGCTGGATTTGCTCGAATTTCTTCGTTAATTCCCGCGCCAGGACGACCGGTCGCTCCGGCGCGTGTTCCACCAGTTCGCCCAGCAGTTTCACCACACGATACGGCGACTCATACAGCGCAAGCGTCCCCGGCAACGCCAGCAGCTTGGCCAAGCGCTTGGCCCGTTGGCCGCTCTTCACCGGCAGAAAACCGATGAAATGAAACTCGTCCGTGGCCAAGCCGCTCGCCGTCAACGCCGCCACGAGAGCGCACGCGCCCGGCACTGTTTCCACCCGGCAACCGGCCTCGATCACCGCCGCGACCAACCGCTGTCCCGGATCGCTGATGCCCGGGCTCCCGGCGTCGCTGACCATCGCCACCGTTCCCCCTCCCTGCAGCAACTCGACGATCTCGCCGGAACGCTTGGCCTCGTTGAATTTGTGCGTGCTGACCTGCCGCTTGGCCAAGCCGAGCCGCTTGAGCAGCATCCCGGTGTGCCGCGTGTCCTCCGCCGCCACGAGGTCGCAGTCGCGCAGCGTCCGGATCGCCCGCAGCGTGATGTCCTCCATGTTGCCAATCGGCGTCGCCACAAGGTACAGCGTCCCCGGCTCCAATGGCGCGGGCTTCACATCGGGAAGATCAATCGGCTCGGGCATCGTTCAGGCAGCGGTCTTGAGCGCGATGGCCAGCGGCGGCATCGGGCAACCGAGTGAATCGGAGATGGCGCGGAGCAGCTCGGCCTCCTGGATTTGCAGGTAACCGTCGGCCGAGACAGTGGCGGCGGCGGCCTCGATGAGTTTACGCTTCAAATTGATCGCTACTCCGTCGAGTGTGACGAGGGCTTGATCCAGTTCCTGCAAGCCGCAATCGACATCCGGCAACTGGGTCAAACGTGTGGCGTCGAGGTGGGACGCGCCGGCGTCGTAGGCCGTTTGGATGGTTTCGTCGTTGCTGCCGGCCGTGCAGGCGAGGGATGAAATGAGCACGCTGCATTCGTGGCTCAACTTTTTCAGCGAGTAGTATCGCGTGGTCTTTTTTTGCTGCTTCACAAAATGCGGCTCGAGATGCCGGATCACGAGCTTGGACAGCGAAAACTCGAACAGGTCGATCTTCTCGTCCGCCGCCGCCAAGGACTCCAGCAGTTTGGTGAAACGCTCGAACTGATCCTTCGCCATGCGCCGCAGCGAGCCGACGGCCAGGTCGGCGACGGGCAGCTTGGCGCGGGGATCGAGCGATGCCACGTCGGCGCTCAACTTGAGGGTGGCCTTGGCCATTTGTTCGCCGAAGAGTTTGTCCACTTGGCCAAACTGCTTTTTTTGCACCGGCCCGTCCTTCGGGTCGAGCAACAGCGCGAACACCAGCGCACAGGCGTCGTGCGTGTCGTGGGCGGCAGCACTCACCGCCTCGGGTAGTGACGCAAGCAGCGCGGCGGCAAAGTCGATGTGCTGTTGGGTCGGGTTGCCGATCGAGTCGGCGACCGTAGCGGCCGAGCCGACCTGCACTTGGCCGGCAGCAGCCAGGCCCATGATCACCGGCGGGAGCGCTTGGCCAAGTGCATCGCCCACGCCGGGGATCGGGATCCCCGCCTGTGTGCGCCGTGCTTTTGAATCCGGCTTGGCGGCCGACGATCGCCTTTCTTCAAATTTCACCTCGGAATAATCGCCGTCAAAACTTGGTTCCAGCAAGAGAATCCGCTCCAGCAACGGGGGATGCGTGGAGGTGATGGAAAACCACGACTGGCTCAACGCGGCGCCAAAAAACATGTGGCTGGCCTCCGCTGCGTTGGGGGTGTTGAGCAATCGCGAACCGCCACTGAGTGCGCCGATCTTTTTCAGCGCGCCGGCCAGGCCTTCCGGGTTGCGAGTGAACTGCACCGCCGAAGAGTCGGCGAGGTATTCGCGCTGCCGCGACACTGCGCTCTTGATGAGATTGCCCATGAGGATGCCCAGCCCGCTCGTGGCCATAAGGCCAAGACCGATGAGGCCCATGGCTATCGCGGCGCCGCCTCCCCCACCCTCGCTGCTTCGGCGGCTGCGATTTCCTGAGGAATAAAAACCGATCTGCAACAACATTCGCCCGATGACAGCCAGCGCAACAAGGCCGAAAATCACAGCGACCAGGCGGAGGTTGAGCTTCA
>Ga0208391_1000789_pt1 | contig 16365 bp, 19 predicted proteins | sample Knorr_S23_td_Bot_FD_185612 | JGI IMG/M metagenome (GOLD analysis project Ga0208391, IMG submission 185612) | Marine microbial communities from Southern Atlantic Ocean transect - Knorr_S23_td_Bottom_ad_3770_LV_A (SPAdes) (version 2) | ecosystem: Environmental > Aquatic > Marine > Oceanic | place... | reverse complement strand
GAAGAGGCAACAATCTCAATAGAATTAGCCAAAAGAGTAGTCAGGACTTCTTTAAGGTACAAGGTAAATCCTACCATGCTTTTTTCTAAAAAGTCACAAAAAGATTTTATAAGGAATACTATGAAAAAAGGATTTTTTAAGGCTCTAAATGATATGCCTAGATGGAGAAAAAGATTATTAGAAGAGGATCTTCACAATCTGTTAGGAAGATTCTCTTGAGTTAAAAAAATGTGGTTTTGGATAATTTACATCTTAAGTTGTTTGTGTATAACTATATTTTTTTTCAGTTTCTTACCTTCTAAATGGAAACTTCCTTTTTTTATTTTATTTACAACTTTAGTTATTACTCCTACAACTATTGAAGTTAGTTCGGATAATTTAGCTCCAGCTATATCAATCTTCTTATATGATTTAATTTTTGAGAAAAATTTATCCTATAAAAGTTTAAGGGTGCTACTTCTATCTATTCCAATTAATCTCTTAATCCTCTTTGTAATCTTAAGACTTAAAAGAAAATTCTTTTGATGTTCATATTTCTAGTATCAACTAATCCAATAGCGTTTTTGCCTTTCATGATTCCAGAGCATTCACCTGGGTTAAAAATTCTGGTTCCTTTGAACTCCTCATTTTGATAACTATGCGTGTGGCCGTGAAGAACTAGGGAGATTTCAGGATAGTTCTCCAAAAAATTATTAATACCATCTGGCTCATGAAAGATAGCTATTTTTTTATCACCTATTTGAGTTACCAAAGGAGGGAGCTGGAAATTAAATCCATTTTGTCTTGCAATATCCTTTAAGCCTTTTTCTTCTAGGTCATTGTTGCCATAAACTCCTATAAGAGGGCAGTTTAGTCTGGAGAATCTACTGAGAGTTTTTGCTTGAGTTATATCCCCAGTATGAATGACTTTACCAACATTCTTTTCATTAAATATGTCGATTATTCTTTCGACATTAGAGAGATGATTATGCGTGTCGCTTACAACACCCAAAATCATATTGCTTGCTTCTCTTTTAGTTTACTTTTTCTAAAATATGTATTCCGCAAGCGCTGCCTAAGCCTATTACGTGAGTTAAACCTAACTTAGCTCCTTCAACCTGTCTTTCACCTGCTTCTTCTCTCAAGTGAGTACAAACTTCATAAATATTGGCTATTCCTGTTGCACCTAAAGGATGACCTTTTGATAATAGTCCACCAGATACATTAACAGGAACTCTTCCTCCTAGAGCTACTTCACCTTCGTCTATCATTCTGCCCGCGTCACCATCTTTACAAAGACCAAGATTTTCGTAGTGAAGCATTTCAGCAGTAGCAAAACAATCATGTAGTTCCACAAGGTCAATATCTTCTGGACCCACCCCAGCCATCTCATAGGCTTCTTTAGCGGCTTTTCTTGTACAAGTATTAACATCAGGCATAACCAGATCTCTTTCTTGATAAGGATCGCTAGAAAGAATTGATGCTTTAACTTTTACAACTCTTTCCATGCCGAGTTCTTTTGCCTTCTTCTCAGAAACTAGAACTGCTGCGGCTGAACCATCAACGTTTACTGAACACATCAATTTAGAATTTGGATAAGAAATCATTTCAGAATTCATTACATCTTCTAAAGGTGTTTCAATTTGATACATTGCTTTAGGGTTCATCGTAGAATGATGATGATTCTTCACTGAAATCTTGGCAAATTGTTCAAAGGTAGTTCCATATTTTCTTGAATGCTCCATTCCAGCTTCAGCAAATACAGCAGGCATTGTTCCTGATCCAAGTAAACCTTCTTTAGGAATACCTTTTCCACCTCCAGTACCTCCAAGTAGACCTTTTCCCATCTGTTCTACTCCCACGGCAAGGACGACATCATAGAGACCAGCTTTTATTGAAGTCCAAGCCTCTCTAAATGCAGTGGCACCTGTTGCACAAGCATTTGCACAATTAACCACCGGTATACCTGTTTGACCAATTTCTTGTAGAATTCTCTGGCCAACCATTCCACTAGACTGACCTAAATTTCCACAATATAACGCCTCCATATCTTTTATGGTAAGACCTGCATCATCTAGAGCCATTAAAGTTGCCTCAGCACCTAGACTTGGTACCGTTCTGTCTGGAAATCTTCCAAACTTAATCATATCCACACCTAAAACATATACATCACTCATTTCACTCTCCTTTTCTAAGAAATAGGTTTAAAAAAATAACTGATATACGAATTCCCATCAGCATCTTTTCTTCCCAAAGCATCGTCAAAAACTACCTCAACAGGCATATCAAATTCTATCTTTTCTGGATCCGGATCACAATCTATAAGGTTGCCTTTTAACGTACCTCCATCGTCCAAATCTACTATTGCAGAAATATACGGAACATCTATACCAGGAAAAGATCTGAATACTATTGAGTAAGTATAAAGTTTTCCTTTTCTCCCCAAAGTTATGGTCTCCATTTTGTCCCTTGAAGAACAATTAGAACAAACACTCCTTTCTCCCAAAAAGATAGAATTACAATCAGTACATTTATGACCCTCCAAATAAGGATCTCCTTTTTCAGGTAATTTTAGATAATCGACAACTGGAAGTGCCATTGTCATCCCATATACTCCTTTAATTAATTGTTAATAACAGTATCATATTATCTGGTAATTTTGATAATAATCTTGAGAAAATTTAAATAAATGTCTATTTGGAACTCTGCAATAGGCGCAATGATAGGTTTTTCGTTAGGCGGACCTATTGGGGCTTTGATTGGAGGAGTAATAGGTTCGCGTTTTGGTGCTAAAAGAGCTAGCACTACTTTTAGTGCAAACCAACAGCATCAAGCTGCTTTTTTTGCTGCTCTTTTTGCTTGTTTGGCCAAGCTAGCAAAAGCGGACGGTAAAGTTAGTAAAGAAGAAATAGAAGCTGTTGATAGATTTATAGAAGAAAGGTTTAAGTTTGATTCAGAGCAGAGAAGGTTTGCTATAGAAATTTTTAATCGTGCTAAAGACGATAAAAATACTTACGAAGACTACGCTTCTCAGCTTTCCTCATTATTAGGAAGAAATAAGAATGCCTTGGTCGTTTTTTATGAATTGCTTTTTGAATTAGCCATGTCTGATGGTGTTCTTCATGATAGGGAGAAGGAACTTTTAGAAAAAACAGTACATATTTTTAATATCGATCCAGATATTTTTAATAACTTAAGATCTCAATTTTCTGAAGCAACTTCTAATCCTTATAGGGTCTTAGGGGTAACGGAAGATATGGAACTTGAAGAAATTAAGAATATTTACAGAAGAAAACGTAAAGAATTTCATCCAGATACCTTGGTATCGAAGGGATTACCTGAAGAATTGATAAAAAAAGCTAGAGAAAAGTTTATTGAAATACAAGAAGCTTATGGGGCTATAGAGAAAAAGAAAATTCAATAGTTGTTGTTTTCTTTCCTTTTTTACTTTAGCTTGCCTATTAGTGGAGAATATGTCGGTAGTAATAAGTGGCACAGGTATATACACTCCTGAGCAAAGAATAAGTAACAAAGAATTAGTAGAAAGTTACAATCTGTATGCTGATTCATATAACCAGGAACACAGCAAGGCTATTGCAGAAGGTACTCTGGAAGCCCTCACCCATTCCGATGAAGATTTCATTAAAAAAGTATCAGGAATCGAAAGTCGTTTTGTATTGGATAAAGAGGGAATTCTAGACCCTAACAGAATGAAACCTTTATTGAGAGAAAGGTCTAATGAAGAACCATCTATCCAAGCTGAAATTGCTGTTTCTGCCTGTCTAGAAGCTATAGAAAATGCAAACAAGAAGATTGAAGACATTGATGCGGTGATTTGTGCTTGCGCTAATTTACAAAGGGCTTATCCAGCCGTAGCTATAGAAATTCAAAATTTGTTGGGAATCGAAGGTTACGCTTATGATATGAATGTTGCTTGCTCCTCTTCAACTTTCGGGGTACAGAATGCTGTAAGTGATATTAAATCAGGTTTAGCTCAAAGTGTACTTGTGGTTAGTCCAGAGATATGTAGTGGACATTTAAATTTTAAAGATAGGGATGGACATTTCATATTTGGAGATGTTTGTACTGCTCTTCTTTTAGAAAGAGAAAATAAGTCAACTAATGAAGGTTTTAAAATTTTAGATACCAAATTAAAAACTGTTTTTTCAAATAATATAAGGAATAATTTTGGTTTTTTAAATCAAGCAGAAAATAGTGACTTAAACTCTCCAGATAAATTATTTATTCAGGAAGGAAGGAAGGTATTTAAACAAGTCGTACCTATTGTGTCAGGTTTAATCCAAGAACAATTAAAAAGAAACAATATAGATATTAATGATGTTTCACGTTTTTGGATACATCAAGCAAATTTAAGCATGAATCAACTTATTGCAAGGAAACTTTTAGGAAGAGATCCTACTGCCAAAGAAATGCCTATTATTCTAAATGAATACGCTAATACTAGTTCGGCAGGATCTATAATTGCGTTTCATAAAAATCATGATGACTTAGAGGAAAATGATATTGGAGTTATTTGTTCTTTTGGTGCAGGCTATTCAGTTGGAAGTATAATAGTCCAAAAAATATAACTTTATAAATGAAGATATTTCTAACTTTTCATAAGTTTTTGAAGGGGTTAAAGAAAGTTGATTTTGTAGGTAATGCTTTATTAAGGCTGTACCTTTTTTACGTTTTTTGGTATGCAGGTACAGATAAGTTAGGTACTTTTGATCAATTTTCTGGTTGGCTTAACTCTCTTGGCTTACCTTTTTCAGAAATATTGACTTGGATGGTCATAACTACAGAAATGGGTGGCGCACTATTTCTTCTGATTGGATTGTTTGTAAGATGGGTAACTATTCCTATGCTTGTAGTTATGGCAACTACTATTGTTTTAGTTCACTGGCAAAATGGTTGGGCGCAGGAATCTAACGGAATTGAAATGGCAGTGACTTACTCTATTATGTTAATAATTCTTCTTTTCACAGGCGGAGGAAAATTCCTTAGCCTAGATTATTGGATTTCCAGAGATTAAAACATGACTCTCTTTATGAGTTCAAATTTAACTCAGGAACCTCTTATTAAAATAAATGACTGGATTGAAGAAGCTATTAAATTAAAAGTTCCTCTGGCTCATGCTATGAGTTTATCTACCGTAGATCCTTCGGGTCAGCCTTCTTCAAGAATGGTTCTACTAAAAGCTATCTCAAATAAAGGTTTAATTTTTTTTACTGATTATGAAAGTCAAAAAGGACAATTACTAGAAGAAAACCCCAAAGGAGCCTTAAATTTCTGGTGGCCAAAAACTGATAAGCAAATAAGAGTAGAGGGGGTGTGTAACAAAACTTCTAAGAAAGATTCTGATAATTACTTTCTTACGAGATCTAGAGGATCACAAATTTCTGCAAGTGTTTCTTTACAAAGCCAAGAAATATCAAATTATAAATCTCTTGTGAATGCTGCTAAGACTTTTGAGCAGGAAACCTCAGGTAAGAATATAACGAGGCCAGAAAGGTGGGGAGGATACAATTTGAAACCTCAAAAAATAGAGTTTTGGATAAATGAAGCAAACAGATTGCATAGAAGAGAACTATTTACTTTAAAGTCTGATGAATGGCATAAAACTTTACTTTCTCCATAGACTTCTTGCATCGTTGGTCAAAGAAAAATAGAATTAGCACACCAAGTGACCTTTAGTTAGGGCCACCACTGATTATGCCACTGATAACTCTCCCAGATAAAACCAAAAAAGAAATTAAAGATCCTCTTTCAATTGAGGAACTTGCTTCAGAACTTAGTACCGGACTTGGAAGATCAGTTATAGCAGGAAAAGTAAATGGAATTTTGGTAGACGCTTCGGAAAAAATCTATAAAGACTGTAGAGTTCAAATTCTAACATCTGAAGACGAAGAAGGGCTAGAAGTTATCCGTCATTCTTGTGCTCATTTACTAGCCCACGCATTAAAACAGTTATTTCCTGAAGCAAAACTCGCAATTGGTCCTGTCATAGAAGATGGCTTCTACTATGACATTCTTCTTGAAAAAAATCTTAGTGATAAAGACCTTGAATCTATAGAGAGCAGAATGCTCGAATTAGCTAAGAAGAAATATCCGGTGATTAGAGAAGTTGTAGATAGACAACATGCCTTAGAGGTTTTCGAATCTAGATCAGAACCTTATAAAGTCAAAATTATTGAAGACATCCCTCCAGGAGAACCCATTGGTTTGTATCACCATGAAGAATATGTAGATATGTGTCGAGGACCTCATGTTACCAATACCAAGCATTTAAAGGCTTTTAAACTTACAAAAATTTCTGGGGCATATTGGAAGGGAGATTCCAAAAATGAAATGCTTCAAAGGATCTATGGAACTGCCTGGAAAAATAAAAAAGACTTAAAAGATTATCTTGAGCGGTTAAAGGAAGCTGAGAAAAGAGATCACAGGAAGCTAGGAAGAAGCCTAGAATTGTTTCATTTTCAGGAAGAAGCACCGGGCATGCCTTTTTGGCATCCAAATGGAAAAACTATTTTTACTCAAATAGAGAATTACCTAAGAGAACAGCAGATTCAAAAGGGATACCAAGAGATACACACCCCTTCCATACTTGATATTAGCTTGTGGAAGAAATCAGGCCATACTGAAAAATTTGATCAAGGCATGTTTAAGACCGAGTCAGAATCTCGTGAATATGTAGTTAAACCTATGAACTGTCCTGGACATGTACAAGTCTTTAATCAAGGATTAAAAAGTTATAAAGATTTGCCACTGAGATTAAGTGAGTTCGGTTCTTGCACTAGAGATGAACCTTCTGGGACTTTACATGGATTAATGCGAGTAAGAAGTTTTGTTTGCGATGATGCCCATATATTTTGTACTAAAGATCAGGTAGCAAGCGAGGTTAGTGACTTCATTGATATGGTTTTTGAAATTTACAGGGATTTTGGGTTCAAAAATGTGGAGCTAAAAATGGCAACAAGGCCTGAAAAGAGAGTTGGAAACGATGCTGTTTGGGATGAGTCAGAATCCGCTCTAGAAGATGTATTAAATAATAAGAAGCTCGATTGGGTTAAGCTTCCCGGAGAAGGAGCTTTTTATGGACCAAAAATTGAATTTAACTTAAGGGATTCTCTTAATAGAGTATGGCAATGTGGAACAATACAGATTGATTTTTCAATGCCTGAGAGATTAGGTGCTAAATATGTAAATGAGCATGGAAATAGGCAAACCCCTGTCATGCTGCATCGAGCAACTTTAGGCTCGTTTGAGAGGTTCATAGGTATTTTAATTGAACACTATGCTGGGGCACTACCTGTTTGGCTTTCACCAATACAAGCCGTCGTTTTAAATATTACAGATAAACAATCAAAATATAGCTCAAAAGTAAGGGATTCTCTGAGAAAATTTGGATTTAGAGTAGAAAGTGACTTGAGAAATGAGAAGATCACTTATAAAATTCGCCACCACTCTGTGCGTAAGGTTCCTTATTTGTTGATAGTTGGGGAAAAAGAGACAAAGAAGGATTTAGTTTCTGTTCGAGCAAGGGGTGCAGAAGATCTTGGTGTTATGACTGTAGAAAATTTTTCAAGCATATTATCCAAAGATATTGAAAGTAAAAAATAATTTAGGAGTAGTACATAGCTATAAGAAATAGATCAAGAAAAGCCAGTAAGCGTTTGCCTATAAATGAAGAAATTAAGGCTAAAAAAGTTAGACTGATTGGAAGTAAAGGAGAGCAGATAGGAATTGTCTCATTAGAAGAGGCCTTGGATCATGCTGAAAAGTCTTCTTTAGACCTAGTACAGATGGCAAAAGAGGGCGATCCGATGGTTTGTAAAATAATGGATCATGGAAAGCATGTTTTTGCTTCAAAAAAACAGAAATCAGCTTCAAAAAAGAAGCAGAAAAGGATTCAAGTAAAAGAAATAAAATTTAGACCAGTTACGGAAGAAAATGATTATCAGATTAAACTTAATAAAATTAAAAGTTTTTTAGAAGATGGGAATAAAGCTAAAGTCACTTTAAGATTTAGGGGAAGAGAGATGGCCCATCAGAATATAGGAATGCAACTGTTGAAGAGAGTGGAAGAAGATTTAGAAGGTGTAGCAAATGTTGAGCAGTTTCCTGCACTTGAAGGACGTCAGCTTGTAATGATGATGGTACCTAATAAAAAGTAGGCTGAAATGACTAAATTAAAGATACATAGCGGTGCAAGTAAAAGATTTAAAAAAACAGGAAATAGTCTAAAAAGAAAAAGGTCAAATAAGAGTCATATTCTTACAAAAAGAAGTACAAAGAATAAAAGACAATTAAGGGGTACAGTACCAATATCAAGGAGCGACAAAAAAAAAGTTAGTCGCATGTTAAAGAATAAAAGTTAAATATTATTAACAGACAATGTCAAGAATAAAAAGAGGCGTGCAAGCAAAAAGACGCCATAAAAAGATTTTAAAGCAAGCTAAAGGGTATCGAGGGGCTAGGAGCAGAACTTTTAAGGTGGCTAAGCAAGCTGTTACGAGGGCTGGTCAGTATGCCTACAGAGATAGAAGACAGAAGAAGCGAGTTTTTAGATCTTTGTGGATAATTCGAATCAACGCTGCTGCCAGGGAAAACGGAATCTCATATAGCAAATTAATTTCTGGCCTTAAGAAAGCTAACATAGAATTAGATAGAAAAACTCTTGCTGATCTTGCGGTCAATGACAAGGAAACATTTACTCTTCTTGCTGAACAAGCTAAATCTAATGTCGCTGCCTAGCAATTTTTGAATACATAGTCTCCTACACAGAAATATATTCTCTATAATGTTGTTTATTCATGGAGATTCCGGAGTGGACATAGCTTCTTTAGCAAAAAAGTCTAGATCTTTACTAAAAAAAGCAGAAGATTTAAAAATTTTGGAAAAGATTTATATAGATTTATTAGGAAAAAATGGTGAAATAAACCTCCTTTTAAAGAATCTTGGTAAATTACCAAAAAGTCAAAGAAAAGAATCTGGCAAAGTTTTAAATCAGTTAAAAAATGATCTAGAAGGACTCTTTCAGTCTAGACAAGAACAGTTAAAGGAAATTTTTTTCTCTGAGGAACTGAAAAAAGAATCTATAGATATAACTTTACCTGGAAGGTTAAATGAATCTGGTACTCTCCACCCAGTTACTTCAACAATTTTTGAAATATCTAGTTTTTTTACTTCAATTGGTTTTGAAATTGCCTCGGGACCTGAAGCTGAAACTGATTTTTACAACTTTGAGTCCCTGAATATTCCAAATGATCATCCAGCCAAAGATATGCATGATACTTTTTATCTTGCTAACGATTCTTTACTTAGAACTCACACATCTCCAGTTCAAGTAAGGACTATGGAAAAACAAAAACCTCCAATCAGGATGATTTGTCCGGGTAGAGTCTACAGAAAGGATTCTGGTTTAACTCGTACCCCTATGTTCCACATGATTGAGGGGCTAGTTATAGAGGAAAATGCATCTTTTTCTGTTTTAAAAGGTTTGCTTCTAGATTTTATTGCTGACTTTTTTGGCAAGGATGTGGATATAAGATTCCGTCCATCCTATTTTCCTTTCACTGAGCCATCAGCAGAAGTTGATATTAAGTGGAAAAGGGGGTGGTTAGAAATTCTGGGTTGCGGAATGGTTCATCCAAATGTTTTAGAAATGTCAGGAATTAACTCTAAAAACCATTCTGGTTTTGCCTTTGGTTTGGGCCTAGAAAGAATGGCAATGTTAAAGTACGACATTCCAGATTTGAGGGCGTTTTTTGAAAATGACTTGAGATTTTTAAAACAGTTTTAAAAAAAATTATGCAATTCAGTAGGAACTGGTTAAAAGAGTTTATTAACTTAAAGATCTCAACTGAGGAACTCTGTGAGCAATTAACTATGCTAGGTTTAGAGGTTGATAGCTATAGACATTATCAATCAAAACTGACCGGTGAAGATGCAATCATAAAATTAGATTTAACACCAAATCGGGGAGATTGTTTTTGCATTATGGGCATAGCAAGAGAGTTGGCGGCTCTAAATGGAAAGAAAATTAAGCTTCCCAAGATAAAGACAATAAAAAGTTCTCTAAAAAGCCCCCTTAAGGTGTATGCGAGTGATGAAGCCCCCCGTTATGTAGGAAGGTATATAAGTCAACTTGATTTAAAAAAGAAAACTCCTCCACTTGTTAAGGAAAGGTTAAAAATCAGTAATATTAAAACCATTGATCCTATTGTTGATATAACCAACTACGTCTTAATTGAATTAGGTCAACCTATTCATGCTTTTGATAGTAATAAACTCCAAGGAGATCTAAGGGTAAGGTTTGCAAAAGATAAAGAAAAAATAACATTAATTGATGAAAGTAAGATAGAACTAGATCAAGACTGTTTGGTGATAGCAGACGAAAAGAAATCGGTTGCTCTAGCAGGCATTATGGGTGGCTTAGACACAGCAATTTCAAAGGAGACTGAGTCAATATATTTAGAAAGTGCTTTTTTTAAACCGGAAGTTATAAGGGGACGTCCAAGAAAATTTGCTTTGCAAACAGAGGCTTCAACAAGATTTGAGCGTGGAGTAGATTTTGAATTACAAACTTTAGCAGTAAAGAGAGCAAGTTCATTAATATTCGAAGTATTGGGAGGAGAATTTAGTCCCATCCAGGAATTTAAAAAAAGCTCTTCCTTTCCCCAGAATGAAGATATTCACCTTTATGTTGAAAATGTTAATAAGACTTTAGGTTTAGACTTTTCCAAATTTTTTATCAGTAAGCTATTAAGGAGCCTTGGTTTGATTATTTCTGTTTCAACTGATAAAGATTTTATAACAGCTAAAATACCTTCATGGCGGTTTGATCTTAAGGTTGAAGTAGATTTAATAGAGGAAATAGCTAGGTTGGTTGGCTACAACAAGCTACCCCAAGAACCTTTAAGAACAAAAAAAAGAAACACTTTTGACTCTTTGAATCAATCAGTCAGAAGTTGTTTCACGTCGAGGGGATACAATGAAGTAATCACTTACTCTTTCATAGAGGAGTCAGCTGCTTCATTAGTTGAACCTAAGATAGAAAAGTTAGTTTTTGTTAGTAACCCTATTTCTCAAAATATGGTAGTGATGAGACCGAGTTTACTCCCTGGCCTGCTCAATACACTTTCTTATAATCAGAACCAAGGCATAGATCAAGTAAAGATATTTGAAATAGGCTCCACTTTCCAAAAGACTAGTAAGAATAAAGTGAAAGAAGTGGAGCTAATTGGAGGTTTGATTTCGGGGTCAGAAGGAAAAAATAATTGGACAGGATCAAAAAGATCTTTAGATTTTTTTGATCTAAAAGGAGATGTAGAAAAGGTTTTAGGAAACTCTTCAGGATATGTTTTTAAGAAGGCAGAACTACCTTACTTACACCCTGGTAAGACCGCGTTTTTATTTAAAGGCAAGAGTCAAATTGGATACATTGGTTCCCTTAACCCTAAATTAGTAGATAAACTGGACTTGAAACATGAAGTAAACTTTTTCGAAATCCAAATCGAGAAAATTTCACTAAAAGGAAAAGTTAAGTTTAAAAATTTCTCTCGTTTTCCCTTAACTCAGCGAGATTTATCATTTATTTTAGATCAAGGAATTTCCAGCTCAGAAGTCAAAAGCTTAATTTCTTCCAAAGCTGGAGGTAATTTAAAAGAAGTAAAATTATTTGATATTTATGAAGGAAAGGGAATACCTCAAGGCAAAAAAAGTTTAACCTTTTCTCTAAGTTGGCAAGCAGCTGACAGGACTTTAACCGATAAAGAAACCGATGATCTTGTTAAAGAAATAGTTAAGTTTCTTTCCAAAAAGTTTAATGCTAAATTGAGAGCTTAATGGACAATACGATAACGAAGCGAGATTTAGTTAATCATCTTCATGAAACTTTGGGATTAAATAAGGTTGAATCAAAGGAATTAGTAGAAACATTCTTTAATGAAATTAAAAGATCTTTAAAGAATAATGAAGAAGTAAAAATTTCTGGATTTGGAAATTTTAAAATCTTAAATAAAAAAGAAAGACCAGGGCGGAATCCTAAAACTGGAGAACCAGTAACAATATCTGCCAGAAAAGTAGTTACTTTTAAAGCTGGCCAAAAGCTGAGAAAGAGAATCTCCATTAATGAAGGCGAATAATTTACCTCTGATACCAGATAAAAAATACTTTTCAATTAGTGAAGCTTCTGGTTTATGTACAGTAAAAAAACATACACTGAGATTTTGGGAGAAAGAATTTGATTTGTTGAGGCCTTCAACTAGAAGGGGTAATAGGCGTTTCTATCAAAGAGAAGATATATTAATAATCAGAAAGATAAGGTCTTTGTTATATGAAGAAGGTCTAACTATTTCTGGAGCAAAGAAAAAATTAACTTCCAAGGCTTTCTCAAAAAGTTCTTCATCTAAGAATCTTATAATTAATGATCTCGAAAAAATCTTAAAAGAAATAAAACAGGTTGTTTGAAATCTAATCGGGGCGTGGCGCAGTCTGGTAGCGCACTAGACTGGGGGTCTAGTGGTCGCCGGTTCAAATCCGGCCGCCCCGACCATTTAAGTACTATACAAATAACTTATGTTCTATTATAATTAAAAATAATAATTAGAGGCGTCAATTTCTCCCCATGAAATAACTCTCCATGTAAGACCCTCTAATTGTTTAGCAGGATGCAGTTATCACCCATGTTTGGCTGCAAAAGCTAGTTTCTAACTGTATCCTGCCTCTTTGGCGGATGGGCTTAATTAGTTTTGGTTAGGCGCAGTAGAAAAGTCCATCTGCCACCAAAGTTTTTATCAAACTCTAACTTCTATCAAACTCGGACCAGGTTCGTTTACTGCTGAAGAAAATATTTTTCTAAACTCCTCTACTGTTGGGGCAGTAAAAGACTCTACGCCTAGAGATTTTCCCAGAGAAATCCAATTGATTTCAGGATTTTCTAAGGAAAACAACGATTCTGCTCGATCTCCTGTTTCTAATGCTCCAACTCTATCTAGTTCAATTTTTAAGATAGCGTAGGCTCTGTTTGAAAAAATAATATTGGTTACATTTAAATTCTCTCTAGCCTGAGTCCAAAGGGATTGAATGGTATACATGGCCCCTCCATCTCCATGCAGACAAATAACAGGTCGATCTGGACAGGCTATTGCCGCTCCTGTAGCTAAAGGAAGGCCTTGACCAATCGATCCACCGGTTAAAGACAACCAATCATGGGGTTTTGAATTCCAAGTATTTGGGTATACCAAAAATCCAGAAGTTGCTGCTTCATCAGAAACTATGGCTTCTTCTGGAAGCAATTCTCCTAACAATAAACCAACGTGAGCTGGATTTAATTCTCCGTTTAAAGGAGCCTGACTTGTTTCAGAAGGTAAGAGTTCTTCTGATATTTCGTTGGCATCAAGCATTTCACATAAAGACTCTAAAGCCTTCTTACCATCCTGTTCAAAGGTAGCTAATTGGACAAGCTTTGAATTCTCCGGCGACAGATAACTTCTTTTATCAGGGTAAGCGAAGAAGGAAACGGGAGGTTTTGAACCCACAAAGACTATACTTTCAACTCCCTTAAGAAAATCTTCAGCCATCTCTGAAAAATACGGCAGTGGTTCCACTACTGGGATCCCAAATCCTCGTCTTTGTCTTTTTCTAAAAGTTTCAGTTGCTAATCTAGCTCCTGTCTTGGTTGCTATCTTTGCTGCCATGTTTACAGATTGTTCATCCAGAAATTCTCCTCCTAGAAATAGCATACAGTTACTTTTGTCTGTCAAAGCTTCGTAAGCTTCTCTTAAAACATCATTATCAATTTCTGATGGCCCTACACTGTTGAGAATTTTTCCAATTTTATCTGTTTCACCCCAGGCACAGTCAGCAGGGACAATAAGAGTTGCTATCTGTCCAGGAAAATTATGTGCTGCCTGCCAAGCTCTAGATCCACCAGCAGGCAGTTCTTCAGGACTTTTAACTCTTTCAACCCAATCCGAACTAGATTTTGCTAGACCGTCTAGATCCGATGTCAGAGGGGCATCGTATTTAAGATGAAAAGTGGCATGATCACCAACTATATTTATCATGGGAGACCTAGCCTTTTTGGCATTATGGATATTAGCAAATCCATTACCTAAGCCAGGGCCTAAATGCAGAAGATTAGCAGCAGCTTTGCCCGACATTCTTGCATAACCATCAGCTGCACCAGTGACGACTCCTTCAAATAATCCTAAAACGGGTCTAATTTGAGGATAGTGATCTATAGCAGCGACAAGATGCATTTCTGAGGTGCCGGGATTAGCAAAAACAACCTCTAGTCCATTATCTACAAGTGTTTTAAGTAGAGCATCAGCAGCATTCATCCATTTATCCTTAATTATTTATAGTTTAGACTTATTTCTCTAAAACTTAAAAGGACAATTTACATGAGCGATAAAGATAAATTAGAAATGTTACTTTCTCATAAGGCCCCATGCATTGAAACTCTCGGAGGTCGGGCAATACACTTCCAATCTGAGCCTCCGGAACTAAAAATGGAATTTGAAGCTATTCCAGAATTCTGTCATTCACCTAATCAAGTGGTGCAAGGAGGTTTTGTAACCGGCATGTTAGATACACCTATGGCGCATCTTTTAATAGCTATATTAGATAACAAAGTGAATGCAATGACTTTGGATATAAATGTAAGTTTTCTTGGTCCTTCCCACCCAGGGAAACTCACTGGTGAAGCAAGAATTTTAAAACTAGGTAAAAGTATAGCTTATTTAGCTAGCGAGCTTTATCAAAATGAAAGGCTTGTGGCGACTGCTACTTCAACTATAAAGCTGGTACCTATTTCTTCTTAAACTTAAACGCCAAAGTCCCAAGAAAGGCCATCGTGATATTTCTTAAGAATTTCCTTGGCTATTAAAATTCTATGTACTTCATCAGGTCCATCCGCAAGCCTTAAAGTTCTAAATCCTTGAAACATTCCTGCAAGAGGGGTGTCTCCAGAAACTCCTCGCCATCCATGCATCTGTATTGCTCTATCTACCACGCGAGAGCCTGCAGCAGGAACAAAAACTTTGATTGCTGAAATATCCACCCTAGCATTTCCTTCTTTATCCATGACCTCTGCACAATGAATGGTCATGAGTCGAGATGCCTGGATATCCATGTAGGAATCAGCAATCCAACCTTGAATGAATTGCTTGGATTCAAGTATTCCGCCGTGTACTTCTCTTTGGGTAGAGTATCGAACCATAATGTCAAATGCTCTCCACATTTGCCCAATGGTATTCATGCAGTGAAAAACTCGTCCTGCACCTAATCTATCTTGGGCAGCTTGGTGTCCACTACCTCTAGCACCGAGCGCATTCTCTAGAGGAACTCTTACATTTTCATATTTGATTTCCATATGATCTCCTCCAGTGTGACCCCAGATGGGAACAGATCTAATTTTATTAAAACCTGGGGTATCAGTGGGCACGATAATCTGTGTCATTTTCAGGTTCGCATTGCCAGAATCACCGTCATCATCTTCAGTTCTGCACATCACAATGGCAAAATCAGCTCTTTCACCATTTGAAGTCATAATTTTATGACCATTTATTACCCATTCATCCCCATCTTTTACAGCAGTTGTCTGAAGGGATCTTGGATCGGACCCAGGAACATCCGGTTCAGTCATGGAGAAACAAGATTCTATTTCTTGATTAATAAGGGGCATTAACCACTTCTTCTTTTGTTCTTCAGTTCCATACTTAACTAAGATCTTTTGGTTACCCGAATTGGGTGCAATAACACCAAACAACCGGTTGCCTAAAGGGGACCAAGCTAATATTTCATTCATGTAGGCATGAACAAGGAATCCATTACCCATTCCCCCATATTCTTCAGGAAGGTGAGGAGCCCATAATCCTTGCTTTTTTACTTCTGTATTAATTTCTTGCCTTAATTTTTTGGATTTTTCTCCTCCTCTATAAATTATGTCTTCGTTGGGGATAATTCTGTTCCCTACAATATCTGCTGTTCTAAGCCTAATATCATTTATTTCTTTGGAAAGAGTTGGAATCGGTGCAATTTGCATAAGTTTTTCTCCTTTTCTACTTGGCTTAATGTACGAAACAAACGCAATGCTTGCAAGCTTTTAAAAGTATGCGAATATAGTCTGTATAAGGAATTATTGTGAGCTGGGAAAAAGATCTAGAAGAATTAAAGAAAAGAGCTGAACTGGCCAAGGAAATGGGAGGCATTGAACGTATAGCAAAACATTATGCTCGTGGTCGTCTTACCGTAAGAGAAAGAATAGATCAGCTTTTAGATGAAGGCTCTTTTCATGAAACTGGAGAGATAACCGGTAAAGTCTCCTATGATGAAACTGGTGAAATTAAAGAGTTTATTCCAGCCAATTTTGTATTT
>Ga0208391_1000784_pt1 | contig 16398 bp, 15 predicted proteins | sample Knorr_S23_td_Bot_FD_185612 | JGI IMG/M metagenome (GOLD analysis project Ga0208391, IMG submission 185612) | Marine microbial communities from Southern Atlantic Ocean transect - Knorr_S23_td_Bottom_ad_3770_LV_A (SPAdes) (version 2) | ecosystem: Environmental > Aquatic > Marine > Oceanic | place... | reverse complement strand
CATCTTGCAATATTTCGACCACGCCCTCACCGGTGATTTTCTCTCCTCGCTTGGCCTGCGACTTAAGGATCGCAAATATCTGATCCTGGCGACGTAGACGCGTAACATTATCTAGTTTGAGCGAGCGGGCTACATCGGCAAGCTCAGTGGGTGATTTCTCTTTCAGTTCTGTAAGGCTGAGTGACATAAGATGACTCACGATAGGGAATGTGACAGACCTGGACTTCTCGGGTCTGACCCGCAATCGACGCATTGTCGATGCCGGGTGCTGTTGGATAGGAAACTTAAGGTTGGAAGGTGGGGTTTAGCGATTCGGCATATTGCCGTGTTTGTTCACAATATCATCGTTGTGGCATTTTAGTCTACGCCACTTTAGCGCTTTACAGTCACCGGCCATATTCTGCTAGTTGGTTCTGTAATGCGCTGATCATAACTGAAGTTAAAGGTTTTCGTCGAGAAAAGCCGTCAATTGCGCCTTTGAAACAGCACCCACTTTGGTTGCCTCTACTTGTCCACTCTTGAACAACATCAATGTAGGGATGCTGCGAATGCCATATTTTGGAGGTGTTCCAGGATTATCATCGATATTCAGTTTGGCCACCTTGACTCGACCCTGATACTCGCCGGCAACCTCTTCCAGCGTCGCTGCAATCATCTTGCACGGTCCGCACCATTCGGCCCAATAGTCTATCAGTACGGGCGTATCTGAATTCAGTACATCCTCGTCGAATGAGTCATCGTTGACGTTCAGAATATTTTCCGCCATTACAGTGTGCATCCTTAAAATTAGTTGGTTACTTAGGTCGAGGGCCTAGAGTAGCAGGAGTCCCCGGTACTAGCGTGTTATAATGCAGCCGAATAATAGGGAATTTAAACCCGTCCTCTACGCTTCCTCTCCGACAGGAATGGTTTTTTACCAGAAACATTGAACTCGAAGCAAGTTATTTTAATGCGGGATCAATGAGCGCTTGGCGGGCCGCGTTACGATAAACCACGCAAATAGCTCAGCCTAACCTAATAGTATGACTTAACGTTTTTCGCCGTTTCCCCTCTATTTTCTAACTCAAAATACCGCATCGGGCCCGCGCTCACGCGGACCTAAATCGGAGAACTAACCATTTGACCACGTACATACCTATTTAATGGACAACGCTTCTTACCTCACTGACCAACCATTTACCGATCTTGATCTGGCGCCGGAACTGATCCGCGGGCTCGAGACGGCAGGCTTTTCGCATTGCACACAGATTCAACAACTGGCGCTACCTCTTGCGCTAGCCGGCAAGGATGTGGCCGGACAGGCCAAAACAGGCACTGGAAAAACTGCTGCATTCCTACTCGCCATATTTAATCGGCTATTGCGTCTGTCACCACATGCCGAACACGGAGCAAAGAGTGTCCGTGCCGTCGTCCTGGCACCGACACGGGAACTGGCGATACAGATTCATCGCGACGCCGTTCAACTCTGCCAACACACAGCCCTGCGCATGGGCTTGGTTTACGGCGGCACCGGCTACCAGGATCAAACCGAAGCCCTGAGCCACGGCGTCGATATTCTGATCGGGACACCTGGTCGCTTTATCGACTTCTACAAGCAAGGCCTGTTTGACCTAAAGGGAGTACAGGTCTTGGTTCTCGACGAAGCCGACCGAATGTTTGATCTGGGTTTTATCCGCGATATACGTTACGTACTACGACGCCTGCCGCCGCCGGCTGAACGACTCAATATGCTTTTCTCAGCCACGCTGTCTAGTCGCGTTAATGAACTGGCGTACGAGCACATGAACGATCCCATTTCAATCCAGGTCGAGTCAGACACACCAGTAGCTGATCAATTAATTGAAGAGGTTTATTACCCTGCAAACGAGGAAAAACTCGGACTTCTAGTGGGTTTACTTAAAAAGCTTGCCGGGGAGCGCGTTCTGATATTCTGCAATATGCGGGGCACTACAGAGAAAATCGGTCGTTTACTGGAGCGGCAAAAATACTCGGTAGGAGTGCTCTCGGGTGATGTGCCGCAGAAAAAGAGAGAGCGCCTGCTGGAGGAATTTACATTAGGGCACCGTCAAATGCTGGTTGCTACAGATGTCGCTGCGCGTGGCCTTCATATTCCGAGCGTCAGCCACGTCTTTAATTTTGATCTGCCGCAGGATCCTGAAGATTATGTTCACCGCATCGGTCGCACCGCCCGCGCAGGGGCCAGCGGGCATGCGATCAGTTTCGCTTGTGAAGATCATGCCTTCTCGCTGATCGATATCGAAAGCTTCATCGGACATACGCTCATCAAGCAGGAAATCTTACCGCAGGATATAGCGTCTTTAAAAACATCGCAGCAAGACAGGGCCCGAAAACCGCAGCGAAAAACTGAATCCCCCAGTCCAAGCCTAACGCCTGATGCTTCCGCGCGAGGATCAGCCCAGCGCCGATCCGCCAACGTTGTCAAAACAATGGAGAGTGAAAACTCGTCCGTTCGGGAGGCACCATCTCTAGCTGCCAATGAATCCCGAACAGTAGCGGAGGCCGCTCCATCGACTGCACCGTATGCCCTCACCAAGCCAAGTGGGAAATCTCCTTTCCCTGGACGCCGTTCCTCTGAGGTGCCTGCCGTCGGCTGATATCTCCCCTAACAGAGAAGCCGCTAGGGGCCTAAAGAAAAAATAAGAACTCGGTCGCCCCGGTAGTTTTCAAAACGCTTGATGTGCTCAAGACCGAGCGCGCTCACCACACCGACTTCGTCTTCGCCGGCCCGGAGACGAACCGCAACGAACACTGCGCCTTTCCAACGCTGTTTCTTTAAACCGCGCAATAATGACGCTAGATCCCGTTCGATATGGGTTCGATCCATGTAGCGTCCCGCGTAATAGAGAATCCTTTTGTCATTGGTCACCAGAGAACCCGCGCGACCCACCGTATACGGCTGTAACCACTGGCCTGCCTCACGTAGATGAAGTTTTGTCGCAGGATTATGTATGCCGCTAATACTTTCGCCAGCAACCCACAACAAGACAATCACCGCCACCAGCAATCGCAGACCCTTCAAATCGCGCCAGCGAATACGCTTGAAAACATGTTCCAAAACAAACGGTACTGCCAGCAGAGCCGTCACAGACAATGTCAAGATGTACCGTGGCGCAAGAAACAACATGATCAAAACGAATACCAGCAAAATAGCCAGGTTGATCGCAAGCAGCGCTAACCAGACGCGGCGTTGGCCACCATCGGTAAAGCACAGGCCGCTGGTGTAACCGTACACCGCCAACACTGCGAACGGCACTGTTAACTCCGATAAGATCGCGCTGGTCACAATGGTCGTGACCGTCAGACCAAACAAGACGTACGCATACCCCGCGGAATAACGAGGAAGGAATTCCTGACGCAGGAGATCGAGTTTGCTCGATAAGGTGCTTCCGACCTGCTCCCACACCGTTACCACCACGCCCTGGGGGTTACTGAGCACAGCCCAAAAATCCATCTGGCCAACAGGGGCCAAGAACCACCCTGCCAGAATCACTCCAAGACCGATGATCGGCGTAGCCGCTACTAGAAGCAACGGCCAGCGCCGCGGATCAAAATTCCTGCTGACCATGACAAATAGCAACGGCGACAGCAACAAAAATGCCACTCCTTCGATGCGGAACAGGCTCGCCACCACTAGCGCCACCAATACGGCAACCCTAGGTCGCCAGCTGGAATCCTTTTGACAAAGCAACAAGCAATACAGAGCCGCTAAGTACGCGGCGAGATAACCCGGATCACGAATAAGAAACGAGCGATACTCGTTAAAAGCCGGATGCGCGAGCGCCACAATGGCCGCCAGCACCGTGAGCCGCCTTGACTTGCCACCGAGCGCCCGGATAACAGCTATAAATAACAGGATGACACCGGAGAAACACACGGTATTAATCACGTGCCCCGCCCCCTTAAGGGATAGTCCAGTTAAGACAGAAACCACCCACATAAAAAACGGATAAAACGGCCACTTGTAATCGGCAAACGCCAAAGACCACTGGCCGTTGCCAAGGAGCTCCGCGGTACGCACATAGCCGACGCCATCGTTATTGATAATGGGGTCGCTGTACACCGCCCAGATTGATAGACAAACACTCGCAATCACACACAACACCCCGGTGATCAAAAGAAATCGCCGGTCAGCAGGATCCGATAAGAGCCAGTTCACCATCTCGCGTGCTTTCCGTTTGATCCTAACAACTCAGGGTTCACCAGAATGATCAACCAGGAAACCGGCTCTCGTGGCCCAACATCTGGTCAAACGTTTCCCGTGGCCGGATGAGATGAAATTCATCACCATCCACCATCACTTCTGCTGCGCGTGGCCGAGCGTTGTAGTTTGAACTCAAGACAAAGCCATAAGCTCCCGCCGAGCCAATCGCAAGCACTTCGCCTTCAGCTGTCGCGAGTCGGCGATCCTTAGCGAGAACATCGCCGGATTCACAAACTGGACCGACGATGTCGTAGACCTTTGAATCCTTTCCGTCAGCGCGCTTCACCGGCAAGACATCGTGCCATGCCTGGTATAACGCGGGGCGAATCAGGTCGTTCATTGCCGCATCGATCACCGCAAAATTGCGCCACGCGTTCTCTTTCAGGTATTCGACCCGAGTCAGCAAAACACCAGCATTACCTACAATCGATCGTCCCGGTTCAATGCTAACGGGCAACGCACAGCCCCGCCGATGAAGAATCTCAAGCAGCGCCACAATGTATTCGCGCGGCAAGGGCGGCGACTCGTCACCATAACGAATACCAAGGCCCCCGCCCAGGTCCAGATGCGTTAACTCGATCCCTTCGTTTTGCAGTTCGAAGATGAAATCAATGGTTCTTTCAAGCGCATTCAGAAACGGCGAGAGTTCAATCAATTGCGAGCCAATGTGGCACGCGACTCCGAGCACCTCTACATGGTCCATCGCACACGCTACGCGGTAAGTCTCAACAGCCGCCTCAACGGCAATACCAAACTTGTTGTCACGGAGACCGGTAGCGATATACGGGTGCGTTTTCGCGTCGATATCCGGGTTAATTCGAATCGCAATCGGCGCTTTTAAACCCAACTGTTCTGCAACAGCATTAACGCGATAAAGCTCCGCATCGGATTCCAGGTTAAGGCACTTGATCCCCACTTGCAGCGCCCGACGAATTTCTGTTTTGCTTTTACCAACTCCTGAAAAAATAATCTCACTCGAGTCGCCGCCAGCACACAATACTCGCTCAAGTTCACCACCAGATACGATGTCGAAACCAGAGCCCAGACGCGCCAATAAATCGAGTATTGCCAGGGAACCATTGGCCTTGACCGCGTAACAGATCTGATGTGGATAGTCACCAAACGCTGCGTCAAAAGCCAACCAGTGCTGCTCTAAAGCGGCACGGGAATACACATAACAAGGTGTTCCAACCGCTGCTGCGATATCGGTGAGGCACACCCTTTCGATCCAAAGCGCCTCTCCTTCGTAGTGACAAGGTTCCACTGACGGATCACCTAATCAACAGTCGCTCGGTCCTGATCAACAACTGGCTCAGGAAGATACAACGGTCCTTTTTGCCCACACGCCGATAACAGCACTACAACAGAGAGGGTCAAAACAACGTTTATGCAGTATCGACCAGCAACTCGGCATTCCCTTGCGAGCCCCGCCCAACCAGAATCCGACGTATAAGAGTCAATATTCATCGGCCCGCCAAGCGCTGTCGACACCGCTCGATAGCCTTACGCACCTGCTGAGGTGCTGTGCCGCCTACCTGATCTCTGGCCGCTATTGATCCTTCCAAACTAAGCACATCGTAGACATCGTCCTGTATGTGTGGAGAAAATCCCCGCAGCACATCGAGCGAGAGTTGGTCAAGATCAACTCCCTGATCCTGGGCGCTCCGAATAACCTTACCCACAACTGCGTGCGCATCGCGAAAGGGGATACCTTTGCGAACCAAGTAGTCGGCCAAATCCGTTGCCGTCGCATAACCGCGTACCGCCGCCGCTCGCATGACTTCGCGATCGAATCTCATGTTTGACAACATGGCGGTCATCACCTGCAAGCACGCCAGCACCGTGTCGACCGTGTCGAACAACGGTTCCTTGTCTTCCTGATTATCCCGGTTATAGGACAACGGTTGGCCTTTCATCAGGACCATTAGGCTGGTCACATTACCTAACAACCGGCCACTCTTACCACGAACGAGTTCGGCAACGTCGGGGTTTTTCTTCTGCGGCATCATGCTTGATCCGGTACAGAAGGCATCACCTAAATCAACGAAACGGCAGTTCTCGGACGACCACAACACCAAGTCCTCTGCCATGCGAGACAGGTGTATCCCGAGCAATGCTGCGGCGCCACAAAACTCGATCACGAAGTCGCGGTCCGATACTGCGTCAAGGGAGTTCGCCGAGATGTCTTCAAACCCAAGCTCTGCTGCCGTCATTTCCCGATCGATCGGGAAACTGGTTCCGGCTAATGCGCCTGACCCCAACGGGGATATATTGACCCTGCGTCGGCAATCTCCGCATCGTTGCCAGTCTCGCTCCAGCATTTCAACCCACGCCAGCAGGTGATGACCGGCAGTCACTGGTTGCGCACTTTGAAGATGGGTGAGCCCCGGCATGATCGTGTCAGCCTCGCGATCCGCGACGTCCACCAAGGCGGACTGCAGTGCAGAAATAGCCTGCAAAATCTGGTCGATCGCTGCTCGAACAAATAAACGCAAATCAGTCGCGACTTGATCATTGCGTGAACGACCGGTGTGTACTTTCTTACCGGCGTCTCCGATAAGCTCGATCAAGCGGACCTCAATGTTCATGTGCACATCTTCATGTTCCACTCGCCAGGGGAAGCGATGTTCACGAATTTCCTCAATAATCTGCCGCAAACCCGTAAGGATCTCTTCACTGTCACCAGGTGTTATGACGCTACACGCCTCTAACATACGCACGTGCGCCATCGTGCCAGCCAAATCATATTCAGCCAGGCGACGGTCAAAATGCTGCGATGCGGTGAACGCTTCGGTCAGGTTACTGGTTTCACCATCAAATCGACCGGACCAGAGTTTGTTCTTGTCCATCATAGCCTCAGGATGCTACGTCGGTTACTGAATGTCTACAAACGAACTCGTCGGCACCGCACATCGCTCTTTAAAGACATTTCCCGCAAGAAACGAGCGCGCACATACACTCGATGTTCGAACACTGCCTTACTTCAAGGCAGAGACGTACAACGACACTTCCCGCATCTGTTGGGGAGTCAACAAGAACGCTATTGGGTTCATCACTCGATGCTTGCGTGTCTTGGTCTTGAACGCTTGCAACTGCCGTTCCAGATATTCCGGATGCTGGCCGGCCAGACGCGGGTATTTCGGTGGAATACCGCGCCCGGCAGGCCCGTGACAACCCATGCATGGCGCCACACCCAATGCCTTGAAGCCGCCGCGGTAAAGCGTACCCCCGCTCTCCGCCGCCGTGACATCGGCTTCAGAAATGCTGCCAAGGGTCGATTGCTGTGCCGAAAAATAGGCATCCAAATCCTGCATATCAGTCTGCGACAACGGTGCCGCCATACCAGCCATCACTGGGTTAGCGCGGTTACCTGACTTAAATAGGGTCAATTGTGCCGCAATATAACCGGGCACCTGCCCTGCAAGTGACGGGAACTGACTGTTCGCACTATTGCCATCCGCACCGTGGCAAGCAGCACACACCTGGGCCTTAACCTTCCCAGCCACGGCATCACCCGCTACCACCGAGTGAATTGGTGTGGCAACACAGATTAGAAGCGCGATAATGATCGATGTTGGCCGTTTCATTACACTGGTCCCCAAAAGTTCTCGGCTCCAGAAAAGCCTTGCCACATTGGTGTGACGATCACAACTGACGGGGCAGACCCCAACCCATCCCCAACTGGCGCGCGATTATAACCCCCATGAAGACTATCAACAGCGCGACCCTAAATCAGGCCCAATTTGTCTGTAGCGCACACACTCACCTCGAGTGGCCTATCGACTCGGGCAGCGAAATTGCCGTTGCCGGACGATCAAATGTCGGCAAATCGAGCGCTATCAACACCATTACGGGTCGTACGGGCCTCGCCCGGACCAGCAAGACACCTGGCCGTACTCGCCAGATTGTCTTTTTTGACCTGACCCCCGACCACCGGCTGGTTGATCTACCTGGATACGGCTTTGCCCGGACCTCACGCGAATTGCAGCAACACTGGCAGAAAACGATCAATCGTTATTTCAGTACTCGGCAGGCTTTAAGAGGACTCGTCCTACCTATCGACATCCGCCGCGGCCTGATGGCGATGGATCAAGAAATGCTCAATTGGTGCTGCCATCACGCATTACCGGTTCACTTGCTTCTAACCAAACGAGATAAGCTGTCCAGAAGCGCTGCCCAAAACACCCTGCGCGCGGTGCAGAAACAACTGGTCGAGTCCCCGCTGTTCAGCGCACAACTCTTCTCAGCTACTAAAAAGGAGGGTGTCGAAGAAGCGCGGGCCAAAATCGTCCAACTACTGATGAGCGAACCCCGACCAGTCAACAACTGACCAGCGACAGCCGCCGCTTAGGCGTGCGCCATTGCCCAATTCTTACCGGCGTTCACCTCAACCTTAAGCGGCACAGCCAGTTCAGCGACTGATGTCATGAGTGACTTCAGCATGGACCGCGCCTGGTCGACGTCATCCTCGCTGACTTCCAATACCAGCTCGTCGTGGACCTGCATGATCATCCGCATCTGCAAATTGTGCTCTGTAATCCACCCATCCACGGCCAGCATAGCCAGCTTGATGAGATCAGCGGCGGTGCCCTGCATGGGTGCGTTGATCGCAGCCCGTTCAGCAGCCTGTCGACGCGCATGATTACTCGACCCCATATCGTTCAGGTGCAGCCGGCGGCCAAATACGGTCTCAACAAATCGTTGTTCCCGCGCTTGCACTCGAGTCTTTTCCATGAATGCATGCACACCCGGGTAACGGGAGAAATAGAGGTCGATGTAATCTTGGGCTTCTATACGACCGATTCCCAGTTGCTTACTCAGGCCAAACGCTGACATACCGTAAATCAGACCAAAATTAATTGCCTTTGCGCTGCGTCGCTGATCATCAGTTACTTTCGATGGCTTAATTGAAAACACCTCTGCCGCAGTTGCGCGATGAATATCTGCATCGTCTGCGAATGCTGACAACAGTCCCTCATCCGCTGAGAGGTGCGCCATGATGCGCAACTCGATTTGTGAGTAATCGGCCGCCACGAGCACATGCCCTGGGTCAGGAATAAAGGCTTGACGGATCCGTCGGCCTTCCTCTGTTCGCACCGGGATGTTCTGAAGGTTCGGGTTGCTCGATGACAGACGTCCGGTTGCGACCGCAGCCTGATGATAAGAAGTATGAACACGGCCGGTCACTGGGCTAACGAGTTCCGGCAACTTGTCCGTGTACGTCGATTTCAACTTGCTGAGACTGCGGTATTGAAGAATCAACTGCGGCAACTCGTGATCTTCAGCCAGTTCCTGGAGAACGTTTTCAGCTGTGGAGGGTTGCCCCTTGGGCGTTTTGCTGATGATAGGCAAGTCCAATTTTTCAAACAACACCTCTTGAATCTGCCGTGGGGAGGCGATATTAAAGGCAACGCCCGCCGCCGCGTGCGCTTGCTTCTCTATCTGTGCAATTCGTTCGCCCAGTTCGATGCTGTGGTTAGATAGCATGTCACAGTCCACTCGCACACCGTTCCGCTCCACTCGCGACAAAACTGGCACGAGTGGCATCTCGATTGTTTCCAACACCGAACGCAATGCGGGCTCCGGCTGGAACTGGGGATAAATCTTTTCGTGCAATCGCATCGCTATGTCAGCATCCTCCGCCGCGTAATGGCCTGCCTGCTCCACATCGACTTGACTAAACGACACTCGCGACTTACCGCTCCCGGCAACCTCCTCATACTTGACGACTTTGTAACCGAGATACTTGAGCGCTAAGGTGCTCAGATCGTGCCGTGATCCCGTGCTATTAAGAACATAAGACTCCAGCATGGTGTCGAAGCGAATCCCCTTAAGATCGATGCCGTAGTTCTGCAACACGGATCGATCGTACTTTAGGTTCTGGCCAATCTTGCCAATCTTGGGGTCTTCCAGAAGAGGTCGAAGACAGGTCAACGCATAATCGAGAGAAACCTGCAAAGGAGCCCCAACATAATCATGTGCCAGCGGCAGGTAGGCACCTTCACCGGCACGATCAGTAAACGAAATTCCCACCAGTTCAGCGCACAATGTATCTAACGATGTGGTCTCGGTATCAAGAGAAAATACACCTGCTTTCGACAACCGCTTGATCCATTGCCTGAGCGTTTTCTCATCCAGGATTATCGTGTAGTCAACCTCTGGTGAATGCGTATCCACGGAATTCGTGCCGCCGAGTTCGGACAACCAGGTTTTGAATTCGAGCCGCGAAAACAGCGCCCGCAGGCGATCATCGTCTGGGGTGGACTGCCTCAGATCTTTCGGCGTCACCTCCAGTTCAACATCGGTTTTGATCGTCACCAACTGTCGAGACAGGGGGAGTTGCTCCAGGGACTGGCGCAGGTTGTCTCCCACCTTGCCCTTGATTTCTTCAGCGTGAGCGACAAGATTATCGAGCGTTCGATAGGTTTCCAACCACCGCGTTGCAGTCTTCGGGCCCACTTTTGGCACTCCGGGCACGTTGTCCACAGCGTCGCCAACTAGCGTGAGGTAATCAACAATCTGTTCTGGCTCAACACCAAAACGCACTTTAATACCGGCCGTATCGTAAGTTTCTCCTTTCATGCTATCGATCAGACGGACCCGCTTACCAACCAACTGCGCGAAATCCTTGTCACCACTCATGATGTCAGTGTCGATCGCCATCGCCGTTGCCGTAGTGGACAGCGTGCCAATCACATCGTCTGCCTCAACAGCGGCCACCGACAACAACGGAATACCCATCGCTTGGATCACATCGTGGGTAGGTTCTATTTGCGAGCGCAGATCATTCGGCATGGGAGGCCGATTCGCCTTGTAGGCAGGGTAAATATCATCACGGAAGGTTTTACCGGGCGCGTCGAAAACAACCACCAGATAATCCGACGGATGCTCCTTCATCTGCCGACGCAACATGTTGATAACACCGTAGATAGCCCCCGTGGTTTCACCACTCGAGGTCGTCAGATCCGGCATGGCATGATAGGCCCGATAAAGATAGGACGACCCATCGACCAACACCAGTTTTTTTGTCACTACGGCATCTCCAAAACAACTTTTGTTATCCGCCGGGCCTTGTTGCGAAGTTTAAAAAAACAATATACGAGCGTTTTTAAGTCGAGCAGCCCGTAAAAGAACAAAATATTAGGCGCGCTCGGCACTGCCCGCATCACCACCTCACGTCAGTCGGCGTAGCGACGAGCAATATTGATCCCTTTCAGCAGATTCAATGCCGCCCGCACCTCGTAGTCACTATCTTGGCGCCGCGTGCGGGACGCCTTGGCGTTTTCCGCAGGCTCCTCGACAGTGGCCTCCTGGCCGAGGTGCCCAACCAAATTCGCTTCCCGCAGCGCAACGCTAACCCCCCCCGGGTCGGCAAAGGCCAGATCCCCCGTGAGAACATCTGGAACAATTCCTCGGGCCTGTATCGAACGATCGTTAGGTGTGTAGTAACGAGCCGTGGTCAATTTGAGGGCTGCACCGTTACGCATGGGCAATATCGTTTGGACAGAACCTTTACCGAATGTCTTAGTACCAAGAATTACCGCCCGGTCGTGATCCTGAAGCGCGCCGGCCACAATCTCGGCCGCAGAAGCAGAACCCCCGTTCACCAGCACTACCATCGCGGCACCGCCCAGGTAGTCTTTTGGCGTCGCGTTGAAAGTGATTCTCGAATCCTCTGTACGTCCGCGCGTCGACACGATCACCCCCTGGCGAAGAAAAACATCGCTGACATCAACTGCGCCTTCCAGGACACCCCCTGGATTATTACGCAGATCGAGGACCAGACCATCTAGTGTTCCACCCGCCTCTTTTTTCACGCGGGTCAATTCACGACGCAGTGACGCAGCGGTTCCCGATTGAAACTGAGCGACGCGTACATAAGCATAATGTCCTTCAAGCAATTGCGCCCACACGCTATTGATGTGGATAACCTCCCGCTCAATCGTGATCCGGATCGGTTTCGGCGCACCTTTGCGAGCAATGGTCAAGTCAATCGTGGTGCCCGGCTTCCCGCGCATTCGATTCACTGCTTCATCAAGAGCCATGCCCTTAACCGGCGCCTCATCGAGTCGAACAATCAAATCACCGGGGAGAATACCGGCCCGGTCAGCCGGTGTGCCATCGATCGGTGTCACTACCCTGATGAGTCCGTTGTCATCCAGGGTGACCTCTATGCCCAAACCGCCAAATTCTCCCCGTGTATCGATATTGACTTCACGGTATGCCTCGGGCTCAAGGTAGGTTGAGTGTGGATCAAGGCCGTTAAGCATCCCCCGCACCGCATTCTTGAGCAACTCACCATCATCGACTCGCTCAACATAATCACTCTTAATCTTGCCGAAAATTTCAGAAAAGACCTTGAGATCCTCCATCGGCAATGACTCGTTCGTATCAGCATGTGCAGCGACACTCATCCCGATACACAACACGGACAGTACTCCGAGCGATAACGCACGGTGCAATTGAACCCTGCAACGCTTCATTTCTTAACCTAGAGCAGTAACGGTGGCGAAAAACGCGAACGAGTATAGCGTCTGTGTTTCAGGGAGCCCGCCCCAACCCCACAATGACCGTCCTTAACTGCCCCGGCGGGGAGTCGAGTCACACAGCAGAAACAGGTCAAGCGGACCACTGAAAGGTCACGTGATCCGTCTTTGAAGCACGCTCTCTGACCCCGTTTGGCATCACGATTTATTAAATTAATGTTTATTAACAATATATTATATGATTTCCTTGGAAGATATATTATAATTCGAACATTAATGTATAATATTTAATTGATATTCTTCAGTTGTCCCATAGGTACTCGCCATGGCAGACATGCCCACCCCCGTCAATGGGGATCCGTTTCGAAGTTTCTTGGCGGACGAAAAGAATTTATACGTCGCCTCAAGAGCGCTCAAGGCGATGGGACATCCGTTGCGCCTCAAGATACTGTGCATTCTCGCCGGCATTAAGGAAATCAGCGTTCAAGACCTCGTGGACCTGGTTGGTACCTCCCAAAGCAATATTTCTCAGCATTTATCGATTCTCAGGGATAAAGGCATTCTGGCCTCCCGTAAAGATGCCAACAAAGTCTACTACCGCATCGATGACCATAAAGTCGTCCAATTAATGGAAAGCACCCGCTCCGCTTTCATCCCCACCTGAATCAGAGCCTGTCTTCGGCTAAGTGAGTGTCCTCCTCCTGTAGAATGGCAGGTCATTCGCTACTCCAACTTTTTCGATGATTAATCAATTCGTCACCAGTAACTGGTACCTTTTTGTCGCCCTTATCGCCATCCTCGGGTTACTTGCCTTCGATCCGATACGACGACGTTCCAGCGGAATCCGCCCTGTTTCGGCGATCCAATTACCTCAATTGATGAACCATGACAATGCGGTAATCGTCGATGTCCGGGACAATACAGACTTTGAGAACAGCCACATCGCCAAGGCCATTAATATTCCTATCAATCAGCTCAAATTGAACCTCGCACGTCTCGAAAAGTATCGCAAAAAAGAAACCGCGATGGTCCTGGTCTGCCGATCCGGCCAACAGGCAACGCGCGGCGCACAGGTGCTGCGTAAAGAGAACTTCCCCAACCTCTACACCCTTGATGGTGGAATGAATGCCTGGGAAAAAGAACATCTTCCGGTGCAACGCTGACCGCTATACGAAGGACCTCATCCAATGGCCGAAAACAACACGCCAACTGCACCCACTTTCCAGTTCAATCAGGTTTACCTAAAAGACGCCTCTTTCGAATCGCCATGCAGTCCCGAGGTGTTCGGTCCGAAAAACTCCAATCGCAATCCTGCTATTGACGTACAGCTGAGAATTCAGCACCAGCGTGTCACCGATACCGATGATGTATACGAGGTTGTTCTCGCAAGTACTTGCACGGCCAAAACGGAAGAAGACACGCTGTTTATTGCAGAAGTCCAGCAGGCTGGCATTTTTACATTGACCGGTTACGAACCCGCGCCACTGGAAAAAATTCTGGAAGCAGCTTGCCCGAACGTATTGTTTCCTTTTATGCGCGAAGCGATTTCACAGTTGGTCGCAAGGGGGGGGTTCCCCCAGTTACTGTTAACCCCTGTGAACTTTGAAATGATGTATCAACAGAAAAAGTCTTCGCCCCAGCCCGACGCAGAAGGTGCGCCGAACAGCGCTTGAGCATTTGCTGCGCCGCTGGTCGGTAATCGTCTAGGCCCCCTATAACGACGATGGCTTCGCAGCAACCCATTGGGGTTCTGGGCGCTGGCTCCTGGGGAACAGCGCTCGCTATCCTTATCGCGCGCAACGGCTATCCAGTTTGGCTGTGGAGTCATAGCGCCCAACAGGCCGCAGACATTGCTCAACAACGAGAGAACGCACGATATCTGCCCGGCATTGACCTCCCCGACACCATCAACGTCACAGCAGATCTACCGTCATTGGTGCGCAACACTCGTGACCTGGTCATCGCCGTTCCTAGCCACGCGTTTCACAACACGCTGGTGGCTTTACGACGGCATGCGGAAGGGCCGCTGCGCGTGTGCTGGGGAACGAAGGGCTTTGAACCCAACAGCGGTCGCCTCCCCAGTGCGGTGTTCCATGAAGTACTGACCACCCACGGCACCGTGCCCGCCGTTATTTCTGGACCCAGTTTCGCGAATGAAGTCGCTCTGGGGTTTCCCACCGCACTGACAGTAGGCTGCGAGGATGATGCGGCGACTCAGCAATTTACCGACTGGTTTAGAAATGAACGCGTACGGGTTTACACCAGCACCGACCTCGTTGGCATTCAACTGGGCGGCGCCATCAAGAACGTGATGGCCATTGCCACCGGGATCTGCGACGGGTTGGGTTTGGGTGCCAATGCGCGTGCAGCACTGATCACACGCGCATTGGCTGAAATGACGCGGTTTGGTATTGCACTTGGCGGCCAAGCCAAGACTTTCAGCGGGTTAACCGGTGTCGGCGACCTGCTACTCACAGCAACAGATGATCAATCAAGGAATAGACGCCTGGGCATGGGGCTCGGCGCCGGCGGGTCCATCACCAAACTCATCAAAGAGATCGGTCAAGAAATAGAAGGCATCAATACTGCCCGCGTGTTATATGAAAAAAGCCGGGAACTTGGCATCCAGATGCCTATCAGCGAACAGGTCTACCGTGTCATTTTCGATGATCTTGACCCGGCATCCGCTGTCACGACCCTGCTTGGCAGAGCCCCGCGCGAAGAAACAGATTAAGGATCAACGCTGGCGGGCCAATAGCGGCGTCATCACGTCCTCAAGTGCCTTGGGGCTAATGCCAAGGGCGGCAAAATCATTCCTGGCACACACACTGTCAATCTGCATGGAGCGATAATTATCCCGAGTAAATAATTTCCCCGGGAGACGTTCCATCACCAACGCCTGCAATCTTGATAACGAATCGGGCAATCCCAGCACCAGGCGCCGGCGACCAGTGACGCGCGCGACAAACTGGACCAGTTCTTTAAACGTGTAGATTTGCGGGCCACAAAAGTTCAATCGCTGGCCATTAAAATCCGCACCCCTTTCGAGCACTTGATAAAACGCTTCGACCACGTCATCAACGCAGACCGGTGCAAATCGCGTTTGCGGACACACCACGGGAAACACCGGCATCCAGTCGAGTAAACGATCAAAAACACCGAAAAAATTATCCCCTGGTCCAAAAATAATGGACGGCCGAAAACTCGTAACCGTGACCCCACCACAAGCGTGGTGAACCGAGTCCTCACCTTCGCCTCGGCTCTTAAGGTAACGACTGGGCCCTTTGGCAGCATCGGCATTTAATGCACTCATGTGCAGATATTGCGTGACGCCGGCTACTTGACACAAATGCACCAAACGGCGAGGGAATGCAACATGAACTGCGTCAAAATCAATCTCTCGGCTCTCGTGCAATATGCCAACCAGGTTTATTACAACCGTCTGCCCTGCAAAACACACGGCTAAGGCTTCATCGCTCTCAAGATCGACCCTGACAACTCGCACACCCGCAATTTGTCTCAGCCCGGATTCGGCGGTCGAGCTTCTGGCCAACGCGGTGACTCGGTGTCCGGCATTAACCAATCGGGCCAATAGGTGGCGCCCAACGAAACCGCTACCGCCGACAACCGCCACCGTTTTCTGCGCTGTCATTACGGGGCGCTATCTGCCTGCAACGGTTGGATGCATTG
>Ga0208391_1000775_pt1 | contig 16483 bp, 19 predicted proteins | sample Knorr_S23_td_Bot_FD_185612 | JGI IMG/M metagenome (GOLD analysis project Ga0208391, IMG submission 185612) | Marine microbial communities from Southern Atlantic Ocean transect - Knorr_S23_td_Bottom_ad_3770_LV_A (SPAdes) (version 2) | ecosystem: Environmental > Aquatic > Marine > Oceanic | place... | reverse complement strand
CAAATAAAACCACTTGACTAAATGAAATTTCTTTGAGTGTTGCAGAGCGTAGTACCAAATGATAAACGCCGGGAAAGGGATTCGAACCCCTGCACGCTTTCACGTAGCTGTTTTCGAGACAGCCGCCTTACCGCTTGGCTATCCCGGCATTTAATATTAAAAATAACCTATAATAAAACAAAGTGGGTAAAAATTAGAGTTTAGAATTAATATCAAAAAGTTCATTTTGAAATCTATTTTTAATTTGATCTTTAGTTTTATTCCATTCATCATCAGTTACAATATCAGTGAAAATGGAATGAAATCCAGAAAAATTAGGTTGATGAGATATAGAGATAATGGTTTGACGTTCTAATTCAGATAAAGGGAAATAAGAAATAATTTTTAAAACTGAATCATCAGAATTATATCTTATTTCAAAAAGTTTGTCCTGGATTTGAGAAGGAATGGTGAGATTTTTCAAGGTAAATATCAAATATCTGAGAGATATTAAATCAATTTCATTACAAATAGCAGTAAAAGGATTAGATCATAGAATAATAATCAGCATTGATCGATTAGAAAAGATAAACACAAAATAGCATAAAATGTTCAAACTATTTCATGGGATTAAATCTAAAAGATCTAGTAGTTAGAGAAAAAACAACCCTAGAAGCATTTTCAACTAAAATAATCGCAATTGATGCATACAATGCAATTTATCAATTTCTTGCAAGTATTAGAGGTCCAGATGGATTACAATTAACAGATGCAGATGGAAGAATCACAAGCCATCTCAGTGGATTACTTTACAGAAATGTGAATTTCTTATCATTAGGAATAAAACCAGTATACGTATTTGATGGAAAACCACCATCTCTAAAAACAGCAGAAATTGAGCGTCGAAAGCAAATCAAAAAAGATGCTACAATAAAATATGAAAAAGCAATATCTGAAGGAAATATGGAAGATGCCAGAAAATATGCTCAACAAACAACTAGTATGAAAGACGGGATGGTAAAAGAATCAAAAGAATTTTTAACATATTTTGGCATACCATACATTGAAGCACCATCAGAAGGGGAAGCAACAGCTGCACATCTGACAAATACAGGACAAGCATATGCATCTGCAAGTCAAGATTATGATTCAATTTTATGTGGTGCAAAAAAACTAGTAAGAAATTTTACAAGTAGTGGAAGAAGAAAAATTCCAAACAGAAATACATACATCGATGTTCTTCCAGAAATTATTGAAACACAAAAAACACTTGACGCGATAAAAATGACACAAGAGGAATTAATCGATGTAGGAATTTTAATTGGAACTGATTTCAACCCAAATGGATTTGAAAGAATAGGTCCCAAAACAGCAATGAAATTAATTAGACAACATAAAAGATTAGAAGACATTCCACAAATTCAAGAGCAATTAGAAAAAATAGATTTTCAACAAATTAGAGAAATTTTCCTACATCCAAAAGTAGCAGATGTAGATGAAATTATTTTTAATGAAGTAGATTATGAAGGAATTACAAATTATTTAGTTAAAGAGAGGAGTTTTTCAAATGATAGAATTCAATCAACCTTAAACAGATTAAAAAAAGCACTTGAGAAAAAAAGTCAAAATTTAGATCAGTGGTTTTAAGAATATTTCAATTTAATAAGCAGTTAATCTAATTTTAAAATATGTATCAAACTGAAGCTAGAAAAATATTGAAAGATGCACCAATAATGTGGAGAAGAATCAATTCCATAGGCATGATTTTAGACTGTAATTCAACATATGCGACAAACTTAGGATATGCTAAATCGGAAATTTTAGGGAAACCAATTTTTGAACATGTACCAAAAGAATCATGGGAATCTATGAATAATTCTCTAAAAACATGGTTTGAAACAGGCAAAGTAACAGATAGAAAAATTACATTCAGTAGACAAGATAAAACTACATTTGTAGGATTATTGCAAGCTACAAGTCTTTATGACGAAAATAAAAATTTGATTGGAAGTAATACAGTAATTTTCAACTTAACACAAATGAATGATGAAAATATAAAAAAATATGAACAATTTTTTATAGAATCAAATAAAAGATTAGATGAAATAAAAGAAAAAGAATATGATGGATTAGATAAAAATTCAAAATCAGAATATGATGGATTAAAAGAAATGTTTCAAATGTTATTGGAAATAGATTTGAAAAAAATAAAATAAACTATTTAGAATTTTCTTTTACAATTTTTTGAATCTCAATTACAGCAGATACATCATCCAAAGTACTAACGTCTCCAATTTTTTCACCATTGCCAATAGATTTTAGTAATCTTCTCATGATTTTTCCACTACGTGTTTTAGGAAGTTTGGAAACGAAATAGATTTGTTTGGGAGTAGCAATTGCTCCAATATCAGTTCTAATTTTAGTAAAAAGATTTTTTTCTAAAACATTTCTATTTGTGGTAACACTATCTTTTAAAACAACAAATGCAATAATCACTTCGCCTTTAATTTCATCAGGAATTCCACAGACAGCAGATTCTGCCACATCATTGTCAGATACAATACAACCTTCAAGTTCAGCAGTTCCAATTCTATGACCTGCTATTTTTAAGACGTCATCTGCGCGTCCGAGTAGCCATAAGTATCCATCATCGTCTTTAAGAGCATAATCTCCAGGATAGTAACAGTTAGGATATTTTGACCAATAGACAGTTTTGTATTTTTCATCTTCACCCCATAATGTCAAAAGCATTCCAGGCCAAGGGTTTTTGATTATTAGATAGCCCTTAGTATTTGGCGGAACTTCAACCCCAAATTCATCGACTACTGTAATATCAGTTCCAGGAATAGGCAAAGTTCCCGAACCAGGTTTTAGAGGAATCGTTTCCAATCCAGGTAAGGGAGAAATCATCATGCCACCAGTTTCAGTTTGCCACCAAGTATCAATAATAGGACATTTTTCTTTTCCAATAATTTTGTAATACCATTTCCAAACTTCAGGATTAATTGGCTCACCAACAGTTCCAAGCAATCGTAATGAAGAAAGATCAAATGAATTTGGAATGTCATCGCCAAATTTCATAAACATTCTAAGAGCGGTAGGAGTAGTATAGAAAATAGAGACATTGTATTTTTCCAAAATGCTCCACATTCTAGAGGTATCAGGAAAATCAGGTGCACCCTCATACATTATTTGAGTTGCGCCATGAAGTAATGGAGCATAAACAACATAGCTGTGTCCAGTTACCCAACCAATATCAGCTGTACAAAAAAATACATCAGAGTCTTTAATATCAAATGCCCATTTGAAAGTAGAATAAAGATGAGTTAGGTACCCACCAGTACCATGTAAAACTCCTTTAGGTTTTCCAGTTGTTCCAGAAGTATACAATATGTAAAGAGGATGATTACTATCTAATTTTTCTGCAATACAGGAATCAGAAGCATTATTCATTAATTCATTCCAAAGTTTATCTTTTGAGGAAATTTGAATTTTATTTTTTGTTCGTTCTAAAACAACTACATGTTCAACAAATTCAAAGTCTTTGATGGCATCATCTATTACTTCTTTTAATTTAACAATTTTACCTCTTCTATACCCACCATCAGCAGTGATAACAATTTTAGATTTAGAATCATCAATTCTATCCCTAATGGATGCAGCACTAAATCCAGAAAATATAACAGTGTGAATGGCACCAATTCTTGCACATGCAAGCATTGCAATAGGCAATTCAGGAACCATTGGAAGGTAAATTGTAACCCTATCCCCTTTTTTTACTCCAAGGGATTTTAAGACATTTGCAAATTTTTGAACTTTAACGAATAAATCGCCATAAGTTAATGTTTTAGAATCACCATTCTCACCTTCCCATAAAATTGCCGGTTTTTCAGATAAGGTGTTTTGATGAATATCAAGTGCGTTATAGGAGGCGTTAATTGTGCCTCCAACATACCATTTTGCAAAAGGAGGATTCCAATCAAGTGTTTTTGTCCAACTAGAAAACCAAGATAGATTCTTAGCCTGATTATCCCAAAAAGATACAAAATCAGAATTTGCTTTTTTTCGTAAAATTGTATCATTATTGCCTAATCCAATATCATATTTTTCAGACAACAAAAGGTGTATGAAATAAGATCTTTCTAAGTGTTAAAAAATAAATTAAAAAAATTATTGTGCTTCCATTCTAGCAAGCCAATCATCATCGTTGTTGTCATTAGATGTTTCTGATTTCACCTGTTGAGGTGGTTCTGGAAATGTAAATGTCGCTTCAGATTCAGTTGAAGGTTCAGGTATTGGTAATACTTTAACTTCAATTGGTTGTGAAGGTGTTACGATTGGTTCTGTAGGTGCTTCTGGAAGTATTGTTTGAACTACTTGTTGTGGTTCAGTTGTCTCCAGATATGAAACGGCAGATTCTTGGATATCTTGTTCTGCAGTGGCAGTTATCTCTTGCACTTCCAATTCAAGATCAGCAATTCTACTCTTTACATTTGAAATTTCAGCTTGTTCGTGAGATACATGTTCAATTACCTCAGTTGTACATGATTTCACAGTTTCAAATGTTGCCTCAGAGATTTCATTGCTCTTGAATTGTACTTTGGCATCAAACGATAACATTTTTACAGACTTCATTTGGTCATCCAACTCAATCAATCTTGCCTCAAGTTTAGATTTGATTTCACATTCCATTTCATCTAAGGATGCAAGTTTAGATTTGTATTTTTCATGAATGATTTCAGCATCTGCTTTCATATCATCATTTTCTGAAACAATATCTATCAATGCTTTTAGACGACGTAGAGTTAGTTGTTTTTCACGAATGAGTTTTTGAGAGTCAAGTCTCCATTTGGGAATGAAGATTACAATTTCACCTTGGACTACAAGTTGCTCAAATTGGATTTGCTGTAATCCTTGAGAACCGCAATCAATACCAACGGATTGAATACTACCATCAATATCAGTGATTGTTCCTATGGCTTTACCCATGAATGTTCCGTACATGTCTTTGACGTGTTTACCGATTATTTCGATATCGATGTTTGTCATGGTAGTAACTAATGAGATTCGTATAACCGACAAAGTGTAAGTAATGTTATTGGTTTTAGTAAGATTAAATTCACTAATTTCGTATTGTGGGCACAAGAGTAATTTTAAAATTTGGAGTTTTTTGATGATTATTATGATTCAAAAAGAAGATCTTGATCAAATCCTAAACTTTGTGGCAAGTAGATGGAATATAACAGCACAAGAACCAAACAACAAAGCAATGGAAAGTCTACCAAATGATTTTTGGATGAATTCAATTGGTGGCAAAACAGCAAAAGGGGGTTTTTGGGTTACAACAATAATGTACACCGAAAATGAAGCTGATGCAGCAGGATTTAAAGAAGTTTTGGTAAGATGGCAAAATAAAGGCAATGATAAAAATAAAGAAAAAGGTCCCGATCTAATTCAAATTGGAAAAAAGAAATAGAGTATTAATATTTGTAAAATCAATTATCCACATTGTCAGAATTTTCAATTAAAGAAAAAAGAACGTTATCAGATCATTTTTCAAATACTGAAGATAATGTATTTGCAATAATTACACCACGTCAAGTAGATCGCGGAGCTTTGATGTCGAGATATAGTAGAACTAATAAAAGTATGAGAAGAATTTTTTTAGATGAATTTCTAAAAAATAAGAATAGAGGTGAAGAATTTTACGACAGAGTTCTATTAGAATATGGAGATGATTCTGTTGCGGAATTAGGTGAAGCACAAATTGCAATTGAAGGATTATCAAACATTGCAGTAAAAAAAATTGAAGATAGAAGAATTGGATTATCGTATTTAGAAAAATCATCACGATATGTAACATGGAATAAAAAAGAAAATGGAAAATATAGATTTTATAGAGATGAAAAAATTATGAATTCAAAATTTGCAAATATGTATGAAGATAGTTGTAATTTATCTTTTGAAGTATATTCAAAAAATATTGAACCAATGATAAATTACATAAGAGAAAAATATCCTATTGAAAAATATAGTTTTAAAGATTCAACAGATAGAAAAGAAAAATTATTTGCAAAACTAAAAGATGAAAAAGACATAAAATCTGCAAATATGATTTACAGAGGTTCAACCAAAGCAAAAGCATTAGATATTTTACGAGGATTACTACCAGCATCAACTTTAACCAATGTTGGAATTACAGGAAATGGAAGAGCATTTGAATATCTTTTAACAGTTTTAGGAGCATCTGAACTCGATGAAGAACAGAAATTAGCCTCAAAAATCAAAAAAGAATTAGATTCCACGATTAAATCATTTGTAAGAAGAGCTGATGATAAGTATGGAAAAGCATTTCAAAAATACCTAAGAGATGTAAAAAATAAATCAAGATCAATTACACTAAAAGAAATTAAATCAAACCCAACAACAGGAACAATTACAAAATTAACAGATTATGAATCAGAAAAAAATGCACTCGATAAAATCATAACATCAATAATGTATGAACAATCTCCAAGTACATCATACCAAAACATAATGCAACAAGTTAAAAAAATATCAAAAGAGAAAAAAATCAAAATCATTAAAGAATTTACAAAAATAAGAACAAACAGAAGACACAGACCATCACGTGCATTTGAAAATATCTATTATACATTTGATTTATGTAATAATTTTGGAATGTTTAGAGATTTTCACAGACATAGAGCCCTTACACTGGAAAGACAATTACTGACAACGGATCATGGATTTGTATTACCCAATGAAATTAAAACTCTAGGATTTGAAAAAGATTTCAAAGAATGTATGAAGAATACAAAAGATACATTTGAAAAGATTAGAAAGAAATATCCAGAACAAAGTCAATACGTCGTAAATTTTGCATACAATTATCCATATTTCATGAAATTAAATTTAAGAGAAGCATGTCATTTAATTGAATTAAGAACAATACCTCAAGGACATAAAGATTACAGACAAGTTGCACAACAAATGTACAAACAGATCAACAAAGTACATCCAAACTTAAGCCAGATAATCAAATTTGTAGATTTGAAAGAATATGATCTAGAAAGATTTGAATCAGAAAAAAGAACAGAAGAAAAGAGAAAAAAGATAAAAAAATAGAAAAATATTCTAATACCAAAATAAGTATGATCAATTATGACAGAAAAAATCATTAAAAATCCAGAAGAATGGAAAGAAAAGTTAACACCAGATCAGTATGAGATTTGCGTTAATCATGGTACGGAACCACCATTTTCAGGAAAATATAATGACAGTAAACTAGAAGGCTCTTTCAAATGTGTATGTTGTGGAGAAGAGTTGTTCTCATCAAATGCAAAATTTGATTCAGGTTCAGGTTGGCCAAGTTTTTGGGAACCAGTATCAGAAGATAACATAGAATATGTTTCAGATACAGATTATGGGACGGTTCGTACTGAAGTAAATTGTAAAAAATGTGGCTCGCATTTAGGACATGTGTTTGATGATGGTCCAAAGCCTACAAATCAAAGATATTGTATAAATTCAATTTCATTAAAACATGAAAAAGATGAATAATTAGAACCATAACTATAAAAAATCATGTCAATAAATCATTGAAATTCTATTGAAAAATTATTAATAAAACACAATTAAGGATAAGGAATCAAAGAGAAATAAAATGAATAACAAAGATGCTGAAAAAAGGAATGAGATATCATGAGAATAATACTATGTGGTTTTGGAGTTGTTGCTCAAAGTTTGGTAAAATTATTTGATTCAAGATCTGAAGATCTTTATGCAAAATATGGATTAAAACCAAGAGTAGTAGGTGTTTTTGATAGTAAAGGAAGTGCCGTGGATGCATCAGGATTAACACTAAGTAAGCTTGTAGAAATGAAAAAGAAATTTGGCACAGTGAAAAATTATGCAGATACGAATAATTCAATGTCAGGAATTGAGATGCTGAAAAATGTTGAAGCTGATGTGTTAATTGAAACAACTGCAAGTAATTACAAAGATGCAGAACCTGGAATGACTCACATTATTACTGCAATGAAAAAAGGAATGCATGTAATTTCGGTAAACAAAGGACCTTTGGCATTAGCATTTCCATCATTAATGGAACTTGCCACATATAATCAAGTGATGTTCAAGTTTAGCGGAACAGTAGGAGGAGGCACTCCAATTTTAGACTATGCTAAAAATAGCCTAAGAGGAGAAAGAATCACATCATTTTCAGGAATTCTAAATGGTACAACAAATTACATTTTAACAAATATGGCTACAGGTTTATCATTTGAAAGTGCACTAAAAGATGCTCAAAGTAAAGGATACGTAGAAGCTGATGAATCATTAGATTTAGATGGTCTTGATGCAGCAGCAAAGCTTGTAATTCTTGCAAATTGGATAATGGGAATGAAAGTAACATTGCCAGATATTGATTGTACAGGAATAAGAAAAGTAACAATTGAAGATATCAAAAAGGCTGAAAAAAATAATTCAGTGTTAAAATTAATTGCATCTTGTGATAACAAATTAGTAGTAAGTCCAAAAGAAATACCCAAAGATGATCCATTAGGAGTAAACGGAACATTAAATGCAATTGCATTTACATCAGAACATTCAGGAACTCAAACTATAATTGGCAAGGGTGCAGGAGGAACAGAAACTGCAAGTTCTATCTTAAGGGATCTATTAGACATTAGACAAGAGATTGCAAAAAATTGAAATCAAATTTAATTTCAAAGAGTGAAACATCTTCTTTATTAAAAAGAGTTTCAGAAGAATGGGGAATTGAATTTCCAAAAATGAAAAATGTCAAGGTACATCAAATTTTGAATGATGCTCAAATTATTACAGGAGAGGGAATAAAAATATTGAAAATAAATGACGATTATTTGCCATTTTTATCTGAAACAGCAATTTTAGAAAAATTTCCTAGTGTGGAAGTAGATATGGGGGCCGTTAAATTCATGTGTAAAGGTGCAAATTTAATGAGACCAGGAATTAAAAAATTTACAGAGTTTGAAAAAGGTGAATTGGTATGTATTGTTGAAGAAACACATCACAAATTTTTAGCAGTTGGAAAAGCAATGGTATCAAGTTCAGAACTAGAAAACATGGAGAAAGGAGAAATCATACAAAACATACACTATATTTCAGATAGATTTTGGGAAACTGGTAAAACAATTTAGGATTAACTAAAAAATTTAACAGATAATTAGATATTTTTAAAAATTATTTAATACTTTCAGTAAATTCTTCAGTGCCATCTTTAGTGATTACAAGCACATCTAATCCATCACCACTTGCAGAATCTCTTAAAGCTGCTGAACGAACGGCATGTTTTGCCAAAGCAATAGCTTCATCTTTACTCATGTTTGGTTTGAATTGAGGATCTAAAACACCTAATGCCATTTCAGCACCAGTGCCAACTGCAGCATATTCATCAGGAAGTACTGAGCCTAAAGGATCAAGAGTAAACATTACTGGTTTATCAACAACACCTCCAACAATTACTTGTGTAAGTAATGGGAAGTATCTTCGTTCATACATCATATTTGACATCATTTTAGCTACAGTGTTAGGAGGGACATCTCTTTTAAGATCCATTTTTCGGATTTTTGCAAGAGCAGAAATTTGTAAAGTTAAAATTTGCATATCAGCTACAAGTCCAGCACAAGCTGCACCAACTTTATCAGTAATTGAAAAAGTTTTCTTTGTCGATTTACTTACGAGGAAATTTCCAAAGGCGATCCTTTTTTCACTAGCGAAAACTACACCACCATCAAAAGTAATTCCAACAGCAGTTGCTCCTGGCATATACATTGACATATTTCAAATATTTTTACAGCATAATAAAGGGCTTTCTACATTACAAATGAAATTCATGACTAAAATTGAAAAATAATAGATCAACGGTGTTGTGAAATAATATCAAATTATCACACATGTTGAATAAACCATTTCTTTTTTATTCATAGAGAAAAAGAAATATCAGTATATTGACTACCAGTGAAATTAAAGAAAAGATCTTAAATGATATTGTTTTTTTGGGTTTAAGATCAACATTAGGTATTATTTTTATTATTCATGGAATTGCCAAGTTCAATCCAGGATTTAGTAATTTTCTAACAAACATTGGAATTCCAATAGAAATGCAAATCCCAATTGCATTAGCAGAATTAATTCCAGGAGTTTTCTTAATTTTAGGCATAATCAGTAGATTATCAGCAGTCATAATTACAATAATCATGTTAGGAGCAATTTTCTTAGTTAAAGGAGCCCAAAGTCTGACAGGGGATAAAGGGATAGAATTTGATTTAATTTTATTGGCAGTATCACTACTTGTTATGATAGTAGGTCCAGGAAGAATATCATTAGCACAGATAATTAAAAAAATTCCCAGATGTCTTCATTGATTTTTTCCAAAATTTTGCATTATCAAACACATACACTTGGTAGTTTTCTTCAACAAATCAACTCGGGCAAATTCATTTGGAGAATGAATTCTTGAAAACATGTATGTGCTTCCTATCGAAATACAAGGAGATTTTAAAATATCAACAAAAGGGTACATGGGGCCAGTTCCAGCATTTGAAACGTTCAAGATAGATGTACCAAACGTTCTATCAGCTGCATCCTTTACTTGAGATACAAACGGATGAGAAGAATCAGTTCTAGCTGCAGCTTCACCATGAAAAATTTTAATTTTTACATCACTAAATCCATATAATTTCAAATGTTTTTTTAAACGAAGAATTTGCTTTTTTGGCTCCATTTTAGGAATTAATCTAAAATCAATCTTCACTAATGCATCTCCAGGAAGAACCGTTTTTGCACCATCTCCAGTATAACCTGAAACAAATCCTGCAATATTACACGTGGCACCACCAACTAGAGCTTTTTTTGCATCAAGATTTTTTTTATTACCTACAAAGGATTTAATGCCAAATTCTTTTTTGAATACATTTTGATCAAAAGGTTCTTTCATAATTAGTTCTAAATCTGTTTTAGAAAATGGAATTACTTCATTGTACCAATCTTTTATGAGAATTTTTCCATCAGAATCTCTTAAAGTTTTAACAGCTTCAATTAGTCTCCAAGCAGGATTTTTAATTAATACAGCCAAACTAGAATGAGCATCTCGAATAGATTCTTTTACATATAATTCAACAAACAAAAGTCCTTTCATTCCTAGACCAATGATAGGCCTATTTTTTGCATCTACATATCCAAATTCCCAAATTACACCATCATTTGAGAATTTTTTTTTATATTTTTTTAAATATTCTTCAATATGAGCACTACCAGTTTCTTCTTCACCTTCTATGACAAATTTTATGTTACAAGGAATATCGCCAGTAGTTTTCAAGCAAGCTTCAACTGCTTTAATTCTTGTAATTAATTCACCCTTATCATCAGTTGCGCCCCTACCAAAAATTTTGTTTCCTTTTCTTATTCCACTGAAGGGAGGATTATCCCATAAATCAAATGGTTCTACAGGCTGAACATCATAGTGATTATAAAACATCAAAGTTTTGTTAGGGTTTTGTTTAGATTTTACCTCACCAAATACTATAGGTGCTACACCTTTTTTCAATCTTAGAATTTCAGATTTAATGCCAGATGTATTTAATAATTTTTGAACTAGTTTTGCACATTCTTCAATACCCTCATTTTTTGCAGAAACACTGGGTTGTTGAATTAGTTTTTGAAGATCAGAAATAAGATCATCCATATGAGTATCTACATGTTTTAAGACATTCATTCTAATCATACAATTTTATCAAAAGGTTTCATCACATCAGGGATTACATCAATTAGATCCATTGAAGTAATATGAAGTCCCAATTTATCCTGAACTTTTTGTCCAGCTAAACCACAGATGAAACTAGCTGCAGAAGCAGATTCCAAACCATTTCTGTTCTTAGATAATAATCCAGCAACTAATCCAGATAATACATCACCAGTACCCCCAACAGTCATCGCAGGGGTATTTTTTTCACAGAGATAAGTTAGTTCACCATTAGAGATAATGTCAGTTGAACCTTTTAACAAAATGGTGATGCCATGATTCAAAGCATGTTGTTCAACTAGTTTTATTCGTTCATTTTGAGAATCAGATGGAATATCACCAAATAATCTTTTGAATTCTCCAGCATGAGGAGTAACTACAACATTTTTGTTAGCTAAAAGAGGTAAAACTTCTGGAATCAATGCACTTGCATCTAGAGACAATCGAACATCTCTATCCAAAAGGGACTTTACAAGATATAACAATGAATTTTTTTCTTGTATTGCAAGACCCATTCCAATTGTTGCAGAATGTAAGTTACGAGGTAACGCACCAACAAGTTTCTTTACAGCGCCAAGAGTTAATTTTTGATCAACTAGAGGAATAATAATCAGGTTTGGAGAAATAGCACGAGTAGGAGTCACATTGATTTTTGGAACAGAAGTATAAACTAAATCAGTTCCACATCTAAGTGCAGCAAGGGACGATAATACAGGAGCTCCATGGTAAATGTAACTCCCACCAATAACAAGTACAATTCCATTATCACCTTTTCGAGATGAAGATTTTCTTGCAGGTATAAAATTTTGAACTATTGAAGAAGAGAGAATTTGAGGTTCCAATGTACAATATTCTAGATATCAGATGAATAAATATTGTTTTCAAGTTAAAGGTAGAATTAATCTAATTTTTTGTACTTTTTTTGGTTGTTTTTGTTTTAGTTGCTTTTGCTTTAGTAGCTGTTTTTGCTTTAGTTGTTTTTGCTTTAGTTGTTTTTGCTTTAGTTGCTTTTGCTTTAGTGGTTGCTTTTGCTTTAGAATCTCTACCAAAAAATGCTTTTCTTGCAAAACAAAGGTAAGTAGTATGTCCAATACCTTGAAAAGAATGTCTAGTTTTTCCTTCTCTAGCCTCTATTGTTCTAATAATATGTTCAGTTGATTCAATATCAGTAAATTCATTTTCAACTAATGCCATGGTTAATTTTTCTAATTGATTCATAGTTGGACAAATGGCAAATATCGAACCACTTCCTTTAAGCATCTGTCTTACTTTAGGAATTACAACCCAAGGATCACCAAGATCAATTAGTGCAACATCCATTTCTGTTACTGGTATTTCTTTAGACGTTTTTAGATCTAAATTATGTTGAGTGATATATTTAGAAAGACCCATTCTACGAATGTTTTTCTCTGCAATTTTCATAAAATTTTCATCAACATCAAAAGTGTAAACATGACCTCTAGGTTTCACAATACTTGCAACAAAAGAAGTCAAAGAACCACTACCAGTTCCTATTTCAAGTATTTTTTGACCATCTTTAATTCCTGCACGTGCAGCAATATATCCAAGATCTTTAGGATATACAATTTGAGTCCCATGTCGTATTTTCATTATGTAATCATACATTGTAGGTTCAAGTAAGTAGACGTACTTGTCTTTGTTTGTCATCAATCGAGAACCATATTCCTTTCCAATAGCATCAGAATGTTTAAGCACCCCAATATGAGTATGGAGTGATTCTTTTTTTGAAATATTCATTAGCCATTTTTTAGAATTGTTATAGAAGAACAGAACAGGAGATTTATTTTTAATGATTGCCATAATATTTTTCTAGAAATTTGAGATAAGAATCTTTGGTCATTTACATACAGGATAAAAATAAAAAGTAGAAAAAAATAATCAGAGTATGAATTTATTAGATTTTCTCATAAAACAAGATGATCAGATATCACAGTCAATGCCAGAATGTGAAAACATTAACAGAGATGGCGAAGATGAGAGCAATTAAACTAAATTATAATAATCAATTTTAGGTTTAAAAATTACAGATTCTTTAATCATAATAAACAAAAATTTTTCAGATTCAGATCTAGTGCCAAACATTAAAGGATATTTCTCCATAAAATTTAACAAATTTTCTTTTGGGACAGATACGTCATCACTATCTCTAATTTCTTTAAAAATATCAATTAATTTTTCTTTTTTATTATTAAGAGGATGAGGCCGCCCATAGGCATCTTTGGTTAAAAGACTGTGATCAACTTTAGGAATATCAAGGCCAAGAAAATTGAATGTTTCTTTATCAATTTCTTGTTTAATAATTTCTTTACGAGTTTTATTAGAAAATTGGATTAAATCTTTTTTATGATTTACAGATAAGTTAGATAATTCAATTAAGTCAAGTAATTTTTTTCTATCAATCAATACAACATCTTTAATTTTTGCCAATTGTTTTGCCGAAGATATGAATTTGTTATTAGTAACAACAATAGACATTTGGGCATTGTATTTTTTCAATGAACCCAAAACCCTTTGAACAGATGTAAAATTTAATTCAGATTCTGAACGTTTAGCTTGAACTGCTATTCTATAATCACCTCGTTGTAACATCATATCACATCCATAATCTTTGGACCGATTAGTTACAGTTGTAGAATAACCTAATTTTTCAAAAAGATTAACCAGAAATATTTCAAATTCACGTCCAGTGGTATTGTCAAGAATAGACAAGTCATACACAGTTTTTTCCATAATGTGAATTCGAATAATGACTATTAATTTCATTTTGACTTATTAATACCAAATAAAGTAACAAAACAAGTTGACAGAAATTCAATTAGCTGGTTCAGGCGGATGGGTTAATGCAGATCTAACAGATGAACAGGTAACTAAATCAAAACTTGTTCCAAATTTGGATAAACATTTTTTGGCATCACTTGAAAAACTAGATACCACAAAAATGATAAAGCATTTTTGCAAACAATGTGATTCAGAATTTGAAGGTCCAACTAAAATACAAATTGAAGAAAAACCAAACGAAGCAGTTGCAGATGGATTAATTTTGATTGAAAGAGGACAATACACATGTCACAAATGTAATTCAATTATTGGTGAATACCGTGTTTTTCAAAAAAAGGAATAAGTAAAATCAAAAATACATAATTTGTTCTTAATTCAAAACGTATTCAATAAATAATGGAATTTTTTTAGCTACAACATGGCAAATATGAAATGCGTATCATGTGGAATTAGTTTCTTTTCTCCTATGGGATCAGACAAATGTTCTAAATGTACAGGAAAAGAATCTCAAGGTAGTGAAGGTCACGATTCCTGTGGCTGTGGACACAGTCATTAACTCTTTTTTTCTCAATCAAAAATATATCCAATAAAAAAAAAGAAAAATCATGACAAAAACATCACAAGAAATGAAAAAATTAGTGGAAGAATTTATCAAAATAACCAATGTCAAATATGAAGATCAAACAGAAAAAATCAGAGAAAAAAGTGATTTAGTTGATTGGCAATTTCATGTAGGAACAAATGTAATTATTAGTAAAAATTCAAACCGAGAAGATAGAGTACACGTTAATGTCAACATGAGATTCCCTCCAGAAGATTCAAAATTATTAGTTAGGAAAAATCCATCATTCTCAAAAGCAGTAATGGAGATCAGTGAGATTTGTACAATATGTAAAATGGGTCATCAGTGGATCAAAGATGGAGAAAATATAGCAGGTTTAGCAATATTTTCACACATAGATGAACAGGATTTAGATAGAATTTCATTTCATAATGTTTGGGATAATGTAGCAAGAGTTTCAGGACATGTTCAAAAAATCCTACGTTCAAATTTTAGTAATTTTTCTTCAAAAAATAATTTATCAGAAGAAACAATGAACAAATCCATGTATGGATAAAAAATAAAAAAAATAGAAATTTTAATTCATACCAAAATGTACATACACTAGTGAAAAATAAGGATAAATGAAATGATTTCTTTTGAACATAGGGTAATCAGTGAATACAAAATAAAAATAGCTAAAGTAGATACATTAGCCAAATCCATCATGACACATAGAGAACCAAAAAGTGTTGAATCTAAAGATGCTTCAGAGTTTTTAGATGTTTTAGTAAAAGAAATAGATGGGTTTTACAAAGATCATAGTGAAGTTTTGTCAAATAATGGGAAAAGACCTCATGCACGTTCACGTTTACCAGAAACTAAACAATGGTTAGATAATATTGAAAGATTTTATGAATTGAATCCACGACGAAGACCAAGAAAATAATCAGTTAAAATTAAAAATCAGTTATTAATTATATGTTCAATTGCAACAATCATGTCAGCAATAGTAATTCTATCTTCAGCAACCCATGTTGCAAGATTGGTAATCCAGGAAGGTAAACTTTCATCAGGAATTCCAAGAATTGTGCCTAATTCTACAACATTTTGTGAAGATCCATCCCATTGTGATACTACTTCAGAAAGTATATCCTCATCATAGAAACTCAAAACCTTTTGATTCAATCTTGATTCAAACACTAGTGGTTCATTACCAGTAATTTTCAAAGTTAATGGAAGTGACACCTTGAAGAAATTTCCTGAACGGTCGGTTGCCTGAACCCATACTTCAGATGTGTTCATAGGTTCTAAAAATTTCATTTTAAATGAAATTATAAAAGTTCCAACTAGAGCATCAAGATTTTCAGCAGTTCCAT
>Ga0208391_1000770_pt1 | contig 16556 bp, 14 predicted proteins | sample Knorr_S23_td_Bot_FD_185612 | JGI IMG/M metagenome (GOLD analysis project Ga0208391, IMG submission 185612) | Marine microbial communities from Southern Atlantic Ocean transect - Knorr_S23_td_Bottom_ad_3770_LV_A (SPAdes) (version 2) | ecosystem: Environmental > Aquatic > Marine > Oceanic | place... | reverse complement strand
GGTAGACGGTGCTGGCGGCGGGAAGGGCGGCCGGGGGTGGCGCGTCCATGGCCTGGGTTGAAATGATCCTGTCCCTCAACTCGGCGGCGAATTCGGCCGACAGAAGTTTCTCCACCGGCACCTCCTCTTGGTCCGGGTCGGAGACCACGGCGTCGCGTTCCGCGTACGCCAACCGGGACGCCTCGATGCACAGGTGCAGGCGCTCCGGCGACAGGGGGTCGAGCTTGTCCAGGCCCATGGGGCCGAGAATGTTCAACATCAACAGGGCGATCACCCCCTGGCCGTTGGGCGGGCATTGGTAAACGTCATGACCGCGATAAGACGCCTTGATGGGGTCCACGTATTCCCCGGCGGCGGCGGCGAAATCGTCGAGCGTATGAGCGCCGCCCAGGCTTTTCAGGTGGCCGACGATGTCCTCGGCGACGGCCCCGGTATAGAAGGCGTCGCGCCCCCCCGCGGCGATTTTTTCCAGCGTTGCCGCCAGTTGCGGCTGCAGATGCAGGCTCCCGGCCTTGGGCGCCTCGCCGCCCGGCAGGTAGATACGCGCCGCCCCCGGGTCCCTGCCGAGCAACTCCGTGCACCGCCGCCAATCGAAGGCCACCCGGTCGTGGACGGGATGCCCGTGCCGGGCGTATCGGATGGCCGGCTGGAGAAGCTCGCCGAGGCTCATCGTGCCGTGGTCTTCGATCAGCCGGCACCAGGCGTCGACGGCGCCGGGCACGGTGACCGCGTGGGCTGAGTGTTCGCCGATTTCCTCGATGCCGTTTTCAGCAAACCATTCCCGTGTCGCCGCCGCCGGCGCCGGGCCAGAGCCGTTATAGGCGATGATGCCGTCGCCGCCCTTGGGCGAATAGAGCACGAAGCAATCGCCGCCGATGCCCGTGGACTGGGGTTCGACCACGCACTGCACGGCACATGCCGCCACCGCCGCGTCCATGGCGTTGCCGCCGGATTGCAGGACGTTGAGGGCGGCCGCCGTCGCCAGCGGGTGCGACGTCGCTGCCATGCCCGCCGTCGCATGCACGGGGGACCGGCCGGGCAGTTCAAGGTTTCTCATCCCCGGGTTCCTTGTCGTTTCGCCTTAATTTAACGACTGTTAATATGTCTCAGGAAAATATCATAACGCCTTAGAAATAAGCCGTCCATCGGCGGAAATTTTGACCTTAGCGTGGGGCTGGCCTTGCAATTTCGATTGGTTTAGTCTTGTCTGCGGACACTAGGGAACGGGGGGAGATGCGGTCAAAATCACCCATTGTTCGTAGCGCGCGTTTACCGCCATTCCCTTGGAAACAAGCTAATTTTCTTTGGGAGGGATACAATGAACAAGGGATTTTTCCACAGTCTTATCGCCGGCATCGCCATCGGTGCGGCGGCCCTGGCGTTTGCCCCCGGTGCCGCGGAAGCGCACCCGGCGGCGCCGAAATGCTCCACCGCCAAGTTGATCGTGCCATGGAAGGCCGGCGGCGGCACCCACGTTATCTTCTCGATTTTCGAAAAAATCATTAAGAAACTTGACGTCAAATCCAAGATCAAGGTCGTCACCATCCCCGGTCAGGGCGGCAACAAGGGCGCCAAGGAAGCGGCCAAGTCGAAGTCCGACGGCTGCACGCTGTTCGCCATCCACCAGAGCGCCATCACCAGCTATCTCAACGGCCGCATCAAAATCACCTTCCCGGCCTTCGAGACGGTGGCGCTTCTGACATCGACCCCGGACATCATCGGCGCTTCGGGCCAGGCCCCCTGGAATTCGCTGAAGGAACTCGAAAAGGCGGCCAAGGCCGCGCCCGGCACCATCCTTACCGGCGCCACCTTCGGTTCCACCAGCCAGTTCATGTGGCTGATCCTCGAAGACCTGACTGGCATGAAGTTCAAATACGTACCCTTTGACGGCACCCGGCAGCGGATGACGGCGCTGCTGTCGAACGCCATTCAGCTCGGGACCTTGAACGTCGCCTCCGGGCGCAAGTACCTCGAAGGCGGCGACCTCAAGGGCTATGCCATTGCCGCCGAAAAACGGTCCAAACACCTGCCCAACCTGCCGACGCTGAAGGAACTGGGCATCGATCTTGTGTATGCGCTAAAGCGCGGCATCGTGGCCCCGAAAGGCACCGACGAGCACATCATCGAATACTGGTCGGACGTCTTCAAGCAGGCCGCCGCGGACAAGGACCTGTTGAAGCAGATGGACGCCAAGGGCACCGACATCAAGTGGGTCGGGCCCAAGGGCTACCGCGAGTGGGCCGAAAAGACCTACATGGACCACGAAAAGGTCGCCATCAAGATCGGCATGTATAAGAAATAAAAACACGTCGTAAAACCGCTGCAAAGCGGCCCGGACTGTAACCCCGGTCCGGGCCGTTTTCGGTTTCCACCCGACACGAGGCCGCCATGGACCGTCTTAACCGCGATGCCATCATTGCCATCGTGCTGCTCGTTTTCTGCGGTGTCTTCTTCTGGGCCACCTTCGACATCCGCCAGCCCGATTACGGGGTGCTGATGCCGTCCACCTGGCCCCGGGCAATTCTCGGCATTTTATCGTTTCTGTCGGTGATTTATCTCGTTCAATCCTTGCGCCAGGGTGCCGATGAAACGGAACTCGAAGACACCGCGTGTGAACCCGGAATCCGGGGCTGGGTCCTTTATTGGCGCAATCCGCTTTGGTGTTTCGGGCTGTTTTTCGTCTACCTGGCGACGCTCCCAGTGCTCGGCATGTTGATCGGCGGCGTTTCCTTCGTTTTCGTATTGTTGAACGTATTGGGTGGCTGGGACCGGAAAAACCTGGTGCTCCACGCCGCAGTCGCGCTGCTGGCCATCGGCGGCATGTGGAGCCTTTTCACCTTCGGCCTCGGCGTCCTGCTGCCGCCGGGCATGATCCTTGGCCAGTTCTAAGGGAAAGCCGAAGTGATAATCGAAAATATCCTTGCGGCTTTTGTCGAACTTGGAACCATCAAGACCTTCATCCTGATGATGGTTGGCGTTGCTGGCGGCCTGATCGCCGGCGCCATCCCCGGCTTCACCATCGCCATGGCGGTGGTGTTGACGCTACCGTTTACCTTTGGCATGCCGGCGCCGCAGGGGCTGGCGACCATGGTCAGCGTGCTGGTCGGTGGCCTTTCCGGCGGCCTGATGGCCGGCATCCTGACCGGCATTCCGGGGACCCCATCCTCGGTGGCCACCACCTTCGACGGCTTCCCTATGGCGAGAAGGGGGGAACCGGGCCTGGCGCTCGGCATCGGGGTGTGGTCGTCCTTTTCCGGCGGCATCATCAGCGCCATCCTGCTGGTGACGCTGGCCCCGCAGCTTGCCAGGATCGGGCTGGAGTTCAATCCCTGGGATTACTTCATGTTGGTGATGTTCGCGTTGACCATCACCGCCAGCCTGGCCGGAGAGAATATGGTCAAGGGACTGATCGCCGGGGCGATGGGGCTTCTGATCAGGACCGTCGGCGAGGACGAGGCCATCGGCATGGCGCGTTTCAACTTCGGATCGGATACGCTGCTGCAGGGATTCGATTTCATCGCCGTGCTGATCGGCCTGTTCGCCTTCAGCCAACTGTTGAGAGATGTCCGCGATCCAGTGGCGGCGCGAAAATCCCTGACGGATAAGGGAACCATCTATGTCAGGATCGAGCACCGCCGGGCCGTCCGCGAGGTCCTGAAGCGGTGGACCATCGTCGTCCGCTCGTCGCTGATCGGCGTGTTCACCGGCATCCTGCCGGGGGCCGGCGGGTCGATCGCCAACATCCTCGCCTACGACCAGGCCAAGAAGGCCTCCAAACATCCCGAGAAGTTCGGCACCGGCATCGCCGACGGCATCATCGCGCCGGAAAGCTCCAACAACGCGGTCGAAGGTGGCGCGCTGATCATGATGATGGCCTTAGGCATTCCCGGCGACGTGACGACGGCGGTGATGCTCGGCGCGCTCTTGATCCACGACGTCATCCCCAGCCCCACCTTCATCGCCGAAGAACCGCTGATCGCCTATTCCATTTTCATCTCCTTCTTCCTCGCCACCTTCATGATGCTCGGCCTGCAGTCGTTCATGCTGCGCGTGTTCGTGCTGGTGACCCGGATTCGCATGTACGTGTTGGCTGGGGTGATCCTGGGGTTTTGCGGCATCGGCGTGTTTGCCATTAACAACATCGAATTCGACATCTGGACCCTGGTGTGGTTCGGCATTCTCGGTTTCCTCATGCGCCACTTCGGCTTCCCCCTGGCGCCGATGATCCTGGGCGTGGTGCTGGGTAACATCGCCGAGCTCAACCTGGCCCGGGCGATGGCCATCACCACCGACATCTCGCCCTTCTTCACCCGGCCGTGGTCGCTGTTCTTCTTCACCATCGCTATTTTTTCCGCCGTCTTCCCCTTGTTCCAGGGGCACCGGGGCAAAAAGAAATGGACTCTTTTCTACCTGCCGGTGGCGTGTTTCGCCGTATCCGTGCCCCTTTACATGATGGGCGGCGTGACCCGGCCAATCCTCGCCACCATCGTGCTAGCCTATGGCGCGTACACCTTGTGGCGCCGGGCCCAGGGCGGCTGGCAACTCGAGGCGGTGAAAAGGCACGACCTTGTTGAGGAATAGGGCGGGGAATTCCCGATGAGCGAATGGGCCGACGATATATTCAATGTCCTGATCGAGGCCGGCGTCCGTCAGGTCGCCTATGTCCCCGACATGGGCCACAAGCGGTTGATCGAGCGTTGCAACGCCGACGAGCGGATGACCGCGGTGCTCCTGACCACCGAGGAGGAAGGCGTGGCGCTGCTGGCCGGGGCCTGGCTGGGGGGCGAGCGCGGCGTGCTGTTGATGCAGTCGTCGGGTATCGGCAACTGCATCAACATGTTTTCCCTGACCCGGTCGTGTGAATTGCCGCTGTTGATGCTGGTCACCATGCGCGGCCAATGGCGCGAATTCAATCCGTGGCAGAAGCCCATGGGCAGGAACGCCAAGAAGCTTTTGACCACCGCCGGGTTCGACGTCGAGGTGGTGTCGAAACCGGGCGCCGCCGCCGAAACGGTGGCCGAGGCCGCCGAAGGCGTTTTCAAAAACAACTGCCGGACGGCGGTGCTGCTGCATCAAAAACTGACGCCCAAAAAGACGTTCGGGAAATAGGCCAGCGGGAAATAGGACGTAATAATGGACGCGGACGAAAAACAAAGCGAAACCTACCCCCTGCGCCGGCGCCGCGTCGCCCAGGCGCTGCTCCAAGACCGCCGCGGTTTGCTGGTCGTCGCCGGGCTGGGGTCGTGCGCCTGGGACATCACGGCGGCTGGCGACGATCCTTTGAACTTTCCCCTCTGGGGGGCCATGGGGGGCGCCTCCGCCATCGGCCTCGGCCTTGCCCTGGCTCGGCCCGAGAGCCGGGTCCTGGTGATCACCGGCGACGGCGAAATGCTAATGGGGCTGGGCAGCCTCGCCACCATTGCTATCCAGGCGCCGCCGAACCTCGCAATCGTCGTCTTCGACAACGAACGCTACGGCGAAACCGGCATGCAGCCAACCCACACCGCCTTTGGCGCCGACCTGCCCGGCGTCGCCAAGGCGTCGGGGTTCCCGGTCACCGGCCAAGTCGACGACCAGGGCGAGCTGGACGCGGCCCTGCCGGTGATCCTGAAAGCCCCGGGTCCGGTCTTCTTCAACATCAAGGTGCGGGCCGAGGACCTGGACTTCGTGCTACCGCCGAAGGAAGGGGTTATTCTTAAACAACGCTTCCGCCAGGCTCTGTTGGGCGAAACGTAGGGAGGTCGACATGGCCAAACTCGAAAAATACCAGATGTACATCGGCGGCGAATGGACCGACCCGGCGTCCGGCGAATGGTTCGAAAGCATCAACCCCTTTACCGGCAAGCCTTGGGCGCTGTTCGCCCGCGGCAACGCCGAAGACGCCGGGCGCGCCGTCGCGGCGGCGAAAAAAGCGCTCAATTCGCCGCAATGGCGGGATTTAACGGCGACCGGGCGCGGCCACTTGCTACGCCGCCTCGGCGACCTGATCGCCGAAAACGCAGACCGCCTGGCCGAGATCGAGGTCAAGGATAACGGCAAGCTGATCGCCGAAATGAGCATGCAGCTCAAATACGTGCCGCAGTGGTACTATTACTTCGCTGGCCTCGCCGACAAGATCGAGGGCGCGGTGCTGCCCATCGACAAACCCGACCACTTCGCCTACACGGTGCACGAGCCCCTGGGCGTCATCGTCGCCATCGTACCGTGGAACTCGCCGTTGCTGCTGACGGCGTGGAAGCTGGCGCCGGCGCTGGCGGCGGGCAATACAGTGGTGTTGAAACCGAGCGAGTTCACCCCCGCCTCGGCCCTCGAATTCGTCAAGCTGGTCGAGGAAGCGGGCTTTCCCAAGGGCGTCGTCAACGTGGTCACCGGCTTCGGGCCCGAGGCCGGCGAACCGCTGGTGATCCACGACGACGTCGCCAAGATTGCCTTTACCGGCGGCATCCAATCGGGCACCCATGTTTACGAGAAGGCGGCCGCCGGGCTGAAGAAAGTAAGCCTGGAGCTGGGCGGCAAGTCGCCCAATATCGTTTTCGACGACGCCGACCTGGATAACGCCGTCAAGGGCGCCATTTCCGGCATCTTCGCCGCCACCGGCCAGACCTGCATCGCCGGCTCGCGGTTATTGGTGCAGAACAAGATCCACAACGAATTCGTCGACAAGCTGGTGGCATTCGCCAAGACCGCCGAAATGGGCGATCCCATGTCCTTGGACACCCAGATCGGCCCGGTGACTACCATGCCTCAATTTGAGAAAATCCTCGGCTACCTGGATGTGGCCAAGGACGAAGGGGCCGAATGCGTGCTCGGCGGCGCCAGGGCCGAACGGCCCGAATGCGGCGACGGCTGGTTCGTTGAGCCGACGATCTTTACCGGCGTCAGGAACGACATGCGCATCGCCCAGGAAGAAGTCTTCGGCCCGGTGCTGTCGGTGATCCCGTTCAAGGATGACGACGAGGCGGTGGAAATCGCCAACGACGTGGTCTACGGGCTGGCGGCCGGCGTGTGGACGTCGTCCATCAACCGCGCCCTCGAAATTCCAAAACGGTTGCAGGCGGGAACGGTCTGGGTCAACACCTACCGCGCCGTCAGCTTCATGGCCCCCTTCGGCGGCTACAAGCGCTCCGGTCTGGGGCGCGAAAGCGGCCAGCAAGCGATTAAGGAATACATGCAGACCAAGACCGTCTGGGTGTCGACGGCGTCCGAGATGCCGAACCCGTTTGTCATGCGCTGAGGTGTTGAATGGGCGAGGGGGGCAAAAACATCTTCGAAACCGGCCTGGAGGCGAATGCGGCTAATTTCCAGCCGCAAACGCCGCTGTCGTTCCTCGATTGGGCGGCAAACGTCTACGCGGAAAAGACCGCCGTCGTCCACGGTGAAGGGAAATTCACCTACCGGGAATTCGCCGGACGCTGCCGCCGGCTGGCCTCGGCCCTGAACAAGCGCGGCATCGGCGATGGCGACACGGTATCGGTGATGGCGCCCAATTCGCCGCCGATGCTGGAGGCCCACTACGGCGTGCCGATGTCGGGCGCGGTGCTGAACGCGCTCAACTTCCGCCTCGACGCGGCGGGCATCGCCTTCATCCTCGGCCACGCCGAAGCCAAGGCGCTAATTACGGACAGGGAGTTCTCGCCGGTGGTCGAGGAGGCGCTCAAGCAACGCGATTCCCCGATTACCATCATCGACATCGACGACCCGCTGGCGGAAGGTGGGGAATTGCTCGGCGAGACCGATTACGAGGCGTTGCTGGCCGAAGGCGATGCGGACTTCCAATGGACCCCGCCCGACGACGAATGGCGGGCGATCAGCCTCAATTACACGTCGGGCACCACCGGCAACCCCAAGGGCGTCGTTTATCACCACCGCGGCGCCTTCCTCAACGCGCTCGGCAACGCCCTGGTGTTCGGGCTCAACGCCGACTCGGTCTACCTGTGGACGCTGCCGATGTTCCATTGCAACGGCTGGTGCTACACCTGGGGCGTGACGGCGGTCGGCGGCACCCACGTCTGCCTGCGCCGCATCGACCCGGCGCCGATCTTCCAATTGATCGGCGAGCACGCCGTCACCCACATGTGCGGGGCGCCGATCGTCCTCAACATGCTGGTCCACGCACCCGACGACATGAAAGCGACCCTCGGGCGCACCGTCGAGGTGGCAACCGGCGGCGCCGCGCCGCCGAGCGCCGTCATTGCGGCGATGGAGAAAATGGGCTTCAACGTCACCCATCTCTACGGGCTGACGGAAAGCTTCGGGCCGTCCACCTATTGCGCGCCCAAGGAAGCCTGGGCCGATATGGACCCGCAAGACAAGGCCCGGGAAATGGCCCGCCAGGGGGTGCGCTATCCAACATTGTTCGAGCAGAGGGTGCTCGACCCGGAAACCATGGCCCCGGTGCCCGCCGACGGCGAAACCATTGGCGAGCTGATGCTGCGCGGCAACACGGTGATGAAGGGCTACCTCAAGAACGAAGAGACCACGGCCGAAGCCTTCGCCGGCGGCTGGTTCCATACCGGCGATTTGGGCGTCGTCCACCCGGATGGTTATGTGGAGATCAAGGACCGGTCCAAGGATATTATCTTATCCGGCGGCGAGAACATTTCGTCGCTGGAAGTCGAAGAGGTACTTTACCGGCACCCGAAGGTGATGGAGGCCGCTGTCGTCGCCAAGCTTGACGACAAATGGGGCGAGACCCCTTGCGCCTTCGTGACCTTGACGCCGGACGCCGAAAATGTCTCGGCGAAAGATATTATCCAGTGGTGCCGTGATAATCTGGCCCATTTCAAGGCGCCGAGGGAAGTCGTCTTCGGGCCGCTGCCGAAGACCTCGACCGGCAAGATTCAGAAATTCATCCTGCGCGAGCAGGCCAAGGAATTGCCAAAAAACTCATAAGGTACCGCCATGACCCCTGATTTCAATCTCGACGGCAAAACCGCCCTCGTCACCGGCGCCTCGGGCGGACTCGGGCGGTATTTCGCCGGCGTCCTGGCCGCCGCTGGGGCCCGCGTCGCTGTTTGCGCTAGGCGTTTGGACAAGGTGATGGAAACTGTGGCCGGGATCGAGGCCCTATCCGGATCAGGGGGCGGCAAGGCCATCGGCGTCGAAATGGACGTCACCGACGCCGCCAGCGTCGCCCAGGCGTTCGAGGCCATCGAGGAACAGGCCGGCACTGTGACGGTGGTCGTCAACAACGCAGGCGTTGCCGGCGGCAAGGCGGCGCTGGAATTGACGGAGGACGACTGGGATCGGATTCTGGACACCAACCTGAAGGGCGCTTGGACCGTGGCCCAGGAGGCGGCGAAGCGCATGGCGGCGGCGGAAACCGGCGGCGTTATCGTCAACATCGCCTCGGTGCTTGGCCTTCGCGTCGGCAAGGGGGTGCTGCCCTACGCCGTTTCCAAGGCCGGGCTGGTGCAGATGACCAAGGCGTTGGCGCTGGAGTTGGCACCGCAAAACATCCGCGTCAATGCGCTGGCGCCCGGGTTCGTGGAAACCGACCTCAACCGGGAATACCTGGCCAGCGAGCACGGGCAAAAGCAGCTCAAGCGCATTCCCTTCCGCCGCCCCGGCACCATGGAGGAACTTTCCGGGCCCTTGTTGCTGCTGTGCTCCGACGCGTCCGCCTACATGACCGGCGCCATCCTCGCCGTCGACGGCGGCCATCTGGTAAGCTCGCTTTAGGAACGCACCCATGGACTTCACCCTTTTGCCCGCGACCGAGGACATCCGAAAGCGCATTCGCGCCTTCGTCGAGCACCATCTATTGGCGCTCGAAGCCGATCCTGAGTCCTTCGACGAGCACCAGAACATCAACCAGGACCTGCTTGGAAAAATGCGCGAAAAGGCCAAATCGGAGGGCCTGTGGGCGCTCGCCATGCCCACCGAAAGAGGCGGGCAGGGGCTGGACACCGTGTCCATGGCCGTGTGCTACGAGGAAATGAACCGCTCCATCTTCGGCCCCGTGGTCTTCAATGCCGCCGCCCCGGACGACGGCAACATGATCGTCTTAAACAAGGTCGGCACCGAGGCGCAAAAGGACAAATGGTTGCAGCCGATCATCGACGGCACCGTGCGCTCGTCCATCGTCATGACCGAGCCCCATCCCGGCGCTGGCTCCGACCCGGCCGGGATGATGAAGACGACGGCGACGAAGAAAGACGATTCGTGGATCATCCATGGTCACAAGTGGTTCATCACCGGGGCCGGGGCGGCACAGCACTTCCTCCTCGTGGCGCGGACCAGCGACGATCCGAGGAAGGGCCTGACGGCGTTCATGTTCGACCGCGACCAGCCGGGGTGGGGGATCGTTCGCCGCATCCCGATCATGGGGCCGGAGGAACACGGCGGCCATTGCGAGTTGATGTTCACGGACCTCGAAATCCCCGACGAGAATCGGCTTTTAGAAGTCGGCGACGGGCTCAAGGTGGTGCAGATCCGCCTTGGCACGGCGCGGCTGACCCATTGCATGCGCTGGCTCGGCATGGCCAAGCGGGCGCTGGAGATCGCCGGTGAATATGTGTCCGAACGCGAAGCCTTCGGCCACAAGCTGATCGAGCGCGAAAGTGTGCAGATGAAGCTGGGACAGGCGACCATGGCCATCCACACCGGGCGGCTGCTGGTCATGAACGCGGCCTGGAAGCTGGACCAGGGCGACTTCGCCCGCAAGGAAGTGTCCATGGCCAAGGTCGCCGTCGCCGACACCCTGCACCTAGCCGTCGACACGGCGATCCAGCTTTGCGGCGCCAAGGGCTATTCCAAGGACACGTTGCTGGAATGGATGTACCGCTATGCCCGCCAGGCGCGGCTGGTGGACGGCGCCTCCGAGGTCCACGAAATGGTGCTGGCGCGGTTCTTCCGGGACGAAGGGCTGGACTTCTGGCAATGGGGGTGAATAAGGACGCCCGGGACCGGCTCCGGGACTTCCTGACCAAGGCCGCCGAAAGCGCGGTCACGATCACCGATTTCAGGCGCCTACCCGGCGGCGCCGTTCAGGAAAACTGGCTTCTCGACATCACTGTCGCCGGCGGTGACTGGCCCGGAAAGCATAATTTAGTACTCCGCCGGGATGCGGCGACCCCGGTCGCCGCCAGTCATGGCCGGTTGCAGGAATTCCAAATTCTCAAACTGGCCCACAAGACCGGCGTCACGGTGCCGACGCCGTGCCTGATGGGCGAGGACCCGGCCGTCATTGGCGGGCCTTTTTTCATCATGCACCGCCTCACCGGCGAGGCAGCCGGACACCGGCTGGTCAAGCGGCCCCCGGACGACGCACTGGTCGGGGCCTTAGGCGCGGAACTGGCGAAAATTCACGCCATCCGTCCAGAGGGCAAGGCGCTTTCGTTCCTGGATAGGCCCCAGGATTCTCCGGCGCTCGATGCCGTCGCCCGCTACCGGCATTGGCTCGACGATCTCGGCGCCGCCTGCCCGGCGCTTGAATGGGGACTCCGGTGGCTGGAGCTGAAGGCGCCGGAAAAGGCTCCCGAAAAGGCCGACGTCGTGTTTTGCCACCGGGATTTCAGGACCGGCAACTACATGGTCGACGGGAGCCGAATGACCGGAATCCTGGATTGGGAGTTCGCCGGTTGGGGCGAGCCGGAAGAAGACCTCGCCTGGTTCTGCGCCCGTTGCTGGCGGTTCGGGGCCGATGAGCGCGAAGCCGGCGGCATCGCCGACCGGAAACCTTTCTACGACGCCTATGAGCAGGCCTCGGGGCGGACAATCGATCCCGCCCGCATCGCCTTTTGGGAGGTCATGGCCCACGTGCGCTGGGCCGTCATCGCCTGCCAACAGGCCGCCCGCCACGTTTGCGGCGGCGAGGAATCCCTGGAGTTGGCGTTGACCGCCCACGTGGTGCCGGAACTGGAGCTGGAAGTCCTGCGCCTGACCGGGGCAGGGGAAGGGGAGGCAGCCTGATGCGCGACCGTCCCACCGGCGAGGAACTGCTAGCCCTGGTCGAACGGATCGAGGGCGGCGACGGTTCCATCATCCTGCCAGACGATGAGCGCTACAAGGAACTAATGATCGCCGGCGCCCGCGCCATCGCCGAGCGCCAGCGGGACATCGGCGACGGGCCGGAAAAACGGGAGTTGCGGGAACTCACCCGGATTCTGGGCGCCGAAGTCTCGCTCGCCGACCTCAACAAGACCCTGGCGGCGGCGATCCGGGCCGGCGATCATGGTCCGGGGACGGCGGATTCCGCCGCCGTGGGCCGGCACTTGTGGCAGACGGCGCTGGAAAGGGTGCGCGAAAGCAGCCCCAAGGTCCTCGGCCCCCTGGGACTGGAATAGGGCCTGAAATTAGGGCTGAAATAGGGGGGGCTGTCGGTTTTTTCGGGCCGGGGTGTATAATCGGGGCGAAAGGACGACACCATGGGCATTGCCAAGGAACTGGCTGGCCGGATCGGGGCCTTCAGCTACGACGTCCTGCCCGATGAGGCCGTTTTATGGGCCAAGACGGCGATCCTCGATACCGTCGGCGTGACCCTGGCGGGCTCAGGGGAGGAATGCGTCCGTATCCTGGAAAGCGTCCACGGCATCGGCGACGGCGGCGGCCCGTGCCTGGTGTTCGGCCGCGCCGCCCGCACCGGTCCGCTGGACGCGGGGTTGATCAACGGCACCGCTTCCCATGCCCTCGATTTTGACGACATGGCGCCCTCCATCGGCGGCCATCCGTCAGTGCCGCTGGTGCCGGCGATCATCGCCTTCGGCGAAATGACCGGCGCCAGCGGCAAAGACGTCCTCACCGCCTACGTGGCCGGGTTCGAGACCGAATCCCGGATCGCCCGGGCGGTCAATTTCCATCACTATGAAAAGGGCTGGCATCCGACGACGACCCTTGGAATCTTCGGCACCGTCGCGGCCTCGGCGCTGCTGCTGGGCTTATCGGAAGACGAGACAGAAACGGCGCTGGCCTTGGCGGTGTCGCTGGCGTCGGGCGTCAAGGCCAATTTCGGCACCATGACCAAGCCGCTCCACGTCGGCCATTGCGTGAGGAACGGCATGCTGGCGGCGATACTGGCCCGGCAGGGCTTCACCGCCGCCGGCGACGCCTTCGAGCACGGCCACGGATTCCTCAACGTCTTCAACGGGCCGGGGAACTTCGACGCCGAAAAAATATTCGACAACTGGGCCGATCCGCTGGACATCGTCGAAAAGGGCTTAGGGTTGAAGCAGTTCCCGTGTTGCGGCTCCACCCATCCGGCCATCAACTGCATGCTGAAGCTGGTCCGTGACGACGGGCTGAAACCAGGGGACGTGGCTGGGATCGAGATACTGACCAATTCCCGGCGGCTGCCGCACACCGACCACCCGGATCCGCGAACCGGGCTTGAGGGTAAATTCTCTATCCAATACGTGACCGCCCGGGCGCTCACCGACGGCCGCGTGGTCTTCGCCCACTTCGAGGACTCCGCCGTCGCCGACCCGGAAACGGCGAAGCTGCTGCCCCTGATCGGAGTCGGCGAACATCCCGACATGGCGGCGGAATCGGAAAACCAGTTCTGCGCCGAAGTCATCGTCACCACCCGCAACGGGACCAGGCTTTCGGCCCGCATCGACCATGAACTGGGGCGCGGGCCGTCCAACCCCATGTCCCGGGACGAGCTGTGGACCAAGTTCGAGGATTGCGCCGCCCTGGCCCTGCCGGAACCGCGAATCCGGCCGTTGTTCGAGATGCTGGAAAACCTGGAGACACTCGGCTCGGTAGCCGACCTGACCGGCTTGGCGGCGTTGCAGGCCGCCCCGGTGCGCGAGGCCGGCGAATGAACCAGCGAAAAATTCCCGCCGTCTTCATGCGCGGCGGCACCTCGAAGGCGATCGTCTTCCGCCGCGACGACCTGCCCGAAGACCGTGTCGAATGGGACCGGATTTTCCTCGCCGCCCTCGGCAGCCCCGATCCCAACGGCCGGCAGCTCAACGGCATGGGCGGGGGGATTTCGTCGCTCAGCAAGATCTGCGTCGTCGGCCCGTCGGAGCGTCCCGACGCCGATGTGGATTTCACCTTCGCCCAGGTCGGCGTCGACAAGGAAGTGGTCGGCTATGGCGCCAACTGCGGCAACATGTCGTCGGCCATCGGTCCCTTCGCCGTCGACGAGGGGCTGGTAACGGTGGCCGGCGACGAAGCCACGGTCCGCATCTACAACACCAATACGGACAAGATCATCCACGCCCGGTTCGCCCTCGACGGAGGCCTGGCCGCCGTCGAGGGGGATTTTGAGCTTCCCGGCGTTGCCGGCGAAGGGGCGCCGGTGCGGATGGAATTCCGCGATCCCGGCGGTGCCGCGACGGGCAGGCTGTTGCCGACCGACAACGTCATCGACGCGATCGAGGTGCCCGGACTGGCAACCGTCGAGGCGTCCCTGGTCGATGCCGCCAACCCCTGCGTATTCGTCGAGGCCGATGCCTTGGGCGTTACCGGCACCGAGGCGCCGGCGCACATCGACGCCATGACCGAGGTCATGGAAAATCTCGAATCCGTCCGCACCCGGGCGGCGGTGATGATGGGGATCGCCAAGACCCCGGCCGAGGCGACGGAAAAATTCCCTTCCGTTCCCTTCGTCGGCATGGTGGCGGGCCCCCAAGACGCCGACATCCTATCGGGAAAGAAGGTTTCGGCCGCCGACGGCGACCTGACGGCGCGCGTCGTGTCGTCGGGGAACGTCCACCGGGCGCTGCCGTTGACCGGCGCCATGTGCCTGGCCGTCGCGGCCCGCATCGACGGCACCGTCGTCCACCGGCATTTGCGGCCTTCGGCCGGCGATGATGGCGATATCCGGCTGATCCAGCCTTCCGGGATTCTGCCGGTGGCGTGCACCGTCAACCGGACCGCCGACGGCTGGGTGGCCGAGCAGACGGCCGTCACCCGGACGCAGCGGCGCCTGTTCGAAGGCCGGGTGCTGGTGCCGGGATCGCGCGTCTCGATCGCATGAGACGCGGCCGAGGGGCGCCCGGGGCGTCGAAATTCACCCTCCCATTGGCGCTTTTCCTTGCTGCCGCCGGGGCCGCGGCCGCACCCCCCGAACCGGACGCCGACGTGGTTGCCTTCATGCGTTTCGCCATCGCCCAGACCTGCGAGAAACCGATCCCCGAAGGCGCCGAGGCCGGCCCCGAGCTGGTCCGCCGCTTCGCGGCCGAAAAACTGCTGGAGGCACGGACGTTCGAATTCCAGGGCCGGCCGGGCCGGGCCCAGTACGGGCTGCTGCTCAACAGCGGTGACGAGGTCAAAATCCAGCGCCTTTTTCCCTTAGGCCTATTGCGGCGGGTGACGGTGGAAATTCACCGGGAATTCGCCAAGGGGAGGCTCAGACCGGCGATGTCGGCGGCCGTCGGCGCCGATTGCCGGGTGCTGCGCGCCGCCCGCATCGATTACGACGAAAAGGGTGATGCCGAAACCCTGGTTATCCTTGGACGTGATCTCCGGCAGGTTCTTTCCAGGGAGCCCTTGAACCCGACGTTTCCGGCCGTACGGCCCCCTGGCAGGGAGGGAGACGGCATTCGTGTCGCCCTGGTGGATACGGGGGTCAATTACCTGCTCGACCTTGTCGCCGACCGCCTTGCCCGCGGGCCCGAAGGACAGGCTCTCGGCTTCGATTACTGGGACATGGACGCCCGCCCCTATGACGTCGATACCGCGCGGTCGGCCTTTTTCCCGCTTCACCATGGGACGGCGGTGGCCAGCATCCTGCTTCGCGAGGCGCCGCAGGCGCGGCTCATTCCCTATCGCTATCCGCGGCCGGAAATGTCGCGGATGGCGGCGCTGGTGGCCGACGCCGACAAACAAGGCGCGGTGATCGTCAACATGGCCATGGGATCCAACAAACGAAGCGACTGGCTGGCCCTGGCCGAGGCGGCGGCGGCGCGGCCGCATATGCTGTTCGTCATTTCGGCCGGCAACGACGGCCGCGACATCGACAAGGACCCCGTCTACCCGGCGGCGCTGGATCTGGACAACTTCCTCATCGTTACCTCGGCGAACGATTTCGGACGCCTGGCCGAAGGGTCGAACTGGGGCCGCATCCATGTCGATATCATGGTCCCCGGCGATCGGGTGGCGGTCATCGATCACCGGGGCGCCAAGGGCAAGGCGTCTGGGTCCAGCTTCGCCGTGCCCCGGATCGCGGCGCTAGCGGCGCGGCTGTTGGCCAGGAACCCGGGCTGGCGGGCGGCGGAGCTGAAACGCGCAATCGTCGGCCGCGCCCGGCCGTCCAGGTTCTACGAGACCCTGCCCGTCCGTTACGGCTGGATTCCCGACCCGGCGGACGATTTTTAACGGTCTACTGATTCCGGCGCCCGGGCGGCGTCGGGTTGTTGTCGATGAAATCGCGGGCCAGCGGCGCCAGCCTCGGGTGGTGGCGTTCCATGAGCTTCAGCGACTTTTCCGCCAACGCCTTGTTGCCGCCCCAGGCCCCGGCCTGGACGCCCAGGCGCAGCACCTCGGCGTCGGCGGGTAGGATGTCGACAAGGCGTTTCAGATGCACCACCTCGTCGGCGTAGCGCCCGGCCAGGTGCAGGGTGATGGCCATGGCGATCATCGAATTGATCGCGTTGGGGTCCTGATCG
>Ga0208391_1000762_pt1 | contig 16653 bp, 10 predicted proteins | sample Knorr_S23_td_Bot_FD_185612 | JGI IMG/M metagenome (GOLD analysis project Ga0208391, IMG submission 185612) | Marine microbial communities from Southern Atlantic Ocean transect - Knorr_S23_td_Bottom_ad_3770_LV_A (SPAdes) (version 2) | ecosystem: Environmental > Aquatic > Marine > Oceanic | place... | reverse complement strand
CGGCGATCACCCGGGCTCAGCGGGTCATCATTCACTCCCGCAAAGGCCCGGTGAAGGGGGTCGTCGGCAGCGTCGCGCCGCACCTCATGCGCACCGATACCGGCGCGCCCAAGGTGCCGAAGATTCACGAGTTGTTCATCGACATCGGCGCGGACTCGCGCAAGGCCGCTGAGAAACTCATCCGCGTCGGCGACCCGATCACGCTCAACGACCAGTTCGAGCTTCTGCGCGATGACCTCGTCGTGGCGCGGGCGTTCGACAACCGCGTCGGCACGTGGGCTGTGGCGGAGACGCTGCGCCTGCTCAAGACCGGCAAAGCCAAACTCAACGCCGAGGTGTGCGTCGTCGCCAACACGATGGAGGAAGTCGGCCTGTTCGGCGCGCGGCAAATCGCCTACTCGCTGCACCCCGACGTCGCGCTGGTGATGGACGTCACCCACGCAACCGACTACCCGACCGTTGACAAGCGGCAACACGGCGACATCAAGGTTGGCCAAGGCCCGACCGTCACCCACGGCAACTGCAACCACCCCGAAGTCATCAAGCGCGTCGAGCAAGTGGCCAAGCGGCTGAAAATCAACCTGCAGCACGAGGCGATCTCTTCCACCAGCGGCACCGACACCGACGCCGTTTTCTGGACACGCGGTGGCATCCCGAGCGGCCTCATCAGCCTGCCCAACCGCTACATGCACTCACCGGTCGAGGTGGTCAGCCTGAAAGATCTCGAGCAGATCCCGCAGCTCATGGCCGGCTTCGCCAAGTCGCTGAAAAAGGGCGAGCAATTCAAAGTAAAGATTTAACCCAGCGCTTGGCCGAGCGGCCCAATTCTCATGAAACAAACCGTTGCCATTGTTTGCTTACTTGGCGGGATCGTTGGCCAAGCGGCTGAACCGGCCAGTGCTGTCGAGCGGGCACTCGCGCAGGAAATCATCGGGCCGGCTCTTTCGCTGGAGGAGGTGCGCGTGTTCAACGAGACGCGTGTGCCGGACATGCCGCGCGTGAGCACCGCCGCCGAATGGCAGGCCAAGGACAGCGAGTATCGCCGAAACATTCTCGACAAAGTGGTCTTTCGCGGCGAGGCGGCCAAGTGGCGGGACACGCCGCTTCGAGTGGAATGGAGCGACACGATCGAAGGATTGCCGGGGTACCGCATCCGCAAACTGCGATTTGAAGCCGTGCCCGGCTGGTGGATTCCCGCGTTGCTTTACGAGCCGACCAAACTTTCCGGCAAACGCCCCGTCGTGCTCAACGTCAACGGCCACGACGGCAAGGGCAAGGCGGCGGACTACAAACAGTTGCGCTGCATCAACCAGGCCAAGCGTGGCATGATCGCGTTGAACGTCGAGTGGATCGGCATGGGGCAGTTCGCCAGTCGCATGAGCCATTATCAAATGAACCAAATGGATCTGTGCGGCACGGCCGGCATTGCGCCGTTTTTTCTGAACATGAGCAAGGGCCTCGACATCCTGCTCGCGCATCCGAACGCCGACCCGACCCGAGTCGCCGTTGCCGGCCTGTCCGGCGGAGGGTGGCAGACGATTTTTATCAGCTCGCTCGATGAACGCGTGACGCTGGCCAACCCGGTCGCCGGTTATTCCAGTTTCAAAACCCGCGCCCGGCACGGCATGGATCTTGGCGACTCCGAGCAAACCCCCAACGACCTCGCGCTATACGCGGACTACACGCACCTCACCGCGATGTTGGCCAATCGCGCCGCGCTGCTTACAAACAATGCAGAGGACAAATGCTGCTTCACCGCCGGCCACGCGCAGCCGCCGTTGCTCGATGCCGCGCAGCCGATTTTTGACCTGCTTGGCCGCGGTGAGTTTCTGCGCTCGCACATCAATCACGACCCCGGCACTCACAACTTCGAGCTTGATAACCGTCAGCAACTCTACCGCTTTATCGGCGATGTTTTTTACGACGGCCGCGACTTCTCGTGGCAGGAAATCCCCAGCGCCGATGAAGTGAAAACCTACGACGAATTGCTGGTGGATTTGCCCGAGGGCAACGGCGATTTCAACTCGATTGCGCTTGGCCTGATGGAGACTCTGCCCAAGCCGTTCGAGGGCGACAAACGGCGGCGGCTGCTCAAAATTATCAACGCCAAGAATTACACCGCATTGGCCAAGCGTGTCGGCGGCGAAGGGGCGGTCGCGCACTATCAATTCCGCATTGGTGGCGACTGGACGGTGCCCGGCACGGTGTTCACGCCGGACGAGCCCAAGGCCACCACGCTGCTCATCGCCGACGCCGGCCGCAAGGCGTTGGCCAAGCGGGTCGAGGCGGCCTTGGCCAAGGGCCGGCGCGTCGTGGCGTTCGATCCGTTTTTCTTCGGCGAGTCGAAAATCCTGAGCCGCGATTTTCTGCACGTCATCCTCATGCACGCTGTGGGCGAGCGGGCGCTGGGCGTGCAAGCCGGGCAAATCTCGGCCGTGGCCAACTGGGCGGCGCGGCAATTTGGACAGCCGGTGGAACTCGAGTCCGTCGGCCGCCGGCTCAGCGTGGCGGCGCGGCTCGCGGCGGTGCAGAGTGAAGCGATCAGCGCGTTAAAAATGCACGACCCGATGCGGAGCCTCAAAGAGGTCGTCCGCGAAAACAAAGGGGCGAACGAGTTGCCCGAGATGATGTGCTTCGGCCTGCTGGAGTCGTTCGACCTGCCGCAAATCGAAGCCCTGATCGCCCCCCGCCCGGTGTTGGTCGAGTAGCTCAGCGCTTGGTGTGCGAGCAGGTGCCTCGCTGGCTGGTGGCGACGAAGTCGATCAACTGTTCCGACAGCACGCCGGTGAACTCGGCGCGGGCTTTTTCCAGCGCGTCTTTCAGCAGGTCATCGGATAGGAAAATGGCGTGGTAGGCTTTCTTGAGTTGCGACCGTTCCTCGCTGGAGAAGCCGGCGCGTTTCAGGCCGATGCTGTTCAGGCCGCACATGCCGTTGATGCCGCGCACGATGGTGAACGGCGGCAGGTCGAGGCTCACCCCGGCGCAGCCCTGCATCATGGCCATCGCGCCGACGCGGCAAAACTGGTGCACCACGGCGTTGCCGGCGAGGAACGCCCCGTCGCCGATCATTACGTGGCCGGCGATCAACACGCCATTGGACAGGATGGCCTTGTTGCCGATGATGGAGTTGTGGCCGACGTGGCTGTTCGCCATGAAAAAATTTTCCGATCCGATCCGCGTGTCCTCGTCGGGCGTGTTGGAGCGGTGAACAGTGACGTGTTCACGAAAAAAGTTTCGCTCGCCGACGATGAGCCGGGTCGGTTCGCCGCCGTACTTCAAGTCCTGCGGCGCGTCGCCAATCACGCAGCCGGTGTGGAAGCGGTTCTCCGCGCCGATCGTGGTGTGGCCGGTGAGGTGAACGTGCGGGCCAAGCTCGCACCCCGCGCCGACCGTGACGTGTTCGTCGATAACCGAGTACGGGCCGACCCGCACGCTCTCGTGCAACTGTGCGCCGGGGTGAATGATGGCAGTGGGGTGGATCATGTGTAAAAGTAACCAAGCTCGCGCAGAGAGGCGAAATCCTTACCGCGCTCCGCCGTGCGGCGGCCGAGGATGATGTGGTCCAGTACGTCGATTTTCAACAACTTGCCGGCGCGGATGATGTCGCGCGTGAACTTGATATCGGCCTCGGACGGGGTGGGATCACCGCTCGGGTGGTTGTGCGCGAGGAACAGCGCCGAGGCGTTGGCGGTGATGGCTGGTCGAAACACATCGCGCGGATGTGTCACCAGCGAGTCGAGCGTGCCTTGGGCGAGCGTCTCGACGCGAATGAGCCGCCGCTTGGTGTTCACGAGCACAACATGAAAATGCTCGACCTCGAGCAGCCGGTTGTCTTCGCGCAGGAGGCTGGCCAACTTCTCCGGCGTGTCGAGCACCGGCGACTCATGGCGCAGTTCGTCGGCCAGGCGCTTGGCCAGGCTGAACGCACTTTTCAACGTGACCGCCTTGTCGCGGCCGACGCCTTTCACGCACAGTTCCTCGATGGGCGCCTTGGCCAGGGCGTCGAGCGAGCCAAGCTTGTTGAGCAGCGACTGGGCGACATCGATTGCCGACAAGCCCTGCGTGCCGGTGCGCAGCAAAATGGCGATCAATTCACTGTCCTTGAGCGCCTCCGCGCCCTTGGCCAGAAGACGTTCGCGCGGCTTTTCGCTGTCGGGCAGATCCTTGATGCGAGTCGCCTCGGGCATGCGGTTTATTGCTGCGCAGTCTTGCGTTTTCGTCGACGTTCGCGCTTGGGGTTGTTGCTTGTCGGTTTCTCCAAATTGGCCTGAAATTGCTTGTCCCACGAGTTGGCTTTTCGCGGGCGATACAGCGGGCGGCCATCGACCTTCGGTTGGCTGCCAATGATGGCGCGGAATTTTTTCAGCGCGGCCAGGTGCTCCGGCTTGTCGCTGTTGAGCAAATTTTTTTGCTCGAGCGGATCGCTCTTGAGGTCGTACAGCGCGGTAATCTTCGGCTCGTGCTCCAGCCAGACTTTGTGGCGTTTGTCGCGAAGGACGCGGTCGGCGAAGTCGTTGGTGCCGCGCACGCCTTTTTTGTCGAGCCTTCCGGCGCCGTGGCCAAGCGCCATGATCCAGTCGCGCGGCGAATCGTCCGCCTGGCCAAGCAGCAACGACGCGAACGACCTGCCGTCGAGCGTGACGCCCTTGGGCAGCTTCGCGCCTCCCAGCTCGGCGAAGGTCGGTAGCAGGTCGGAGAAGTCGGTCAGCGCGTCGGTCTCGCGACCGCCGGGGACAAGGCCGGGGCAGTTGACGATGAACGGCTGGCAGACGCCTCCCTCGAACTTGGAGCCTTTGCCGCCGCTTGGCCGCCTACCGTTGACCGTGCCGCGTATCCCGCCGCTGGTGCCGTTGTCGGTGGTGAAAATCACGATGGTACGGTCGCGAATTTTCAAGTCGTCGAGCGTGCTGACCAGGCGCCCGACGAGGGTGTCGGTGTAGCGCACCATCGCCTTGAGCTTGTCTTTGTTCGTGGTGACTTTCGGTTCGTCGGGAGTCGGCACGAGCGGGCCGTGCGTGAGTGCCATCGGGAAGTAGAGCATCATCGGCTCGTCGCGATGCTGCTTCATGTGGTCGATGAGAAAGTCGCAGTAAATGTCCGGGCCGAATTTGCCCATGTAGGTTTTGCTGCCGGCGCGGGTGTGGATGTAGGCATCCCAGTAGCGTTCGCCGCTCGGCGGGTTGCCGGTTTCATAGCCGGTCCACACGGCCCAGTCGTCGAAGCCGTGTTTGCGAAGCGCCTCCGGCTCGAGCCGAAAGTCGTTGATCTGCCACTTGCCGGCGATCGCGGTGGAGTAGCCGGCGCTTTTCATCACGTTGGCGAAGGTGGTGTAGTTTGCCCAGTCGAAGTAGCCGACGCCCCAGCGGGGGACGTCCCAGTGATTCACCCAGCCGGTGCGCCAGGGGTACTGGCCGGTGAGCAGCGTGGCGCGGGTGGGCGTGCACTGAGGCATCGACCAGGCGTTGTGAAACTTGAGGCCGCTCTGGGCCAGGCGATCGATGTTCGGGGTGTTGATTTCGTCCGCGCCGTAGCAGGAGATCCAGTCCTTGCCAAGGTCGTCGACCATGATGAACAGGATGTTCGGCTTGGCGGCGGTTGCGGATTGCAGGCCAAGCGTACAAAGAATCGTCAGAGAAAAAAACAGGCATTTCACGGCGGAACTGTAGCCGCCCCGCCGCCCCAAGCCAAGCGCTTGGCCAAGCGCGATTTTTACAGTTTATCCTCGGGGCCGAAGAGGAGAGTGCGGATGTCTTCGAGGATGAGGTACATCGCGGGGACGAGAATCAGTGTGATGACGGTGGCGAAGATGACGCCGAAGCCAAGCGAGACGGCCATCGGTACGAGGAACTTGGCCTGCAGACTTTTCTCGAGCAACAGCGGCGTGAGGCCGGCGAAGGTGGTGAGCGACGTCAGCAGGATCGGCCGGAATCGGGCAAACCCGGCTTGGCGCGCCGACTCCATTTCGCTCAGGCCGATGCCGCGTTTGCGGTTGACGTAATCGACCATCACGAGGCTGTCGTTGACGACGACGCCGGTGAGCGCCACAACACCGAAGCCGGAGAGGATGGTGATGTCCATACCCATGACGACATGCCCCCAGACGGCGCCGATGAGGCCGAACGGGATTGCCGCCATGACAATGAGGGGCTGGATGTATGAGTTGAACGGAATCGCAAGCAGGGCGTAAATGATGATCAAAGCGATAACGTACAAGTACCCCAGGCTGTCGAGGGTCTCGGCCTGCTCGCTTTTTTCGCCCTCGAACGACCAGTAAATGCCGGGGAATTCGCGCTGCATCGCGGGCAGCACTTCGGTCTCGAGCGATTGGTTGATGAGTTGCGTGTTGCCGGTGGCGGGATCGACGTCGGCGGTGACGTTGACCGAGCGCCGCCGGTCGATGCGCCGGATCGATTCGTAGCCACGCCCGTATGTCACGTCGGCCACTTCGGCGAACGGCACCTCGATGCCGCCGGGCATTCGGATGCGCATGTTCTCGAGGTTGGCCAGGCTGCGGCGTTCGTCGCGGGGATAACGGAGCATGACTTTGACATCGTCGCGTCCGCGCTGGATGCGCTGCACTTCGTCGCCATAAAACGCCTGGCGCACCTGCCGCGCGAGGTCGGCTTGCGACAGGCCAAGCGCCTCGGCTTCCGGCGTGATTTTCAGCAGAAGTTCCTCCTTGCCCTCGCGGAACGAGTCGGCGATGTCGATGACGCCGTCGAACTCGCCGAGCCGCTGCTTGAGCCACTCGGCGGCGGTCTGCAGTTGGCCAAAGTCTGCACCGGTGATCACAACATTGATCGCGTCGCCGGCCTGAAAAATATCTGCAGTGAATTGCAACTCCTCGACCTCCGGCATCTCGCCGACGATCTCTCGCCAGCGCCTCGCGACCTCGTGGCTGTCGAACATCCGCTCCTCGGACGGGGAGGCCTCGATGTGCACCTCGCCGGTGTTCGCACTCTTGATGGAGGCTACAGCGCGGCCGCTGGATCGGTTTTGATCGGTCTTGAACGGCTGGCTGCCCACCGAACTGAGCGTGTGTCGCACGATGCTGGGATAGCCCTCCGGCGTCTCCGCGTCGAGTTGGGCGCGAACCTTTTCGGCGGCGATCTCGAGCTTCTTCACGACGCGCTTGGTTTCCTCCGTGGTGCTGCCCAGCGGCAGGGTCACAGTCGCGGCGATATTATCGCCCTCCACCGGCGGGAAAAACGTGAAGCGAATATGCCCACCCGCCACGACGCCCATTGTGATGGCAAACACCGCCACGGCAATGGCCATGGTCAGGTAACGCCAATCGAGGCACCAACGCAGCGTTGGCTTGTAAATTCGCAGGATGAACTTGTCCATCCGCGTGACGAACCGGTGCTGAAACCGGCGCCATCCGCCGACGAAGCCCGTGCCGTCCTCAATGTTGTCCACCTTGCGCAGATTGCTCAAATGCCTTGGCAGGATGAACAGCGACTCGATGAGCGAGAAAAACAGCGTCGGGATAACGATCAGCGGGATGAATTTTATGATTTTCCCGGTGTTGCCGGCGGTGAATATCAGCGGCGCGAAGGCGGCGATCGATGTCGCCACGGCGAAGGTCACCGGCCGGGCCATCTCGACCGCACCCGCGATCGCGCCCTTGAGGCCGGGCGTGCCGCGCTCGTGATGCGCGTGGATGTTCTCGCCGATGAGGATGGCATCATCCACCACGATCCCCAGCACTACTATGAACGCAAACAGCGAGATCATGCTGATTGACACATCCAGCGTTGGCATCAGCCAAAACGTGCCAAGAAACGAAATCGGAATGCCAAGGCTCACCCAAAACGCCAGCCGGAAACGCAGGAACAACGCCAGCACAATGAACACAAGACAGAACCCGGTGAGCCCGTTGCGGATCATCAGGTCGCGCCGTCCCTTCAGGTAAGTCGAGTCGTCCTGCCACGTGGTCAATCCGATCCCCGCCGGGTAAAGATGTCTCGAGTCGGTGATGTATTGATGAACCGTCTCCGAAATCGCGATGGCATTTTCGTCGCCGACGCGGAACACTTTCACCAAGGCACACGGCTTGCCATCGAAGTACGACTCCTGATCCGTCTCCTCAAAACCGTCGAGGATCGTCGCCACTTGGCCAAGCCGCAGCCTCGTGCCGTCCGGGCGCGTGCGCAGAACGATCTGTTCAAAATCCACGGCCCGCTTGGCCAAGCCCTTGGCCCGCAGCAGGATTTCGCCGCCGTGCTGCACCTCGATCGACCCGCCCGGCAGGTCAACGGATGTGCGGCGAATGGCTTGCGACACCTCGTCGAACGTCAGGCCGTATCGCCTCAGCGCCTGCTCTGAAATCTCGATCGATATTTCGAGGTCGCGCACGTTGGTCAACTCGACCTGCGTGATGCCGGGCAACGCCATCAACTCGTCGCGCACCCTCGAGGCGTAGTGCCGCAGCGCCGCCTCCGAAACATCGCCGGACACGGCCACGTTGATGACCTGCTTGCGCATGATGATCTCCCGGATCACCGGCTTCTCCGACTCTTCCGGGAAGGTGTCGATCGCATCGACCTGCGCCTTGATTTCGTCGAGCGCGTGAGAGACGTCCGCGCCCGGCGTCAACTCCACCACGATCGTGCCGGCGTTTTCAATCGAGGTCGAGGTGACCTTTTCGACATCCGTCAGGCCGTACACCGCCTCCTCAATTCTTTGGCAAACTCCTTCCTCAACTTCATCCGGCGCCGCGCCGGGATACGGCACGGTGATGAAAATCATGTCCGACGAAAACTCGGGGAACACCTCCTGCTTCAGCGTCCCGATCGACATGAACCCGAGGATGACGATGAAAAACGCCAGCAGATTTGCAACGACGCCATTCTTGGCGAACCATTCGATCAGGTTATTCATCCGTTGACTCCGCCTCCCGCACCTTTACACCCATGCCGTCAACCACTGCGGCAAGCAGCGAGACGATCACCTGTTCACCCGGTTGAATCCCTCCCGTAACAATCACCTGTTTGGCGTCTGCAAAGGCAACCTTCACTGTGCGGGTAGTCAGTTTGTTTTCGCTCAAGATCCACACTTGATTTCTTCCGCGAAGCGCATGTCGCGGCAGCACGACGACACCCTCCTGCGAGCGTCCCTCGATGCTGGCCCGCACGAATGTCCCGCTCCGCAGCGGTGCGGCGTTGCCATTGGCCAAGCCGTACGGGTCGGCAACCTGCGCGACGACGTACACCATTCGGTTCAGCGGGTCGACCGTCTCCTCGGAGCGCAAAATGTGGCCAAGCCACTCCGTTCGCCGTTCGCCGGCCCGGGCGCTGAGTATCACCTTGGGCGCTTGGCCAAGCGCGACTTTCGCGCCGGGCTTGGGCAAATCGATGAAGCTTAAGTCATTGGCGCTGAGCGGCAAACGCACTTCCGAAACGTCGGTGGCGAACAGTTCGCCAAGCGGCGTGGCCAAGGCGGCAAATTGACTGGGGCGCACATTCGCCCTTGCCACCATGCCGTCGAACGGCGCGCGGATTTCGCAGCGATCGAGGTTGCGCTTGGCCGCCTCCTCGGCGGCGAGCGCGGCTTCGAGTGCGGCTCGGGCGCTGGCGAGTTGCGGTTCACGCGCCTGCAAGCCGGTCGGCTCGCCTTGGTTGAGCAACTGCCATTCGCGCCGAACGACGTCCGCCTCCTTCACCTCGATCTGCAACCGCAATTGCGCCTGGGCGACCTGTGACCTGGCCTGCGCGAGCGCCAGTTCGTAATCACGCGCATCGATCTTCAGCAACACGTCGCCCTTGGCAAAAATCTGGCCGACATCGAACGACTCGGCGACGGACACCACCTTGCCGCTGACTTCGCTCACGAGCCGGATACTTGTCCGGGGCAGGGCGGTTCCCTGCGACTGGATGCGGTACGTGTGCCGTGTTGCTTCCGCGATCTGCACTTCCACGGCCGGCAGCTTCGGCTGAGGAATCTGCGACTCCGGTTTTTTGCCGCTTTTCGCCAGCATGATGGCGAACGCGATGCCGATGATTGCCACGGCAAATGTGGAAATTATTTTCAACCTGCGGCTGGGGTTAGTTGCTTGCTGTTCCATTTTTATTCATCGATTCAAATCCGCCGCCAAGGGCGAGGTGCAAATTGACCCGGTTTTCCAATCGCCGCCGCCGCGCGGCCCACCATCGGCTCTCGGCGCTGATCGCGCGGCGCCGCGCCTCGAGCAGCGTGATGATGTTCTCGAGCCCGCGGTCGTATCGCTCCTGCGCGACTTGCGCGGCGGCTTGCGACTGCTCGTACGCGACGCTCAGCGCCTCGTCCATCACGGCCAACTGCTGTCCGGCGTCGAGTGCGTTTTCCACTTCGCCCATCGCCTTGAGCATCGTCGAGCGAAAGCTTTCCTCGGCGGCTTTCAGGTTGGCTTTTTTCAAACGAACATTGGCGCGAAGCCGGCCGGCTTGAAACACCGGCTGCGTCAGGTTGCTGGCGACACTCCAAACCACCGAGTCGCCCGAGAGCAGTCCGGAAAGATCGCTCGTCGAGGTGCCACCGCTGCCGGTCAGGCTGATCTGCGGGTAGAGCGACGCCTCGGCCTGGGTGAGCGATGCCCCGGTGGCGAACAGCCGCTGCTCGGCGGCGACGAGATCGGGCCGGCGCGAAAGAATCTGCGCCGGCATGCCGGTCGGGATCGCCGGGGGCACTTGCGGCAGTTCCGCTGGAACTGCCAGTTTGTTGGCCGGGAATTGGCCAAGCAGAATCTCCAACTGCCGAATCGTTTGGCTGGCAACTATCTCTAGTTCAGCGACTTGCGCCTTGGCTCCTGCGAGGTTGGCCCTGGCCAGGCGCAAGTCCAGCGACGAGAGGACGCCCTGCTCGAACCGGGCGCGAACCCGTGCCACCGTCGTCTCGTGAGTGGAGACGGTAAACTTGGCCAGGCGCACCTGTTGCCGCGCTTCAATGCCCATCATCCACGCCTTGGCCACCTGGCCGGCGATCGAGTGGCGAGCCCCGGCAAACTCCGCCGCCTGGCCAAGCGCGTTGGCGCGTGCGGCGCGTTTGCCGGCGCGCACGCGGCCCCACAGGTCGAGTTCCCATTGGGCGCCAAGGGTCAAATTGTGGCTCTCTCTCTCTTCTGAAAAGACAGATGGATCTACTCCGGGGATATTTACAGGCAACTGCGATTTGTTCGGCTTCCTTCTTGAGAGTCCACCGCTGAGGCCGATTTGGGGCAACTGTTCCGCGCCGGCGATCTTCGCCTGTGCCCAGGCGGCCTCGAGCCGGGCGGCGGCACTCCAGACATCCGGGTTGGCGTCGAGGGCGTGCCCAATCGCCTCACTCAACCTGGCATCACGAAAGTTGTGCCACCAAAACGCCGGTGCCTGGCCGGTGCCTTCGCTGGGTGCCGTCCAGCCGGCGGGGAGTTCGCTGGCAAAATCCCGGGCCGTCCGGTTGGAGTCGGTGGCGCAACCAGCGAGCAGGAGGACCGCCGCGGTGATGAAGGGTGTTCGGCGCATTACTTCTTTTTGCGTGGGCGCGTGGGTGGACTGACCTTGGCGCGAAAGCCGGCGGCGGTGAAATCGATCAACCGTCGCACCGTTGTCTCGTAGTCGGATACGCCGGCGTCCGTGCCGGTGAAGCGGGCCAGCAGGTCGGCGTTGCAAAGTGTGTGCGCCATCGCGCCGGCCATGAAATGCGAGCGCCAGTCGGCCTCCTCCTTGGCCAGTCCCGGCAGGGCGTTTTCGAACGCGGCGCCGAACTGGATGATCACCTCGGCCAGTTCACCCATCATAAATTTGTGGAGCCCCTCGTTGCGCTCCCCCATCACGCGCCCAACCAGTCGCGCAAAAGTAGGGCCGGCCTTGGGGTCTGCCTGCACGCGGAACAATGGCAGGAACAGGCACTCGAGCACGCGCTCCAGTTTCACCGGCCGCCGTCCGGCCTTGGCCCGGGCCTCGGCCAGTTTGGCAAGGCGCTCCCCGTTGATCGGGCGGAGCCGCCGGGCGATCACCGCTTGAATCAGCGCCAACTTGGAGCCGAAATGGTAATGCACCGCCGCGAGGTTGACCTTGGCCGAGGCGATGATGTTGCGCAGCGACACGGCATCGAACCCCTTCTGGGCGAAAAGCCGCTCGGCGGTGTCGAGGATCCGTGTCTTGGTGTCCGTTTTTGCCATTTAATTCAAACGACTGTTTGAAACAGGCGTTTGTTTTAGCCGCCGCCGCCCCGGCCGTCAACCCTGTTTTTTTGGCGTGCGCCGCCAAGCTCCACCTTTTGCCGGATGCCGCTTGGCCGGGGGGATTCCGCTTGGCCAAGCGCTTGGGCGGGGGCACTCTCCTCGCATCATGTGTTTCCACAAAAAGAGGAGCGTTTGTTTTGTCGCCGCTGTTTTGTTGTCGACTGTGTCGGTAGCTGCCGCGGAGGACGGGTTTCGCCCGTTGTTTAACGGCAACGATCTCGGCGGCTGGGTGCCGGTGAACACCGCGCCGTCCACCTGGTCGGTGCGCGACGGGATGATCATTTGCTCCGGCAAGCCGACCGGCGAGTTGCGCACGGAGCGGATGTACCAAAATTTCATCATGGAGGTGGAGTGGCGGCACATGAAGCCAAGGGGCAACGCCGGGATTTTTGTCTGGGCAGATGACATCACGGCTCGCGGGCAGCCGTTTCATCGCAGCGTGGAGGTGCAGGTGCTGGAGAATGCCTACGGGAATTCCGGAGGCCACACGGTGCACGGCGATATTTTCCCGATCCACGGCGCGACGATGACACCGGTCAACGGACGGGGTGGCAGCCGGGCGTTCCCGACGGAGTTTCGCTCCAAGCCAAGCCCGGAGTGGAACCATTACCGGATCGTCTGCGACGACGGGAACATCTCGCTGGCGGTCAACGGCAAGGTGGTGACGCGCGGCAAAGAGGCCAGCCCGCGCAAGGGCTACATCTGCCTCGAGTCGGAGGGCGGTGTGGTGCATTACCGCAACATGCGAGTCAAGGAACTGCCGGCGACACCGCTTGAACCGGGGCAGGTGGCGATCGCCAACCGCGGCTATCGTTGTCTGTATACGGGCGTTGATTTTTCCGGCTGGCGTGCAACGGAGGGTTGGCGCTCGCAAAACTGGCAGTTTCGTTTCGACGGAAAACCGGACGCAGTCGACAAGTCGCTCCAGACCGCCGAGTCGTTCGGTGACTTTGGCTTTATTTTCGACGTTCGCGTGTCGGGGGAGACCAAGCCGTGCGCGGTTCAGCTTCGCGGCTCGGCGGCGGGGGCCGTCGCGATTGCACCTTCGTTGTACAAAGACGCCTTGGTTTTGAAGGGGCGCAACTGGAACCGTTTTGCGGGCGAGTTGCGCGGCGACAGGCTCAGCCTGAGCCTTAACGGCAAGCCGATTTTTACCGGCAAAAAGCTGGACGGCGTGCCGGCCAAAGGGCCGTTGAAAATCGTGCCAAGCGGCCCGATCAACTTTGCAAACATTTACATTCGCGATCTAGCCAAGCGCTGATGTTTTGCCGTGAAATTCTCCGACGGCTTTTTTCAGATTTCGAATTTATAAAATATGGTCAGGTTTTATCCTCGAACTCCATCCAGTCTTCGCCGTTGTCCCCGTAGTAGATCTTCAGCTTGTTTCCGTCCACCTCGAAACCCTTGGATGCATGCAGCGACTCGAAAAACTTGAAGTCGAGTGAACCCGGCATGCATAACATTTTCGTCGAGAGGAAGCTTTTACCAAATTTCAACCAGTTGCCCTTCACCATTGAGTAGGAACCGGAATACCCGTTGCAGTCGTTCCGACCAGCCACCCTCTTGTCGCGGGACAACGTCATGGAGTGGGTTCGTCCCTTCTTCGGTTGGATGATTTCGTCAGCTTCGTGTAGGGCTACCAGTTTCCACTTCCGATCGAGTAGTCCATCCGGAAACGGTTCAGATTTTGTGACTACCCGATAAAAATGAGTATTCCCCAGTTGGCTGCGGAGATCCTTGAACTGGGCTGGTTTTCCGTTGCCCGGATACTGGCCCACGATCACCCATTTTTGAAGATCCCGGCTTGCCTGGACGAGGTGGTAGTCTCCGTCGGATGATGGGAACCCAAGTGAAACCGTTGCTGCCTCGAAGGAATCAATGTTCGACGCCTCCTGGCCAAGGGCCGGGGCGGCAAGCAAGGGGGCAAGCAGGAATGCTGTCCGGCAGGTTAGATATGCGAATTGAAATTTCAGAATCACGGGCGGAAGACTCATCCTCCTCCTGTTCAACTTCAAGCCGGATTTGATGAGTAGGTCAAAAGCTTGGCCAAGTGGCTGTGATTCCACAGGGCTTCCCGACAATCGGCCGCTGCCGCGTTACATGGAGAGCGCTAAAACCAGGCTCGCCTGTTTCAGGGCAGGAACAGGAACTCGTTGGCGTTGAACAGGGCGCGGCAGAAGGCTTCCAGCGTGTGTTCGGCAACCAGCCCGCTTGCGTCGGCGAGCTCCTCGCGGGTGGGTTCGCGGCCAAGCGCGAGTTGGCAGGCGCGTGCCACTTGAGCGCGGCTGTCTGCGCCCGACTCGTGCCGGAGCCGCTTGGCCAACAAGCCGGCCTGTTGCAGCACGAACGGGCTGTTGAGCAGGCTCAATGACTGCAGCGGGGTGGTCGAGCGGCTGCGACTGGGCACGCTCTGGTTGAAGTCCGGGCAGTCGAACACGCCGAATGTCGGCTCCCGTTCCTGCCGCACTTTTGTCATGTAAAGCATCCGCCGCCAGTCGGCCGGGCCGTAGCTTTCCTTGGGGTGATAGTGGCGGACATTTTCCGCCTCGACCCGGAAGCCGCTAAAGCCCGGGCCGCCCATTCGCGAATCCAGCGTGCCGGTGACCAGCAGAATGTTGTCGCGAATCACCTCGGCCTCGAGTCGGCGCGGCGGGAAGCGCCACAGAAACCGGCTGCCGCCATCGACGGCGAGCGCCTCTTTGCGCGGCTGGCTCGATTGCCGCCAGGCGCGGGAGGTCAGGATCAGCCGGTGAATCCGCTTGAGCGACCAGCCGGACGAGACCAGTTCCGCCGCCAGCCAGTCGAGCAGTTCCGGGTGCGTGGGGCGGACTCCGTTCACGCCGAGATCGTTGAGTGTCGCGGCGAGGCCGGTGCCGAAGTGGTGCTTCCAAAGCCGGTTGACGATCACCCGCGCCGTGAGCGGGTTGTCCGGGGTCGTGATCCATTGCGCCAGCTTGAGTCGCCGCTGCTGCTCGGGCGCGTTGGGGGCCAGGCCAAGCGCGCCGCCAAGCGCGCCGATGCCGTCCGGCCCGACTTCGTCCCGCTTGGCCAACGGGTCGCCACGGTGCAGCACATGGGTCACCTCCGGCTGGCGGAAGGTGCCTGCGTAAACCGTGCGCCGCATCGCGGCATGGATTTCGCCCAGGCGCTGCTCGTCACCGGCCAGGCGCTTGGCCAACTGCCTGACTTTTGTTGCCTCCTCGCCTTTCAGGTGGGCCAACAAATACTCGAGCTTGGTTTGTGTCCCGTCGCCGGTCGGCGGCCTGTCGGCGGAGTTGGCAACGGTCCGCCATTGGCCGGGCTCCGTCGCGACTTCAAATGTGTACTCGACGGCCAGCCGATCGTTGTAGCGGCCTTCGCGGTCGCGCGCCCATTTGATGCGGCCGATGGTCGCCGGTTTGGCCAACTCGATTTGCACCCAGGCGTTGGTGCTGCTGTTTGCGATCCAGCTCCGCGAGTTCCCGTACCGGCCGTCGTTGACAAGCGCGAGTTGGTGGATCGGGTTGCCGCCGTCGAGGTACACGCCGGAGGCAGTTGCCCTGGCCCCGGCGCTGGCCAACGCGACATTTTTGCCTTCCGCGAAAATCTCGAGTTCATCAACGCACGGCTCGGCTCGGTTGGCGCGTGCGATGTTGAAGCGGATAAACCGGGCCGGCACCGGCTCGAAAACTTCCTCATTGCCCCGCGCGTTCACCGGCGGCTTGAAACGCGGAATCCCCGCCTCGAGCAGCGTCAGCTCTTTTTTTGCCGAGTCAACCCGACTCTCCAAGGCAGCCTGTTCCATCGCGAGAGCGGGATTGCGTTTTTGGTCGATCATCCGTTCCGCGTGGTTCACCCCGGCAAAGATGGCCTGCAGCGAGTAGTAGTCGCGCTGGGTCACCGGGTCGAACTTGTGATCGTGACAACGCGCGCACCCCAGCGTCAGCCCGAGGAACGTGGTGCCGGTGGTGTTGATCATGCCGTCGAGTTCATTCTGCCGCTGCATCAGCGTGAGGTTGATGTCCTGGCTCTTGACGAGATCGTACGGCCCCGCGACGAGAAAGCCGGTGCCGGTGCCGCTGCCAAGGGCGTCGCCGGCCAGTTGCCCGCGCACGAACTGGTCGTACGGCAGGTCGTGATTGAGGGCGTCCACCACCCAGTCGCGGAATGGCCAGGCGTTCGGTCGCTCCTGGTTGGTCTCGAATCCGTGCGTCTCGGCGTAGCGAATGACATCGAGCCAATGCTGCGCCCAGCGCTCACCGAGCCGGGGATCATTCAGTACACGATCGACCAACCGCTCCCAAGCACCCGGCCGGGAGTCGTTCACAAACGCCGCAACCTCCTCGGCCGAGGGATGCATCCCGAGCGTGACAAGGTACAGTCGGCGGATGAGCAACGGCCGCTTGGCCAAGCCGGACGGCGTAAGCCCCGACTTGGCCAGCTTCGTAAACACAAACGAATCGACGGCATTG
>Ga0208391_1000756_pt1 | contig 16744 bp, 10 predicted proteins | sample Knorr_S23_td_Bot_FD_185612 | JGI IMG/M metagenome (GOLD analysis project Ga0208391, IMG submission 185612) | Marine microbial communities from Southern Atlantic Ocean transect - Knorr_S23_td_Bottom_ad_3770_LV_A (SPAdes) (version 2) | ecosystem: Environmental > Aquatic > Marine > Oceanic | place... | reverse complement strand
CATCGGTGCACACGGAAAGCCAGTACTGTTTTTACACCCGGCCGACTTCTGTGGAACGTTGATCGAACTCGAACAAGCCTGAACTGTGGCAGCCGCTTGCGCTGTCACCTGATGCAAGTGCCTGTTCAGTTTTTCCGAGGCAGATAGAGATCGGTGATGGTGCCTTCAAATACCTCTGCCGCAAAAGCCAGCGTCTCAGACAGAGTAGGATGTGGGTGGATGGTCAGAGCGATATCCTGTGCTTCACACTGCATCTCGATGGCAAGACAAGCTTCGGCGATCAGGTCACCGGCATTAACACCCACAATACCGGCGCCCAGAAGTCTTCGAGTACGAGGCTCAAAAAGAAGTTTGGTCAGCCCTTCGGGTCGACCCAATCCGAGTGCCCGGCCGCTGGCCGCCCAGGGGAAGATACTTGTCTTGTATTCGATTCCTTGAGAGTTAGCATCGGTTTCGGTCAATCCAACCCAGGCGATTTCGGGATCAGTATAGGCAACAGAAGGAATCAGTCTGGCATCGAACGCACTGGGCAGGCCGGCGGCCACTTCTGCTGCTACTTTGCCTTCATGTGTTGCCTTATGGGCCAGCATCGGCGGGCCGACGATATCGCCACAGGCAAAGATATGATCGACATTTGTTTTCTGTTTTCGGTCGACCGCGATGAAACCCGAGTCATCGACGGTTATGCCGGCATTTTCTGCACCGATTAGGTGGCCGTTGGGCTGACGGCCAACCGCGACTAGCACCTGGTCGAACTGTTCTGCATGGGTGGTGTCTTCGCGTTCAAAAGTGACGTCAAGCCCAACGCCTGCTGCGCTGATATGGCTAACCCGGGTATTCACAAACAGATTCTGGCAGCGTTTTTTGAGTCGCAGGTTGAGTGGCCGCACAAGATCAGGATCGACGCCGGGCATCAACTGATCCGCCATCTCGGCAACCGTGACAAGACTACCCAATGCCTGATAAACGGTCGCCATCTCCAGCCCAATGATGCCACCACCGATGATCAGCAGGCGGTTGGGTATATTCTCCAGTGCCAGTGCACCCGTTGAGTCGATGATCCGGGGGTCGTCCGGCAGGTCCGGCAGTCGTATAGGTTCGGAGCCGGCGGCGATGATTGCCTGTTCGAATGCGATGTCGGTTTTACCGTTTTCGCAGGTAACACAGATATGGTCGGCTGCTGTGAAACCACCGTGCCCGTTTATTACGGTCACTTTTCGTTTCTGAGAAAGTGTGTTGAGGCCATCGGTCAGTTTTTCTACAACGCTGTTTTTCCAGGCAACTAGTTTTTCGCGGTGAATGGTTGGTGAACCGAAATCGAGGCCGGCCGTCGCCATCTCTGTCGTTTCTTCGATCACGCGTGCGGCGTGCAGCAGGGCTTTGGATGGTATGCAGCCCACGTTGAGGCAAACGCCTCCGAGTGTGGGTGAGGAGTCGACCAGAACAGTGTCGAGTCCTAGATCAGCGGCACGAAATGCGGCGGTATAACCCCCGGGACCGGCACCCAGAACCACCAACTGTGTTCGAATTTCAGCTTCGCTGGAAGAGACGCGCACGGTAGCGGGTTCAGAATCCTGCGCGACTGAACGATCCTCGTCAACGGCCGCGGTTGGTGGGCTGTCGGCAGGTCGTGTGGATTTTTCCGGGCCGCGTACACGCACGATCGGCGAATCCGTAGAGACGCTCTCTCCCACGGCAACCAGCACTTCGGTCACGGTGCCGGCAATTGGAGAGGGAACATCCATCGTTGCTTTGTCACTCTCCAGCGTCAGCAGCGGTGTTTCTATATCCAGTTGATCACCAGGGACAACCAGAATTTCGATCACCTGGATATCGGTGATATCTCCGACATCGGGCACCTTCACAACTTGATCTTGCTGCATGCCACTCATACTTGGAGTCTGCTTAAAGGAGCAGTCGCCGGGTGTCTTCCAGCAGTTCGCGGATAAACACTGTGAAGCGTGCGGCTTCGGCACCGTCGATAACCCGGTGGTCATACGACAACGACAAGGGCAGCATCAGACGGGGCCTGAATTCCTGTCCATCCCAGACAGGGGTCATCCGGGCCCGCGCAACCCCTAAAATTGCGACTTCTGGTGCATTGATGATGGGGGTAAAAGCGACACCACCGATACCGCCGAGATTTGAAATGGTGATACATCCAGCCTGCAAGTCTTCGGGCTTCAATGCGCCCGACCGTGCCTTCCTACTCAGTTCGTTCATCTCGGTCGCCAGCTGAATCAGTCCCTTGAGTGGGATGTCCCGAATCACCGGAACTATCAGACCGTCGGGTGTGTCTACGGCAATACCGATATTGCAGTACTTGCGGAAGACCAGGTGCTCACCATCGTCAGCCAGTGATGAATTGAACTTTGGAAACCGCCGGACCGCCCCGGCCAGCGCTTTCAGCGTAAACGCCAGCCAAGTAATAGATGCCGCCGATTCTTGTGTGTCCGCATTGAGTGATTGACGAAACGCCTCAAGTTCTGTGATATCGGCCTCATCAAAGTGTGTGACATGTGGAATATTCAGCCAGGCCCGATGCAGGTGCGGACCGGAGCGTTTCTGGATCCTGGACAACGGTTGCACATCGATCTCACCCCAACGACTGTAGTCGATCCGCGGGATGGCCGGGATACTGGACGTTGACTCGTCACGTGCGGTCTGAGCGGGGGCGCCCGACAGGGCGTTTTTAACATGGTTTTGAATATCTTGTCTGAGAATTCGACCCTTGGGTCCTGAGCCCCGCACCGCATGCAGGTCTGCACCCAGTTCACGTGCAAATCGACGGGCAGCAGGACTTGCGTGGGGTAAGGCATCGCCGCTGCGTTCTACCGGTGGCGGCAGGGTCGCTGGGGATCTATGGACAACTTGTTCAGCGACAGCTTGTGCGGTCTGGGGATCCGTCGAATCAGTGGCGCCCGGATCTGGGCCTGGTGTTTGTGCGGATATCGATTGTTCCGGTGTGGATGCCGCGGTACCGGATTCGGCATCTACCAGTGCGATAACAGCGCCTTGGGCAATTTTATCGCCGACCTTGACTGTGACTTCTCTGATGATGCCACCGAACGGGGCGGGTAAATCCATGGTCGCTTTGTCGCTTTCGAGCGTGATTAGAGGATCTTCCGTTTTGATCTCATCACCAGGGGCGACCAGAATTTCTATGACATCGACAGACTCGAAATCGCCGATGTCAGGGAGGCCAATTTCTTTTAGATCGGTCATGTGTTGCTGTAACGGTTTCGAGGCGGTGTCATGAATGGACGGGGTTGGGTTTGTTGCTGTTTATGCCATATCGTGACAGGGCGTCGGATACCGTGGAAGAGGGGACTGTGTTGTCATCAGCGAGCGCCTTAATCGCAGCAACAGCGATGTAGTAACGATCGACTTCAAAAAATTCACGCAACTGGGCTCGTGTGCCGCTTCGACCAAAACCATCTGTACCCAGGACCACATAGTGTTGAGGGACAAATGCTCGGATCTGCTCAGCATAGTTGGCGACATAGTCTGTGGCAGCGATAACCGGGCCTTTTTCTTCCTTCAGGCACTGCGTTACGTAGTTGGTTTTCTGTTCTTCCTCCGGATGGAGCGTGTTCCAGCGTGCCGTGGTTCGACCTTCTCGGCTGAGTTCATTGAAACTGGTCACACTCCACACATCGGCTTGTATGTCGAAGTCCTCCTCCAAAAGATCTGCCGCGGCCAGCGATTCCCCCAGAATGGCACCACTGCCCAACAGCTGAACTCTAGGCGCTGCCTTACGGCTGCGTCGTGCACTACGTAAGCGGTACATGCCTTTCAATATCCCAGCCTGCGCTTCATTGGGCAGCGCGGGTTGGAGGTAGTTTTCGTTCATAACAGTGATGTAATAGTAGATATTCTCCCGGTTGACGAACATTCGTTGCAGGCCGTCCTGAATTATGACGGCAAGTTCATAAGCGTATGCCGGATCGTAAGCGATACAGTTAGGGATGGTAGAGGCGTGCAGCAGGCTGTGACCGTCCTGGTGTTGTAGACCTTCGCCGGCCAAGGTCGTACGCCCGGCAGTGCCACCAATCAGAAAGCCACGGGCCTGAATGTCTCCTGCAGCCCAGGCCAGATCGCCGATTCGCTGCATTCCGAACATGGAATAGAAAATATAAAAGGGAATAAGGGCCGTGCCGTGATTGGCGTAAGCTGTTGCCGCGGCAATCCATGATGACATCGCTCCTGCTTCGGTGATCCCTTCCTGTAGTACCTGGCCTTGCTGGTCTTCACGATAGTACATCAATTGATCGACGTCTTCGGGCTCATACAGTTGACCTTTGACTGAATAAATACCCAGCTGGCGACACATACCCTCCATGCCAAAGGTTCGGGACTCGTCAGGCACGATGGGCACCACTTTGTCGCCAATGCCAGGATCGCGTACCAGCGTCGACAGGATGCGTACAAATGCCATTGTGGTCGAAATTTCACGATCGCCCGTACCGTCTAGTTGGTTCTGGAATGCTGTCAATTGCGGAATTGGGAGTGGGTCCGACTGGTCCTGTCGGGCCGGTAGGTAGCCGCCCAGTGCTTCCCGGCGTGCTTTCAGATACTGGATCTCCGGGCTGTCATCACCCGGGTGATAGAAAGGTGCCTGAATTACTTCTTCATCCGTCAGTGGTATCCGAAACCGGTCACGGAAGGCGATCAGCGATGCATCGGCCATTTTCTTTTGCTGGTGGGTCGTATTCTGACCTTCGCCGGATTCGCCCATGCCATAGCCCTTCACCGTTTTCGCGAGAATCACAGTAGGCTGGCCCTTGTGCGCGACGGCAGCAGCGTATGCGGCGTATACCTTGTGTGGATCGTGGCCACCTCGATTGAGTCGCCATATGTCTTCGTCGGTCATGTTGGCAACCATCTCAGCCAGTTCGGGGTACTTACCGAAGAATCGTTCGCGCACAAATGCACCGTCTTTCGACTTAAATGCCTGATATTCACCATCAATCGCTTCTTCCATTCGCTGTTTCAGTAATCCTTTTGTATCCCGCATCAAAAGCGGGTCCCAGTACGAACCCCAGATCAGCTTGATGACATTCCAGCCGGCGCCGCGAAATTCTCCTTCAAGTTCCTGGATGATCTTGGAATTGCCCCGCACCGGTCCGTCGAGTCTTTGCAGGTTGCAGTTGACCACAAAAATTAGGTTGTCCAGTTGGTCACGACCTGCGACACCGATGGCGCCCATTGATTCGGGCTCATCCATCTCGCCATCACCAATAAATGCCCATACCTTGCGGTCCTGTGTCGGTATGGCTTTGCGGTGCTGCAGGTACCGCATGAATCGTGCCTGATAGATTGCCTGGATTGGTCCCAGGCCCATGGACACTGTCGGGAACTGCCAGAAGTCGGGCATCAACCATGGATGCGGATAGGAGGACAGCCCCTGCCCGTCGACCTCCTGCCGGAAGTGTTTGATCTGCGTCTCGGTGATGCGACCTTCCAGAAATGCCCGCGCATAGATCCCGGGTGCCGAATGACCCTGAAAGAAGATGAGATCCCCGCCATGTTGTTCAGTGGGGGCCCGCCAGAAGTGGTTGAAGCCCACATCGTATAGCGTGGCTGATGACGCGAAAGTTGCGATATGACCGCCGAGTTCAGAACTTTCACGATTGGCGTTTACGACCATGGCCAACGCATTCCAACGGATCAGCGATCTAACCCGCCATTCAATCGAAGCATCTCCAGGGCTGCGTTCTTCGTGGGCGGCAGAGATCGTGTTGAGATAGGCTGTAGTCGATCTATAGGGTATGTACACGCCCGACCGGCGGGCCAGGTCGATCAGTTCTTCGAGCAGATAGTGCGCACGGACATCCCCTTCGCGCTCTAGAACTGAGGTCAGGGCATCACGCCATTCTTGGGTTTCTTCGGCGTCGATGTCTTCGTGGCGCGTGTTGTCTACCATGAGAAAAGGTGGTGCGTCAGGCGTGGTAAGAGATCAGAGGGTTGTTCTCCTGGCCCTGTGATAAGTGGATTTGGTAGGTCGAAGCACCACGGAAATCTCCTTATCATCAATTATTTAGATCATAGCACATCCGAAATCCTGATCATTTTCTGCGCTGAAACTGGTATGACCCATCGTTTTGGCATGCGTGACAGTCTGCGCGGTGAATCGGCCTGTAATTGGCCTTTTGCCAGTGGCCCCCTTTGAAAAAACTGTCGCGGGGATCAGGCGATCAGCTTTTTTTTTGATGCAGCAGGTTGCAGAATCTTGGCCAGAAAACACCCGGTATAGGACTCCTTTACCCCGGCCACTGTTTCCGGTGTGCCACAGGCCACCAATTGACCGCCCCGATGACCCCCTTCAGGACCCAGGTCAATTATCCAGTCGGCCGTCTTAACAACGTCCAGATTGTGTTCAATTACGATCACGGTATTCCCGCCATCCCGAAGTCGGTGCAGTACCTGCAGCAACTGGCGAATATCGTGAAAGTGGAGTCCAGTTGTGGGCTCATCCAGTATATAAAGTGTGCGACCGGTATCCCGTTTTGAGAGTTCACGAGCGAGCTTGATGCGCTGGGCTTCACCGCCTGAAAGAGTGGTCGCACTCTGGCCCAGGGAGAGATAGCTCAGACCAACGTCCATCAGCGTGTCGAGTTTGCGCTTGATGATGGGTACAGCCGAGAAAAAATCGCAGGCCTCGGCGACAGTCATTGCCAGTACTTCACTGATGGTTTTGCCTTTGTATCGAATGTCGAGTGTTTCCCGGTTGTACCGTCCCCCTTTACACAGATCACAAGACACATAGATGTCGGGTAGAAAATGCATCTCCACCTTGATCAGTCCGTCGCCCTGGCAGGCTTCACAACGCCCACCGCGGACATTGAACGAGAAGCGTCCAGGCTTGTAGCCCCGCGCACGTGACTCTGGCACCGCAGCATAAAGTTCCCGGATTGGCGTAAACAGCCCAGTGTAGGTCGCAGGATTAGAACGTGGTGTCCTACCTATAGGGCTCTGGTCGATGTCGATGACTTTATCGAAATTTTCAAGACCTTTGATGCTGCGGTGCGGTGCTGCCTGATGGCGCCCGTGGTGAAGTTTGCTGGCCAGCGCTGGATAAAGCGTGTTATTGATCAGTGTGGATTTCCCGGATCCTGAGACACCCGTAACACAGGTGAAAAGGCCAACGGGTATTTCCACATCAATGGCCTGCAGGTTATTTCCTTGGGCCCCATTGATTACCAGTATTTTTTGGGGATCTGTTTTAACACGCTTTTCCGGTATTTCGATCTGCAGGTCACCTGAGAGGTAGCGTCCGGTTAGGGAAGCCGTGCTGGCGATGATCTCGTCAGGTTTTCCTTGAACGACAATTTCTCCACCGTGAATGCCGGCACCGGGGCCCAGGTCGACGACATGGTCCGCACTGCGAATGGCTTCTTCGTCATGCTCGACAACAATAATGGTGTTCCCCAGGTCACGCAGCCGGTAAAGGGTTTCGAGAAGCCGCGCATTGTCGCGCTGATGCAGGCCGATCGAGGGTTCATCCAGGATATAGGTCACACCGACAAGCCCAGATCCGATCTGAGACGCTAGCCGAATCCGCTGGGCTTCTCCGCCGGACAGTGTTTCAGCTGTTCGGTCAAGCGTTAAATACTCAAGACCGACATTAAAAAGGAAGCGCAGCCGCTCCAAGATCTCTCGGATAATGCGTGCCGCGATGTCTCCGTGGCGTCCCGGCAGTTTGAGGAGTTGAAACAATTCCAGCGACTGTTCAACCGTTAGAGCTGTAATCTGATGAATCGCATGGTCGCCAACGAAAACATGCCGGGCGCTTTCTCGCAATCTGCTGCCGTCGCAGGTCTTGCAAAACTGGGTATTGATGTAGCGGCCGAGTTCTTCCCGGATCAGACTGGATTCTGAATCTTTGTAGCGGCGCTCCATGTTCGGCAGGACACCTTCGAATGCATGATTACGTCGCCTTGGCCGGCGGCCGTGAGCACGAAGATAGGTGAATGGAATTTTTTCAGAACCACTGCCATACAAAAGGACGTCGCGTGTTCTTTTGGGTAGCTTTGAATACGGTGTTTCAGTATTAAAACCGTAGTGGTCTGCCAGGCAGTTGATCAGGTTGAAATAAAACGCATTACGCCGGTCCCAACCAGCAATTGCTCCTGCCGCAAGACTGAGGGACTTGTCGTGCACTACCCGGTCAGGGTCGAAGAACTGGCGGACACCCAGGCCGTCACAATCGGGACAGGCACCGGCTGGATTGTTGAAAGAAAATAATCGCGGTTCGAGTTCACTCAGACTGTAGCCACAATGAGGACAGGCAAAAAGGGCAGAGAACAAATGCGACTCCCCCTCGGTATATTCGTCATCGGGCAGAACCTGTACCAGAGCCAGCCCATCGGTCAGGGCAAGAGCGGTTTCGAATGATTCCGCAAGACGCTGTGCCGACTGCGGTCCCACAACAACGCGGTCGACCACAACCTCAATGGTGTGTTTCCGTTTCTTATCCAGTGATGGAATCTCATCCATTTCATACACAACACCATCAATCCTGACGCGTACAAATCCCTGACTCTGGAGCGTGTTGAACAGTTGCTGGTTTTCTCCCTTGCGATCCTGTATGACCGGGGCCATCAGCAGGAGTCGTGAACCGGCTTTTAAAGACATCACACGGTCAACCATTTCACTGACCGTACTCGCGTTGAGTACGGTGTCATGTTCCGGGCAGTAAGGTATCCCGACCCGGGCAAAAAGCAGGCGTAGATAGTCGTAGATCTCGGTGACAGTACCTACCGTAGAGCGTGGGTTGTGGGAAGAGGATTTCTGTTCAATACTGATTGTCGGTGACAGCCCCTCAATCAGATCGACATCAGGTTTTTCCATCCGTGACAGGAACTGCCGGGCATAGGTCGACAGTGACTCTACATAGCGCCGCTGCCCTTCGGCATACAGCGTATCGAATGCAAGAGAGGATTTTCCCGACCCGGACAGTCCGGTGATTACGATCAGCTGGTCTCTCGGTAGATCCAGATCGATATTCCTGAGATTGTGTGTTCGGGCACCCCGAATCTGGATTGCTCGCATGCCTCGGACCGGTGAAAAGCCAAACTGTTAATATTACGACTCGTACGCCTTGGCTTTCAAAGCTTTTTCCAGTATTTCTGTTTTCTACTCAGTTGATCGGAGTAAATCGAAAAAAAAGGTTGGCAATTTGGGCCATGGGTGCAGTGTTTGTGGCAGCTAAACGGTGGTCCTGGGCCAAAACGGCTTAAAAAATTGGGAGATTGATCTCTGAAGCGAGATAAAAGTACCGCGATGAATGCGTTGGAAAGGCGCTCGGTGGTGGCGCTTTCGTCGCTTATGGGATTGAGGATGTTTGGGTTATTCCTGATCCTGCCGGTATTTGTGCTTTACGCCCCGGGACTTGAGGGCGCGACGCCGTTAACGGTGGGTATTGCATTGGGCGCCTATGGACTGACGCAGGCTGTGCTGCAGGTGCCATTCGGGATGCTGTCGGATCGCTATGGGCGAAAGCGGATGCTGAGTATAGGGTTGTTGCTGTTTGTATTCGGCAGTGTCGTCGCGGCGCTGTCCAGCAGTATCGAGGGCATTATTTTGGGTCGCGCGATTCAGGGCACCGGCGCTATATCGGCAGTTGTGTTGGCCACGTTGTCGGATCTGACCAGAGAGCAAACGCGAACCAAAGCGATGGCCGTGGTCGGTGTGAGTATCGGCTTCTCATTTCTACTTGCGCTGATGTTGGGTTCCTCGCTGGTTCAGTGGCACGGTCTTTCCGGATTATTCTGGATCACCGCCTGTCTTGCGGCTGCAGCCGTGTTAGTCGTATGGCTGACGGTACCGACTGCGACTCGTGTTTCGGCATCTGTCGAGATCCAACCCGTTCGCAGCCAGATCAGTGCTGTGTTGTTTAACCGCCAGTTGCAGGGTTTGAATCTGGGGATATTTGTTTTGCACATGACACTGATGGCACTTTTCATTGCTGTGCCTGTCGGCTTGCGTGACATCCTAGATCTGGTTTCAGCGAGTCACTGGCAGTTTTATGTGCCAGTCTTGGTGTGTTCAGTGTTCGGCATGGTGCCGTTGCTGATTTATGGGATGCGACGGCACAGAACATTTGCTGTGTTCCGTCTCGCAATAGCACTGCTGCTCGCTGCACAACTGATCCTGATCATCGGGACGGATCAGGTTGCGTTTCTCATCGCCGGCGTCTGGTTGTTCTTTGTGGGTTTTAACCTACTCGAGGCCATGTTGCCGTCGCTGATGTCACGGCTCGCCCCGGCGGCAAGCAAAGGGACCGCACTGGGTATTTACAATACGTTCCAGTTTTCGGGGGTATTTGCAGGCGGCGTTGTTGGTGGACTTATGTATGGTACGTGGGGTGTGGCCGGTGTCTATGGGTTTGCTGCGTGTGCTGTGTTCGTATGGCTGGTGTTGGCTTTAAGTACTTCGGCCCCGGTGTTGCTGGAAAGTTTGACGCTGCGTCTGGCAGATACCGCTGATCAGGAACAGAGCGATGTCCTGCAGCGATTGAGTCAGGCGCCAGGGGTACGCGAAGCCGTAATCCTTCCGGGACGAGATCTGGTCTATCTGAAGGTCGACCCAGCAGAGGTTGACGAGGATGCCCTACGAGAAATAGATGGCGTAGTAGCTGTTGACTAGTTAGCCTGTTAACGCAGCTAAAGAGGTGGCCGTTTGGCTGAAATTTCAAACCATCGCCCGGCTGCCTCCTCAAATGCCACAGCAGCCCTGAACACGTCCTTGTCACAGTAGGTTCTGCCGACCACCTGAATGCTCGTGGGTATACCGTTTGAGGCTCTACCGCTCGGCAAGGTCAGAACTGGACAGCGGCTCATGGTGTTAAATGGTGAAGTCATAACCCACCCAAGCATGGGGTTAACTTGCTTACCATTTATGCATACTGAATCCTATGACTGGTCACAATCGGCGGGTACTGCAGGTAGAGCAGTAGTCGGACAGATGAGTACGTTGTGTTTTTCCAGGATAGGTCCCAGGGTGGCATACATACTGTTTGCAACTTCCAGTGTGGGTACAAAATCTACCGCTTCAGAGTCTCGTCCCTTTTCGGCAAATGTCCGAGGATAGGTGGTTAACTGATCGCCGTGAGTCTCTAGTAGTACCGACAGTGATGCACCAAATAGGTGTTCCAGATAGGTGAGACCGGTATCGAGTGCATCGTGAGTCCAGCCGAGATCCACTTCTTCTATGGTTGCACCCAGGCTGCGGAAGATAGCCAGTGCAGCGCATAGTTTTTAAAAACTGTATTTACAGGTCGCTGATGTGGAGGAAGCGGGCTGATGTCATCACCATCGAGCAGGATTGCGGCCCTCAGTGGGGTGGTCGAAACCGGCTACTAGCCGCAATAGCGTTGTCTTACCACAACCAGATGGTCCAAGGAGTGTAAAAACTCGTTCTGGTTGATCGAGACTGAAACCTGATCTAATGCTGTGACAGGTTGGTCGGTTTGGGCGCCAAAAACCTTTTTGACGGCTCTAACGTCAACTGCTACTTCAGTACTCAATTCGACGATCCTCCTCAGTGCCAACATTCACGACTCAAGTAGCCCGGTTTAAAAAGGATCCAGTTGTTTGAGCAGATTCTAGGGCAGCGGGCGTAATTTCCATGGACTCAACACTGTACTCGAATATATGGTGACTGTAATCTGTGCGTTAACGCACTTTAATCGATTGGAATCAGCGTTATACTCAGATTTGGAGGTTTGCAATAGGTTCAGTGGTTTTGGGCTGGCAAAATGACCAGGAAGCACTGAGATCAACCAAAAAGACGAAGCTGGAGAGCGCTATGGCCAGAGGAGTAAATAAAGCAATCATCGTGGGTAATCTGGGACGGGATCCAGAAGTCCGTTATTCAGCCAGTGGCAGCGCGATCGCCAATGTAACTGTTGCAACAACCGACAGCTGGAAAGACCGGCAGTCGGGTGAGCGCCAGGAGCGAACCGAATGGCATCGCGTGGTGTTTTTTAATCGCCTGGCAGAAATTGCCGGTGAATATCTTAAAAAGGGTTCACAGGTGTTCATTGAGGGACGAATCCAGACCCGAAAGTGGGAGGATAAAGACGGCAACGAGCGATGGACGACCGAAATCGTGGCGAACGAGATGCAGATGCTGGGTTCACGCGGTGGCGGCAGTATGTCTGACGGACCGCCGGACGATTCGGGTACTGCGCCGGCGCCTGGCAGCAGCGGTTCATCGGGCTTCAGTGACTCGGAATTTGATGACGATATCCCGTTTTAGGGAACCAAAACAGTTTCAAACTGAAATTAATTGAGCGTTTTGAGATTTAAAATCCAGAATTTCTAGATATATCTGAACACTTGATTTGTAGTTCAGTAGGGTCAAGGGTGCCACTGGTAAATTTTCATATGATTAATGCTGGGTCGCGTTGCAAAATTCTTAGCACAGTGTTTATAGTTCGCCCCGAGATGGATTAAGTGTCGAGCAGTTTGTATCGCTGGAATCTGTCGAAAAGTAAGTTAAAACCACCGGAGGAGATCAAGTCGACGACTGTAATAGAACCAGTCGCTGTACGCTGTATTAAAAACTTCCTCATGAAACCCATTGAACGACATGGTTAATACCACCTATTCGTCTGCCGAGACGTTTCCACGCTGCCTGCTTGACCAGGCTCAGCGTAATGGTGAAAAGCCAGCGATACGCGAGAAGTACCTTGGCATCTGGCAGACATGGACCTGGCGCGAGGTCAGTGAACAGGTGCGGGTACTCGCGTGTGGACTGGCAGCGGTGGGTTTTAAGCGAGGTGACAAGCTTGCACTGATCGGTGACAACCGACCACGGCTTTACTGGTCAATGAGCGCAGCCCAGTGTCTGGGTGGCATCCCTGTGCCCATGTACCAGGATTCGGTAGCTGATGAACTTCAGTACGTGGTTGAACACGCTGAGGTACGTTTTGCAGTTGTAGAAGACCAGGAACAGGTCGACAAGCTGCTCGAAATCATGGACCGATGCCCGAAACTGGAGTTCATCATTTACTGTGATCCACGAGGTATGCGGAACTATTCGCAGGATTTTCTGATTGATCTTGAAACGGTTCAGCAAAAGGGTAAAGATTTCGAAAGCAAGAATACGGCGTTCTTTTCGGATGAAATAGACAAAGGCAAGAGCGGTGATGTTGCCTGCATTCTCTATACCTCGGGTACAACAGGAGATCCCAAAGGGGTTGTTCTGAGTCACGACAGCCTGATCAAGACTGCGACCAATGCTGCGAACTGGGATCAGCTCACAGCAGACGGAAACGTACTGGCCTATCTGCCAATGGCTTGGGTCGGTGACAATCTCTTCTCTTATAGTGAGTCGTACATTGTTGGGTATTGTGTCAACTGTCCTGAAAGTGGTGAAACGGTGCTGAACGATATGCGCGAGATCGGCCCGAGTTACTTTTTTGCACCACCGCGAATCTTTGAGAACTTGCTCACCAGCGTCATGATTCGGATGGAGGATGCCGGTGCTATTAAGCGCAGGATGTTCCACTACTTTATGGCGGTGGCGAAACGTACAGGCACACGAATTCTGGATGGTGAAAGCGTATCGGCAAGCGATAGATTGCTCTACATGCTGGGCCGATTGCTGGTCTATGGCCCACTGAAGGACATGTTAGGATTTACCCGTATCCGGATGGCTTATACCGCCGGGGAATCTATCAGCCCAGAGTTGTTTGATTTCTATCGGTCACTCGGTATTAATCTGAAGCAGCTATACGGTCAGACCGAGGCATCCGTCCTCGTAACAATCCAGCCGGATGGTGAAGTGCGTTCAGATTCGGTTGGTGTACCAGCACCTGATGTCGAGATTGAAATCAGCGACGGTGGGGAAGTCTTATACCGTAGCCCGGGTGTTTTCTTGGAGTACTACAAGAATCCTGAAGCAACTGCAGAGACCAAGACCGCAGATGGTTGGGTACGCACCGGTGATGCTGGTTACTTCGACAAGGAAGGGTATCTGAAGATCATTGATCGAGCTGCGGATGTGGGTAAGCTCAATGATGGTTCTATGTACGCACCAAAATATCTGGAGAACAAGCTCAAGTTTTTCCCCCAGATAAAAGAAGCAGTGACCTTCGGTCACCAGCAAGACTTTGTGTCTGCTTTTATCAATATTGACCTTGAGGCCATCAGCAACTGGGCGGAGAAGAACGATGTGACCTACGCGAGTTACCACGAACTGGCCACAAATGATCGGGTGGCTAGTTTGATTCAGGATTGTGTCGCGTCGGTCAATCAGGAACTGGCCAACGAAGATCAATTCAAGACTTCCCAGATACAGCGTTTTGTCTTGCTCCACAAAGAACTGGATGCGGATGATGGTGAGTTGACCCGAACTCGAAAGGTTCGGCGAAAATTCGTGGCTGAAAAATATTCAACGCTGGTCGATGCGTTGTATTCAAATCGAAACAATGTGCATGTCGAAACCGAAGTCACGTTTGAAGATGGCCAAAAAGGCTCGATTGAAGCAGATATAACAATCTGTGACATGCCTACTGCAGAGGCACCAGCCTGACGGCTGCAGTCATGGAAACACGCACGGTTGGCGATGTTGTTCTGAAAGCCGACGAGGTCACCGTGACCTTTGGTGCGGTGAAGGCGTTAACTGGTGTCAGTTTTGAGGTTAAAGAGCGGGAGATCTTGGCTATCATTGGACCGAACGGCGCAGGCAAAACGACGATGCTCAACGTGGTCAACGGGTTTTACCACCCGGATTCGGGCTCAATCACGTTTAAGGGCAAAACCCGGAGTCGTATGCGACCCCATGTGGCTGCAGCGCAAGGTATCGCACGTACCTTTCAGAATGTGGCCTTGTTCAAGGGTATGAGCACGCTGGACAACATCATGACGGGTCGTAATCTCAAGATGAGTCGCTGGGCGACGAACATCCTCTCGGCGGCGATCTACTACGGGCCGACGCAAAAGGAAGAGATTGCCCATCGTGAGCATGCCGAACACGTCATCGATTTTCTGGAGATCCAGTCGATTCGCAAAACACCGGTGGGTAGATTGCCTTATGGGCTTCAAAAGCGTGTGGAATTGGGTCGGGCACTCGCAGCAGAGCCCGATCTGTTGTTATTGGACGAACCCATGGCCGGGATGAATCTTGAAGAAAAACAGGACATGTGCCGCTTTGTCCTTGACGTGAACGATGAATTCGGCACCACAATAACGCTGATTGAGCATGACATGGGTGTGGTTATGGATATCTCCGACCGGGTGGTGGTACTGGACTACGGTAAGAAGATTGCTGAAGGCACCCCGGATGAGATCAAGAGTAACCAGACAGTCATTGATGCCTACTTGGGCGTTTCGACTGATTGAGTATCATACAAGTGCAGCGGATTAAGGAATAAAGAAATGAACGTTTTGAATGCCGTCTTCGTTGCGCCGTTTCTTGATATGGCAGACTCTCCCGCTTTCTTTTTTGAAGTGGTGATTGGCGGGATGATGACAGGGGTCATGTATTCCCTCGTGGCATTGGGATTTGTGCTGATCTTTAAAGCGTCTTCGGTGTTTAATTTTGCACAAGGCGTATTTGCGCTGTTTGCTGCAATGACACTCGTTGGCCTTATGACAGGGACAGTGCCTTTCGCTCTGGATAAGGCTTTGCCCGGAATGCCGGCCTTCGTCGCCATTGTCCTAACGGGTGTGGTCATGGTGGGCCTGGCTTTTCTGGTTGAGCGGGTCGTGCTTCGGCCAATGGTCAATCAGGATCACATCATTATGTTCATGTCGACCATAGGCATTGCTTTTGTTTTGGAAGGGTTCGGCGATCTGATGTGGGGCAGTGACGTCAAGCTGCTGGATATCGGCATACCGACAGGAAGTTTCTTTTTTCTCGATATGATGATCCAGATATTTGATCTGTGGGCCGCTGGTATTGCTGGCGTGCTGGTCCTCAGTTTGGCTGTGTTTTTCCAGAAAACAAGAACAGGCCGAGCACTGAGAGCGGTCGCTGATGATCACCAGGCAGCACTGTCGGTGGGTATTCCCTTAAAATCGATTTGGGTCATTGTCTGGTCGGTTGCCGGCATTGTCGCCCTAGTGGCGGGAATCATGTGGGGATCGAAGTCCGGTGTGCAGTTCAGCCTGTCTCTGATTGCTTTGCGCGCGTTACCGGTATTGATCCTGGGTGGCTTCACATCTGTGCCGGGTGCAATTGTTGGTGGATTGATCATTGGCGTCGGTGAAAAAGTTGCTGAAGTGTATTGGGGGCCGCTCGTCAATGGCGCGATCGAAAACTGGTTCGCTTATGTGCTTGCGTTGGTATTCCTGCTCTTCAGACCACAGGGGCTATTTGGTGAGAAGATCATTGAACGGGTGTAGACCATGATTTATCGAGAAACAGGACAGTTCAAACCGACATACCAATCAGATTCGGCTGTGTTTCCGATTGCCCAGGATCGCTGGGTTGTCATTGCCTTTGTGGCGTTTCTGGCTATAGTGGTGCCATTTTTTGGTAGCGAGTATTTGTTCCAGGCGATTTTGGTGCCGGTGTTAATTTATTCGATTGCGGCAATTGGTCTGAATCTGCTCACGGGTTACTGCGGTCAGCTGTCCCTGGGTACTGGAGGATTTATGGCCGTGGGTGCCGTCGCCTGTTATAAGTTCTCAACAGCTTTTCCTGAAATGAACCTAGTTGTGGTACTACTGCTTTCTGGTGTGGTCACAGCCGGTGTCGGCCTGATTTTCGGTGTGCCGTCTTTGCGTAT
>Ga0208391_1000754_pt1 | contig 16776 bp, 15 predicted proteins | sample Knorr_S23_td_Bot_FD_185612 | JGI IMG/M metagenome (GOLD analysis project Ga0208391, IMG submission 185612) | Marine microbial communities from Southern Atlantic Ocean transect - Knorr_S23_td_Bottom_ad_3770_LV_A (SPAdes) (version 2) | ecosystem: Environmental > Aquatic > Marine > Oceanic | place... | reverse complement strand
AGTCCGGCGGTCTGATTGCAGCAGGGGACTACCTCGGAGAACGCCTGATCGATCTCCAGGTGGCCATGAGGAACCGTCCAAACACCCTGACTCACAACGACTTCCACCAGGGCAACATTCTGCTGCGTGAAACTGAAGTCGGGCAAAGACCCGTTATCATCGACTGGCAGCTGACGGCCTGTGCAGGCGGCACAAACGACCTCGCAAAATTCCTGATGACGGCAGTTCCGTTCGAGTTACTTGCCGAAAGCGAACGGAGCCTGGTCGAACACTACTCCGACTGTCTGTGGGCACAGGGAGTGCGCGATTACTCAATCGATGAGTGCTGGCGAGACTACCGCCGGGCGCAGGTCATGGTATTCGGTAACTACGCGATAGCCGGTGTCGAACGGTCGGCAGATGGCTCAGTAGCCCATTCGTCGGGCGACTCCACCCATGCGGTCATCAGGGCGCTCGCCCTGATAGACCCGGCCGAACTGAGCGAGTTTTTGCCCTAACTTATTGATTTCGACCGCTGCTTGAACAGGGCGAAGCTGGCCGTGTAGCCGTGCAGGAAAGTCTGATCTCCGATCGGCCCGATCTCACCGTTCGAAAAGAAGCCAGCTATCGGAATATCGGCCACCATCTCGGTGAACATACCGATGTCGTGATCGGGTGAGCCGTACAGATACTGTCCCCGGCCCAGACAGCTGAATAGCAGGGCAGATGCCGGCGTATCGCCCTCGTCAAGGTTGTCGATGTACTCTTCGAGCATCATGCGAAGGTCTTCGTCGGCCGCCTGAGCATCCCTGATGAAAAATTGAACCACCTGGCCTTCTTGCACCAGCTCACCAACCGCCAGGGTGCCATCTTCTTCATCGGCACCCAGAACGTTGCGAATCAAGAACTCGCCCTCCCTTCGGTCCTGCGCCAACCGGTCCATCACGATTCCGATCTGGAGCGATCGCCGGATCAAACGTTTTTCGCGCGTGGTGGCAGTCTCAAAAATGTCGCGTAGTACGTCCAGAGGAGTTTGATCGCCGAGTTTGGAAATTACGTTAATTTCGGATTCGGTCACCATCAACGGCTTACCGATCGGTCGACAGCCCTGCGCTACCACCGTTTCCACAGCGAGATCACCGGTAAAGGCGACTCCGACCGCCCCGGATCCGATCATCCTGTCGTTCAGGAAGAGCGCGTTGGTCCCGGGTTGCCCACCGCCACTCGCAAGCCCACCGATTTTCACCGTTGACGGGTACGCAAAATCGAGTCCGGCTAAAAGATGATCGCTGCGGAGAGTGAATGGGTCGGGCAGTAGCATGATCGCCGGACACTCTTCGGGCCGAATCCCGAGCAGGGCTTGCCATTCTTCCGGAGCGGCGTCGGGACTTGGAAGTTCGTCCTGGTTCAGATCGAACGGAATAATATCGACCCCAGGCAGTATTGCCGCCGAAATCGCGATTCCCGGACGGCGCTCCACCTCCTGCCCACCACCGATTACCCCCGCGGCCGAACAGCCAATCAACACCCGTGCGCCGAGCGCCTGGGCAAACACCTCGGGCGCGGTGAAATACGCAGGCGAGTGGTGAGATGAAACGAATACCACGGCGAGGTCGGGACTTTGTCCACCCAGACTCGCCAGAATTTGCTCAGATGCTTCGTTGACCGCCTCGGCAAATGAGGTCGAGTCAGAAACGGCAGAACTCCATTGCAACTTTTCGCTTCTCCTGTCCTGCGCGGAACAGCGACCGCAAGATCGAATCTCGGCAGGGAAAGTGCAACCGCCGTGCGCCCCGGGACTTGCCAGCGGAGCGGGGCATAGCTGCCCTACAGAGTCGGCAAGACAGCAGCCACTGCCGCGATCGTCTCGTCTATATCTTCGTTTGTATGAGCTGAAGAAAGGTGCGTCCGCCCGTTTGAGGCAAGCCGGATTCCCTTTTTCAGCATCTCCCTGGCGAACCGCCCGTATTTCTCATCATCGCAATTCCGTGCGTGATCTCGCCAGTTCATGATTTCGTGCTTCGTTGTGAACGATATCGCGAACACCGAGCCAAGACCTTGAACATGCAAGTCGGACTCTTGCGATTTTGCAACACTCCGCAATCCGTCCATCAGTCGGTGTCCTTTTTCGTTTAAATCGCGATAGAACTGGGCACCCCCGTCTTGGATGTATTTAAGCGATGCGTATGCGGCCGCGATCGACATGACGTTCGAGTTGAAACTCCCACCGTGATAGACCGTCCCGTTGCCGATGTAATCCATCACGTCTCTGCGGCCTGCAATCATGGCGATCGGGAAGCCCCCGGCCATCGCCTTTGCGTAGGTTGCAAGGTCGGGGATAATTCCCAGCATTTCCTGGGCCCCGCCTGCAGCAACACGAAAACCGGTAATTACTTCATCGAAGGCCAGAAGAGCACCGTTTTCGCGGCACAACCGCTGCATGCCTTCCATATAGCCGGGTGCCGGAAAAATGCAGTTCGTGTTTGCCAGAATCGGCTCGGTGATAATCCCGGCGATCTCACCCCGGTGATTAGAAAACGCTTTTTCCAGTTTTTCCAGATCGTTCCACTGGCAAATGACAAGACCCTCGGCGGTAGCCTGTTCCATGCCCGCCGACTCCCCAACCGCCAACGGAGCGTCTTCCGGCCCTGCCTCATTTAGCGGTGGGTGAACGCTCCAGTTCACGGAGTCCATCCAGCCGTGGTAATGGCCCTCAAACTTGATGATCTTTGGCCGACCTGTAAATCCCCGCATTGTGCGGAACAGCAACTGGTCGATCTCGGTTCCAGACGATGCGAACCGTACGGTGGCGTCTTCCATCGGGATCATGTTCAGGGCCATCTCGGCTACTTCGAGTTCGCGCTCGAACTGTGCTGCGAATATGTAACCCTTCTCCATGTCTTCTCTTACCTGGCGATTAATGAACTCAGGCGAGTGTCCGAAAAGGTTCGGGCCCATGCCCTGGATGTAGTCGATATATTCGTTTCCGTCGACGTCCCACATTCTGGAACCGCGGGCATGAGTGAAGAACAGTGGAACATCGGCCGGTTCGTTGACCCTGATCTGGCTGGAAATACCCCCGGCGACCAGCAATCTTGCCCGGTCAAATAGACGCACCGATCGTTCGTGGTTCATGAGTGGTTTACCTGTCGCAGATGCCGGGGCCGAAAGTGACAGCCACAAGTGTAAAGCGCGATCGGTCGAACTTCTGCCTGCCTGGCGGGTGAACTGACACCTGGTCGCGGCGAAATCTAGCGCGTAAGCGCTGTGTCAGAGACCGGAGAGACGATCTGCGGCCACAATGATTCACTGTCGGCAATCGGCACATCGGGCACACTCACGATCAAGAAGGGTGCGGCGACGTTTAGTGCGCACTGACCTTTTTCTTCGACTGAGATGACGAGAACGAAAGCCCCGGGCAACTAACCGCCCGGGGCTTTCAACTTAAGCTCCGACCGGAGTCGCACCTCGTTACTTGCCCGATCCAGAAGGTTTTTTCACGAACCGGTGAATTGCGTCGTCAAGTTCTTCGATCGAATGTACGTCGGCGTGAGGTACCTCTCTCCATGATCTCGGCTGCTGCCGCGAGTGCCGGCCCGAAACAAAACGAATCGCAGTCATCCCGAGTATCTTAGACGGGACGATGTCGTTGTCGATCCTGTCGCCTACCATGATCGCTTCTTCCGACTCCACACCCAGGCCTTCGCAGGAACGTAAAAGCAGTCGGGGATCGGGCTTGGCCAGCCCGATAGAACCCGAGACTTCCTGATACTGGAAATATTTGAGAATTCCGGCGCTATCCAGGGTTTCAAGTGACTGCTGTGGCTGGTTTGCAGCCAACCCCAGTAACAAACCTTCGCCAGAAAGTTTTTCCAACAACTCTGCAATACCCGGTCGAAGTTCGATCCGGCCACGGGCATCGTTTCGCGCCGGGACGGTTGCGTAAAGCTCATCGAAAACCGAATCTCCAAGAATGCGGTCGTTCCCCGAAATCTTCCAGATGATCGCATCGTAGGTCCTTGGAGCGAATACCTCGACTGCCCATGCTGCGACCGAGTCGTACTCGTCATCGGAAATCGATGCACCACGGGCACGAAACGAAGCCTTGAGTTGCTCGTCGATCTCGCGGTCCATGATCGTTTCGGTATCGAGCGGGCCGCCCACATCGAACAATACCGCTCTGATGCTTTTACGTGTTCCCATCAACTAGACCAGGTACTTACTGGCTACTTTGGCCACGTAGCTGTAGCTGGGGTTCACGAACTGAGTTACCCGGGCTTCAAGGCACTGCGAAAGGAACATATACGCTTCGCCCTGGCTCATCCCGTAATCGTTCTCGGCTGCTTCTTTGGCAGCTTCTGCCTCTGCGCGGCGTTGTCGGGCGATGACCCGCTCATCCCAAGAGAGTTCTCGGAGGAGCAATACCTGTCGCCATGCTGCCTCGACCGATGCGTTGTCGGTCGGCAACGAGCTCAGACTGGCTAGCAGTGAGCTTTTGTTAGATCGCTGGGCCATGGTTCTCCTCATTTGCGTTTGTTGCCCCCGGCCGTTCGGCGCCCGTTCGTGAACTGTACTCGCGCGATTCATTGTTCACACCTTGTTCACACCTGACGCTACGTATCGTAGCCTTGGTGTTGCGCCTTCCCCCACGTCGCTAACTGCGTTATGCACTGCGTGTGCACACACAAAAATTACCAGTCCTGGCCAAAATGCACCACCGAACCCAAATTAAGAACTGACAGGGACCGACCATGCAGCGCGAGTTCGAAAATCTTGCTGGTCCCGTTGCCGGTTCAGATCACACGGTCGGTTCAGTGATTCACCATTTCGAGGCAGTTACCTCAACCATGGATGTTGCATGGGAGCAAGCCAACAAGGGCGCAGTTGACGGTACGGTTATCGTGGCCGACCACCAGTCTCAGGGGCGCGGTCGGTTCGATCGCTCGTGGGTGTCCGAACCTGGGAAGGACATTCTGTGCTCGGTCGTACTACGCCCGAGAGTGTCGCTGACAGGCGAACTCCTCATGCTTGCAGCGCTCGCAGTGGTCGATGTCGCAAAGTCGTTCGGCATCGATGCTGGGATCAAGTGGCCCAACGACGTTCAGGTGGCGGGGAAAAAACTTGCCGGGGTCATCGCAGAATCAGTATACGGCCCGGTCGCCCACGAACCGGATCAATCCAATGACCCCGGTCCAGACTGCGAATCCCAGGACCAAAATGCCGCCGAGCACGTCCTAGCAGTCATCGGTATCGGGTTGAACGTGAATTTCAACCTCACGGGCTACGAAGGAACCATGCCGGACCCGACGAGCATTAGCGCTGAACTCGGAGGGCAAGTCGATCGTGTAGTGGTGCTCAAAAGGTTGCTGAGGTCACTCGATGGGCACTATTCCGAACTGTCGGCGGGCGGCACCATTGTGCCCGCATGGCGCGCAAAGCTCACAACGCTGGGAAAGATGGTTACGATAACGAGCGGCAGCCCGGGCGGTTCGACAAAAATGCACGGACTCGCGCACGATGTCGATTCGATTGGGCGACTGATAGTGCGAGATGCAGATGGGCGAAACTGGCCCGTTTCAGCGGGCGAGGTCACACTGCAGGATACGTCGTGACGAAGATTTAGCGCCCTCAAATGCCCCAGAAGACCCCGAGAATCCACATTCCCCGGAAGACTGGGAAAGCCCGTATTCGCGTTCGGCTTCAGCCGCGGGCATCAAAAGACGAGATCCTCGGTTGGAAGGAAGACGGCGCGCTGTGGGTGAGAGTCAAGGCGCCACCGGTTAACGGAGCTGCAAACGCCGCGCTAGTGCAACTGCTGGCAAAACATCTGGGAGTCGCAAAAAGCAAAGTTACCCTGGTTTCGGGAACGACCGCGCGCAACAAGATCGTTGAAGTGCAGGGCGTACCGGAACCCGTGCTCAGAAAAGTATTGGACGGGCACCAAGCGCACGTGAAATGATCAACAAAGTGAATACCAGTATCATCGGGCTGAGGTCGATCATGCCGATACGTGGAATCAACTTCGAAATCGGGGTCATCACTGGATCCGTGATCTGATAGAGCAACTGAACGATCGCATACTGCCGGGCGTTCGGGAACCAGGTGGTCAGTGCCCTCGCAATCACCAGATACGCGAAAATCTGCAGGATAAATCCGATGAACTCCAGTGGCGAGCCGTTCATTTGCCACCAGCCAGTTCTTCGCCCCGCTCAAACGCCGCACGCACGGCCTCCGCGACGTTCGCCCTGAAGCCGCCCATTTCAAGCGCCGCCAGGCCAGCCGCGGTAGTTCCACCGGGCGATGTGACCATGTTGCGCAATTCGGCCGGGTGCTTGCCCGATTCCCGTTGCAGGGCCGCGCTGCCGAGCACCGTTTGCGACGCCAGGTGGCGGGCAACATGAACGGGCAGCCCCAACTCGACACCAGCATCGGTGAGGGCTTCGATAAACACAAACACATAGCCGGGGCCGCTGCCGCTCAGGGCAGTCGCGATATCGATATGTTTTTCATCGCTGAACTTTAGCTCGTCGCCGATCGCACTCAACATGCTTGCCACGAAGTCGAGTGTGGCCTGCTCGACATCATCAGAAGCCGTCCACGCCGATATACCTTTGCGGATCTGGGCAGGTGTGTTGGGCATCACCCGAATAAGTTTGGTGTGATTGAGTTTGAGGCCGATCGAGTGAATCTTCACACCGGCCATAATCGACAGAACGGTCTGATCGGCGTTCAGCGCACCGTCCAACTCCTCGGCAACCGCTTCCAATTGCTGAGGTTTCACCGATAACACAACGATATCGGCACCGGCAATCGCCTCACGATTGCTCGCCGTGACCTCGACACCAAGATCGCTCTTCAATGATTCGCGACGCGCCTCGAACGGCTCGCCAACAATGATGCTGGCATCAAGCCCTGCGTCTTTAACCCCGGAGATGATGGCCTGAGCCATCACACCTCCGCCAATAAATGCAATTCGCATATTCGTAAACTGTGTCCGGTCTCGTCCAGCCGGGCCCATCCGGGTCCGCATGAAAAATAGCCAGCGTGAATCAACAAGCTGCGTGTTCCGATTATACGGACGACCTGCGACAGAATTCCCGTTATACCGGTGCTTCGTCGAGGTGTATACGGGGTGTTTTACGCTTATGTGGCGACCAGCCCGCTAAATCTGAAGACCTTTGCGTGAAGCCAGCGAAGCCCCGAGTTTCAGCGCTTCGATCATGCTCGTTTCTCCCGCGATCCCCTTGCCAGCGATGTCGAAGGCGGTTCCGTGATCGACCGAAGTCCGAAGGAACGGTAGACCGAGGTTTACCGTCACCGACTCTTCGACGCCGTAAACCTTAATCGGGATGTGTCCCTGGTCGTGGTACATGACCAGCACAACGTCGTACTTGCCAGCGGCAACCTGGTTGAAGACCGAATCGGCAGGGTGTGGCCCGGTAGCATTAATCCCCTCATCTTTCGCCTGGGCTATGGCAGGTGCAATTTCATCGGCTTCTTCGCTGCCGATCAGGCCGTTGTCAGAAGCATGTGGGTTCAGGGCTGCCACGGCGATACGGGGCCTGTCGAACCCCCATTCATTAAAGTGCTTCTGCGTAAGTCTCAGCGCCGTCATGATGTTTTCGGTCGTCACGTACTCAACCGCCTGGGCAAGCGGCTTGTGGGTCGATAGGTGCATGCACCGCATTGGCCCGCTCACCAGCATGGTCGCCACGTAGTCGGACCCGCTCAGCCGCTTGAAGACCTCCATGTGCCCGGTGTCCTTGCTGCCACCCATGTACCAGGACTCCTTGTTAACCGGGGCGGTTACCATTCCAGCGACCTGACCTTCAATGCACATGGTTGCGGCGCTCTCGACCCACAGGTGAGATGCCGAGCCCGAGCCCGCATCGTGATTGCCGGTCGGGAATTCCGTACCTTCCCAGTCGCCGGGTGATACGACTTCAAACGTGCCTGGCAATCCGTTTGCATCGGCCGGTGAATCCACAGCAACTACCGTGTCGGACGAATTGATCGCATCCACGCCTTTCTGCACGTCGAGAACCGTACCGACCAGCACGGGCCGCATCAGGTCGTACAGATCGCGGTGCTGGAAAGCCTTTACGACCACTTCGGGACCGATCCCCGAAGGATCGCCAATAGTTACTGCGAGCAGGGGCTTGTCTGTCATTTGAACGTTTTTCTCGGGGGCAGGGGGTTAATAGTGGAGCCTGGATGAAACGTCACGCGTACTTCACCAACCACCGCATCAGGGTATCGCTTCGCCAGCCAGCGCTCCGGTGGGATTGCCTTCCATCACCACCAGCTTACCGTTGACCGCAACATGGATGATGCCGGCGGGCGGGACACGGGGGTCTTCGAAAGTGGTAACGCTATCGGGGGCAGGTCAGCTTTGGTAGCGCTAGTCTGCCCCTATGCTGAGTGCTGACAGATCCCTTGCAATGCCTTCTACTACGGTATAATGTCCCGGCATCGTGCGTTGGCCTAATCCGGCCCGCGCAGATCGTATTGGTATTTTGGTATGAATACATCGTGATAAACATCACAGAGCGGGAGAGATCGTCAATGCGAGGAATTCGATACGCACGGCCAGTAATTTGGTTGGTTGCGGCAGCTATGCTTGCCGTTGTGGCCTGTGCAGGAGAAACGAAGACCGTTTTTCAGACTGTTATTGTCACTGAGCAGATCAAGGGAGACACGATCACAGTCGTAGCCACCCCGACGTCGTCTCCAGAAGACATAGCCTTGGCTTCGCAGAAAGCCAAGAAGGGCGGACACCTGAGGATTTCTTCGGTTGGCAGCGTGCAATCGTTTGACCCGCTGTGGACCACTGCGTCTTCGACCGGAAACGTTTCGTCCCTGATCCTTGAAGCTCTGTTTGCCTACAAAGCGGACAACTCCCTGGGGAAGATGCTCGTTGAAAGCTGGGATGTGAGTTCTGACGGCCTGAAGTGGACTTTCAAAATCCGCGAAGGCGTTGAGTTCCACAATGGAACCGCGTTGACCACAGACCAGGTTATCGGGACGCTGCGTCGCCAGAGCGAGCGCGCTCCGGTGTTCAAGCTGGTGTGGGACAAATTTGGTCCTGAGTCGTTCGATGACTTCATCACGAAGGACAATGACCTTGAGTTCACCATGAACCTGACCGAGCAGACCGGCCTCGTGATTGACGCGCTGGGTCCGCAGAACTTCACTCCGCAGATCGTGCTTGCGTCCTGGTACCTGCTACCTGCCACGGAATCGGCTCCGGGAACACCGATCGGTACGGGTCCGTATCGTTTCGAGTCATGGACTCCGGGCGACCGCTGGTCGGCTATCCCGTATGAAAACTATTCGCCAAGTCCTGATCCGTCAGACGGCCAGTCGGGTGCGCACACAGCGTTCTTCGACCGGGTTTCGTACATTGAAATTCCCGACCAGGCGACTCGTGTTGCTGCCCTGCAGACAGGCGCGGTTGACCTTGTGCAGGAGTTCTCACAGGACCTGTTGCCTCGGTTGAAGGATGACCCGAACGTGCAGCTGATTGCCAGCCCGCCGTACAGGCTCCTCGGTCACTTCAACTACCAGATTCCTCCGTTTAACGACCCAGTACACGGTCGAGACCTGCGACGAGCCCTTGTGATGGCCTATGACAACGAGAAAGCGTTGTTGGCAGCCGCGGGGACACAGGACCGGATTAACCTGTGCGCGTCGCTGACGCAGTGTGGGACGAGTTGGGAAAACAACGCCGGCAGCGAGAACATGTACAACGCAAGGCGCGTTGAAGATGCCAAAAAGATCGTGAAAGACGCCGGTTACGAGGGCTACACGATCCGACTAATGGATCCGGCTGACCGTCAGCCTGCCCACGGTGCCGCACAGGTAACTCGTGAGGTGCTGGAAGACATCGGGTTCAAAGTGGACTTCAGGGTGATGGACTGGGCCACGATGGTCCAGGACAGGGCGACCAAGGACCGCTGGGAGTTCTTCCACACATGGAGTGGTCAGAGCGTGAGACTGGGTCCGATCGGACACTTGAGGTTCGGTGAACTGCAGTACGATGCGTGGTTCAACCACTACACCGATACTGACGGGACCCAGAGGGAACTGTTCGACGTGTTCGCCCGCGAGTCTGACCCTGCGAAGATAGATGAGGCAATGACGGCGTTCCAGCAGTACTTCTACGACGACGCTATCTTCCTCCAGGTTGGTGAGTTCTTCAGCAACTGGGCAGCCAGCAACCAGGTCGAAGGTCTGCACGGCGGTGCCGGCGGACAGACCCCTTACGACAAGTGGTTCAAGTAGATACGTTGTCGGTTAGCCGACAGTAAATTCGCACTACTACGGGGGAGCGGTGCCATTCATTTGGCCCGCTCCCCCGTAGTGTGCGTAACTTCATTTTCAGCGCGACGGCAGCGCGGGAATCGTGGCGACGATTACCGCGCGACAGACGTCGTGCATGTGTGGAACGGACCAGCCTACTTTGTGGCGTTACATTGCCCAGCGCGTTTTAGTGTCGATCCCCGTGATAATCATGGTCGGGATCATAACGTTCACTCTTGTTTATATCGGGCCTGGCGATCCGGCGGCGATCATTGCCGGTGACGAGGCGACTCCTGAAATCCTGGAGAGGATTCGCCACGACCTTGGCTTTGACCGGCCGTTCCCGGTTCAAATGGGCGAATGGTTCTTGAATTTGCTGCGCGGGGACCTCGGGACATCGTACTTTTCCGGTCGTGAGATAACCGAGCTCATCACGCCGCGGCTCCAGCCGACCCTCTCTCTCGGGTTCCAGGTAGTGGTGTTATCGACGATTATCGGCATTAGCGCGGGGATGCTGGCGGCCTGGAAAGCCGGGACGCGGCTGGACAAGAACCTGATGATCTTTGCCGTTCTGGGATTTGCCACCCCGGGGTTCTGGCTCGCATTTCTGACCATCTGGGTATTTGCGGTGAATCTCGGGTGGTTCCCTGTAATTGGTTATAAACCGCTTTCGGCCGGGTTGATACCCCACCTCCACAGCATGTTTTTGCCGGTGATGGTCAACAGCATTCTCGCGTCTGCATTTATCTCTCGAATTACTCGTTCGGCAATGCTCGAGGTGCTCCGTGAGGATTACATCAGGACGGCGAGGGCAAAGGGGGCATCGGAGTTTTCAGTGTTCCTGCGGCATGCCTTCCGGCCGTCTGCGATTCCAGTTGCGACCGTTATCGGAGCTTCGATAGCGGGGCTGGCTACCGGCTTCGTGCTGACCGAGACGATTTTCGCCATCCCCGGTCTGGGCCGGATGCTGGTCGACGCGATAGTCAGGCGCGATTATCCAATAATCCAGGCCCTGCTGATGGTGGTCGCGACGGTGCTGATCGGGGTAAACCTGATTGTCGACATTCTTTACGCATATATCGACCCGAGGATCAGGTACTAACGATGGCTGCAATCACTGATCCCGCGACAGAGTGGGAGCTCGCTCCGCCCATGTCTGCCAGGTTGCGCGGGTCGTTGGGGGCGACTTACCGGGCGGCGAGGCGGGACAAGGTGCTCGCCGCCTCGATTACTGTTCTGCTGATCGGTCTATTCCTGGCGTTTTTTGCACAAACGCTGGCGAGGACCGATTACGAGCGGACCGACCCGGTGAACAGGCTTCTTGGGCCTTCCACCGATCACTGGTTCGGCACGGACAACTGGGGGCGGGACGTATTTGACCGGACGATTGTGGGCACCCGGCTATCGTTTCTGGTCGGGGTTTCTGTGACGGTGGTATCGACGGTTATCGGCGTGAGCGTTGCGCTGGTCATCAGTTATTTCCGGTTGTTGGACTCGATCATAATGCGTGTTGTTGACGGGTTCCTGGCGTTCCCGACGATTCTCCTTGCGCTTGCGCTCATTTCGTTAATTGGGCCCAGCGTGGGCAATATAATCATTGCTCTTTCGGTGACTGCGACCGCGGGGAAGATACGCCTTGTGCGGGGGGCGGTCCTCAGCCTGCGGGAGTCGACCTATGTCGAGGCGGCCAGGGCGGTTGGGGTGCCCGTGCCCCGCATATTGATGCTTCACGTCTTGCCCAACATCGTGAGCATCATCATTGTCCAGGCTACGTTCACGCTGGCGGGGGCAATTCTCGCCGAGGCAAGTTTGAGTTTCCTGGGTGCAGGCGTGCCCGAGTATGTGCCCAGCTGGGGCAACATTATCGCCACCGGTCAGGGGTACATGCAGGTCGGGTTCCATATATCGTTCTTCCCCGGCCTGTTCCTGACAATTACGGTGCTGGCGGTCGTGTTGATTGGCGATTCAATTCGCGACCACCTTGATCCGAAGTTGAGGGGGCGGCTCAAGACGACGGCACATTCGTGAGAAGCCGGTCCGTATGAGTGATATCCGATGGCAGAAGTTCTTTTAAAAGTAAAAAACCTGAGCACGCTGTTCCGCACCGAGGGTGGTGTGGTAAAGGCGGTCGACAACATTTCGTTCGAGGTCCGGGCGGGCGAGACTTTCGCGCTTGTCGGTGAGAGCGGGTGCGGCAAGAGCGTCACCGCCCTCTCGATCATGAGATTGATCCCAACCCCGCCGGGAGAAATCACGTCGGGAACCGTTGAGTTTGACGGCATCGACCTGCTCAAGCTCAGGAACAGAGAAATGCGGGCCATCCGGGGCTCCAAGATCGGGATGATTTTTCAGGAGCCGATGAGTTCGCTCAACCCGGTGCTGACCATCCAATCGCAGCTGGCCGAGCCGCTCAAGATTCACATGAAGCTCTCCAGCGGCGCGGCAAACGACCGCGCTGAGGAGCTGGTCAACATGGTGGGCATTCCCGATGCGAGGGCCCGCCTGCAACAGTATCCACACGAACTCAGCGGCGGCCAGCGGCAACGGATCATGATTGCGATGGCCATGTCGTGCGCACCGCGGCTGTTGATCGCGGATGAGGCGACGACGGCGCTGGACGTAACTATCCAGGCGCAAATACTGGACCTGATGCAGGATGTCACCGAGCAATCTGGGACCTCGCTGTTGATAATTACGCACAACCTGGGGATAGTTGCCAGGTACGCCGACAGGGTGGCGGTGATGTACGCGGGGAAACTGCGTGAGGTGAGTGACGCGTCTGACATGTACGCCGAGCCTCAGCACCCCTATACGGTTGGGCTGCTTCGGTCGGTGCCAAGGCTCGATTCTGACAAAGGGGCGCCGTTGACTCCGATTGCCGGTGAGATACCCGACCTGACGGACTTGCCGGACGGTTGTGCGTTCAACCCGCGATGCCCGTGGGCGGTCGAACGCTGCTTTACAGATGACCCGGAGCTCGAGGAAATTTCAACAGGAAAACGGGTGGCCTGTTTCGAGCATGCATCGGTTTCGTTGCATGATTGATAGGTCGCAAAAGTCCCAGAGGTTCAACCAGTGAGCGTACCTCCTGCTGCGAGCGGCCAGACGTCTCCTGGGGCACCAGAGGACCGCGCTACACCAGTTAGTTCCGGGGGGGCAACCCCGATCTTGGAGACGCGCGATCTGAAGGTTTACTTCCCTGTGAAGCGCGGCCTGATCATCCAGCGGATCGTGGGCGTGGTGAAGGCCGTTGATGGCGTCGATATTCAGATCATGCCGGGTGAGACACTCGGGCTCGTCGGTGAGTCGGGCTCTGGAAAGACGACTCTCGGGCGGGCGATCTTGAGGTTGAGCGACGCTTCGGGAGGGAGCATCCGGTACGAGGGGGAGGATGTTCTCGCCCTGCGTGGCCGCGAAATGCGGCGCCTTAAACAGAAGATTGCGATGGTGTTCCAGGATCCGTACGGATCGTTGAATCCCCGCATGACGGTGGGCAACATCGTCGCTGAGCCGATGCTGGTCCATAAGATATTCGATGATAGGTCGAAGATCAGGGACCGGGTGATGGAGCTGTTCGATACGGTGGGACTAAACCGTTCGATGGCGACCCGTTACCCGCACGAGTTCTCTGGGGGCCAGAGGCAGCGGATTGGCATTGCCCGTGCGCTGGCGTCGGGTCCAAGTTTGCTGATTTGCGATGAGCCTGTATCTGCGCTGGACGTTTCGATCCAGGCGCAGATCATCAGCCTTTTCGATCGCCTTAAGGTGGAGCAAAAGCTGACCTACCTGTTCATCGCTCACGATCTATCAGTTGTACGGCATGTGAGCGATACCGTTGCCGTGATGTACCTGGGCAAGATCGTCGAGCAGGGTGATGCCGACGCTATTTACCGCGACCCACAGCACCCTTATACCCAGGCGTTGCTGTCGGCTGTGCCAATTCCCGACCCCGAGGTTGAAGGCAAGCGGGCGAGGGTGGTCCTGAAGGGCGATATGCCGAGTCCTCTGAACCCGCCGAAGGGGTGTGTGTTCAACACCCGATGTCCGATTGCCGAGGACCAGTGTTTCGTGGATATTCCTCTGCCACGCACGTTCCCCGATGGACGGCAGATTGCCTGTCATGTGGTGTCCCGGGGAATCGACTCAGGCAGTATTGCCGCGCCCGACGCGCGCATAAATGGACGGCCTCTCGAATCTCGCGAAGGACGGGTTGCAGCAGGGGACGGGCCGCCGAGAGAATCTCCGTTTGGTCTGTTGGGGACCGAGCCTTCTTCGCAACGGGACAAGCCAATCATTTCCAGAGGTCGGCTTGCGATGCTCGTCGGGGTCGTTTTACTGGGTGTTTGGATAGCGATGTACCTCGGTAATTTCGGTCTCGGCGCAGAGAAGGAACATAGCATCGTGCCTTCCGCCGTGATCGAAAGCAGGATCGATGAGTTCATAGACGGTTTTGATTGCATTCGAGAGGACGCTGTGGTGCAGCTCGATCTCTCAAACGCATCATTTGCTCGCGTCTTGTACTTGAAAGATAATCCTTCGAAACCCGGATCGTACCTTCCGCCGCGAGTCGAGTACCGCTACCACTATGCCGAAGGAACGATCGAAGCGATTCCGGAAGTGACCGACTTCTGTTACTAGGTCGCATGGGCGGAAATGTCCGGGGGACCGAGATGCCTCTTCGACCCTGATTACCCGGCGACCCCGACGAACACGATCGGGCGACTGGTTAATGACCGGCGCAAAGTGTGTCGCGCTCGACATTTTCCGAGGGGTCGGAGTCCGATCCGCGGCGATACATAGATCCCCAAACAGAGACACGACCAAGTAGATATATTGGTCATTCGTGTTCACCCGAGAGTTCGACTCTCCCCCATCTCCACCAAGAACACAAACCAGGCCTCATCCGTTTGGATGAGGCCTGGTTGCGACCACGAGTAGCCTCCATGCAATTGCCGCGACATCCATGTGTTCGCCTAAGCAATTCCATTGCCCCAAGTGACTATTTTCATGGTTGAATTTCCGGCAGTTGCGGAGTGTTGGTCGTCGGCAAAAGTGCGACAGATGTTTCCCTGAGAATTCACAAGGTCATTCGAATGATGGAACAAGCTTTGAGAACTGGCAAATCCCTTCATCGCGGTTTCACATTCTGATAACTGTCTGTAACTGAGTAGTTGGGCTCATCAGCGCTTCGAAATTTTCTTGTATTTCATCGAGCGTGATGATGCTTGTATCCGACATTAGGGATGATGCCGAGATCTTTCCGCCGGCGAGTAGATCCAAGGAAATTTTCCAGTCCTCAGGCAACCCTCCCCAGCTTGACCTGAAATCAATCTCTCTTGCCATCCACTCGGCCGGGAGAAGCGGCAATGGCTCCCAGGGCACCGCAACCAACACGACCTGACCGGCCCTGCGAACGGCATCAAAGGCCTGTTGTAGCGTGTTCTTCAAACCAGCGCAGTCAAACACCACATCGGGGCCGCGACCGTTCGTAAGTTCTACCATCCGCTCCACGGGATCTTGCTCAAACGGGTCGATCACTGCCATTGCACCAACCGCCTTTGCTGCATCCGAACGCCCGGGTGCAGGCTCAGAAACGATCACCTGTGCCCCGGCAGCACGTGCAGCCTGTGTAACCAGCAGACCTATTGGACCAGCTCCGAATACGCCTACTGTATCCCCCAGTCTTAGCGATGATCTTCGTACAGCATGGACGGCCACCGCACACGGCTCAGTCAGAGCAGCAGCTTCGTCGGGAACACCGTCGGGTATCGGCAGTGGCGCCCAATCATCTAGCACGGTGTACTCCGCGTACCCCCTGGTACGGGTATCGGTAGAAAAACCCATCGTGCGGTAGTTGTATCTGGGATGACTTTTTGTAGGTGGTTCCTTGCCAACCGGCCACTCGCCACCACCACCAACGACGCGATCGCCCTCTTTCCAGCGTGTTACACCGACGCCCGTAGCCGAGATAATTCCTGCAAATTCGTGCCCAAGGACAGCGCCGCCTGGCGCGAGGCCGTACATGAATGCGTGTACGTCAGTACCGCATACTGCTGATCGATTGACCTTGATCAAAACCTGCCCGGCAGCTGGTTCTGGTTTTGGGATGTCGGTCACCTCGAACAATTGTTTACTGCGATACACGGCAGCTTTCATAGTGATCATTCCACCTTGATGATTTATCTCGAGCCTGGCCGAACCTTACCGAAATTGAACCTCAGAAATCAGTCTGCCGTTGGTTTACCAATAAGACAATGGAGATCTAAAGTGAATAACAATTCAGGTGTATTGCATCAGCCAATCAATGTAGATGGAACAGTAACGCAATGCGTCATCACCTTCCACTTCAGCCCCAGTCCGACAACAAGCCCAAATCAGTCCTCGACCGAAGCACCAGACGGAAAATTGTTGCTGAGGATAAATGACCGACCTGACCCCCTCAAACGTATCCAGTTGAAAAATCAGATACTGGATGAATTGAAGGGAGGCAGAAAT
>Ga0208391_1000748_pt1 | contig 16829 bp, 15 predicted proteins | sample Knorr_S23_td_Bot_FD_185612 | JGI IMG/M metagenome (GOLD analysis project Ga0208391, IMG submission 185612) | Marine microbial communities from Southern Atlantic Ocean transect - Knorr_S23_td_Bottom_ad_3770_LV_A (SPAdes) (version 2) | ecosystem: Environmental > Aquatic > Marine > Oceanic | place... | reverse complement strand
TGCCATTGATGCGCTCCGGCAGGGCTCTTAACAAGTTCCCATTCGTAACCGAATAGCAGATCAAAATAGCCATTGTCCCATTGGGTGGGATTAGCCGTCCATGCACCTTCTATGCCGCTTGTAATACTGTCATGTCCTTTCCCTGAACCGTGTGCATTTTTCCAACCCAATCCCATTTGTTCAATTTCAGCGCCCTCTGGTTCGGAGCCAACATGATCTTCAGCTCCAGCACCATGCGCCTTACCAAAAGTGTGTCCACCAGCTACAAGAGCAACAGTTTCTTCATCGTTCATAGCCATTCGGGCAAATGTTTCACGAATATCTATTCCGCTTGCTAGTGGATCTGGATTACCATCTGGACCCTGTGGGTTGACATAAATCAAACCCATTTGTACCGCTCCAAGGGGATTAGCTAGGTCACGTTCACCGGAATAACGTTCATTAGCAAGCCATTCTGTTTCTGCACCCCAATGGATATCTTCTTCAGGCGCCCAGATATCAGGACGTCCGCCGCCGAAGCCAAAGGTTTTACCACCCATAGACTCAATAGCAACATTACCAGCGAGAATTAATAAATCTGCCCAGCTAATTTTGTTACCGTACTTTTGTTTAACGGGCCAAAGAAGACGACGAGCTTTATCTAAGTTGCCATTATCAGGCCAGCTGTTAAGAGGAGCAAACCGTTGAGCACCGGTCCCACCGCCACCACGTCCATCACCAATTCTATATGTGCCTGCTGCGTGCCAGGTCATTCGAATAAAGAAAGGACCGTAATGTCCATAATCGGCAGGCCACCAATCTTGGGAGTCTGTCATAAGATCATTTAAATCTTTTTTTAGGGCGTCATAGTCAAGTTTTTTGAACTCTTCTCGGTAATCAAAATCTTCCCCCATGGGATTAGTTTTTTGATCATGTTGGTGGAGAATATTTAGATTCAACTGGCTGGGCCACCAGTCTTGGTTTGAAGTTCCAGATGCACTGTTACTAGTGAGTGAACCATGCATTACTGGGCATTTACTTTCATTATCTTTTTCCATAAGACCTTTTCCTTCTAATATTAATTAAGTTTTATTTTAACATGCTAACCAGATTAGTTTTTTTACTATAATTTCTTACCAACTAAACTAAATCTCTTGTAAGAGAATTAGATACTGTCCTTGGAATTTCTTGCGTTCTGACGTTGTAATTTGGGTGTTCTACTCCAGCAAATAAATTAGCTCCAGACTGTAAATCCTTAATCATAAGATTAGTAAACTCAAAACAAAGAAAATAATTTGACGAGGTTTTTTTCTCAGTATGCGTTTCTACGGTTTTTTGCGCACTTGCGAAGATCCGATCATTTTCACCTACCTGCAACCAGACCTTATTTTCTATACCGGAAAATTGGCTTAATTTCTCTTTTATTATATTTTCATCAAAAAATTTAACAGACATGGTTGCTTTCAATTTATTCTTTTCTGGACTAACAGAATTTAAGGTACTCAGGTTTTCCAAAAGCAAGCTAACATTGCTACCAATTTTAACTGTACTGTTTTTTAGTTTATTCATAATTATTTACAAGCAAAAAAAACGAGCACCATGGATGCTCACAAAAGGAAAAATTAAAAAAAGATGTAACGGAATTTTACAGGTATTTAGCTGACAATACTATGTAGCACACCATCGAAAAAACCGAAGTAATATATAGGGCTGCTTCAATCATGGAACTGACTTTACACTAAAAAAAGGGGTGAAATGCTCAATGAAATTGAGTATGAGATTGAGAGTGATTCTCAATCAGATTCTTTTTTTTAAAAAATATGGGAAAATGAGATTAATAAGAGGAGCGAATATATGAAGAAAGCTTTGTATCCCGGTACTTTTGATCCAGTTACCTTGGGCCACATAGATATAATCTATAGAGCCTTACACTTATTTGACGAAGTAACTGTAGCGATTGCTACAAGTGAATCAAAGACTCCTCTTTTCTCTTTAGAAGAAAGAATTAATCAGATCGAGTTAATCTTCAAGGGGAACAAGAAAGTTAGAGCTATTGGTTTTACTGGATTAGTGGTCGATCTGGCTAAAGAGGAAGAAACCAATGTTCTGTTAAGAGGGCTGAGAGCAGTTTCTGATTTTGAGTACGAGTTTCAATTAGCGAATATGAATCGAGCAATGTCTCCTGATCTCGAAAGTGTCTTCTTAACGCCTAAAGCTAAATTCTCCTTTCTCTCGTCTACATTAGTCAGAGAGATAGCTTCAATGGGAGGAGAGTTGTCTGCTTTTGTTGATCCTATCGTTGAGGAGGCTCTAAAAAAACGTTTTAAGGATTAATTTAAGACTGGCATTTGGGGCAATAAACACTACTTCGTTGAGATAAACGAATTTCTTTTAGTAGCGTTGAACACGATTTACAACATAGTCCAGATCTGCCGTAGACAAGTAATTCGTTTTTGAAATAACCGGGTTTGCTGTCGCCACCCACAAAATCTCGCAAAGTAGTTCCACCTTTATCTATAGAGCTTTGTAGTAAATCTTTAATTGATGAAGCTAAAAGGTCGTATTGTTTCCTGTTAATAGTTCCAGCTCTTTTCTGAGGTCTGATCCCAGATAAGAATAGGGCTTCGGAGGCGTAAATATTGCCAACTCCAACAAGGACTCTTGAGTTCATAATAAAGTTTTTTAACGGAACTTTTCTTTTTCTAGAAGCCCTAAATAAGTAGTCACCCGAAAAAGAATTACCTAAAGGCTCTGGCCCTAAATTTTTTAAAAGAGGATGTAGTTCAGGATCTTCAGTCCAAAGAAAGGACCCAAATTTCCTCGGATCTGTAAACCTGAGCAAACTATTATTGTTAAAGGTGATATCAATATGATCATGTTTTTGAGGTTTGACATCTCTGGCAAGGATTCGCAAAGAACCTGACATACCTAGGTGGATAAGCAGAGAACCGGTTTTGCTATTTAAGATGAGATACTTAGCTCTTCTTTTTATAGAAGAGAAATAGCTCCCCAAAAGGTTTTTCTTCAAGTCCCTTTCAGGGACTTTCCACCTTAACTTAGATTCTCTAATTAAGATATCTGCTATAGGTAGGTTTAAAATGTGCGGCTCTATGCCCCTTAAAGTCGTCTCTACTTCTGGAAGCTCCGGCACCTTTTATTTCATTTGAGAACTTACATTAAATAAGTCTTCAGGACTCAATGAACCCACTGATAATTTAAGTCTGAGAACTGCAATTATGTAATCATAACGAGATTGAGCATAATCTCTTTTCGCTGCATAAAGTCCTCTTTCAGCTTGTAACAAATCTACTACATTTCTATTGCCAACTTGGAACCCAATCTGGGTAGCTTCCAAAGCTGAATTAGCGGAAGCAAGCGCTTGCCTTCTTGCTGTTACGTTTGCTGACTGAGTTTGTACATTAAAGTGATTGGATCGAACTTCTCTGATAACTGACCTTTCAGTAAATAAAGTTTGTTCTTTACTTCTATCGTATTGTGCGTACGCCTGCCTTCGAGCTGAACTAATTCCCCCGCCTGCAAAAATGGGCATGCTAACTTGAATTGCATATTGTCGGTTATCTGATTCTAGTCCAAACAATGGGTTTTGAATAAAGCCACCAAATTTTCCTTGCCTACTAGTGCTTTTAGTCACTCTGCCAACAATGTCAATCTTAGGCAAATGAGCAGACCCACTTGCTCTAGCACTGCTTTTGGCAGCGGCTGTATTTAACTGGGCTGCTTTTAATTGAAAATTATTAGCCAAACCTATTTTTACCCACACCTCTCTATTAATTGGATCTGGAGGTGGGGTAGGGTAATCATCCATTAAAGGGGATAAAAGTGGTAAATCTCCACCTATGATTGCTGATACGGCCTCTTTAGCAGAATCAAGTTGAGCCTCTCCTATAATTCTACCTACTATACTTAAGTCGTAGGCAGCTTGAGTATCTTGGACCTCGGTAATTGATGCTAGGCCAACATCAAATCTTTTTTTAGCTTGGTCTCTTTGTCTTCCTATGGCTTCAACTTCAGCCTTCACTGCACTTAAGCTATCCTTAGCATTTAGCACATTGAAGTAGCTTGTGGCTACCCGGATCATTGTTTCTTGTTGCTGAGAGGCAAATTCAGCTGCAGCACTTTGTGTTAATGCTTTGCCTTGCCTGAATTGAAACCACCTATCCATACGAAAAAGGGGTTGTTGTAGAGAGCCTGAATAATTATTTGAATTGTATTCATCCAATAAGGTCTCTTCTAGTCTGTACTCATTCCAACCTGTGGAACCCGAAATAGTTAGAGAAGGTAATAATCCGGCCCTTCCTTGAATTTTGTATTCTTTACCTGCCCGAAAGGATGCTTCTGCTGCTTTAAATGTAGGATCGTTTATTAATGCAAGTTCATAGATGTCCTTCAGATCCTCAGCCCAGGTTTGAGTTATAGATAAGCCAACCAAACTGCAAACAGCTATTGTTTTGTGTAGTTTCATTTTTATCATCTTTAGTTCCTTTTTTTTAGGTGTGTTAGTCAAGTATAACACCTATTTCTTTTTTACCCAATTTCTTTAAAAATGCCCTTAAAACTCAACTCTTTTATTCCCTCTATAGATATAATGAGAACTGCTTAAAGAACAGGGTTCAAAAATTTACCGAGAAGTTTAATTTTTTAAAGGAGAAAAAATGACAATACAAGTAGGAGACAAGTTACCTCAAATAACAGTAAGTACCATGACGGAGGAAGGACCTAAACCAGTCTCCATGGAAGAGCTTTGTGCCGGAAAAAAAGTGGTCCTTTTTGCAGTTCCAGGAGCATTTACACCTACCTGTAGCGTGCAACATCTACCAGGATTTGTGACTAATGCTAGCAATCTCAGGGATAAAGGTGCCGATGTAGTAGCTTGTATCGCAGTTAATGATCCATTTGTAATGGCGGCTTGGGGTAAAGATAGGAGTGCAGGTGAAGATGTGCTTATGCTTTCTGATGGCAATGCTGAATTTACATCAGCAATCGGTTTAGAAATGGATGGTTCTGGATTTGGACTGGGTACCAGATCTCAACGTTATGCAATGATCATTGATGATGGAGTTGTATCAACATTAAATGTTGAAAGTGGTCCCGGTCTGGAAGTAAGTTCTGCTGAAACTATTCTTGAAGCCTTATAGTTAACTATGTCAAAACCAGTTTACGACATAGGTCAAGTATGTGAATTAGACCGCTGGGAAACTTTTCAAAATGGTCAGCCTAATGATATTTTCACCAGATTAAGGAAAGAAGCTCCAGTCTATTGGCACGAAGAATATTTGCCTTTTGAGAATGGGTTTTGGGCTTTAACTAAACATGAAGACATAGTAAGAGTTTCAAAAGATCCAAAGACTTTCTCCTCAGCCACACCAGGAATTCTTATGTCTTACGGAGATCCTGAGCAAGGAGATCCAGTAGCCACAGCGGCATTAGTAGGCAATATGATTGCGATGGATCCGCCTCAACATCAAGTGTACAGAAAAATGGTTTCACCCAGATTTAGCCCTAAATCAATCAGAGAGTTTGAAGAAGGACTCAGAAATAAAATTAAGGAAATTCTTGATGGACTAGCTGATAAAAAGGAGTTCGATTTTGTAACTGAGATAGCAGAAAAAATACCTTTGTGGGTATTGTGCGAGATGATGGGAATTGAAGAGTCTCAAAGGCAAAAGGTAAGAGATATTGTAAATAATTTGACTGACGCTTCTTCACAGATGGGCAACCTTAACGACGCTCAAAAGGCAGCGGGAGCAGATAGTAAACATTCTGAAAATGCTTTAAAAGTATGGGTAAGCTATATGGAACTCTTCAAAATGGGTCGAGACATGATTGAAGAAAGGCGAAAAAATCCAACCGATGATTTAATGAGTGTAGTTGCTAATTCAAAGGTTGAAGGAGATGGGTTGCCACCAGAATTATTAGATGGCTTTTTTCTTTTAATGGTTATAGCTGGGAATGAAACAACTAGAAATACCTTAACGGGTGGATTAATAGCGTTAACTGAAAATCCAGCTGAAAAATTAAAACTAATTCAAGATCCTGATCTCTTTTCAAACGCAACCGATGAAATGCTTCGTTGGGTAAGTTCAGTAATTTACATGAGAAGAACCGCAGCCTGCGATACTGAAATAAGAGGTCAACCAATAAAGAAAGGAGAGAAAGTTGTTATGTGGTATGGATCTGCGAATAGAGATGAAGAAGTTTTTGAAGATTCTCACCTTTTTAAAGTGGATAGAGAGGACGCAAAAAAACACATAGCATTTGGAGCTGGAGAGCATCTTTGTTTAGGAAATAGGTTAGGGCAGATGCAAATAAGAGTTCTTTATGAAGAGCTTTTAGGCCGCTTCCCTAACATTGAAGCGATTTCTAAGCCAACAAGAGTACCTTCAAACTTTCTTAATGGAATCTCTCATCTAAAAGTAAAAATCTAAGTAAGGGTTAATGTTAACTAAGGCTGACGATTATCCTATTCACCAACTTCCCATACCTGTTTCTGAAGTGGGAAGTGAAAGAAATTTCTATGACAGGTATTTTTTTAATGGGTATAACCAAGAAGGAGATATCTTTTTTGCAGTAGCACTTTGTTTATACCCTAACTTGAATATTATGGATGGCTCTTTTGTTTTTATTCATGAAGGCGTACAGCACAATTATAGATATTCAAGAATACTAGATTTAGAGAGATTAAATACTAAAGTTGGCGCTTTAGAAATACAGGTTCTAGAGCCATTAAAAAAATTGAGGGTTTTGATGGACGACAAGAAAAGGAGTTTTAAAGCGGACTTAACTTTTAATTCCAGGTTTGAGGCTATTCAAGAACCAAGACTTACTACTAAATCAGGCCCAAGAATTTATATGGATAGCACCAGAATGACTCAACAAGGAAGATGGGAGGGAAGTTTAAACTTCAAAGGGAAGGAAATAATTGTAAAACCTGAAATCTTCATGGGTTCTAGAGATAGATCTTGGGGAATTAGACCAGTGGGCTCTTCTGATACACAACCCATGGTGCCCCGTGAAGATCCACAGTTCTATTGGCTTTGGTGTCCAGCAAACTTTGAACAATCTGCCAGTCATGCCTTCTTTTTAGACGACGAAGAAGGAAATTCAAATAGTCATTCTTTTATACAACAAAAAAACACAATTACTTTAAGAAATCTTTCTAAAAAAGTTAGTTATGAATCCGGAACCCGAAGAATTTCCAAAGCTAATTTTAGAGCAGAAAAAGACAATGGATCTAAAATTGAGATGATAATTGAACCAAAATATAGCATGTTCATGTGTGGTCTTGGATACATGCACCCTGAATGGGGCCACGGTCAATTTAAAGGAGAAGATGAGAGTCACTATGACTATTATGATCTCAAAGATGATCCTCACGATCCTCCCTTTCTACATATCCAGGCAATCAGTAAAATAATCCTTATTGAAGAGGGAATTGAAGTTGAAGGAATGGGCGTGTTAGAGCAGTTGATAATTGGGAAACATAAACCCAGTAATTTTCTAGACATTCTCGATAGAGCAGAATGATTTATGGAAGAAAATGCAACTAATATTCTAGGACAAGAGTTTTCAGATTTCCTATCATCAAAGCTAAATCAACAATTCAAATTTTTATCAATTCATAGAATTTTTGGTGGAGCATCAAGAGAAACTTATCGCGTAAAACTACAAGATGAAGAAAAGAAATCTCAAAATTTTATCTATCGTAGAACTCAGGACAGTTCGTTAATAGAAACAGATCAAAAAACAGAATATGTTGCCTATTCTGATTTCCAAGATACTGAAGTACCAGTTCCTAAACTAATAGTCCTTGAAGAATCTTCAGATAAGCTAGGTGCTCCTTTTCTTGTTATGGAAGAACTTTCAGGTGTAGTTGCTAGTCCTTTTGATAAAGAGGCTTACAACCCTTACCAAGCCGAGATAGGAGAACAGTTTTGGAAGATTCTCGGCAAGATTGCATCCCGTGATCTAGACAGCTCAAACTTAAATAAGCTCTTGCCGAATAAAAATAAAAATGACTGTTGTACAAAAGAATTAAATTACTGGGTAAATGTTATCCGTAAGGATTCCATTGGGATAGAGCCGATATTAGAAGCAGCAATAAGAGAATTGTTTAGATCCAAACCATTGCCAGCTTCAAGACTAAGTATTGTCCATGGCGATTATCGAAACGGAAATTTTTTATTTGAAGGCAAGCACGTAACAGGAATCTTAGATTGGGAAATGGCTCATATAGGTGATCCGTTAGAAGACTTGGGATGGGCCTTGTCAGAAATTTGGTGCTGGGAAAAAAAAGAAACACCGGCTTATTTGATACCAAGAAAAGAGGCCTTAGGAATATGGACTCAAGAAAGCCAAATAGAAATAGATGAAGACTCATTACTTTGGTGGGAACTTTTTGCATGTGTTAAAGGGTTAGCAATTTGGATATCTGCAGGGCATGAATTTTCAACAGGTAAGAATTCAGACCCAGTTAATCTCTTTTCTGCTTGGTTACCAGGAGATATACATACTGAAATTATTTTAAATAAGCTGGAAAATTTATTGTAGCCTTATGAAGCCAGAGATAAATACAGCTTTAATAACATTAGCCCAAGAGCTAATTCAAAGATTTTCTCCTCTTTTACAAGATGAATATGAACAATCAAGGCTGAATTCATGGGGTACTTTGCTTCTTATGGCCTCTATGGATCTAGATAAAGCAGCAGATAACCTTATTGAGCAAAATAAATTGATTAAAACTTTTCTAAAGAAATATTCTAGAAAAATAATTGATAGAGTCTTAATTCAGGAAATAGATCTTTTAATAAAAGTTAAGAGGCCTAAATATGATATCTCTGCCCTTGATGAGCTCAATCAAGAGCTCAGAGGGACTTTAGTAAAAACTCAGGCCTATTTTGAAAAAGAATCTAACCCAGAGGCCCTAAAAGAAATTTGGAAAATATTAAGAATTATGCACAGCCATAGAAAGGTTAGTCATTTACTTGCAGTTTTAAAGAGTTAATTTAACTTAAATTACAGTAGTATTTTAGGAAGGAAGATAAATAATTGAATCTAGTCTTTAAAATGAGCGCGGTGCCTAATATAGAGTGCCCACGCTATAAGTTGCTACATCCCCAAACTCTATTTTCACAGGAACATAGGTTATGTGTGTACTGTCGATCCGATGACGCTGAGCGGATTGCCCTGAACCCTGATCCAGGTGTATAGAAAGAAGATCCAAAGGCAGAAGCCTCATCAACAAAGGCACAAAAAGAATTAGCCAAACGTATACTTTCACCTATATTTAAGAAATCATAAATACCACTGAGACAAGCATAGAAATAAAAATTAACCAAGTAGCTCTATCTCCATCTCTTTTTGCTCTGTAGTTTCTCTTGTAATCTACAGGTCCAACTCTAGATTTATGTTTTTCTCTTAAAGATAAATTTGTCATTTTATTGTGCTTAAAGTTTTAGTTTTTATTAAAATTCAGTATATCATTAATATCTATATATAGCAATAAATACTATGAATATATAGTGAAAATACTTATTTTATCGGCTTTTTTGAAGATAGCTGGTTACAAAAATTAAGAATTAGCTATTTTATTAGTAAATCGGCAATGGCTATACCGTTCTCTCCTCTAACTGAGTAGAGAAGAAAAAACTTATCCTTTTCCATAAAAATTGCTGGGTCCCTTACTTGGTTAACAGGAATATTAATAGCACTTCTTGAAGATGGTTGAAGAGGCAGGTTACCTCCCTCCCACTCTTTCTCAGGTCTTAATACCTCAATAGGACTTGAAGCTTTCCAGTCTTTGGGTTCCTTTTTTAGGTCTATTTTTGATAGTAATATACTTTCTGGATTGTCACCTACATTAGAAAAGAAAATCAGTAGAGTATCTTGATAAACTAAAAGAGCAGCATGTCTCATGTTGTCATCAAACAGTCTGTTGATTATTTCAAAATCTTCAATATTTCCTTCTCTTTCGTAAAAGATTCCAGGCATAGACATAGCGTAGATTTTTTCTTTGTACAAAAAGACTCTGAAGTATGGCCAGCCCACGATCTTATCTTTAGCTGAAAAGAGTAAGCCGTCTTTGGAGGTAGCCACTCTTGTTTGTTGTCGTCCGAATTCCTGTAGCCCATGGTAATACATTATTATTTGTTGGTTGTCTTCATCTACGTGAACATCTGGTGAAGCAATATGGGGTATTGTCATATCATCAATTCTTGTTGGTATAGCATGTTCCTGATCGGGGTGTGGTTTGTAGCCTTTAAGGGTAAATTTGGAAGCATCGATGTTTTCGGGGATATCTGGCATTTTTGTAAGGAACTTTGATTCCAAAAGTTTTAAAGATCCGCCTGGATGAATTTTCCAAGGACCTTTTAGCTGGTCAGAATAGGCCAACCTAATATGATTGCCTTTATGGTCTGCAAAATAGAGGTAATATTTACCTAAGGGATTATCCAGCCAATCAGGTACCTTAATTAAAGAAGGCCCTTGTACGTTATCACCAACTTCTTTGGATATTCCTGGGGGAATTATTAAGCCTTTCTCCCATTTGACTACCTTTACTTCCAATTCTTTCCCTTCTTTAGCAAATCCTGTGATAAGTAAAAATAAACAATAAGTAAAAAATAATTTCTTCAACATTTACCTTACTGACTACCTGTATAATACGCGAAAACCTCAATGGTTAGAGAATATACCGCAGAATCTATTGAAGTCCTTTCTGGACTAGATCCGGTTCGCAAGAGGCCCGGAATGTATACCGAGACTTCAAGGCCTAACCACCTAGCATTAGAAGTTATAGACAACAGCGTAGATGAAGCACTAAGCGGTTACGCGACAAAAATAGATGTTCAACTTTATAAAGATGGTTCTGTAAGTGTGGTTGACAATGGCAGGGGGATGCCAGTTGATATTCATCCTGAAGAAGGAATTCCAGGAGTTGAGTTAATTTTTTCTAGATTACATGCAGGTGCTAAATTTTCACATGCAGATTATAAGTTTTCAGGAGGATTGCATGGAGTAGGTGTTTCTGTGGTTAATGCTCTCTCCAGTAAACTTTCTGCTGAGATAAAACGGGGTGGAAAAAAGTATTTAATAGAATTTAAGAATAGTGAAAAATCTAAGGACCTAAAAGAGGTTGATAAAGTAGGTAAAAAAAATACAGGAACAAAAGTAACTTTCTGGCCTGATCCAAACTTTTTTGATTCTGTAAAAATTTCAGCTAATCAATTAATTTTAGCCTTAAAAGCCAAAGCTGTTTTGTGTCCAGGTTTAACTATAACTTTTACAGACGAATCTACAGGGAATAAAGAGAGTTGGTGTTTTCTGGAAGGGTTAGCTGCTTATCTTCTAAATAGTAACAAAGGAGGTGAGCTCATTCCTTTAGAGCCTTTCGAGGGAGAGCATATGACAGAAGACGGTGGAATGACTTGGGCTATCCAATGGGTTCAAGGTATTGAGAATCCTATTTCAGAAAGCTATGTAAATTTAATTCCCACCATACAAGGAGGTACACATGTTAATGGGCTACGTTCAGGTTTAACCGATGCACTGAAAGAATTTTGTGATTTCCGCAATCTCATTCCAAGAGGAGTCAAATTGACTGCTGAGGATATATGGGTGAATTGCAGTTCTGTTCTGTCAGCAAAATTGAAAGAACCACAATTTACAGGTCAAACTAAAGAAAGACTTTCTTCAAAAGAAGTTACAGTATTTATTTCCACCATCGTAAAGGATGCCTTTAGTCTCTGGTTAAATCAGCATACCGATGAGGGGGAAGAGATAGCTCAATTATCTATTAGCAATGCTCAAAAAAGACAACAGGCTAGTAAAAAAGTAACCAGAAAAAAAATAACTTCAGGTCCTGTGCTACCTGGAAAGCTAACTGATTGCACTACAGATGATTTTGAAGAAGGGGAATTGTTCTTAGTAGAAGGAGACTCCGCAGGGGGTTCAGCAAAACAGGCCCGTGATAGAACTTTCCAAGCCGTTATGCCTCTAGGCGGCAAGATATTGAATACCTGGGAAGTAGAAACTGGAGAAATTCTAAGTTCTCAAGAAGTGCATAATATTTCTATAGCTTTAGGTGTGGAGCCAGGCTCAAATGATTTAGACAAGTTAAGATATGGCAAAGTCTGTATTTTAGCTGATGCTGATCCAGACGGTTACCATATTGCCGCGCTTCTCTGTGCTTTATTTTTGAAACATTTTAGGCCATTAGTTGAAAGTGGAAGAATCTATGTAGCGATGCCTCCTCTTTATCGCATCGATCAAGGTAAAGATGTTTTTTATGCCTTGGACGATAAGGAAAAGGATGAATTGATTAAGAAATTAAAAAGTACAAAAAAGAAAACAAAAATAGGAATTCAGCGTTTCAAGGGGTTAGCAGAAATGAATGCTTCTCAGCTAAGAGAAACAACTATGATTCCTGGATCAAGAAGATTGATTCAATTAACGGTTAAGAAAGGCGATATGTCTATAAAAACAATGGATATGTTGTTATCCAAAAAAGGCGCTAGTGACAGAAAAGAGTGGCTTGAAGAAAAGGGGGATTTAGCAAATGGTTGAAGAAAATGAAAAATTACCTTTAAGTAAGTTTACTGAGCAGGCTTATCTAGATTACTCAATGTATGTAATTTTAGATAGGGCTTTACCCAATATTGGTGATGGCCTCAAGCCTGTACAAAGAAGAATAATTTATGCCATGTCTGAATTGGGTCTGAGTTCTTCAGCTAAGTACAAGAAGAGTGTAAGGACTTCAGGTGACGTTGTAGGAAAGTTTCATCCACATGGAGATGCTGCTGTCTATGAAGCCATGGTTCTCCTTTCACAATCCTTTTCTTTGAGATATCCGTTAATAGATGGTCAAGGTAATTGGGGCTCAGTTGATGATCCCAAATCTTTTGGGGCTCAAAGATACACTGAGTGTAGATTAGATAGCTATGCCCAAGTCCTCCTTCAAGAATTGGGACAAGGTACAGCCGACTGGAAAGGAAATTTTGATGGAACTTTATTAGAGCCTTCAGTTCTACCCGCAAGACTCCCTAATGTTATTTTAAACGGTGCTACAGGGATTGCAGTTGGTATGGCTACAGACATACCCCCACATAATCTTAATGAAGTTGTCCAAGCGTGTATAAAGTTATTGAAAGAGCCAAAAACTTCAATCGAAGATATTTTTAAAATCCTGCCAGGACCTGATTTTCCTACGGAAGCTGAAATAGTAACTCCAAAAGAAGAAATACTTGAGACTTATAAAACTGGTAAGGGTTCTATAAAAATGAGAGCAACTTATGAAGTCGAAAATGGAGAAATAATTATTAATGCCTTACCTTATCACACACCTAGTACAAAGATTCTTGAACAAATAGCTGCACAAATTGAAGCTAAGAAACTTCCTATGATTGTGGATCTTAGAGACGAGAGCGATGAGAAAAATCCAACTCGTTTGATATTGGTACCTAAATCAAATCGCGTTGACAAAGAAGCTGTTATGAATCATCTCTTTGCCACTACTGATTTGCAAAAAAACTTTAGAGTAAATATGAATATGATTGGTCTAAATGGCAAACCTCAAGTAATGGACATTAAGTCGATTCTAAAAGAGTGGTTGAAGTTTAGAACGAGAACTGTCACGAGAAGATTGCAACACAGACTTGATTGGGTAATGGATCGTCTCCATATTTCAGAAGGGTTGTTGGTTGTCTATCTAAATATTGAAGAGGTAATCAAAATCATAAGAACTGAAGACGATCCTAAGAAAGTTCTCCAAAAGAAATATAAGTTGAGCTCTGTGCAGGTCAATTCGATTCTGGAAATAAGATTAAGACAATTAGCCAAGCTAGAAGAAGAAAAAATAAGAACAGAACAGCAAGAACTTGAAGGTGAGCGATCAGAACTGGAAAAGATCATTAATTCAAAAGGTCGACTTAAGACCTTGATTGGGAAAGAACTTATTGAAGATGCAGAAAAATATGGCGATGGGAGAAAGAGTTCTTTGATAGAAAGAGATGAAGTCTCTGCTTTTGATGAAACTGAACTGATTTCTTCAGATCCTGTAACAATTATTCTTTCCTTGAGGGGATGGGTAAGAGCTGCTAAAGGCCATGATATAGATCCTGAGACAATGAGTTATAGGGAAGGCGATAGTTTTCTTTCTTCAGCAGAAAGCAGAAACAATCTGAATGCGATTTTTATAGGATCTCAAGGAAAAGCGTTTACTCTGCCTTGTCATAGCCTCCCTTCGGCACGGGGTCAGGGTGAACCCTTAACCGGTAGGTTAAACGCAGAGTCAGGCGAAACCTTTTCAGGAGTTATATCTGGTAAAGATGACAATAGTCTAGTTTTGGCAACAGATGCAGGCTATGGCTTTGTTACTAAGATCAGCAGTCTTCAAACAAAAAATAAATCTGGTAAAGCGGCTCTGAAGGTACCAGAAAATGGAAAAGCACTCTCCCCACAATCAGTAATTACAGTTGATGACAATATAGCGGCAATAAGTAGTGAGGGCAGAATGTTAGTGTTCCCTGTTAGTGACTTGCCAGAACTGGCAAGAGGAAAGGGTAATAAGATTATTAATATTCCAAAGAAAAGTTACCAAGCTGGAGAAGAGAAGCTCCAAGCAATAGCAGTTTTGGGGGAGGGAAGAGAGTTAAAACTTATAAGTGGAAAACGTCATTTCACAATTAAAACTACAGATTTAGAAAACTTCAAAGGCGCGAGAGGGCGTAGAGGTAATTTTTTACCAAAAGGATTCCGTAAGGTTGATTCAACTGAAGTGGTGTCGAAATCAAGTAAAGAAAATAAAACTGAAGAGGAATAATTTTAGATTGTGAAGGAAAAATTCCCATACCCTGGCAATCCAGTCAAAGTAGTTGCAGAGATGTGTGATATGAATGGCCATATGAATGTTGCCGATTATGCACGAATCTTTGACGATGGATCTGTGGAACTTTATAACGATATGGGTTTTGGAAAAAAATATTTTGAGGAAGGGTTTTCTTGTTTCACCTTAGAAATGAATATTCAGTATTTAAATGAATTACTTGAAGATCAAATGGCTTTTCCTTATTACAGGTTAATTGATGTAAATCCAAAATTAATACATTACGGTGGTATTTTAGTAACAGAAGAGGGCATACTTTCAGCTACCAATGAACAAATGCTGGCTCATATTGATATGTCCAAAAGGAGGTCTTCTGAAATGCCTGAAGGAATGTATAACAACCTTCAAGCCATGCTTGAAGAGCACAATAAGTCAGGTGATATAGATTTTGATCTAAGACTGAAGATCAAGAAGTAAAAAACTAGATACCAGCTAGTTTTCTCTGAATTTCATCCGTAAGCAGTGGGACAACCTCTAAAGATTCAAGGTTTTCTTTTAATTGTTCTACTTTTGACGCTCCTAAAATCACTGTGGATACATTTGGGTTTAGTAAACACCAAGCTATGGACATTTTGCTAAGACTTACACCTAATTCATCAGCAATAGGCTTTAAGTTTCTTATTTTTTCCATCCTGGCCTGTCCTCTTTCTGAATCTATCATGTGGTTTTTTAACCATTCGTAACCTTTTAAAGTTGCTCTAGAACCTTCAGGTATTTTGTCTAGATATTTACCTGTTAAAGCCCCTGAAGCTAATGGTGACCATATAGTTGTCCCCATTTGAAATTTTCTAAAGATAGGATCGTATTCAACCTCAAATCTTTTTCTGTCTAAAAGATTGTACTGAGGTTGTTCCATAGTAGGAGGAGTTAAATGATTTTTTTCTGCAAAATCATAAGCTTCGGTGATCTCTTCAGCTGTCCATTCAGAGGTTCCCCAATATAATATTTTTCCTTGTGTGATTAAATTATGCATTGCCCAAACAGTTTCTCCGATGGGAGTTTCTGGGTCGGCTCTGTGACAGAAATAAAGGTCTAAATAATCAACTTGCAGTCTTTGCATGGCTTGGTGGCAAGCTTCAGTTATATGCTTTTTGCTCAGTCCTTTTTGAGTGGGTTTAGGATTGGGCCTAGAACTGAAGAAAACCTTAGATGAAACACAGTAGCTATCTCTTGGTTCATTAATACTTTTAAGAGCCTGGCCCATAACTTCTTCAGATTTCCCTTGATCATATCCTTCGGCATTATCAAAAAAGTTTATGCCTGAGTCGAAACATACTTTAAACATGTCTTCAGCTAAGTTTGTATCAACCTGTGTATTAAAAGTTACCCAGGAACCAAAAGAAAGCTCAGAAACTTTCAATCCAGATTTACCTAATGTCCTATACTCCATGGAGTCATTATAATAAAAAGAAAGTTGAACAGGATTAATTCTAAGGAATCTTGAAATATGAAAAAATTTTTAATTTACCTAGTAGCTTCATTAGTCATTATTACCATCGCTGCAATGGTTGGATTGAGAAACCCTTCCGTTCAAGACAAAGTTATGATTTCTGTTCTTGAGGGCCTTATTCCTTCAACGAATTTACCTGAAGAAGATTCCTTGAGTGCAGTTATTTGTGGATCCAGGTCTCCAATACCCAGTCCAGGAAGGGCACAGACCTGTGTCATGGTTAGAGCAGGTGAAAATATTTATATTGTCGATATTGGAGATGGTAGTGCATCTAATCTAAGGAATTGGGGAATGCCTTTTAATAAAATTAAATCTGTCCTCTTAACCCACCTTCATTCTGATCACATTTTTGATCTAGCTAGTTTGCACCAAGCTTCTTGGATTATGCAGAGAAGGAAAGCAAAACTGGATGTCTATGGACCTCAAGGAGTCGGACTTGTAACAAAAGGTTTTGAATCAGCTTACGAACCAGATTATTTCTTTAGGAATACTCACCATGGG